>Ga0208856_1000370_pt1 | contig 17882 bp, 32 predicted proteins | sample LakMenEpi13Jul12_FD_150690 | JGI IMG/M metagenome (GOLD analysis project Ga0208856, IMG submission 150690) | Freshwater microbial communities from Lake Mendota, WI - 13JUL2012 deep hole epilimnion (SPAdes) | ecosystem: Environmental > Aquatic > Freshwater > Lentic | place: Lake Mendota, Madison...
ATATTTTCTAAAACTTTTTTTATTTTTTTTAATTCTTTTTGATTCATCACCCTCTCCCTAATTTTGAAAATCCAAGAATTAAGTTTGTAGGCCCATAGTTATCCGTTGTTTCGCCTATTTCGACTAAGAAAGGTTTGTCCACAAGTTCTTCTGGTTTCATCACAGTAGTGATACCGCATGAAGAAGCCAGTCGAGCTAGCTTCCTTCTTGAGTCTGCACGAAACTTTGTGTCAGTCGAAAAGATATGAAAATTTGCATCTAATGCCCTGCCCTGCTGTGATCCTTGAATGATTTGCATATCGCAAGCAAGGTATTTGTTTCCCGCTCTGGATGTCTTAATCTCCGCTCGCATAATACGAGCGGAGTAAGTTCCAGCGGGGATGGGTTTTGTTTCTTCGGGATCAAATAAAGGTTCGTCACTCATATTAAGCTCCAAATAAGGTAGGTGAATTGTCTACGAATTTCTTCCTCTTAATCGGGAAGCTGACAGGTTTGATTTTTCTTTCTTCAACTCTTTGAACAGGATCTGTTTCAATCGACTTAAGAACCCGAATACCATTGTCATCTTCAATGATTAATCTAGATGGGGTTCTTGGAGTCCAAAGAGCGATATCCAATGCATCTTCTAAACAATCTGGGTAATCAGATTCAAATGTGTTCTTCCAAGATTCCTTGTTTGACCAACTGGGCGGGAAGTTGAATTTTTCAACGATAGGTTCTGGATCGACTGTCCAATGATGTGCTATTAGCTGGCCATCTTCAGTAGACCAATCCGTATCTACAACGCTAGCAATCCGTGAGCGATACATTCCCCTGCGTTCTAAAGTTTCGATAAAACTTTTTTCACCGAAGGCATTTGTAACTGCTGCTCTCAACTCGAAAATATTTGCAATAACTTCCATAGCTTACCACTCCTTTTTAAGCTTTAAATTTACATCCATCTTTTCGATTACTGGGGAATCAGACATTAGAGTTGTCGATGCCCCAGCTTCTATCGAATTTCTTGCTCCTTGACATCCAGTCAAAAAGCACACTAACAAAATTAAAAGTTTACTCATGCTGCACCTCCTTACCTTTCTTATCGGTTGCTTCCAAGCACAGCATGAGCAAATATTAGATAGCTTTCAAGAATTTTTCTACATTTTCATATGTAGCACCATTCTTCTCGCTATTCTTGATTTTAACAACGCATGATTGACCAATGATGTTGGTCAAGGTCATCCGATCAAGGCCCAAGGCAGCATCAAGACTCTGTCTTAGTTTTGCATGAATATTGCAAACCTGTGGGTTAGGATGACCATCTTTGATATACAGCGTAAAGGTTTTGAACCTCCCCTGCATATCATGTGGAGCATCAATCTGGCAACCTAAAGACAACCATTTCTTGTCATCTTTGGTGCGGACTTCAGCCCTAGTGATTGTTACTGGATATTCTCCCGCTGGAAGGATATCGGACTTCTGAAGTTCCTTCGCTTCATCTTGTCCAAAGATTTCAAAGTCATCTGATAAGCTCATAACTACTTCCCTTTCTTAAAAATTTCATTGATCTTAGTAACAAAACTATCAACAGTCATGGTTCCAGTTACGCCTGGAATCCTTGATTTCGCAGTTAGCCCACCCCTTGGTGTAACAGTAATGGTTCTGCGTACTTCATTACCATCTTTCTTAATAATCGGTTTACCATCGTCACCCACCATTAGGTCGATTTCAATAAATCCAATTAGATCAGCCCAAGAAGTAACCCATTCGGACATTGCCTTGTCTGCCCTCACACCGAAACTTGCGTATTCACCTCTTGTTGGATCATTCACAGACTTTACTGTTGAATGGCACAAAAAGTAAACACCAAGATCCTTCTTAGCATTAAGGCTATTAATCAGCAAAGACATCTGAGTAACAGACTCTACTAAGCCTTTACCATACCCACCGCAAGCTAGCACAATTGATGATGCTCCAGAGGTTTGGCAGATGTGCTGATGCAACAATCTTTCCAAAGCAGTAAGAGAATCGATGACAATATTTTCATAAGCAAATTCTGGAGATGTTACGATTTCTTTAATCGTAGCTACAAATTCTGCCCATGTTTTTATTGCCACGCAATCAATGTCTATGCCTGAGATACCACCCTCTACATCAAGAAACAAAGCTTTTGTAAGCTTCGATCCCATAGTAGATTTCCCCGAACCTTCAGCCCCGAAAACAACTGCTTTCGGTTTGTTAAGCTGGCCAAAACCAACAGGCTTCCCAATTTTCATGTTAACCTCTTCCTTTAAAAGTAACTTCAAGCTCGTACTTCTTTAAGCCGTGATACAACGATATCACTTTGACCGATTCAACATTTGCCCCGAATTGGGTGCGAAGACCAATCCTTACAATTTCTTCAAGTTGCTCATTTGATAATTCAATAGAAACAACTGTGTTTAAATCGCCCATTTTCATTCTCACTTTTATGATCGTGTCAGAATACGATCCTCTGCCCGAAGTGATGTCATCTATACTGGTGATAGACATCATCTTGTTTTGCCCAATAGCATGGGTAGATATGCCGTTGAACAAAAGAAACTTCAAAAGCTGCTCGTCAGCATTAACAACACCTGTTATGGTTAGCGGTTCCACATATGCATCTTCATTAAGACTGCATGGTGGCGAAAAACTCGGAACAATTATCTGCCTCAACTCTCGATCAATCATGGTAATTTCATCTTCCATGACATTCCCCTTTCTTGAAAAAGTAAAAAATAACTAGCGGTGCGTGTGCTAGCCTCGGTAAAAACTAGTGTCTTTTTAAGGTTCGCAACGAGCTTACCCATATGACCACCGCTAGTCATCATCATCATCCAGATGTATCTCCGCATCTGGATAAGATTGTGGTTCTGTTTTAGAAGCGTGTTTTTTATCTCTTGGAATTATTGGTATCGTGTTATCACCTGAGTGATACAGATCAATTCCGTAAAACAATCGTGCTTCCAAAACAATTATTTTTTCTGTGCTTCCTGGGGGATGTGGACAAAAGCTTGCAGCTTCGTCATACGAGAGAAGTTTATGTTTTTGCTTCCTAGGCATCGTGCCACTCCAAACTCAGTTCCACTCCCACCACATCGTCTATCCTACGAGCAGACAATTTAAAAGTCAAACCCAAATCAGAAAAAAACAGAAAATAAAAGAAAATAAAAGATTCTATGGTAATTAAAAACATTTATGGTATATTTATTATGTTGTTACTTTACCTAATGAAAGGGGTGCTATATGTGGTACGCAATCCACGATAATCTTCTCGCTTTAGCTCGATGGCTGAAGGAAGAAGGACAATGGGATGGTGCTGGTGGTGTGGGAAATCTGATTTACTATTTTGAAAAACCTTGGAAATACGATGCTGAATGGAATGCCTATCAAGCATCACTAGAGAAGGAGAAGGGAAATGCCAAAAAGACACGGGTCTAAAAAAGATAGGCAAAAACTCACAGTAGTTTTTCGACCTAATAGTGATCTGAAAGAACAGTTGAATTTTCTGGCACTTAGCCAAAACAGAACTATGAATGGTCAGGTTCTGGATATCCTTGAAAAGTTTTTTAAAGAAAGAGCAGTCTAATGTACCCGATTGAATATGTGTCTCACTCCCGATTGGAATTGTTTAGGAAGTCTCCTGTTCTATACAAGAAGACTTATATAGACAAGGTTGTTCAGCGTGATCCTTCACCAGCTATGATCCTTGGTTCGCTAGTTCATGCCATGCTGCTTGAACCAGATAAAGTTGCGGAACGATTTTCCGTTGCCCCAGTCTGTGATAAACGAACTAAGGTTGGCAAAGAGACTTGGGATAACTTCAAAACATCTTTAGCAGATGGTGTTGAAATCATTACCCATGATGATGTTGAACAGGCTAATAAAATGATTGCTGCGATTGCAGAAAATTCTGCTTCGCAATATTTTAATTGTTCTGGTGTTGTTCGTGAGCAAGAGATTTTAACCACTATTGAATTTGATGGTCAACCATTGCAAATCAAATTTATCCCAGATATGTATTGCGTTGAAAAGAGTTTCTTGGTCGATCTAAAAACAGTTGGTTCTTATGATCCAACGGATTGGGCCAAGGAATGTGTATTCAATGGATACTTAAGGCAGATGGCTTTATATCGATTCTGCCTGAGATCGATGCAGATTCCAATCAATGATGTGTACCATATCATCGTAGACAAGAACGAGTATCCTTCATGTATGATTTGCCAGTTTGATTCGAGTGATCTTGATCGTGCTGAGAACCAAGTCTTTGAAGCGATTCGCAAGTATCTTTCTGCTCACCAAACAGGTACATTTGTTCCTGAGTATTATGGCATTGTGCCAAAGATTACTGCACCCGCTTGGTCATGGAGATAATATGCCAGTCGATCCAATCCTCTTCACCCTTCCTCCATCAGCTAACGCTTGTTGGAGGAATTTTAAAGGCAGGGTTATTCTTAGTGAGAAATATCGTCAATGGAGGGAGGAGAACCTTCACCATGTCGATGATCGAAATAAGATCGAACCCTGTCTATTTCCTGTCGATGTACTGATCATGGTTTACCCTGGAAAAAACTGGAGAAAATCTGATCTGGATAACCGAATTAAGCCGATACTTGATCAACTCCAGCATTGTGGGTATTTACTGGGAGATGATACTGATTGTGTTAAATCCATTACTATTAAGCTGTGTCAAAAGCTTAAAAATGACGATGAATCTTATGTGGCAATTGAGCTTACCAAAAACTAAAAGGAAAGGTTATAATGTTTTTTAATAAAGATTCGGGGAATGGAAGCCCAGAGGACAGTAAAATGAGCAAAATATCGAAAGTTGCAGCGGTTCAAACCTGTGCTAGAAGAGCGTGTTTTATTGCACGAGAACTCACAGGGCTTGAAATAATGCCTGACGAAATGTTTGCTGCTGCCTCCGAAGCTTTGGCCAATTTATCGGTGCTTTGGGAAGATTCCGAAGTGGCTAAACGCAAGCCCGATAGCTACATTAATTTTGCTGCTTGCATGGCTTGTTGTGAATGGTGCAAATCAGTTAAGAAGTCCGATTCTAATGAGCCTTATGAGCTTAATAAGAAGCGTATTGCTGATCTTTTGGAAGAGGTTGCAGAGATCGTTGATGGATTGTTTCCTGGCCTTATGGCTTCAAAAGGATGCGAACAGGCTATCTATGATGGTGTGAGCGTAACTGTCAATGGGATAGAATCTAATGGCTGGAGATGGACACAGAAGCTAAACGAGCGAATCGTGATGCTTATGAGTCTATATCCTATTTTAAAATTTCAAGCTAAGAACAGTTCAAAGCTTTTGGAAATCGCAGAAGAATTAGTTAGAAAGAAAGGGGAATAGTTATGCCAGTATACATTGGGGATGAATTGTATTTGACCAGTCCGGAAGCCCAACTTGTGATGGGGGTAAAGGCAGGGCTAATCGCTCATTATTTTTACCGAAACGAATTTCGTGGGGTGATTGATCTAAGCGATCAGAAGCCTTTAATGCAAGCAATTAGAGCAGTTGGTATCGAGATAGATCCTGTTGAACTAGAAAAGTTTAACAAGAAGAGTAAGTCTCATTTTCTCGTACCTATGTCTTCGGTATTAGATAAGATGATGCGAAGAGAGACGCGGAAAATAACAGCAAAAGAAAAGAAGCTTGCTGCTACTTTAAAGAAGCAAGAGAAAGCTAAAGAGCGAGAACTTGTTGACGAGAAGATTAGAGCAGCAGTATTAGAACAAATTAACAATAGAAGAGAAATGGAAGGTGTTTCAAATGGCAATTAAAGTAGGCGATCAAACATATGTGACAGCAAGAGAAGCAGCAAAAATAATTGGTGTTAATAGGGTTCGCATTGGATATTTTCTGATGCGAAACAAACTGGAAGGTGTGATCGACCTGGATGATTCATCAGTTATTGCTGAGCATATTGATCAGCATGAAAACCCGCTTGAGACAAAGAACAATAAAACTTTTTTGATTCCTTTGGAATCAGCTATTAAAAAGAAATCCGAATTAAAAGGAAAAGTAAATGGATAGCAAGTATTTCTTGAAAGATCCATCTGTAATTTCTTTTAGTGGAGGTAGAACATCTGGGTTTATGTTGGCTAAAGTTCTGGAGGCACATGAAGGTGTGCTTCCAGAATATGTCAAAGTTGTTTTTTGTAACACAGGGCTAGAGCATCCAAAGACTCTAGACTTTGTTCAAAAGTGTTCTGAAGAATGGAAGATAGATATAGCTTGGTTGGAATATGTTGGCAAAAAAATCAAGCCAAGGTTTAAGATAACTAATTATAAAGATGCATCAAGGAATGGAGAACCATTTAGCATTTTGATCGATGAAAGACAGTATCTTCCTAATCCAGTTGCTAGATTTTGTACTGTAGAACTAAAAATAAAGTTGTTAGATCGGTACATGAAAGATGTTTACGGATCATTGTTCAAGAGGCATAATCAGCTTATAGGGTTGAGGTATGATGAACCAAGAAGGGTTGCTAACATTAAAAAGAATTTTAGCAGAAAGAATCCAGCGTTAACTCCAATGAATGATGCTAAACATACTCTTCAAGATGTAATGAACTTCTGGAGTAAACAATCTTTTGATTTGCAAATAGCACAACATCATGGAAATTGCCAAGGTTGCTTTCTTAAGAGTAGATATCGTCTTGATCTTGTAGCAAAGGAAGATCCAGATGCTTTAAACTGGTGGATAGAGCAAGAGAAAAAGATGCTGGGTGTTGCAGAATCAAAGCAGCATACTTTCAGAAAAGATCGACCAAGCTATGAAAATGTAATGAAACAATCTAGAATGCAGCTTCCAATGTTTCCAGATTTTGATGATACTGTTTCTTGCCATTGTACTGATTGAAAGGTTTATAAATGGATAGATATTTACTCAGCGAATTCTTCTCTAGGTGTACTGAACACATCGTTGAGCGGGCTAATCAATACGATGCTCCAGAGCTAAATTTAAAGCGTATTGCTGACAGTTGGACTAACTTCTTAAAGCGTGAGATATCGCCTTATGAAGTTGCTGTAATGATGGCAATGCTTAAGCTTGCTAGATTGTCTCAGGGGTATCATCAAGATACCCTTGAAGATGCTGCTGCTTATATTGCTCTGGCTGAAATGCTTAAGGGTACTGAAGAAGAACCATCAAAATAGCGTATGCTGAATGCCTATGTTTTATGACCATTTTCGTATGATCACGAAATTGGTTTCGGGATCAAATTTTGCCGTGATTCATTTTCGTTGCCCAACCTGTTTAAAGAGGGTCTTAAGGTTTTTAATTAAGATTTTTGTGTCCTTAATATCAAACACTTCTGATCTTATTTTTTCGCCATGTGAATGAACATATGCTAGTAAAAATGTTTCCCATGATCGTAGACATGGTGTTGAGTATATTAATTTTGCTGTGGGTGCTGACATCAGATGTTCATTGAACCTGGAGTCCATTCGTGATGTGAAGCCAGCCTTAATTCTTCCGCTAGAAAATTCTGGAACTAATAAGATTAGATAGAAGAACCCATCATCAGAAATCTTTTCATTAACCGCTTCATCCTCCTTGTTTACGGATGTTCTTCCACGCATTAGCTCACGAAACAAACTGTACTGGGTGCTGTCCATGACAGAACAAAAATGTCCTTTATCCGCTTTCATGCGGGTTAAAGGTTTCATTTTCTTTTGCTTGATAAATGTTTCTATGTTTCTTCTGATGGTTGTATAAGCGAGGTCTAGGTCAGCAGCAATATCGGTAAACGACCAATAGTTTTTATCATCCATGATCTGTACCTGTGGCCAAAAAAAAGAGGGTCTTACGAACCCTCTTGGCTAACAGTATACATGATTGATAGGCTTATTTGCTAGTGGAATCGACCATTGCTATCCTTTCTCCAATCCATTTGATCACAGGTACACACATCGAATTCGCCATTGCCTTGAATCTGTTGCCATCTTTTGCTCCAGATATGTCCGTGTAATTATCTGGGAATCCCATTAGTCTTTCTAGTTCTAATGGTGTTAGTCTTCTAACCTTTCCGTCAGGCTGAACAATAATTCTTCCTGAGTTGTAATCTTGTCCATTTAAACCACCACCCATATGAGCCCCATCAGATATACAGTTAACTGGATTCTTTACCCATGCAGAACAGTAATTGCATCCAGTTTTTTTGGGGTCTAAGGTTGTATGTGATTTGCAGAATGGGCAATCATAGCTTCCTTCAAACGAACTGGAAGCCTTTTTCCCATGTTGTCTCTTCTGATGAATCCTTGACAGGCAAGCTTGCTCAAATAAAACTTTGTATCCACTTGTTCTGTCTGAATGATGCCCGATAAGGAAGACTCTTTTTCTTCTATGGGGCAATCCGAAGTGTTGAGAGTCAAGAACCCGCCAGCAGAGATGATACCCGAATTCAGCCAACGACCCGATGAAGGAACCAAAGTCTCTTCCTCCGTTAGCCGATAGGACTCCCTGCACATTTTCCCAAACAATCCATCTTGGCTTTCTATCCCGCACCAATTCACAAAACCTGTAGACAAGTCCACCTCTTGGATCGTCTGTTCCCCTTCTGAGGCCAGCGAGGCTAAAGCTCTGGCAAGGAGTTCCCCCGATAAGTATGTCGATTGCTCTGGGAATTTGCCAGGTTGAATGTCCATTTATGTCTCCAAAATTAGGGGTCTGAGGGTATTTCTGTTTTAGTAAATCGCAGCAAAACTTATCAATCTCTGAATATCCTATAGGCTCAAACCCAATAGAGTTCCAGGCAACAGTTGCTGCTTCAACGCCAGAACAAACTGAAAGATAGTTCACGATTTATCCTTATTATAATAATCAGCCTTAAGATTTTCGTATTTTCGTACAGAAGTTTTTAATGAAAGCTTTGTATTGGCTAAAGTTGTTCGCAAGGATCTTAGCTTTGCTTTAACTTCATTTAGTTCACCCTTAAGCTTCTTAAGCTCCGCAGAACCTATTGCTGATAAGTTTAATCTCTTTGTGTGACATAGATTGCATAGGTCTTTGTAGCCATACATTTTAATGATATGCTCACCGCACTTGGAGCATTCAATAGGTCTTTTCATATTGTTCCTTGATAAAATTTTTCACCCTACAGATTTGGCCTATAGGGTGAAGAAAAAAGGGGTCTATTAATCTAAATACGAATGATTCCATCCCATAATATCGCAATATATTTTACTATGAATTTTTGCCATATCCTGCGTAGTAGCATTGCATCCACTAATAATAGATGTCCTACCATCATCAGTACATCGTTCATCAGCTAGTATGGCAGATATGAACCTGAGAATATAAGCCTCTGATGCCCTTAAATTGATTGTCACGATTCGATTAGGATCGTAATTTGGTTCGCCTTTGTCAGCGAATTTAGAAGATAAAATAGAAGAAGTAGTCATGGTTAATTCCCTTTCAAAAGAATTAAAACTTTTTGCTTCCCTAAAAGTTAGGGTTTAGCTTGAAGAAAAACAGGGTCACTATAATTCAAATCTATCAGCATCCCATTTATATGGGATGATCTTCCATATATCAAGGTCAGCAGCATCATTTGAATTTGGATGCTCTTGCGGGCAGAATTGCCATGATGTAATAACTACACCATCAACTCTAATGGTATGATCTTCCATTAAAGATTGCATGATTTCGTCAGGCTTGCACCCCTCAAAATCATCGTTTTCTTGATCTTGTTTCTCGATCTGAAGCAGAAGGTATCCCGAGATATCTTCTACGCATAAATGCGAAGGGAGCGGGCCTCTCGCCAATGCGTTGGGATAATCGCCAGGGTCTTCCCATACTGATGTAATAACTTCCAAGGTGTTTTTAATGATCTTCATTTAACTAACCTTTCGTAGAAAAAGAGGGTTGGGGGTTGCTTGGTTTAATTAAAGCAGTCCATTCATTACACGAATATACAAATCTTGATTTTCTAAATGTGTTTCCAGTACACATTTAATGTATCCACGCTTTAATGATTTAGGTGCATGATGCACCCGCTTATTCCAAAGCTTTCTGATTACAGATAGATTAGATGTCATGCAATGCAATCTACCAACCCGATTCTTAATTGACCATTCGTTGTCGTATGACATCAATTCAATCGGCTTATCTTTATTTATTCGTAACATGATTCAAATCCTTTCCAAAAAAAAATGATAAAATTTTAAACACACATTTGCCAGGCGAACACACCAAAAAATTTTTACGCTATAGGATTTACCCCCTATAGCATTGGGAAACAGGGTTGGCCCTATTTCATTGTTTTATCGGGTTGCCATGCCATAAAGCTGATGCATAATATTTTCGCTCGGATAGTATGTTTTTGTGGCATGGTTGGCATACCATTCTGCCAATATCCTTAACCAAAGGATTGTTTTTTGTTTGCTTTTTGTTGCAGCAAAAACACTTTTTAGAATCATTCATTGTAAACATCCTTAAAAAAAATGATAAAAATCGTAACACACAAAAAGAACCCAGCGAATTTTTTTTTTGCCTGATTCTCCAGGCAGAGCGGGCAAAAAATTTTTTGACCTAGGGATTTTGCCCCCTAGGTCGTTGAAAATAAGGGTTGCCCCCTAGTTAGTTTGGTATTCAAGATAATGATCTTGTAATAAAGAATAACCTCTAGCAATTTCTTGTTTTGTTCGCTCGATTGCTCTAAGGATTACAAGCTTAACCCTGTTGGCATTATCGTCATCAAGCTTATCTGATATGGCTTGTATTTGATAATGGGTATTTGTTTTCATATGATTACGCATTGCCCAAACTTGTGTACCAGCAAGGCAATTGCCCGCCCTGATTGAATCTACGATAGATATTTGAACTTGAAGCCGTTCGGCTTCTTTAATTACCTTGTTTACCTTTTTAGGATCGGGTGAAAAAAGATCAGATTTTAAATTTACCTGTTTTCGTGCTTTGTAATTGTCTTTAGCAATAGCAACCATCAATTGCCCGCTCTTGTAATCGTTTTTCTTTATGGCATATGGCATCAAGTCTAAAGCTGTAAAGTGGTAGTCCATTGATTTAATGCTATTGGATTGGATTTTAAACCCTAGGTGATCGATAGCAAAATGAAATCCTCTGGGGGCTTTTATTACTCTTGAAATAATGCCATCATCGGTATCGATTCTAAAATACATGGTGCTTTTATTGATCATGTATCCGAAAGATTGAATCATAGGGGTATAGCTAAAACGCTCATATTTGCACCGGCTTGAATATCTTCCGTGACTATTTGTTTTTAAATGCGATGGCTTAAAACAAGCTTGAATATCAGTATAATTTTTCTTTTTATGATCATAAATTCTTGAAATATAACTAGATCGTCTTGTTCCAATTGGTATGGTAATACAATTTCTTGGCCTAAAATGATTATTGTAATCAGAGTTAATAAACTTCATTAATGAATAAGTTTTTATCCTAGGATGGTGAATTCTAGAATTATGTAACTCTAATAATTGTTTAGGTGTTTTACCTTGTCGATACTTAACAGGTATACTTTTAAACTGAGATAGTGTACTAGGATTGCCATAAATATTCGCCATTGTGAGATGCTCCAAATAAGGTTAAGTAATACCGATTAAGCATTGAATAATGCTTTCTATTGCCTTAATCCACACTATCTAAGAATAGATAGCATGGCATGGCATTAAATAAGGTTTAATAGTGCTTACCTAGTCAATGTAAACAAGGCGAACTAGTGGATTATCTTCTATCACTTTTTGAGTAAGTGAATAATAATAAATAGGGATATCATTTAACCTGACTAATGTATCTAACCACGGCAAATATTCGTTGGCTATACTTTTTGGTATTTCTAAAATACCGATTTTTGAACCATGCAAACAAATAGTCAACTTTATAGTTGGTATCATGCTATAAACTCCAAATAAGGTTAAAAAACAGGGGAAAAACAGGGAAAAAAGCGAACTGGAGACTATTTTTGGAATACTTTTAATGAAACTTGTAAGCAACATTAGAAGTATTTTTATCCCAACATTTGCGACAAGTTCCACACTTACCATCAATTTCTTCGCTAGCATGGCACAGGTTCAAATGATGTTGCATATCATCATTTTTGCCTTTATCGGTAATTACAGTAGAAGTAGGCAACCCTAGGGAATAACTAGGAATTTGATCGATCTTAAACATTGAGATTCTTACGCAAAGATTATCAGGAAACTCATTGAATTTTGTATATGCGGATACAATTCCAATTTCCTTGGTTGGTAGCCAAAATTTGATTAATGGTAAGGCATTTGCTATTTCTACAATAGCTTTTAAATGATCTAAGCTTTGGATATCTCCCGAAGTATGCCAACGGAAATAAGCTTTAGATTTATCTCTTAAGCTTTTATATTTTGCTTGCAAAGCTTCGATAAATGCAAGCTTCCATTTATCCATTTGTTTTAGTTGTTCAAATCTATTGGTATTTGCATTTTTAACGCCCCCAAAGGTATAACGCCCTTTATTTGCATAACAACCACTACAAACCGTATTTTCAAGCTTTGCAAGCTTAGAACCGGTAATACATTCCCATGCGGGGGTATCCCATGAAATCCAAGGCATTTTAGTAGTTTGACTAAACTTGATTTCCATTGTTTCATTGTCAATGGTTTCATTGGTAATGGTTTCAATAACATTCAAATTCAACATGATATGACCCTTTATAAAAATAGTGAAAAAACACACCGAAAACATAACTAATAAACAATATTAGTTAACAGTTATTGCGTTATCCTTGATTAACTTTTTACATTTATTTTTGCAAGCTAACCAATGATTTTTAGCTTCCATTGCATCAATACCGAATACCATTTTATCTGTATTCATATCAAATACATCTGTATGATATCCACAACCAATAATCATGTAATTCGCAAAGCATTGTGACTTAGTAATATACATTATTTGTTCTCCAGTTCGATTAAATCCCATTGTTCGATCAAAATACAAATATCATTCATAGTTTTTTCCTTATATCTTGGATGTTTTAGACTCAATTACCTTGCAAGGCAGTTTGGGCAATACCTTGGAATCAACAACATTGGCAACAACAACAAAGAATATAACCATACCAATTACAATTGAAACAAAGTTAAACATATTAAACCCCTTATTATCATTTCATTCTACTTTTTAGTTATCCGCATTAGATAACCTTATGATGTAATTATGCATATTATCGGCAATAGTTCAATCGCAATATACTAAATATTCCATAAAATTTTAAGTATATTGTCATAAACCCTTATGATATATAGACTTATGATTTTTAAAATAATTGATATTTTAGTCTATTTTGGCGTGGTAGTAAAAATAAATAATCAAGGTATGCATGGTATCTATCATGCTTAAATTGTTATTTCATTCTATTTGATATGCTTAGGTATTATCTTTATCTTTTATGTATTGAATGGGGGGGTATGGTATGCTTAAAGTCTTATATATTGCTTATATAATAATAATAATAATAATATAATATATATAGATATAAAATAAAAATACTATACCTCAATTTAATACATTTTAATTCATATATTATTAAGGATAAACTTTATCTATTATTATATTCATAATCTTTTAAGACAAGGTTTGTATCTTATTATCTTAAAACATTAAAGATAAACTTTATCTTAATTAATTAAGATAGTGTAACTCATAATATGTTTATTCTATATTTATATTGTAACGATGAAGTTGTTTATCCTATTAATATTTCAAAACCTGGTTTCCACCCCCCACCCCACCCTAAACTCAGAGACTTTTTTTTGGAACCGTCAAGTTTCATTTTGTCAAATTCAAAAGTGCATCCAAAAAATTTTTCTATTTTTCCCAAATCGTCAAAATGATTTTCTCTTGCAATTCATATAAAAACCAATACAATGTGTACATCTTAACCGGAGGTTTATATGCCAGCAGACAGTTCTATACCAATTTCACAAACCATTCCAGGAACAGTCACACTTTCTGCAACTGGTCAATCTCATGTTCACGCATTTGTATTGCAACCAGATTGTGATTGCACTATTCAGTTTTTTCAAGCGGATGGAACAACTGCAATGTCAGGCAAGATCCATATTCCGCAATATGAAACGCTTACTAGTGCAGTACAAGGTGGCGGCCTTCTGATAAGTGCTGCCGGAATAAAACTTACAGTATCTGGAAATACATCTGGAACACTAAGTGGATTTGTGGCCGTAAACAAATAGTTATCAGGTCACTAAAAAAATGGCAAAGAAAAAACCAGCACCGAAAACAACTCCTAGAACTCCAAGGTCGAAAAAATCGATCACGGAGTCTATTTCGTATGACACAGGAAGTTACCAAACTGGATGGGGGCCGTTTTGGAACGATCCTTCAGAATATGGTGCATTTCAGTTTCCTAATGCTGGAATGGGTGGTTGGGTCAATCCTGCTCAATTAGCGGTTAGAGACAATTACCTGTCAGGTGAGCAACTTCCGATCTATCTGTCATGGTGGCAGCTTAAAAGCATTAGAGATAGAGCTAGATTCGTATTTGCTACCAATGAGTTTGCTCATGGTTTAGTTCAATGCTTTCAATCATTTGTTGTTGGGTCTGCCGGATTTAAATGGCGGGTTGCTTCAATCGATCTAAAGAACCCAGTTCCAGAAGACCTGTTAAAACGCTGTCAGGCATCACTAGACATCTTTCGTGAATACAACAGTATGGTAGATGTCGAGAATGAAATTGTGTACCGACTTCATGTTGATGGAGAGGTATTCATTAGGAAGTTCCCACAAGCCAATGGAATGCTCGTAATTCGCTTTATTGAGCCAGAATTGGTCAGAGGGTATGCAACAGACATTGGTTCGCCAAAAGACTCGTTTGGCATCGTGTGCGAAGAAGACGATATTAACTCCGTCTTAGGTTATCAAGTCATTCTAAAGCCTAGTGTATCTAGAGAACCTACATTCATCCCTGCGGATGAGATCATACACATCAAGATTGGCACTAATTCTAACGCAAAGCGTGGGTTAACGACCTTCTACCCTGTTTTTCAGAATTTGACGAATTGCGAGGATATTTTAGCTTCTACAGTCACGATGGCGAAGGCTAGAGCTAAGGTTGCGATGATCAGAAAAGTAAACAATGTTGCTCCTGACTCAATGGCTTCTTTAGTTGACTCACAGATTGATGCTACCCTTGGTGGCAGCAATAATATGGGTGCAACAGAGAATATTGGATTGGAGAGGTTTGGCTATGGATCAATCATCACAGCACCAGCGAACATCGACTACGAATTCCCTGGGGCGAATGTTGACGCTGCTGGACTTATCCAAGTTTTGCAAGCCAACTTGCGATCACTTGCAACACGATTTGGGATCAGCGAAACCCTCATGTCAGGAGATGCAAGTAACAATAACTACTCTTCGGCACTTATTGCAGAAGCACCAGCACGAAGAACATTTGAACGATGGCAAGGGATCGTTGGAAGATCCTTGGCCGAATGTCGATTTGAGCCAAACAAGTCTCTAGCTTGGTCACAGATTCACCTTGCTTCCGAACACGGAATCATCCCAAAAGAGATTCTTAAGAACATTAAGATAACTTCTGAAGCGTATTCTCTTCAATCAAGAGAGCATCAGAAGGAAGCGGAGATGAACAATGTGTACCATTCAATGGGTGTGAAGTCTATTCAGACAATTCGCTCCGAATTAGGTCTTGATAACGATACCGAAGCATCAAACTTCATCAAGCCGATTGTTGACGAGAAAAAGGGTGCAACGGAAATTGATCCGATGAATCCTTCATCAAGAGTTGAGTCTGGAAATGCTACCCAAGGCATTGGTGGTGGCGAGCAAGTTCAAGATTCTGCTCTCAATGGGGCACAGATCGCAAACCTTGTCGATATTATTCATCGATGCACTATCGGTGAGATTCCAATGGAAAGTGGCAAGGCGATTGCGAGAGCATCCTTCCCTGCCATCACACCTGAGATCATCGATCTTATGTTTCGTGATGTAGTGGTTAAGATACCCGAACCAGTTCAACCTGTGTCAAGTTCTTCAGCAGAAAAACTTGACTCGACTGAACCACCACCAAACCTTCCCGCTGCAAAAGCACCAAAAACATCGACTGTAACAGGATAATTGTTGACAACACTAGACGATTGGATGTAATATCGTATTATGAATGCCGTCATCGAAAATAAACCAGGTGTAGTTGACCGAAACAAGTGCATTGTTTACGGTGTAAAAGTCCTTGGATTTAGCTCAATGAATGGCAGAATCTACGATCCAAAAGCGATTCGTGATGCGGTTCCGCTATACGAAAACGCTCCAGTAAATAAAGACCACAAAACCGAAGCACCTTTGTTTTCTGATCGGCTAGGATGGCTTCAAAATGTCCGCTTTACCTCAGAAGGTTTATACGCTGACTTCAGATACAACCCCCATGCTGATGGGATTGATTCGTTTTTGTGGTTCGCAGAAAATAATGGCCTCGGTGATGTAGGCTTTTCCCATCTCGTTAGTGGAAAATCGATTCCAGATCAAGATGGTACAGAAAGAGTTGTCCGAATCGACAGAGTAAGATCGGTGGATCTAGTTGCTAACCCTGCAACTACCACCACCATTTTTGAATCCAAGGAGACTGCAATGAAAAATGACAAAATGATGACCGAAGAAAATCCTGTCAAGGAAATGTATAAGGAAGAGGTTCCAGATGCTGCACCCACAGAAGCACCTGCTGCTGCACCGGCTCAAGAAGAACCAGCTTCTGATATGCTCAAGAAAATTATGGAAATTTGCGTTGGCCCAGGTGAAGGTTCGGCAAAAGGCAAGATGATTCTTGATCTTATTGCTGCTGCAACTGGCCTCGGTGGTGATATGACCGCTGAAACCTCTGATGTAACAGGAAATCCTACTTCTGGAACACCAGCACAAGCTAAAGTTGGTGATACTGAAGAAGATCCAACCGAAGATGAACTTGAAGAATCTTTAAAAGAACTTGAAGACCTTCGCAAGTGGAAGGCCGAAAAACTCAATGAAGAAAAAATATTCTCTCTGCTTAAAGAGAATAAATTGGAAGCAACCCCTGTGTTTGTAAAGCAACTTTCCGCTATCGGTGAAACGATGTGGGCAGAAGCGATTGAAGACAGGAAAAAGGTTGCTCTTGTTAGAGCTAGTGTTAAGCCAGTTAGTTCGACTGCAATCCAAGGCGAGTCGAATTATCAACAGTTCCGTGAAAATGTCCTTGGCAAGTAAGCCATCATTAAGGAGTCCTATCAATGGCGATTACTTACAGTTTCAATGCGACTAATCCTGTGGTGGCTCCAGTTGCCACCAATAAGGCGATTCAAGTTGGCGATCTAGTAGCCCTATCTTCCGGTAGTGCGATCTCCGCTCTTGATTTTCCTTGGGATACCAATTTGGCAACCACTCAAACTGCGTTTGCAAGTGCTTTCCTAGGTGTGTCAGGTCAATTAAAGAGGGCAGATATAGCACTTGTGTACGGTAACTCGGTAGCCAACCAGATTCGGGTTGATTGCTCTGGTATCTACGCTGGTGATTATACTGGTTCCGCTCTTTTAGTTGGGGATTTTGTTGGCCCCACTTCCGTATCTAACGTTCTTCAGCCTCAATCCTTGGTTAAAGTTGCTTCCGCTGCTTTAGCTATCGGTCGAGTTGTTGAAGCCCTTGCTGGTACTGGCGTAGTAAAATTCCAATTGTTGTCTAGTCAAAACCCTGTGGCCCGATAATCCACAACTTTTTAAGGAGATTAGTATGAAGAGTCTAGGTAAAAAGCTGAAGGAATTCGGCCAACAAAATGGGTTGGCAAAAACCAAAGCGTTCTTTTCGGAATCTATCAGCAAAGGCGATATTTCGGTAAGCCGAATTTCGCTTCGTG
>Ga0208856_1000371_pt1 | contig 17876 bp, 16 predicted proteins | sample LakMenEpi13Jul12_FD_150690 | JGI IMG/M metagenome (GOLD analysis project Ga0208856, IMG submission 150690) | Freshwater microbial communities from Lake Mendota, WI - 13JUL2012 deep hole epilimnion (SPAdes) | ecosystem: Environmental > Aquatic > Freshwater > Lentic | place: Lake Mendota, Madison...
CGAGACGAAGGAATCCTGCGGCGGCGCGACGATGAGCGTGCTGAACAACGTGATGCTCCGCCTGCTCACGACGACTCCTCCGGGGAAGATTGCGTTCACGATCATTGATCCTGTCGGGCTCGGTGAGAATTTCGCGGGGTTCATGCACCTCGGGGATTACGAGGAGGCGGTCATCAACCGGCGCATCTGGACGCAGCGTGACCAGATTGACGAGCGGCTCACGGAGCTGAACGCGCACATCGAGAAAGTCATCCAGATGTATCTGCGCAACGAGTACGCGAACATCACCGCCTACAACGAGCAGGCGGGCACGGTCGCGGAGAAATACCTGTTCCTCGTCGTCGCGGATTTTCCAAACGGCTTCAGCGAAGCCTCGGCGCAGCGGCTGCAGAGCATCGCGATCAGCGGGCCGCGCTGCGGTGTGTTCACGCTCATCCACTGGGATCAGCGCCAGCCGTTGCCGGACGGATTCGCGATTGATGAACTGCGCAAGGGCAGCGTGTGCCTGCGCGCGGATGGCGCGGGATTTTCCGCGGGACGCGAGCAGACCGAGAGCGGTGCTGCGCTGGCGCTCGATCCGCCGCCGGATGATTTGCTCTCGCAGAAGCTCGTGCACAAAATCGGAAAGAGCAGCGTGGACTCGAACCGCGTGCAGGTGCCCTTTTCGCAGATCGCGCCGAAGCCCGAGGAACTTTGGACGAACGAAACCACCAACGAACTGCGCATCGCCATCGGACGCACGGGCGCGACGAAGATGCAGTATCTCGCGATCGGCAAGGGCACGCGGCAGCACGCGCTCTTCGCGGGCAAGACGGGCTCGGGAAAATCCACGCTCTTCCACGTCATCATCACAAATCTCGCGCTCGCGTGCTCGCCGGACCAGGTCGAGTTCTACCTGATTGATTTCAAGAAGGGCGTGGAATTCAAGTGCTACGCGAACAAGCGGCTGCCGCACGCGCGTGTGGTCGCCATCGAGAGCGATCGCGAATTTGCGCTCAGCGTGCTGCAACGCGTGGACGAGGAATTGAAACGCCGCGGCGACCTTTTCCGAAAGCTTAACGTGCAGGATGTCGCCGGCTACAAGCGCGCGGGCGATCCAACGGAGCCAAATGGTGGCTTGGAGCCGATGCCGCGCTCGCTGCTGCTCATTGATGAGTTCCAGGAATTTTTCGTCGAGGACGACAACATCGCGCAGACGGCATCGCTGCTCTTCGACCGTATTGTGAGGCAGGGTCGCGCATTCGGCATCCATGTGATCCTCGGCTCGCAGACGCTCGGCGGCGCGTTCACGCTGGCGCGCGCGACGATGGGGCAGATGGTCATCCGCGTCGCGCTCCAGTGCAACGAGGCCGATGCGTATCTCATCATGGACGACACGAACTCCGCGCCGCGGCTGCTTTCGCGTCCCGGCGAAGGCATCTACAACGACGCCGCCGGAGCCGTCGAGGGCAACAGCCCGTTCCAAGTCGTGTGGCTCTCCGACGAGGAGCGCGACGCCTGCCTCAACAAAGTGCGCGCGCTTGCCGAGCAGCGGCATCTTCCGCCACGCAGTGCGATCGTCTTCGAGGGAAATGCGCCCGCCAGCGTGCAGGAGAACGATCTGCTCGCTGTCGCACTCGAAACGAAGCCGCTCACCGCGCCGCCCGCGCCGCGCTGCTGGTTCGGCGCGCCGAATTCGATCAAGGGGCCGACCGAGGTGATTTTCCACCGGCAGAGCGGCAACCACATGCTCATCGTCGGCCAGCGCGAGGAGTCCGCGCTCACGATGGTGATCCTGTCCGTCATCGCGCTTGCGGCGCAGCATCCGGCGGGCAGCGCGCGCTTCATCGTCATCCACGCCGCGGTGCCCGGCACGCCGGACGCGGAGCAATTTGACCGCCTCGCAAAAACCGTCCCGCACGGACTCACACTCGCGACCGCATTGGAAATTCCCGACGTGATGCGCGACCTCGCCACCGAGATGAAATCGCGCGCCAGCGGCGAGACTCCGCTCGCGGGCGCACCGTCGGTGTTCGTGTTCATCCACGGCCTGCACAAATTCAAAAAGCTGCGCCACGAGGATGAGTTCAGCTTCGGCGGTGGCGACGGCGAGGCGAGCCCCGGCGCGGCGTTCAATGAGATCATCACCGAGGGTAGCGCGCTCGGCATCCACATCATCGCCATGCTGGACTCTTACAACAACCTGAACCGCGCGATGAGCCGGAAGGCGCTGACGGAATTTGAAATGCGGATCGTCTTCCAGATGAGCGCAAACGACTCCGCGAGCCTGATTGATTCGCCGAAAGCGAGCAACCTCGGCCTGCACCGCGCGCTGTTGCACAACGAGCAGGCCGGCACGCTGGAGACCTTCCGCCCCTACGCCGCGCCGGACAGCGCCTGGTTCGAGCACGTCGCCGCGCAGCTCGCGGCGCGCTGATGTCCCGTAGCCGCGCTTGTGAAAGCGCGGGCTGACTTTCCGCGCGCGAGGGCAAAGCGTGCCCGCGCTTTCACAAGCGCGGCTACGGGTTATGAAAAGCCCCGTCTTGCACTTTTTCCAAATCCCGCGCTTCAATCCGCCCATGCGCAAATCCATCCTCCTCACAGCCATCGTCACTTTCGCCGCCGCCCTCACGCTTCATGCGCAGGATGAGATCGTCGTCGGTGAATTCGCCTCGCTCACCGGCGGCAGCGCGAGCTTCGGACAGTCTTCACACAAGGGCACGCAGCTCGCGATTGAGGAGATCAACGCCGCGGGTGGCGTGCTCGGGAAAAAGCTGAAGCTCATCACCGAGGACGACCAGTCGCTCGCCGGGCAGCCCGCGACGATCGCGCGCAAGCTGATCTCGCAGGATAAAATCGTCGCGCTGCTCGGCGAGGTCGCATCGTCGAAGTCGCTCGAGGCCGCGCCCATCTGCCAGCAGAACAAGGTGCCGATGATTTCACCCGCCTCGACAAATCCGAAGGTCACGGAGGTCGGCGACTTCATTTTCCGCATCTGCTTCATTGACCCGTTCCAGGGCACGGTGATGTCGAAATTTGCGCTCGGGAAAGGCTTCAAAAAAGTCGCCGTGCTGACCGATGTGAAACAGGACTACGCGGTCGGCCTCGCGGAATTTTTCATGAAGCACTTCAAGGAAAACGGCGGCGAGATCGTGAAGGAGCAGAAGTACTCGACGGGCGACAAGGATTTCAAAGGCCAGCTCACTTCGCTGAAGGCCTCGAAGCCCGATGCCATTTTCGTCCCCGGCTACTACGGCGAGGTCGCGCTCATCGCGCGGCAGGCGAAGCAGCTTGGCATCAAGGTGCCGCTGCTTGGAGGCGACGGATGGGTGGGCGACTCGCTGCTGAAGGTCGCGGGCAACGCGCTCGACGGCAGTTTTTACTCCTCGCATTTTTCCGACGCGGATCAGACGCCGGACGTGCAGGAATTCGTGAAAAAGTACAAGGCGAAATTCGGCGGATCGCCTGACGACATGGCGGCGCTCGGCTACGACAGCGCGATGATCCTGGCCGACGCGATCAAGCGCGCGGGCGGCACCGACGGCGCAAAGCTGCGGGATGCGATCGCTGCGACGAAGAACTTCAAGGGCATCACGGGCGTGATCACGATTGACGAGAAGCGCAATGCGTCGAAGTCCGCGGTGATCATGACCATCGAGAATGCCACGATGAAGTTCATGCAGACGGTCGCGCCGTAGCCGTTGGGAAGGCGGATTCACTCCGCGATTGCCAAGCGCGCGGCACTTCGATTCCTTCCCTGCCCGACGTGAGCGAACAGGCCATCGAATTCATCCAGCAGCTGATCAACGGGCTCTCGCTCGGCGCGATCTATGCGCTGATCGCACTCGGCTACACGATGGTCTTCGGGGTGCTGCGGTTCATCAATTTTGCGCACGGCGACGTCTTCATGATTGGCGGGTATGCGGGATGGCTTTTCTTTGCCGTGCCGGAGGATGAATCGAAGACCGGCGTGTGGGCTTCGCTCTCGCGCTCGCTTGCTGGAATTCCCAATGGCATCCCGAAGCTGTTGCTGGTCCTTCTCATGGCGATGGTGCTGTGCGCCGCGCTCGGCATCATCATCGAGAAGCTCTGCTACAAGCCGCTGCGCGAGCGACCGAAGATCACCGTGCTCATCACTGCGATCGGCGTTTCGCTGTTTCTCGAAAGTTTCGGCCAGTATCTCTTTGGCGCGAATCCGCGTGCGTTCCCGACGGTCATCGAGGATGTCGCGATCGATCTGCCGCAGTCGTGGGGCACCTTCACGGCGCTCACGGTGACGACCGGGCAGGTCATCGTCCTAGGCACCACGCTGGTGCTCCTGCTGGTGCTCACGCTCATCGTTCTGAAAACGAAGATCGGCATGGCGATGCGCGCGCTCGCGTTCAATCCCACGGCCTGCGCGCTCATGGGCGTGAACAATAATTTTGTGATCTCGTTCACGTTTGGCCTCGGGTCCGCGCTCGCGGGCGCGGCGGGGATCCTCACGAGCATCCAGCAGCCGAGCATTGATCCGCTGATGGGAATCGTTCTCGGCCTGAAGGCATTCGTCGCCGCGGTGTTCGGCGGCATCGGCAACCTCGGCGGTGCGGTGCTCGGCGGCATCCTGCTCGGCGTGGTCGAGACGCTCGTGGTCGGCTACGTCTCGCCGACGTACCGCGACGCGGTCGCGTTTGCCGTGCTCATCCTGATCCTCCTCGTGCGGCCCGCCGGGCTGCTCGGAAAAAACGTGCGCGAGAAAGTGTGATGAACGTCCAACGTCCAACGTCCAACGTCCAACGTCCAATATTGGACATCGCACCTCCGTTCTTCGCGCGCGTGCGCGCCTCGCATCCTTGGGCGTTGGGCGTTGGGCGTTGGGCGTTGGGCGTTGGATTTTTCCTGCCGGAGGTGCGCCATGTTTGAGCGCACAAAAATCTCGTTGGTCTTCTGGGTTCTCGTCTTCGGCGTGGCGTCGTGGGCGCTCGGGCATTTTCACGTGGCGGACAGCACGGGGAAAATGGTGACGATCACGGAGGCGTATTCGTACTACTACGACATCCTCATCGGCATCGGGATCGCGATGGTGCTGGCGACGAGCCTGAACCTCGTGAACGGCCACACCGGGCAGTTTTCGCTCGGGCACGCGGGCTTCATGGGGCTCGGCGCGTATTTCGCGAGCATGGTCACGCTCGGCATCCAGTTTCCGCTCGTGCCGTATCCCGCGTTTGCGGAGACGCCCGCATGGCTCATCGCACTGAAGTCCATCGGATGGGCGCTCGCGTTTGCGGTGAACTCGCTGCTCAGCCTGCTGAACGCCTGGGTCGCCGCCGCGCATGAACTTCCGCAGCCCGCGCAGTTTGTCGGCGCGCTCTTTGTCGGCGGCCTTGCGGCTGCGCTCGCGGGGCTGCTTGTCGGCGTGCCGTCGTTGCGGCTGAAGGGCGACTACCTCGCGATCGTCACGCTGGGCTTCAACGAGATCATCCGCGTGGTGATCCAGAATTCCGAGCCGCTCGGTGCGCAGCGCGGCCTCGGCGGGATGCCGCTGCTCACGAATGTGTTTTGGACATTCAGCGCCGCCGCTCTCGCGATCTATGTCGTCCACAATCTCGTGAACTCGACGTATGGCCGCGGCTTCCTCGCCGTGCGCGACGACGAGATCGCCGCGGAGGCGATGGGCATCAACACGACGAAATACAAGGTGGTCGCATTCGTGACCGCCGCATTTCTCGCAGGCGTTGCAGGCGGGCTGTATGCGCATTTCAAGCAGTTCATCACGCCGGACGGATTCAATTTCATGAAGTCCGTGGACATCGTCGTGATGGTCATCCTCGGCGGCATGGGCAGCACGATCGGCGTGTGCATCGCCGCGGTGCTGCTCACGATTTTGCCCGAGCTGCTACGGAAAGTTTCCCACATCGAGGCGCTGCCCGAATGGCTCCGGCACATGGCCGAGAACCGCATGATCCTTTATTCGATCCTGCTCGTCGTGCTCATGCTCATGCGTCCGCAAGGGCTCTTCGCGGGCTGGGGCAAAAAGGGGGCTGCCAAATGAAACCGCTGCTCCTGCTCGACAAAGTGACCGTGCAATTCGGCGGCCTGAAGGCGGTGTCGGACGTGACATTCCAAGTCGGCGAGCGCGAGCTTTTCGGACTCATCGGCCCGAATGGTGCGGGCAAGACGACGGTCTTCAATGCCATCACCGGCGTGTATCGGCCGACCGAGGGGCGCATCACTTTCGACGGGCAGTCAGTGGCCGGAAAAAAGCCGTATGCGATCACCGCGCGCGGCATTGCGCGGACGTTCCAGAACATCCGGCTCTTCGGCTCGATGAGCGTCTATGACAATGTCCGTTGCGCCTGCAACATGCACCTCAACCACGGCATCTCGCACGCGCTGTGGCGGGGAAAGCGGGTGGCCGACGAGGAGGAGGACATCAATTCAACGGTCATGGAACTGCTCGGCATTTTCGGACTCACGGCGCAGCGCGACTGGCCGTGCCGCAGCCTGCCGTACGGCGATCAGCGCCGCCTCGAAATCGTCCGTGCGCTCGCCACGCGGCCAAAGCTTCTGCTGCTCGACGAACCCGCCGCCGGCATGAACCCGACGGAGAAGATCGAGCTGATGAAGCTGATCCGTTTCGTGCAGGAAAAATTCGGCCTCGCGGTGCTGCTCGTGGAGCACGACATGAAGGTCGTGATGGGTATCTGCGAGCGCATCGCAGTGCTCGATTACGGACAGAAAATCGGCGAAGGCACGCCTGCGGAGATTCAGAAAAATCCCAAGGTGATCGCGGCCTATCTTGGACAGGAGGCGGAACATGCTTGAACTGACCGACCTCACCGTGGGCTACGGCGGAATCACTGCGCTGCACGGCATCAGCCTGAAAGTGGAGCAGGGGAGCATCGTCACGCTCATCGGCGCGAATGGCGCAGGCAAGACGACGACGCTGCGTGCGATCAGCGGGCTCGTGCGTTCAAAGAGCGGGCGCATCATTTTCGAGGGCGTGGACATCACAGGGCAGCCGCCGCACAAGATTGTTGCGCGTGGAATCGCGCATTCGCCGGAGGGGCGCATGGTCTTTGCAAATCTCACTGTGGATGAGAACCTGCGCATGGGCGCGTATCTCCGCAGCGACAAGGCGAACTTCGCGAAGGATCTGGATTTCATCTTCACCATTTTCCCGCGGCTGAAGGAACGCCTGAAGCAGACCGCGGGCACACTGAGCGGCGGCGAGCAGCAGATGCTTGCCATCGGTCGCGCGCTGATGAGCAAGCCGAAGCTGCTGCTCCTCGACGAGCCGTCGCTCGGGATTGCGCCGCTGCTGACGAGGACGATCTTCGAGCAAATCGTGGCGATCAACCGCGACCTGAAACTCACCGTGCTGCTCATCGAGCAGAATGCGAATCTCGCATTGGAAATCAGCCATTACGGCTACGTCCTGGAGACCGGCGGCATCATTTTGCAGGACACTGCGGCTGCACTGCGCGCGAATCCCAAAGTGCGCGAGGCGTATCTCGGCGGGTGAGCACAGGTGAGCGCGTTGTTTGGAAAATTTCGTTGACGCTCTGCGGTGGCCCTCTAGTGTCGCCGCCCCGCAAGCTGAACCAAATTAACAACACACGCAGCCTACGTTGAATGCTGAGCGATTTCAGCGGGCAACGTGGGCTTTTTAGTCATCATGGCTGTCGAACTTTCCTACGTCCTTCTCACGCCTTACTCGATTCGCAAATCGAGGACCGGCGGCATTGTCTCGCGTCTTCTTTCCCGCACCGGCCTCGAGCTCGTGGCGGCGCGCATGTTTTCACCGGGCGCGGAGCTGGTCGAAAAATATGCCGCAGGGATGGTGACTGACACCGAGCCGGCGCATCGCGCGGCGCAGGAGGCGATTCAGAAATATGTGCGCAGGCATTTTTCCGAGAAGGAATCCGGCACGAAACGCCGGGTGCTCATGCTCGTGTTCCGCGGCGAGGACGCGGTGAAGAAGCTGCGCGAGGGCGTGGGGCACATCCTGAATGAGCGCACGTCGGGCGAGACGATTCGCGACACGTTCGGCGACTTCATCACGGACAAGGACGGGCGCGTGGTTTACTTCGAGCCGGCGGTGCTCACCGCACCGGATGCCGCGAGCGCGCGTGCGGACCTCAAGCTTTGGGCGCAATATTCCGACAGCGATGGCGGCGTGCTCGACAAGGCGATCGAATTTCCGCCGACCGCGAACGTCCAGAAGACGCTCGTGCTCATCAAGCCGGACAACTTCCGTTTTCCAAATGCGCGCCCCGGTGGTGTGATTGACACGTTCAGCCGCACGGGCCTGTACATCGTCGCGTGCAATGTGCTGCACATGAGCGTCGCGCAGGCCGAGGAATTCTATGGCCCCGTGCTCGCCGTGCTTCAGGACAAGCTGCGTGGCCGCGCTGCCGACATCGCCGCGAAGGCGCTCGAACCGCAGTTTGAGATCACTTTTTCCCCGGAGACGAAGGCCGCGCTGGGCGACCTGCTCGGGCCGCAGATGGGCCGCGAAAATTGGGAGGACATCGTGGCATTCATGAGCGGACGCCGTCCGAGCGAGTGCCCTGCTGACCTGCGCAGCCAGCCCGGCACCGAGAAGTGCCTCGCGCTCGTCTATCAGGGCGAGGACGCGGTGCGGAAAATCCGCGAGGTCCTTGGGCCGACCGATCCGTCGAAGGCTCCCGTCGGCACGATTCGCAAGGAATTTGGCCAGACCATCATGGTCAACGCCGCGCACGCCTCGGACGCGCCGGAGAATGCACAGCGCGAGATGGGCATCATCCGCATCCAGGAGAATAATTTCCGAACCCTGATCGAGAACTGGCTTGCGCAGTAGCAGGCCGACCAACCTCAAACGAAACCCGACAAACTGAAAACACAAACCATGGAACTCGCCGAACGCGCCACCATCCTCACTCCGTCACTCACGCTGTCCATCGACAGCAAAGCCAAGGCGATGCGCGCCGAGGGCATTGATGTGTGCAGCTTCGGAGCAGGGGAGCCTGACTTCGACACGCCCGACCACATCAAGCAGGCGTGCGCCGCCGCGCTCACCGCAGGCTTCACAAAATACACGCCGTCAAGCGGCATCCCCGAACTGCGCCAGGCGATCAGCGAGAAGTTCAAGGCGGACAATCACATTGAATATTCGGCGAACCAGATTGTCGTGAGCAATGGCGCGAAGCACTCGTGCCTGAACGCGATCCTCGCGTGCGTCGGCCCCGGCGATGAAGTGATCATCCCCGCTCCGTATTGGCTGAGCTATCCCGAGATGGTGCGCCTCGCGGGCGGAGAGCCGGTGATCGTCTCCACGAAGGAATCGAACGGCTGGAAGATGACCGCGGAAGAATTCGAGGACGCCATGTCGCCCCGCACGAAGATGGTCATCATCAATTCGCCCGGCAACCCGACCGGCGCGGTGTACACCGAGGACGAACTGCGCGCCATCGGTGACGTCGCGCTCGGCGAAGACATCCTGATCCTCAGCGATGAAATCTACGAGAAACTCACCTACGACGACGTGAAGCACGTCTCCATCGCGTCGCTGAGCAAGGAGCTCTACAACCTCACGATCACGATTAACGGCTTCAGCAAGAGTTACGCGATGACCGGCTGGCGGATCGGCTACCTCGGCGCACCGGAGCAAATCGCGAAGGCGATTGACGCCATCCAGAGCCACTCGACGAGCGGCTGCACGAGCTTCGCGCAAAAGGGCGCGCTCGCCGCGCTCAAGGGCGACCAGCAGCCCGTGTTGGACATGCGCGACGAATTCGACATCCGTCGCCAGTACATGGTGGACCGTCTCCAGAAGATCAACCGCGTGAGCGTCGTCGTGCCGCAGGGCGCGTTCTACGTGCTCGCGAACATCAGCGGACTCGGCCTCAGCTCGACGAACTTCGCGGATCGCCTGCTGAGCAAGCATCACGTCGCAGTCGTGCCGGGCGTTGCATTTGGCGACGACCGCACCGTGCGCCTGAGCTACGCGACGAGCCTCGACATCATCAAGAAGGGCCTCGACCGTTTCGAGGAGTTCTGCCGCCAGCTCTGATAGCTGCCGACTGGTAAAGTCATTTCAAGCGCCGCTGGTCTTCGGATCAGCGGCGCTTTGATTTTCCACCGCTTCGAGCATCCGCAGCGACTGCACGGCGGCGCGCACATTGTGGACGCGGAAAATCTGCGCCCCGCGCAGGAAGCCCGAGGTGATGCACGCGACGGTGCCTGCGTCACGCTCCGCTGGTGGGAGGCCGAGCACTTCACCGACCACCGTCTTGCGCGAGACGGGCAGGAGGATCGGGCGCTCGAAGTGGTGAAGGCGATCCAGCTCGCGGAAGATGCGCAGGTTGTCGTCGCGCTGTTTTGCAAAATCGATCCCTGGGTCGAGCACGATCGCATCGCGCGGGACTCCGGCGCTTTCGGCGAGCGCGATTTTCTCCGCGAAGAAATCGTCGAGGCTGCGCATCACGTCGGCATAGCCGACGTGCGTGTGCGGGACCTTCGGCGTGCCGACGGTGTGCATGATCAGCAGCGCGGCGCCGGTCTCGGCGCAGATGCGTGCGTTCTCATCCGTCGGCAGTCCGCCGATGTCGTTGAGCATGTCCCCGCCCGCTGCGAGCGCGACGCGCGCGACTTCGGGCCGCCAGGTGTTGATCGAGAGGATCGGATTTTGGATTTTGGATTTTGGATTTCGGATCTCATCCCAGCGCTCGATGAACCGCACGAGCTGCGCCGCTTCCTCCTCAGGCGAGATCGCGCTGCGGTTCGTACGCGCGCTCTCCGCGCCGATGTCCACGATGTCTGCGCCCTGGGCGACGAGTTCGCGTGCGTGTGCGAGCGCGGCGTCAATCTCCGTGATGCCGTCGCCGGAAAACGAATCCGCGACGAGATTCACGATGCCCATCACGAGCGCCGGGCGCGGGAACTCGAACGTGAATTTCCGTGCGACGAGCCTCATGAGAGCGGCACGGACGATGGCTTGCGCTTCGCAAACCGCAGCGTGTGCGTGTAGCCGCAATCCTTCGCGAGCGCGGCGGCCTCCTCGAAATTTGCGCCGACATCGCCGGGCGTGTGTGCGTCGGAACTGATCAGCAGCGGCACGCCCGCGGCGTGTGCGAGTTCGACGAAGCCGCGTGCGGGATACATCTCGCGGCAGTCGCGGCGCAGGCCTGCGGTGTTGATCTCGAATGGCGTGCCTGTCTCGGCGAGCGCAACAACCGCGGGATTGTAGTACCGGCGCAGATCGCCCGGCGGAGTGATGCCAAATTTTTTCGGCAAGTCCGGATGCGCGACAAAATCGAAGAGCCCGCTGCGGATGCACTGAACGTAGAGGTCCCAGTAGTCGCGCCAGATTTCCTCCGCGTGGCCCTTGTGCCGCGCGATGTATTGCGGGTGGTCCACCTCCCAGCCCTGCCGCAGGTAATGCACGCTGCCGATGAGGTAGTCCCAGTCCGCCATGCCCGCGAGTTCCTCGATCCACCACTCATGGCCGGGGATGAAATCACATTCGAGCCCGAGCTTGATGTTGAGCTTCGGAAATAGCGCGCGAGCCTCCTCCACGGCCTCGATGTAGCGCGGCAGTTCCTCGCGCAGCATCCGCCAGTCGTCGAACTGCTCCGGCATCGGATTGTGATCCGCGAAGCCGAGTTCGCCGAGCCCGCGCTCCGCGGCCACGCGCGCGTAGTCCACGGGCCAGCCTTCCGCGTGGCGGCAGAGCGGCGTGTGCGTGTGGTAGTCGGCGAGCGATGCGAAAATGTTTGCGGGCACTGCGGATGTTGGCGCTCGGCGCGGCAGAAAAAGCCACACAAAATTCACTCGTCACGCTGGGCACCGGGCACGAAAGTCCGCGCCATGTTGCGGCTTATCGAGACGGTTTATGAAAATCTGAGACGACACCCGAAACGGGTCGTTTTCCCCGAGGGTGCGGAGCCTGCGGTCGTGCGGGCCGCGGGCCGGTTTGCGAAGCTCGGCCTCGGCACGCCGGTGCTGCTCGGGCAGCGCGACGTCGTCGAAAAGGTGGCGAAATCGGCCAAGGTGAATCTCGATCATATCGGCATCGTGGATCCCGCGAAGTCTTCGGAAATGGAGGCCTTCATCCCACGGCTCGAAAAGCTGAAGCGCTACCGCGACATGGGATCGAAGCAGGCGCGCGAGATCCTTTCGCAGCCGAACTATTTCGCCGCGATGATGGTGCAGTACAACCTCGTGGACGCCCTCGTGGTCGGCGCGGGGCTCACGCCCGCGAGCACGCTGCGCCCGCTCATTCAGCTCATCCAGCCGCTGCCGGGCATCTCGACGATTTCGAGCTGCCAGATGCTCGACCTGAGCAACAAGCGCTACGGCGAGCGCGGCGTGATTTTCTTCGCGGACTGCGCGGTCATCCCCGAGCCCACTGTGGATCAGCTCGCGAATATCGCGATCGAGACCGGCAAGATCTGCCGGCAGCTCACGGGCAACAAGCCGCGCGTCGCATTCCTCAGCTTCTCGAACAAGGGCGCCTCGCAGATTCCTGCGGTGCAAAAAATGGCCGCCGCCACCGGGCTCGCGAGACAGCGAGCGCACAAAGCGGGGCTGGAGATGGAGATTGATGGGGAGATGCAGGCGGACACCGCGATCGTGCCCGGCCTCGCCGCGATCAAGGCCCACGACAGCCTCGTCGCAGGCAAGGCGAATGTCCTCATTTTCCCTGACCTCAACAGCGCAAACATTGCGTCGAAACTCGTGAAGCACCTCGCGGGCGCGGACGTGTATGGCCAGTTCCTGCTCGGCCTCTCGCGGCCTTGCGTGGATCTTTCGCGCGGAGCGACGGATGACGAAATTCTCGGCGTGGCTGCGACCGCCGGCCTGCTTGCGATTCAATATCGTGAGCTTTATCCCGAGCGCGTCGCGGGCTGAGGAGTCGGACGATGAACCGGATCACCAAGAGGCTCTTCATCGCCGCCACGCAGCAGAACGACGGCAAGACGACGATCTCGCTCGGCATCTTCGGCGCGCTGCGCAAGACGGAAGGCCGCATCGGATTCATCAAGCCCGTCGGCCAGCGTTTCGTGGAAGTGGACGGGCATAAGATTGACGAAGACACGGTGCTCATTGACCAGACCTACGGCATCGGCTCGCCGCTCGACGCCATCAGCCCCATCGCGGTCGAGCCGGACTTCACGCGCAAATTCATCCAGCAGGCGAACACCGACATCCTCGTGCGGCGCATCCAGAATTCGTTCGACCGCGCTGCGTGGGAAAAGGACTTCGTGATCATCGAGGGCACGGGCCACGCGGGTGTCGGCTCCGTCTTCGATCTCTCGAATGCGCGCGTCGCGCATCTGCTCGGCAGCAAGGCGATCCTCGTCACACAGGGCGGCATCGGCCGGCCGATTGATGAGATCGCGCTGAACCGCGCGCTTTTCACGGAGCAGGGCGTCGAGGTGATCGGCGTGATCATGAACAAGGTACACCCCGAAAAATATGACCACGTCGTTGATTTCGCGCGTCGCGGATTCGAGCGCCTCGGCATCGAGCTGCTCGGCGCCATTCCCGCCGACCCGCTGCTCGGCCAGCCGACGCTCGGGCAGGTGTGCAAGGCCGTGAAGGGCGAGTTCATCAATGCGCGCACCAGCTCGCGCCGCCTCGTGCGGCACATGCTCATCGGCGACATGGCCACGGGCCACCTGCTCACGCTTTTCCGCACTGGCACGCTGCTCATCACGCCCGGTGATCGCGATGACGTGGTGCTCGCCGCGCTGTCGCACACAGGCAGGCATCCGCGCGGAATCTGCGGCCTTGTGCTGAGTTCCGGCCACCTGCCGCACGAGAGCGTGATGAAGCTGCTTCACGAAAGCGACATCCCCGTCATCACCTCGCCGCTCGACAGCTACAGCATCGCCAGCACGCTGCACTCGATGACCGTGAAGACGCTCCCCGGAGACAACGAAAAAATCCAGCGCATCCAGAGCCTCGTCGAGCAGCACGTGAACGTGGCGCGCATCGTTGAAAAACTCTGAAGCAGCGTTCCATATTTTTAAAACGCAGAGACGCGGAGACGCAGAGGAAGCGTGTGCTGGAATGAATTCCGCAAGCGCTGAGTGCTCATCGCCGTGCAGCAGTTCGGCAAGCCGTCCTTCCTCGGCGAGGTGTGGTATGCGGAGAGCGAGTCGCCGACCGGCCCGTGGAAGCGCGCGGTGAAGATCGTCACGCACAACAGATACTCGTTCTACAATCCCGCACAGCACGCGTTCTTCGACGAGGACGGCGGGCGCACGATCTACTTCGAGGGCACCTACAGCCACACCTTTCCGGCCGCGAATCGCGCACGCTCGGAATTCACCTGCTGCCGGTAGAGTGCGCAGAGAAAGCTTGTGTCCGGGAATGCCTTCACTCGCCGTCCTCATAGTCGCGCATCGCGGCGACCTCGCCCTCACTGAGCACCTGGTCGCCCCAAATCCGCCGCAACCGCTCACGCGCTCCCGTCCACAGATTCGGTGCCACCTGCCGTGGCTCCGCTACGCCCGCAGGCGCAAAAAGGCGCTGCGACAAATGCTGCCACAGCGTCTCCTGTTCGGGACGCGGCAGGGTCTCCACGGCATTTTCGATCTCAGCGAGCGTGCTCATGCCCGCGAAGATGCCGAAACTCCTGCGCTTCGCAAGCACTCCGCCGCTGCAACGCCATCCGCGAAAAGCGCCAGATTGCCGGCCCGGCAGCGACGCGCGCAACGCCGTCGCCGTCATCTGCGCGATCTACGAAGCCGCGAAGACCGGCAGGACGGTGCAGGTGAAGCAGGAGTGTGGACGCGATGCTCCGTCGCGTTCGTCAGTGTGTGACTGCTCACCGGTGTTCGTCCGCCTGCTTCACGGCCCGACTGTCAGTCCCTCCGCCGCCGCGAGCGTGCGTTGACGCCCGTCGAAACTCAGAAAGTCCGTCGCGCCCGATTTCAACGCGGCAGCAACGTGCAGAATGTCCAGCACCCGGTGGCCTTCCTGCGCCGCCCTTGTCCGGCTCAGCCGCATCGCTTCGCGGATCACCCCCGCCCAGTCGCATGCAATCTCCACAATGCGCCCTGTCTCCTCATCCCCGGCGAATGCGGCCAGTGTCGCGGCGGCTTACGCTTCCGGCAGCATTCTGCGGAAAAGCAGCAGGCGGATGGCGTTCTCAAACTCCAGCCGGTTCAGCGGCGTGACTCGCACCGGCTCGCCCAATGTCTTCGCATGGGCCGTCGCCACCGGGCTGTTAGAGTCGTTTCCTTCCAGCGAAAGGAGGAAGCTGGTGTCGGCAAAAATCACCGGAAGACACCGTTAATCCCGCACTGCCGCGAGGGCTTCCATCACCACCCCCGCGTCGAGCCGTGTTTCGGCGCGGCGTTGCCGTGTCACCGCATGGCTTCCCGTCCAATCCACACGCGGGGCGGACGCGGCCTTTGGTGCATGGCTTTCCAGCCAACGGCGGATTTCCACCCATTGCTCCGGCGGCAGTTGTTCGATGGCGGCTTCGATCTCGGCGAGCGTGCTCATGCCCGCGAAGATGCCTGAATTCCCGCGCTTCGCAAGCACTCCGCCGCTGCAACGCCATCCGCGAAAAGCGCCAGCCCGCCGTCCCGGAAGCGGCGCGCGCAACGCCGTCGCGCGTCATCTGCGCGATCTACGAGGCCGCGAAGACCGGTAAGCCGGTGTAGGTGAAGTAAGTGGCAAACTCAACGTCCGCTCGCCGCGATTATCGCGAGGACAATGATGACGAAAACGACAATCGAGATCATCCCGAGCACGCGGGTCATTTGCAGTCCGGCTCCGTACTGAGTGTGGCACTGAACACATTTCTTAATTGGAAACGCGAATCCAATGAGGCCGATTGGGAAAAAGCAAATCGCGAGAATTCCGTGCCAGACCGAGTACGTTTGGATGTAGTTCGCAGACATGCACGAGGGGCAAACGGCTCCCTTGAGTGCTAACCCCATCGATATGTTGTAGTGTCCGCCTTGGTCTAGCAATGAGGGGCATGGAGGCGGCGGTGAAGGTGGTTTGGATTGCCCCGGCGCAGTCTCCAGCATTGTGCGGAGATTGATTAGTGGCTGCCAACTCGCTCCGCCAGCGAAGCAGTATTGGGTTTGCGCGTTGGCTACGCCGTTCTGCCACATCGCCCGGAGTTGCCCGACTGTATATGGCCCTGCCTGCTGGTTGTTCAGCAGGAGATAGTAAAGCGTGTCGTTCGTGTTCGCCTGCATATTGGAGAAATGCGATTTAGGAGTTCAGCGGACGGAATAGAATGGGGTGTACATGCTGGTTTGTCGGTGCCGATTTTGGCACAAGCTTTCACCGTCATGGATGAGCTTGAATCTGCACCCAAATTATTCCCTTGCTGCGGTTCTGCCATTCAACTGTGTAGTAGATGACTTCCGAGCCGAGTTTGGTCTTTAGCACGGCGCGGGCGACTCTTTTCTGCTTTCCAGAGTCGTAGCTGACCTCACCCGCGTCAGTGATTTTAATCGGGCCGACAAGCGCTCCCGTGAGCTTGCCTGCGGGGCTTTCTTCGATGGCTTGCTGCGCGGTTGCAAGGACCTCGGGCGCATCGACCGCCGGGAGAGTGGGAGATGCAAGAAATAGAGCTGCTAGTGATAGCAAGGAAACTACCACTGCTGGCAAAAGGAGATTGCGTGCCCCATAGCGACTCCGCTGATATAGGTATGCGGGAAAGCCAATGTACCAAAGGAAAAAAATGGATGCCCCCCATTGCCAAGGCCCCATTTTCCGTTTGCCCTTGGCGTTTTTGTCGCCATCACTACCGATTCCAAGTTTTTCCGCTTCAATCCCCCCAAGGATTGCGGTAACAATGACTACCCCCCACACAATTATCAATACGGTGTTTGGTTCTGCGTTCCAAGAGAAGATGGCTCCTAGTAATGCAAACGCGAGCATGATACCACCAAGCGGGTGAATGCGAAGATCGCTCATGAAACCGGACGGGGACGGCGATGTCTGGCGAAGCAGTCGTTGAAGTCCAGTGCGAAGACCACTCATGAAATCAGGTGGGGACGACGATGCTTTTCGCGGCGGCGGTAAAACTGGTGTGGGCTGCCCCGGCACAGGCTCCAGCATTGTGCGGAGATCGATGAGAGGCCGCCAACTCGTCCCTCCGACGGCGCAGTATTTCGTTTGTGCATTAACCTTGCCGTTCTGCCACATTGCGCGGAGTTGACCGGACGTGAAAGGTCCAGCCTGTTCGCTGTCGAGCACAAGGTAATACAGTGTTTCGTTGGCGTTCGTTCCCATGCCGCTCTCTGCTGTGGGCAAGGAAGCAGTTGAGGGTTGCTTCTGTTGGAAAGCAGATGGAACGGCAGTCGGGGGCGGCGATGGCGAGGGAATAAAGCCAGCGAGCTGAGACAAGGGTATCCAGGCCGCACACCCATTGTACCAGCACATATCGTTGCCTGTGATTGGCTCTAACTTGGCGAGGTTGTTCAGTTCCTCAATAGAGTACGGGCCTTGCTGCTCACCATTTCTTCCGATGTAAATTTTCATTGTTCTTAGGATTTAGAGGCATCCGTGTCGGACTGGCCTCGCGCACCGTGGGTAGGCGACTTTGTTGGAGGAAATTTGGCGTCGATGATCGCTAGAACCTGCTGCAACAACTCGGAATCGGGCTCGGCTTCAGGAGCGTGTGAGCCAAGGACCGAATAGCCCCGAGTGCGGAGCGTCACTGCAAGCGCGGTCTCCAGAGCGCCGACCGTGTCGCGGTGCGGAACGTGTGCTGCAAACGTCTCCTGCTCCGGAAAAATGGGACCGATGGCAACCATCTGGAACGAGCATGCGGATGGCGTTGCATCTACCCTGACGAGTTGTTTTGCAAGTGAGTTGCCTTTCGCGTTTTCGCGGTGATCGAGGTGTCGTCCGATGCGGGTGAAGGGCGATGCCGCATATCGTGATGAACTATC
>Ga0208856_1000376_pt1 | contig 17754 bp, 24 predicted proteins | sample LakMenEpi13Jul12_FD_150690 | JGI IMG/M metagenome (GOLD analysis project Ga0208856, IMG submission 150690) | Freshwater microbial communities from Lake Mendota, WI - 13JUL2012 deep hole epilimnion (SPAdes) | ecosystem: Environmental > Aquatic > Freshwater > Lentic | place: Lake Mendota, Madison...
GACGCTATTATAATCTTTTTTACGTTCTTGTCAAAAATAATTGATACCTGAATACACAAAATCCCTTCAAACACAGGTATCACAAGGTCTGGAGGGATTTTTTGGGCTTGGCAGGGAGTGCGGTGGTTATTCTATTTCATGTGCGTCCCATGAGATGTGTAGTCGCTTAGTTCCTTTTAAATAAGTAACTTTATAGCCTTTTTCTCTCAATAATGGGACAAGCATACGACATAGCATATGGCTATAGAATTCATAATCATAGTCAAAGTTATACGGCATACAAGCAGTCGAATAATCATACTCAAATGAATAAGAACCATTTTCAGCTTCTTCATAAATACGAGAATGGATTTGCTCTTTTGCATTATCAAAAACAATAACGAGTCGTTTTTTATATTTATCAAACTTTGTATCGGTAAATCTAACTATTTCCTGAGCTGTTACGAATTCGGTATACGATTTTCTAATCATCTTTATCACTCCTAAATTAAAAACAAACAAGGTAGGCTACGCCAGAAAACATCTTAGTCTTGCCCACAGGTGGTACGATATGTTTCTCAAGGCGTATGGCTTCATTAAAAGGTATTAAATCACCCGTTTCAACCATCTCTTTGAGTATCACATTGAGTGTTGCGGTATTGCTCATGTGTCCGATACGATAAGTATCGTTATTGAGCTTCTTCGCGAGTAAACTCTTAGGTACAACACCGTTATCGAGTAAATATGCCCATTCTTTTGAAACCTTATCACGAGGTTCATTCGGGTCAATTAATCGTTTGATTAATGTTGTGGTGCGTTTTTTACAGTTATTTTCACCAATACCAATCGTGCCTTCTTTAATGCGCTTGATTAGATTAAAGCAATCACGAAGCACGAGAGCTTTTGCCCATTCAAAGTCTTCCAAGGTTATCTCAGGCTTATAGCGATTACGAGTCACAGCAAAAAGCGAAGCAATGGTCATGACTTTTAAATATGCTCTAGCAAAAGGCTGTCTCTGCATCTCATCAATGCCTTGATTGAATCTCATGTTGATATACACTTCTAAATTAAGCATAGCGAGTTCTACTTGTTTATTAGCAGGAACAACTTGCTCAACGTGTTCCTGTTCGTGATTTAATTTAGCTTGGATAACGAGGTCACATAAATCAGTCACAATGTTCTGGTCAAGTTGGGTTAAGTGCGCACACTTATCTGACATCCCTTTGTGCGTTGAATATCGCTCAATTAAAACAAATCGTGAGATAAAACCACTCTTAGCCATTGATTCTGTAATACCTTCATAGTAATCAAGTGTGCAATCACCAATAAGACTTATAGCAGCTCCAGTTACACCTGTGCGGTTATTTGCGGTATCCGCATGACGACTACCTCCGTAGGTTGATTTAGGTGCTGATTTACTGTGAGCATCGAGTAACTCGTTATATAAGCCAGACATAGCGGCATCATTTTTATTCTTTAATGCGTCTACGAGTCTTGCGAATTCAGGCATCACAACAAGTATTGAGTGATAAGGCGATGATGTAATAACTGATTTAAATGCTTGTCCAGATGATAATCTATCAAAACATACGAATTCATCACCATTAACTTTTGCAATCGCATTTACAATCACACCAAGTGAGCGTGAAACGCTTTCTTTGCCAAGACCTGACGCTGCGAGGATAACAAAATAATTATTAAGACCTGCGCCATTGAAGTTCCATTGACGACCACAGATACCGGATATCAATGCTAGTGATGCACCAATCGCGGCTTCTTTAAGTTTATAGGGTGATGCATTGTAAATGTATTTTGAAATATCCCCGATTAAACCATGTGGGAAAGGTATGTCCGTTTTAAATAAATCCTCTTCAGCAAAAAACTCAAGTTCATCCGCATCAAAATCATATTTTAAATCATCCACATCCATGTTGTTTTCGATAGCTGCATCACGTTTACTTTTAGCGTAATCAAGTTCTGCTGTAATTCTGTCATTAGTCGTCTTAAAATAGCTATCAATAATGCTATCAAATAATTCGGTCATGCTCGTTAAATCAAGTTCATCACGAATCTTAATTAAACATCTATCAATACGGTAATTGGTACCTTGATGCTTTGCTCTCTGTCCCACAGGTGTTGTGCGGAATATTCTTCTAACTTGTGAGTCAGAGGGTGTTGCCCGACCTAAAATACAGATTAAGGCTAAGTCTACTTCGGATAAAGATGGATAATTAAAACTTACTAAATCCGTACTTTCAGTAATGAGACTCAGTTCGAGATACTTATCACACCAAGGTGAATCGAGAATCCAATCAATTACTTCATCATCAGTGAGGTCTGATTCAACTTCCTTTAACACAAAGTCAAATTCAGGGTCAGCCTGTAAGCCAAGTTTATCGACTAATGCAAGTAATGCTTCATTGCGATATTCAATTCGCTTTGCGAATTTTTCAATCTCGGATACCCGTAAGTCGGTATCATTTATTTTCTCAAATGTGCGCTCAATGCTGTAATCCATTGTGCCATCAGGTAATGCCTTTGCCACAGGTGTGACGATATTACCTGTGACTACGATGAATCGTCTGAAGGAATAGGCTTCTATTTTGTATTTAGATGACCTACGAGAAATAAATTCATCAGTTTTAAAGATGATGTGATATCCCATTCCATACGTTGAAAGTTCAGTGTAGGAATCAAATTTACTAATGATTTCATGCATCATCTCAATAGATTCTTTAGTTGTGAAATCTTTAATATCTAAATCAATTACACCAAAGTGATGGTCAGTATTCATCACAGCACCAATATCATATCCATGTGCATCAGCAAATGAAAATGCCACACTAAAAGGCATGAGATGAGACTTTATGTTGATATTACATTTAACAAGTTTATCTTGATTAGTTAAGGTATGAGGGATTTTACCCCCTATATTACCATCTACATCAGCAGCAATTAACCAGATGTTTTCTCTCTTTAATTCATCGGGTATTAAATTATAATTGCGAATTCTATTTTCCATTTTTTAAATCCTTATATTGTTGTAAAAGTATAACCTTCTGCTTTATACATAAATAAAGCACTATAAGCTGTTTGCAATGCGACTCTTAGACACATTTGAGGTGAGGAAATATCAATTTTGCCATTAACGGCTGTGTATTTAGGTATTGTGGCTAATATTTCATTTAATTCAGAAAGTGTATATGACCACATGGAGTGGTTTATTTGTTCATTTGATATACCCATCTTTGTGAAACGGAGGGATAAATATCGACTTAATGCCATGCCATTGATAGGCATAAATAGTTCTATAAGTCGTTGGTCAGAAATGTAGGTGGATAAAAGCTCGGTTAATTCAAGTGAGTAATCAGCCACATGAGCGTTGAGTTTAGCTCTGAGTTCAAGTAACTCGGAATCCGAGTATTTAGATTTTAAGTCAAGTTCAGGTATTGCATTGAATGCAATGTAATTATGACCACAGATTTTGACGATAGCTGTGTCAAGAGATAGTTCTTTATATTTTAAGATTTTATCTGATATTTTTGGTGTATTTGAAATTTCAACAGAAAGGGGTGTAGAAGGCTCTGAAATTTCTTCCCCTTGTGGTTGTATAGGTTCGGACATAAGAATTGATTCTACCTCTGCTGGAGAAAGTTTATTGAGTATTTCTGTGACTGCTTCGAGGACTTTATCGGACACATTCTTGATGTCATTAAGTTGATTTACGACCACATTGTTGGAGATGATATCCATAGATTCATATTTCTCATAACCAATTTGGATTAACCATTCAAAGGTTTTGACTTTAGTTTCTGTGGGCAATAGTGCGTGTAAGCTATCAAACTTATCCACAATATCTTGGGTTGTGCTGAATTTTAATTGGGTTTTAGTTGACATGGTTAGTCCTTACGTTTTGAATTGTTAGCTTTTATACATTCAGACATACAGATGTCTAATATCTCAATTGGTTCTTTGTTCATTAGAATGCACAGTCTTAGGAAGTTGAAAGCGAGTCTATAGCTCACATCAATATCAAGGCTTTGCGCTCCTGTGTCTGGGGTAAATGATAGTTTTATAGTATTCATTTATTTGACCTCTTTAACTTTAAATTGTTTTTCTTCCACAGAGTATTCCAGTTTCACAGTTGGGTGAGATAATAAATCATGAAGGAGATTGATGGATTGTTCACACATTTTTGTGTGATTGGTAATCCCTGCAAAAAATTTATTTGATATTTCTGTGATTTTTATGCATGAATCAGATGATAATCTGACCATGTGACGCTTAGTTTCTGTAGACATGATGGTTCCCGAAGTAAGTAAAATATTAGGTTAGCATATTTATCAACATTAGTCAACATGAGTTGATTTTGATGTTGTTGTAAAAAAATTTATTTTTTTTATGTTATTCCTAGAGGGGGAAAGTTAAGTTGGTACCAACTTGGTACCAAGAAATGTCTTTGGTACCAACTTGGTACCACACTCAAAGCCAGTAAATATAAGGGTTTGACCTTGGTACCAAGGTAGTGATTTGTTGGTACCAACTAGGATTTTGACAATAAAATAAAAAAGGTATAATTTTATAAACTTAAAAATATATATATTATAATAAAGCTTTTTTTCTTCTTAAAAATCAATAACTTACATCACATCAGCATCCAATATACAAAATCGGCTTTTTTGGCACTTTTTCGACTTTTTGACAACAAAATAACCACACAACTTAGTAGGTTATTCAAAATTCTTGGTACCAACATTTTTTTTATGGTTATTATTTGAAAACAAGAATCCAGCAATGACGCGGGTTTGAGGGTTGGTACCAAATAGGTACCATTGGTACCAATAAAGTTTTTAGGGTTATTATTTGATGATTTTTTGGATGTGAGTTTTGCCAAATGAGGTTCAAAATCCAATTTGTGCAAAATAATTTTATGGGCTAGTGGGGTAATGTGAAAAAAGGGTCATAATTTTGATTTTAAGGTGTGCTGAAGGCACGAGGAGGGATTGAGTGCTACATTGGTATTACTTGTGACACAAAAGACCACTGTGGGTCAATTCTGAGAGGATTTTGGATTGGCTGTTGATTTTACCCTGTGACCTGATGTGTCACAAGGAGGAGCTGCGTGACCGTCCCTGAGCCACAGGAGCTGAAGAAGGAGCTGTATCCTGTGTCACCTGTGGCTAAAAATACGCCTTCCAGTTTTGTGGGATGAAGTTCAAAATTGAATTGACCATGAAAAATTTTACAGGCTAACGAGCTTTTTGTGAAATCATACCCTAAAATTGAATTCTAAGGGGTCTAGGAGACGATTTCAGGCTCTGGGTGTGGTCGTAGTATTCCTCAAGACCTGAACGGGGCATAGCGGGTAAATTTGAGCGTATTGGTCTCAGAGTGAAAAAAGTGATAAATACCACTTGAAAAGTAGTGGATTTATACCATTTTGAGATTAGGGTTTTTCTAAGTTACTGATTTATATACAATTATCTAACCTTATAAACTGTATGGTTTTATAAGTGATTGAATTCTATAGTGGTTTAACGTCTGTTTAATAGACTAGTTGACTTATCAAGTAACAATGCTGCAAACCTGATTAACTGCGAACCTGATTACTTGAAAGTGTTTAGCTGTAAATTTTTAAAGAACGTTTTTTATTCTATATATGCAAGCAATAAAAAATCATGTGACTGGTAAAGTATACCGCATAAAAGCCGCGTGGCATGACGCGCGACAAGATGACGCGCGTATTTTAACTTGTTGTTTTTGTTAGATAAATGTTTTTATTTTGATAATAAAGTAAAATTAATTTGATAAGAAAGCAAAAAAGATTAAAATACGTTAACTTTTTTATTTTTCTTTTCTTTTTTTAGGCGGTTTATATGTTAGATAAATTTATGTTAGGTTTATTTTATGTTACTGGTACAAGTTTAATTGCACTCATGAGTAGTGCGGTAGTTTTATTTTTAATTAATATCTAAGGTGGTCATTATGGTATTTATAAGCAAAGAAGACAAAAACGCCAAAGCGGTTTTACTACGCGCGTTGGGTAAAAAATATGGCGTGTCATTAACAGTCGCACGTCATAACCATTCAACTATAGTGCTAAACATATCAAAAGGTAAAATTGACTTTTTTAGTGATTATAATTTGGAAGATGATAGTGGATATATTAAAGTTAATCACTATCGAATTGATTATAATTTTTGTGGTATCTCACAACAATTTTTAAATGATGCTTTCAAAATCTTGAATAATGGCAATTATAATAATAGTGATTCAATGATTGATTATTTTGATATTGGTTTTTATATCGATATTAATATCGGTAAATTTAGAAAACCGTATCTTTTCATTAACAATTAATTTTTCAATTTTTTTTTAAGGTAGTCACAATGGATTTTTTAAAAAGCTTAGAATTGTTTTACTCTTTTACTTCACATTCTTTAAATCGTAAATTAGGAGATATGGCAGCGGTATCAACGTCAAGCCCTAGTTGTCCTGATGACTGTGCATTATTCAATGAATGTTATGGGAAAATGTCATTCACTGGTATTCACTGGCGCAAATTAGACTTAAGCGGTCTAACCTATGCGCAGGTCATGAATTACGTTGACGCAATGCGAAAACGTAGCAAACTGCGCTTTAACGTGGTTGGCGACCTTGCACACCTAGATGGCACGATTGACGCTGTAAAACTCTTAAAACTGGCTAATACAGTGAAAAATCGTATGATTGAAACGATTTTATATACCCATCATTCAATCGATAATAGTTTGAATGTTAGCGCGTTGAAGTTAGCATTCTCAAAAGGCTTGCATATAAATATTAGTTGTGAAGACACAAACAAGGCTGCGCAAGCCTTAAATCTCGGCTTAAATGCCGTGATAGTTTTACCTACGGGTTCAATTAATAAAGTCATCAAACACGAAGACTTGACGATTGTTCGCTGTCCAGCTGAATATAAAGACTCTATCCAATGCGCTAACTGTATGTTATGCGCAAAGGATAGAGTCGAGAAAAAAATAATTATTGCGTTTACCGCTCACGGTGCCAAACGCAATGCCTTATCCAAAAAATTAGGCGGTTTAGAATGATTGTTTTTAATACTGGTAGACTTGTTAAAGTTTGGTTTGTTTTTAATCTTATTATTGTTTTATTATTGGTGGTATTATGAAAATTCGAATTAATAAATTGCACTTGTTGCAAGGCGTGACTTTTGATTATATTATGGCAAACAAGCCGATGATTGATAAAAAAATCAGATTTTATTATCTTGAAAATACTTTTATTATTATTAATCATTTTGATAATGGTAAACTGTATACTTTTGATAGTTATCAATCATTTAGAAAAAAAATTAATGACATTATTGTAGACTGGTAGACTTGTTAAACAATTGAACCCCGCTTCAGCGGGGTTTTTTATTGCTTGCAAGTTATTGATTTTTAAGAGATACCTACCCCATAACACCCCTATTTTTTATAGGGTTGGGGTAGAGGGGCATCCAACCACCCACAAAAACCCCAAATCACCCCACTATTTGACAACAAAGCAAACCCACCCCCTATATACCCTCTTTTTTATAGGGACAAAGCCCATCTCAAATATAGGATTTTTAAAAATACCCCAACCCAATATAACTTGACACCAAACCCCTCACTGTGATATACAAATGTCTTTTGGATTTAATAATAAATAGATATGGCAGATACAGAAATAGCGACTAAAGAGCGACAATTAAGTCATTATGAGGTTGAACTTCGTGAGAAGTTTGTGAAGGAATATATGTTTGATAAGAACCCAACCAAAGCAGCTATCCGTGCAGGAATTAATGCTACTTATGCAGATAATTATGCAAAAGAGTTCTTATCAGAGAGCAAAGTCCAAATCATGATTAAGCGTAAAGAGATTGAAGCATCTGTGGCAGCAGCAGACCCTGAAAGGATGCGTCAAGATATGATTATTTCACTTAGACAAATCATGATTTATGATGGGGAAGGCTCAAATGCATCCGCAAGAGTTGCGGCAGCAAAACAATTAGCCACTATGCTCGGACTTGAAGCACCCTCTAAATCTGAAACCAAAGTTGAATTCATGGGAGGTGTGATGGTTACACCAGCCACAATGACTGTGGATGATTGGTCAGCTCATGCTATTGACTCACAAAGTAAATTGCATAAACAACTGGAATCATCGATATGAACCTCCAAAACCTATCAGACGAAGAATACTTCAAACGCTTTGTCACTACTGTGATATCAAAAGACTTTGTGATTCTTTTAGACTCCTTAATCACTACAACCCAACTCACCTATACTAAGAAACAAGCTCTCGCTAGATTCAGGGATGATGGTACAATGGATTCAATAATCTTAGGTAAATTTGATAAGGTATTGCTTTCCGAAGTAATTGAGATTCTCGCAATATTCAATCTAGGCTTACGCTTCATACCTGTGAATAAAGAAGACTACTGTGAACAAGATATCATGAGTATTCATTGATGAATGAGCCAAATGAAGAATTAAATGAGTTACTTGATTTAGATATCCATAAATGTTTCCTCAATTTAGATACAAAAGATGAAACATTATTTAAATTAAAATATGAATTAGAACTAATAGACGAATATTTACTTGGTGGCGATTGGGATGAGTAATAATGGATTAATTGTAGATGGAAAAGTAAATGGCAGAAAGATTATCTGGCAACCTACTGCTGGCTCTCAAACCCTCGCGTTATCATGTCCCGCAAATCTAATTCTTTATCATGGCTCACGGGGTAATGGTAAAACGGATTTACAGATAATGCGATTCCGTAAGAGTGTGGGAATTGGATATGGGAGGTTTTGGAAAGGGATTATTATTGACCGTCAATACTCCGCATTAGATGATATCATAACAAAAACAAAGCGTTACTTCCCTCAATTCCTAGATGGGGCAAAATTCTTATCGAGTAAAGGCGAATTCAAATGGGTGTGGAAAGATGGTGAGGAACTATTATTTCGTGCTGTGGCTGATGAACAAGATTACCAAAAACTACATGGACAAGAATTCTGTTACATAGGCATTAACGAGCTGTCGCAATATCCCGATTCAACTGTGTTAGATTTAGTCACCTCATTAAACCGTACTTCATTTGTGCCTGAAGAACATCCTCTGCCTGATGGAACTGTTCTACCTGAGATACCCTTAACCATCTTCTGCACAACAAACCCAAGTGGTCGTGGACATCTATTTGTGAAAAAAAGATTCATTGATGCTGGTGATGCGGGTGAAATTGTGAAGCGAGAGGTCAAAATATTCAATCCTCGTACACAGAAAGAAGAAGTCATGGTTAAGACCCAATGTCATATATTCGGGTCATATCGTGAGAATACAAAGCTATCCCCTGAATATGTGGCAGACTTAGAAAGTATTATTGACCCACGCAAAAGACGCGCATGGCTCTTAGGCTCATGGGATAACGCTGTGGATGGAGGTATGTTTGAGGATGTGTGGGATTCCGATACGCATATCATCCCACCATTTGATATCCCAAGTAGTTGGAAAATAGACCGTTCATTTGACTGGGGGAGCAGTAGTCCTTTCTCTGTGAATTGGTGGGCTGAGTCTAATGGTGAAGATATCACATTGCGTAATGGCAAAACTCGTTCAACTGTGAGAGGGGATTTATTTCTTATTGGTGAATATTATGGTTGTGAAGAAGGAAATGTTAATAAAGGATTAAAGATGCTTGCTCATGATGTAGCTACAGAGATTGTAAAACGTGAACTCATGATGGGTATTCATGATAGATGTAAAGGTGGAGCAGCAGATAACTCTATTTGGAATATGGAGAATGGCAATTCCATTGCACGGTCAATGAATCAACCTATTGTGATTGGGGATAAAGTCTACCAAGGTGTGACCTGGGAACGCTCCGATAAATCACGAGGTAGTCGTGTTCATGGCTGGGAATCGGTGAAGCAATTTCTACAGAACTCAAAAACAACACCTGACAAACCTTATCGTGAAAAAGCGGGGTTATTTATATTTAATACCAATAAATATTTTATTGAAATATTTCCGACCACAGTTCGTGATACAAAGAACCCTGATGATGTAGAAACTCACTCCTGTGACCATATACAAGATGCAGTGAGATATCGAGTATTAGCAACCAAGTTAGGCTCTAAGTCTGGTAAGACTAAGGGGTTGACATAGGGGTAATTTATCAAACACCTAAACACCATCTATCAACAATTAAAATCAAGTGCTACTAGGAGAGGTATTCCCTTTAGATTAACCAAACTACAATTATATGGATTAGATTACCCTACCGTGTGTCCAATATTAGGTATCCCTCTCAAATGGAATAAAGGTAAAGCCTATGATAACTCCTATAGTTTTGATAGAATTGATAATAATGGTGCGTATGAAATAGGAAATATTGTTGTGGTATCTAATCGTGCTAATAGACTTAAGGGTAATGCAACGGTTGAAGAATTAGTTAAGATTGCGGAGTTCTATAAAAATATTGACAATTTAAAATAAGGCATTATAATTAATCATAACACGGCTCTGAGTCACGAGAGTTCTTTAAGTTTATCGTACTGACTGATGGAAAGACATCGCTATGAATAAAACAATATGGTTTTGTCACGATGATAACGTGCGCTAAGAGAGCTTAATCAACTACACCATGTTGTTTTATTGATAGTACGCGCATAGCGCACCGGTAATGGCACGACGCTCAGAAATAGGAGACTTGGGATTGGCTGAAAGTATGCCAACAAATACTGAGATTACTATCAAATTTCCTCAGCCTATCGGGAATTAAATAAGATAGGAGTACACCGAACCAACTTGTGTACATCAAAGTGGACTGGTGACTGCTGGAAAGACAGCAACTATCAAATCCCCTCAAATATCTAATCAAATTCTTGACAAAACCCACTAACTTGTGGTAATGTGTTCTTTTCTAACCACCTTATACTAACCTAAAGGTAAAATAATAATGGCTTTAAAAGAATTCTTACAAGAAGTTAAGTCGCTAAATAGCGATGCTGGTATTCAATTGACCAATGCGGATACCCGCACTGTGATTGATAATGTGTTCAAAGCATTAACTGCTCAGACATCAATTCGTATTCCAAATTTTGGTGCATTCAAATTGAAAACTCGTGCTGCTCGTGCTGCAAGAGTGGGTCGTAATCCGTCTACAGGTGAAGCATTGAATATCGCAGCTAAACCAGCGACACAATTTCTCGCATTCAAGCAAGCTAAGTAATAAAACTATAGTGAGGACGTAATGGCAGAAGATTTAGAAAATAGAATCGCGGAATTAGAAGGAATCATCAAACGTCTATCTGCGGTAGAAGTCAAGAAACCCTCACTGTGGGATAAAGTAAAATATAAATTATCTGAACAAGGAACTCAACGAGGACTTATGTTATTAATTCCTATGTTGCTGATTTCTTGGTTTGGTATTGAAAAAGATACAGCCGTTGAAATTGTCACAGGTGTGATTGCTTTAGCTTCTGCTCATGACATAGTTACTGAAGGATAAAAATTTATGAGTATTAGTTCTACACATCCACTTTATGATGAAGCAATTCCCGATTACACTTTAATGCGGGATTGTTATAAAGGCGAGAAACAGGTTAAAAGTAAAAGTGAGACGTATCTACCTCCAACGGGCGGTCAAACACTTGATGGTATGGGTATTGGTCAAGATGGGCGCACTGCATATAACGCTTATAAGCAACGAGCTGTCTACCACAACTTTGTACATGATGCTGTTGAATCTTATTTAGGTCTTCTCCACTATAAACCCACTCAAATATCACTTCCTCCAGAAATGGAATTTTTGCGCGATAAAGCAAGTATTAATGGTGATAATATTGACCATTTATTGCGGAGGATTCATGCGCAACAATTTATTACTGGGCGTGTTGGCTTATTGCTTGACATTGATACTAGTGGCTCTGGCAACCCATATATTGCTATATACGATGCAGAGCATATTACTAATTGGGATGAAGGCTCGGATAATGTCGGGTTCAATGCTCTAAATCTTGTGGTACTAGATGAATCCACATGGGTAAGACGTGACTTCTCATGGTTTGAAGAATTTAGATATCGTGTTCTTTCATTGGGTGATTTAGTTCTTAATGAAGAAGATTTATCCACAAGTGAATATTCGCAAGCTGTTGTGATTATGGGTGAAAATGGGGTCATGATTGACCGTGCGTTATACACACCTAAGTATCGCGGTCAAACATTAAATGAAATCCCATTTGTATTTATCAATACAAAAGATATTGCCGCTAAACCTGATATCCCACCATTACTCGGATTAGCTAATCTATCGATTGCAATCTATCGTGCTGAAGCGGATTATCGTCATACACTCTATATGCAAGGTCAAGATACACTTGTGGTAGTAGGTGGCTCTAATGACCAAGACCAAGCAACTCGTGTGGGCGCAGGTGCTAAAATTGATGTAGATATGGGCGGTGATGCCAAGTTTATTGGTGTGTCTTCCTCTGGTCTTGCTGAGATGCGTCAAGCTCTACAGAACGACAAAGAAGCCGCTGTGACTAAAGCTGGTCAGTTAATGAACAGCAACAGCAAACAAGAGTCAGGTGACGCACTTAAGATTCGTATGGCGGCTCAGACAGCAAGTTTGAATCAAGTAGCTGTGACTGCGGCATATGGATTAGAGCAATTGCTTAAAAAGTTAGCACGTTGGATGAATGTGGATGAAACCCAAGTTAAGGTTATTCCGAATTTACAATTCGCGGATAAGAATATGACTGGTCAAGACTTTGCGCAACTTGTGGCTGCAAAACAAACTGGTTTACTTCCTATCTCGGATGCAGCGTTACATGAAATCTTAAAATCTCAAAATCTAACTAAAATGGATTATGAGCAAGAACGCAAACAAATAGATAGTGAAGATTTAGCTCCACCAATCCAAGTTCAACCTGTTAAACAACCGACCACTACTGTGACAGTAAATGGTCAAGAAGACGATATGACTGACAATGGTGTTAGTCCAACACAAGGCTAATGTTAGCCGAACCTTAGAGGATTTTTAAAGATGGCTTTAAAATACGAATTAACGAGTTTAGACGAAATTGATGCATCACTTCATGATTTATATACATCTGTTGATGATGGTTCAAAATATGTACTTGATGTTGAAGGTGTGAAACCTTTAACTGAATTCAATACTGTGTACTCTGCTCTGCAAAAAGAGCGTAATGATGCAAAGACAATCAAGCAGAAATTGTCTTTATTTGGTGAATTAGAACCCGAATCTGTGCAACAACAGTTAGCACGAATTAAAGAATTAGAAGCCGCATCTGAAGGTAAAATTGATGATGCCAAATTAGAACAAATGGTTGCTGCTCGATTAAATGCGAAGCTACAACCTGTGATTAGTGAGAAAGAGCTATTGCTCTCTAAAACAAAAGAATATGAAGAACAATTAAATCGTTATCAAACGATTGAGCGTCAACGTAGAATGAATGATGAGTTCACGAGTAAAATCAGAGCCGCTAAAATTGATTCACGTTTTGAAGAAACTGTGATGCTTAAAGCAGAAAGATTGTTTGTGGAAACTGATGATGGTAAGTTCTTGACCAAAGACGATTACCTTCCATTTGAAGCGTGGTTAGCACAGCAACAGCAAGTGACAGCATTCTGGTGGGGTGAATCTCAAGGTGGAGGTTCTAAAGGCTCTGGTGGTACTACACGAGTCGATAATCCATTTGCGTCAGGTAATATGACTGAGCAAGCAAAACTCATGTCTGAAAACCCAGCCTTAGCACAACAATTAGCTAAAGCCGCAGGTAGTAAATTAGTTTTTTAAAATATGCTTGACAGGTCTTAGGATGTATGAAATAATCAGCCATAGTTTATTTTTTGTGGCAATAAAATTTAAATTTTTCATCTCGTAGGTTCTCCTCTTGGTTTCTAGCATGAACCTCTCCATCATGCTAGGAATCTCTTAAACGATTTAAGTTAGATTGTTTAATAGATTCTTTGTTCATTTTGTGTTTCTCCTCTCTGCTTACCTCTGCCCTAGTGGATTATCTTCTAGGGTATTTTTTTATCAAAACTCTTGACAATTAAGCATTTTTAGTGTAACTTACCATTATAAATCTACATGGGTAGGTTAACAGAATATAATAATTTCACACATGGGTGCAGAAATGAAATACACTAAAAACATTATTCAAAAGGATTATTTACAATGGCAACAGCTACACAACTTTCGGCATTAGTCGTACCTCAGTTATTCACACAGTACACACAACTTGCAACTGAAGCAAAATCAAAATTGATTCAATCTGGTGCAATTGCGCGTTCTTCTTACTTAGACAATTTCTTAGTTGGCGGTGGTAACATTGTTACTATGCCTTTCCACAAAGATTTAACTCGTGTTAACTCTAACGTATCTAGCGATGACGATTCAGTATTGTCAACTGCAAAAGCATTCTCAGCGGCATCTATTGTACAACACAGATTGAGCCGTAACCAATCTTGGACTTCTATTGATTTGTCTGCTGATATCACAGGTTCTGACCCATTAGCAAACATCGTAAACCGTGTGTCTAACTACTGGGCATGGGATTTACAATCACACGTTGTGGCTACTTTACAAGGTGTATTTGCTGATAACGCAGCTGCTCCTACTGGCACAGAACACGTTCAAAACGACATGACTGTTGATGTTAAAGGTGCATCTTTCACTGCTGGTGTGACTAACTTCACTGCTGATGCATTGATTGATACTTTAGCAACTATGGGTGATTCTTTCGGCAACTTAAGCACATTACTTGTTCACTCAATCGTTTATGCTCGTATGCTTAAAAACGACTTGATTGACTTCATTCCTGATTCACAAGGTAAATTGACTATCCCAACATTCATGGGTCTTCAAGTTGTGTATGACGATATGGTTCCACGTTCTGCTGGTGTATTTGAAACATATGTACTTGGTCAAGGTGCAATTGAATTAGGTATGGGTACTCCTAAAACACCAACTGAAGTATTCCGTAACCCATCTGCGGGTAACGGTTCAGGTGTTGAAACATTGTACAGCCGTACAGAATGGGTTGTTGCGCCTACTGGTACTTCTTATGTTGGTACTGCTACAGGTGGTGGTGCATCAGTTACTACTTTACAAGCGGCTGGTTCATGGCAACGTGCTTACCCAGAACGTAAACAAATTCCTATCGCACGTTTAATTACACGCGAATATTAAGATTGTTTAAATCTAGGTGTGGGGAAACTCACACCTAGTTTCACATTAAAGATATAGGAATAAGAAAATGGCTGTTGATTTATTAAGCGTATTAAAGAGCTTAGACCCATTTGATGAAACAGTATGGACTGATGATGGTTTGCCTGCACTTGATGCTGTGAAAGCATTGGTTGGTGACTCAGAATTAACTCGTGACGATATCAACAAAGTAGCATTAGGTTTACTTCGTGATAACGTAGCTACATACACTGCTCCACCAAAAGCGTCTAAAAAACAAAAAGAAGTTGTTGAAGAAATCGTACCTGAAGCACCTCTAGCGGTAGCTGTTATTCCTGCTGATGACCAAGATGCATTACAAGTTGAACTTCAAGCAGCACACGATGAACTTCAAGGTTTGCTTGCACAAAAACAAGCTATTGAAGCACAGATTCTTGATTTAGATTCACGTCATAAAGCATTAGAGCGTCAAGTTATTCACAAAAGTGATTCAGAAGAAAACGCATTAGTTATTGCTGAATATGTAGCATCAGCACAACGTGAACGTGATTTAAAGGCTGAAAAAATTAAGCAATTAGAAGAATCAGGTCTTTCTGTTAAAGAAATCCTTGATATTATTAAACCACCTAAACGGAAAAGAAAATGAGTGAAGGATGTTATACCTTTTTCGGGACGGTTGTTGATAACAATGGATTGCTAACACAAACTCGTTCTGATATTACTACTGTGGCTGGTAGAAGTAACACATTGTTTGCACCAGCTCTTTCAACACTTGTGGTTCATATTTCTGGAACAGCGAGCATTACTTTAATCAGTAATCCATTCCGTGATACCGCAAAAGATATTACAATCTCAACAATTTCGGCATCAGGTCGCACCACTATCGCAAGTGCTGATTACGTTGCATTAAACGTAACTGCTGTTTCTGGCACTGTGACCGCAGTATTAGTTCCTAACGAGGATTAAAAATGGCTAAGTATCTTCCAGACATGAGAGCGGGTGATGATTACAATATTCAATTACGGATATTGGATAACAACAGCAATGTGGTTAATATCACAGGGTATAAGTTCTGGTTGACACTAAAGTCATCTTTTGACGATTTAGATTCATCAGCAGTGCTTCAATTTAGCACTGTGGCTGGATATAACGAAAACGATACTCCTCTACAGGGTATTTGTTATTTGGCTGTTCCAGCCGCATTAACAAAGCCTATTGTGGCGGGAAGTTACTACTACGATATTCAGCAAGAAGTAGGGACAAATGTTACAACAGTTCTTCCACCTGTGGCTGATTATAAAGATAAAATCATAGTTGTTCCTGAAGTAACGAGAGCTGTATGACCGCAATTACTGTCACAACTGAAAATAGCATTATCGAAGTTAGCCAAGTTGTCACTACGTTAACTAGTGCTTTTCCTGCGGGTCTTCGTGGTGAGAAAGGTGAAGCAGGTGCAATATCTTTTGTTGTACCATCAACATTACCTATTGTCAATAGTTTGACAGCATTAGCGGTTGACCCCGTATCAGGTAAATTGATTGTAGCAAGTCAAGACAACATAGGTATCATTGGGCGAGTACTTGGTATTACCAAAGGTGCATCATCAGCAGGTTCATATGTGACAATTATTGGTACTGGTGGTCAATTAGATGGTTTTACAGGATTAATAGTTGGTGCAAAATATTATCTTTCCTCAAATGGTCAGTTAACAACAACTGTGCCTACTATAGGATTTATTCAACAAATGGGAGTCGCTATGTCCACAACGATGCTTGCTGTGAATTTAGGATTACCAATCAGTACTCAATGGGAATAACATGACAACACCAAAATATTTAATAAATGATACAGGAACAATTAAAGAAAATGTAGCCGCATCTGTTGGTGGCGCAATTGATTCTGATAAAATCCCAGCACTTGATGTGAATGGCAAATTAACACTTGCAATGATGCCATCGGGTTTATCTAGTAAAGATGTTCAAAGTATCGCAACATCAGAATCACTTGCAGCAGGTAATTTAGTTAATATCTGGAATAATGCGGGTGTATTTAATGTCCGTAATGCTGATGCAACTAGTGTGGCTAAAAGAGCGCACGGTTATGTTTTAGCTGCGTTTACACATCCAGCTACAGCAGAAGTTTATTTTGAAGGCACTAATACTTCATTAACGGGTTTAACTGCTGGCGATGTATATCTTGCTACCACAGCGGGTCAATTAACCAATACCCCGCCATCAGGAACACAACAAATCATTCAGCGTGTTGGTGTTGCCACATCTGCGACATCTGTGAATGTTGAATTCTCAGACCCTATTGTATTAGCGTGATATCATGACAGCTCGTTATCCGCTAGTACGAGTTGGTGCTGATATAAGTGAGCTTCCTGCGGGAGACACGCTTCTTGGTGTTGTATCTAGTGGTTCAGCAGAACAAATTCGCCAAGCCGTTAAAAACTCAACAGGTGCAATTTTATTAAAAGGACAAGCAGTCTATATTAGTGGTGCATCTGGTGCAAATGTATTAGTT
>Ga0208856_1000378_pt1 | contig 17673 bp, 15 predicted proteins | sample LakMenEpi13Jul12_FD_150690 | JGI IMG/M metagenome (GOLD analysis project Ga0208856, IMG submission 150690) | Freshwater microbial communities from Lake Mendota, WI - 13JUL2012 deep hole epilimnion (SPAdes) | ecosystem: Environmental > Aquatic > Freshwater > Lentic | place: Lake Mendota, Madison...
CGCGACGATGCGCGGTTGGCGGCGCAAGGCAAGCGGCGGCGGGCCAGTGCTCAGTGCTCAGTGCTCAGTGCTCAGTGCTCAGTTCTCAGTAGTCGTGCAGTCCGAGTCTGAGCACTGAGAACTGAGCACTGAGAACTTTTCCCTCCACGCGGCTCTCCGGGCAAACTCAGTCCACCCCGCGGCAACTCTCGGGTTGCGCGGCGGCGCGGATTTGCGAAGGTGTCCGCCCATTTCATGTTGGATTTGCCGAGACAGAAAAAGCGCTGGTTCCTCCGGTGGTGGTTCACCATTCCGTTCTGCACGCTGCTGATCATCGCGATCGTGGCCACCGTGATTTTTTACAAGGTGAAGTGGGAATACGAGGCGCAGGCGCGGCAGTTCGACTACACGCGGCTGACTGCGATGGAGTCCGCGAGCGTCGTGCTGGACCGGCGCGGTGCGCTGCTTGGCAAGATTTTCACACAGAACCGCGACCAGGTGGATCTCACGCATCTCGCGCTGACGCTGCGGGAGGCGGTGATCTCGGCGGAGGACGCGCGCTTCTACGAGCACACGGGCGTGGACGTGAAGGGCGTGGTGCGCGCGGTGTATGAAAACTGGCGCTCCGGCAGGGACAAGCAGGGCGCTAGCACGCTCACGCAGCAGCTCGCGCGAAACACTTTCCCCGAGCAGCTCCCGCCGAATGACCGCTCGAAGGAGCGCAAGCTGCGCGAGATGTTCGTGGCGCGGGAGATCGAGAAGCATTGCTCGAAGGATCATATCCTCGAGCTTTACCTGAACCGCGTTTATTTCGGGAACGGCTTCTTCGGCGCGCAGTCGGCGGCGAAGGGTTACTTCGGAAAAAATGCGTCGGAGGTGGATTTCGGCGAGGCGGCGATGCTGTGCGGATTGTTGCGCAGCCCGGACAAGCTTTCACCTTGGCGGAATTACAGCGCGTGCATCGAGGAGCGGAACCGCGTCCTGAACCGCATGCTGGATCTGAAGCGGATCACGCGGGAGCAGTACGACATTGCGTTCAAGACGGAGCCGGTGCTGAAGAACAAGCATCCGGTGCATCAGGAAAATTATCCCGCCGACCTCGTGTACCAGCAGGTGCTGAAAATCGTGGGCCGCGACCGTGCGACGAGCGAGGGGCTGCGCATTTTCACGACGATTGATTCCGCGCTGCAAAAAAAGGCGGAGGAGTCGCTGCGCGCGGAGCTGAATTCCGTCGAGCAGCGTCCCGATTTCCAGCCGCAGGATCCGAATGCAAAGCGGCAGACGCTCGCGGATTACACGCGCATCTACGAGGCGGCGAACAAGCAGCCGCTCGACGCCGAGGCCAAGCGCATCAACCCTGAATACCTGCAAGGCGCGGTGGTCATGCTCGAAAACAAGACCGGCGGCATCCTCGCGATGGTCGGCGGGCGCGACTTTGCGCACAGCGAGCTGAACCGCACGCGGCAGGTGCAGCTCCCGCCCGGCACCGCATTCAAACCGCTCGTGTATGCGGCGGCGTTTGAGAAGGGGATGTTCCCCGGCACGACGATCGAGGATGCCGTGATGGACAATACGAAGGTGATGATCGGCGGCACGACGGGAATCCTCGGCGAGTGGGGGCCGGAGCGTGCGGACAACCGTTTCGAGGGAACGATCTCGGCGCGCACCGCGCTCGTGAAATCCAAGAACGCCGCAACCGTGCGGCTCGGGATGGCAACCGGCATAAATGACGTATTGGAACTCGTGGAGAATGCGGGAATTTCCAGCGACCTCGCTCGTTTCCCCCGCACATATCTCGGCGGCAGCGAAGTCGGGCCGATGGAACTCACGCTCGCGTACACCATGTTTGCAAACGGCGGCATGAGGCCCGCGAACACGTTCATCATCCGGCGCATCGAGGACAAGTTGGGCAACGTCATCTACGAGGAAAAGCCGGAGAGCGTCCGCGTGATCAAGGAGACTACGGCATACGAAATCCACACCTGTCTCGCGCAGGTGCTCGAGCCGGAAGGCACGGCGGAGCGCGCGACGTCGGAACTCGGTCTGAAGCGTTACCCGCTCGGCGGAAAGACGGGGACAGGTTACAATTTTACGGATGCGTGGTTCGTCGGATACAGCAGCGCGGTGACGTGCGGCGTGTGGATCGGATTCGATCAGCAGCGCGGAAAATCGCGTGCGAGCATCTATCGCGGCGCGTTCGGAAAGGACATCGCGCTGCCCGTGTGGGCGGAGAACATGAAGGCATCCTTCGACGCGTATAAGCCCGTGGAATTTGTGCAGCCGAAGGGAATCATCCGCGTGGAGATTTGCCGTGCGAGCGGCGGGCTCGCCACGGCGAAGTGCCTCGAAGGTGGCGTGCGCACGACGTATCAGGAAATCTGCACCGAGGCGCAGGCCCCGAAGGATCCGTGTCCAGTCCATAGCGGATTCGGGCCGGTCGCAAATTTCGGCAAACCCTCAGCCGACGGTGTGCCGCGTGCGCGTGTCGCAGAGCAGCAGACACTGAAGACCATCGCCCTCGCCGGGCCCACGGTGATCGGGAACGATCCTTACGGCTCGCACCTCGCGCTCGAGAGGCAGTTGCAGCTCGCCGGAGTGGGGAATTCGCAGGCACCCATCAGCTCGACCGGGGACATCCCCGTAAGCGATGGGAGCGCACCGGGACCGAGCATTCCTGCGCCGCGTCCGATCGTGATCCCGCCTGCACCAAACTCCGACGTGAAACTCGATCCGCCGGAGCCGCTGAAATTCAATTAGGCCGCGCTGCTCACGGATCGGTGGGATTTGTAGCCCACGTTCCGTCGCGAAGTTCGGGCGTCTTGCCGTCCGATGGGAACGTCGCCTTGACGGTTTTGCGCAGCGCGCCAGCACCCACTCGGCGTCCGCGGCTTCCATGCCGTCGGTGTGTTTCACATCGGGATTTTTCGATGCGAGCCAGCTCAGCGTGCCGCCGAATTGTCCCGGCGTGAGGCTGAAGATTTCCGGCTCCTCCTGCATGCGGTCGCAGCCCGCGGGATTGTTCTCCAATTCCCAGGAGGCGGGATCGTCGTAGTCGTTCGTGCCGATCGAGTTCGGCACGTTGTAGTGGTAGAGCTTGCCGATGCGGACGGCGAGGTAGCCGTCGAGACGGAACGCCTGCGGCAGGCTTACCGCAGACGGAATCGTCTGCCGGAAAAGCTGCGCGTTTGCGAGGATACCCGTGCTGTTCGGATACAGCCCGGTGAGCATGGAGTTCCGGCTCAGCCCTCACAGCGGGAACTGGCAATACGCACGATCGAAGCGCACACCGCGTGCGGCAAGGCGAACGATGTTCGGCGTTTTCACGAGCGGATGCCCGTATGCGCCAATGTCGGCGTTCAGATCGTCGGCGATGATGAAGAAGACGTTCGGTTTTTTCGCCGCCGCATCGGCGAATGATGAATGCGGAATGACGAATGACTAAAGGAGCAGAGAGAACAAAAGGAGCGCTATTTTCATTGGAAATGCTGTCCATTAGAGATCAGGTGGAATGCAATTCTCCCATAAGTGGACAAACTCCTCATCGCTCATTTGAGATGGGGGCGAATTATTGAGATCAATAACTGCAGTATCGAATAAAGCATTATGGGAGCACTCCGCTAAATCAACTTTATGATTACATATACCATTTTCGGTAAAGCCCAACTCGCGTAAAACCATTCCACCCCCATCTACTTCCGTCCAGAAAACAGTGCACCCCAGTATTTGTTTGAGGTTCACTATGTCTTTATCAGTCCATTTCAGATAGCGGTTCACGGTTTAATGATCGGCGTGTTGGAAAACCAAGTCCAAGGTTTACTCCAATTGTATTTATGAATGTGAAAATGATACGGGAGAGGGCCGCCTCCACCTTTCAAGCATTTTTCTACAATCGTTGCACCCGTTGCTCCTGCCCCTTCAATTAACTGATTGGAGACTATGGTTCGGCCGGTCCTAATAAAATCTGATCGCCTTATGGTTGAAAGCGCCCGTAATTGATTCGGCAAAGCGCCAAGTTCCCCACCTAATGGGCCAAGAGATTCGATCGGCTGACCAGTCACTGACTGAAAAGCTCTCGCTGATTCTTCTGATAGCGTCGCCGCAGTGCAAACAAATGTTTTAACAGCATCCGCCGTCCCTCCTTTGAGAGACTGTACAGCACTATCCGGACCGTCAAAAAGAAATTTACCCAATGGTTCTAGGACATTGCGCCAAAAAGGATCCAAAATGGTATCAGTCAAACCTAACGGGTCCTTCCGCGTTACAACCTGACCTGAGACATACCCATACAGGTTAACCCCGCCCTCTTCCCCGATTGGATCGCGCGAAAGCCACCGGCCGAGATAGGGGTCGTATCCGGCCTTCACGGCAGCGGGTTGTATCAACAGGATGGCGAACAGAAAGAATTGTAAGAACTTGATCGGCGTTTTCATGGGCGTTTTGTGTTGAACCTCTCTTGGTCGAATAATCAGTTTGCCTCTCGTTCTAGCGCCCTTTCTTTACGGGATTGCAGGGCATTTCTTGGGAGACCGTCTTAGCAGGTTCAGAGAATCTGTGCTTATCTAACAATGCGAGATTTACGAGCATGAAGCACTGCCGATTCCGCAATGCGAGACATTTTCCGGACCACTGGATTTGAATCCAATTTCAGGCGCGCAAGTGTCAGTTCGATACGGGTATTTGAATTCGGATAGTCGCTGAACAAATAAGCGCCTTCCTCAATAAGTGCTGCAGCATCTTGCCTATCGTTTGGTCGTCGACTAATCGAAAGTCCTTCTGCTCGCTCTAGGAATTCCATCGCCGACTTGTTTTGACTTTGCTTCAGTGTGGAACTGGAGCATGATATAATAGCGGCAAACATACAAAGCGTAATCAGTCGCATATTTTAGCGCCCAAAGTAACCGCCGGCCGAAGGGACTGCGTCGTTGTGATTTCCTATTCCAGGGTAAGAACCCTTATTAATATAATGCGGGTTGAACTGCTTTCCGACAATGTTTTGAAATCTGACAGCTTCGTTCTCTCGCCGTTGTTTGTATGTGAAATCCGAAGGGCACTCGACACCGGTAATGCCAAGAGGATTGAAGTTGACGCCTTCTTTGAAGAACCCGGCCCTAGCGGCCGCTTGACCAACTGCGTGGTAGAGCTCATGCGCTAGACTGGAAAAGCGCCCGAGAAACCCGAAAACGCCTTTACTATCATCAAAATAACCATTATCCAAAATCTCTATCCTTGTTTTCCTGTTTGCAGGATCACATCCGGCATTAGCCGGAGTAGAATTCGTTCGGACAGGTTTTCCACCTGGTGAAATATTCACCTCCCAATCGCTGTTTTCAAGATACTTGATCACGGCACCGCCGACAGGCGTATTCCTGATCGCCTCGTACGCTTTGCCAATATTGTTCCAAAATGCCGGGCTTCCCGCACCACCGCTGGCATTCTTGTCGCCAAATGTGAAGTATAACCCTGACGGATCCGTGGTCGTTGTCGTGGCATTCCCTACATACCCATACAGGTTAATCCCGCCTTCCTCCCTGATGGGATCGCGCGACAGCCACCGGCCAAGATAGAGATCGTATCCAGCTCTTGCAGAATCTGTAGGGGTCAGCAGGATGGCGAGTAAGATGAGTTGTATCAGGCGGTGGAGCATTTTCACGGCTGCTTAGTGTTGAACTTCTTTTGATAGACTAAATCCCAATCAATCTCCGGATGGGTTTCCTGCAGGTTGCGGCGATTGGCCTGCTCGATGGTTTCGGCTGGTGAAAGGTTTCGCACTGACAGCGATGGCGATATCGCCGGGATGCTGTGAAACTTCCAAGGGGTGAGCTTCACGGCGGTTTCTGAGAGGTAGAGCTTCGTGTTCGGGTTTTCGGGCCAGAGCACGGCGGCGTGGGCGTAGGCGACGGCGGATTCGGTGAGGCGCTTGTGGTATTGCAATGCCCCGCCGCGTGTCATGAGGAAGACGGCCAATTCCTGTGCCGGGGTGAGGGATTTCATATGCACACCACCGTTGATTTCCGCATCGGTCATGGCACGGCCTGTCTTGTAGTGCTCATCGGGGAGGAGGGCGAACCCATGCCCGGTGCCCTCGATGTTCACATGCCCCTGATTGCCGGGAAGCTCCCAACGGACGAAAAGGTGATCCTTCGCGCTCACGAGATGCACGGGGTAGTGCATCCGCCTGCCAATGGCGACATAGAGCACGGGCATCGAGGAGCAGGTGCCCATACGCCGGTCACTGAGTAGGCCGGTGAGCAGCATATTTGAAGGGTCGGAGAGAAACGCTTCATCCACTTTGGACTCCGGCACATCAATCAAGTCCGGGTTGTAGTGAACGCGGAAATCCTGCTGGAGCACGGTGACGATCATCCCCATGCGGTAATAGATTTCCGAGTTCTCGTATTGCTCGGGGTGCTCCTTAAAGCGGTGCCAGTTGCGCCGCGTCTCCAAGTCCACGCGATCCGCCCAGTCGTCAAACTGCTTGAGCTTGCCCTTGATGTTCAAATTTTCGCTGCCGGGAAGCCCTTGGGCGCAGAGCAGGTTTGCCTCGGCGGTATCCACGTCGGCGAGTTGTTCGGGCGTCATTTCGAGCAGGTGCCCAAGTGTCAGCCCGGCGTGGAAGGTGGTCGCGCGCTGCTGCGATGGCGGCACCAAATTGCGGTGAAAATAATGGCTGACACCGAAGGCGGCTGCCGAGCCAATGACGAATGCCAGAAGGATCATCAGCGATGACTTGCGGCGGGCAGGTCCAGTCGCAACCGACGGCACGTTAGCATTGATGTGGAGCGCCTGCGCTCTGCATTCCCGGCGAGATGAATTCATGGGAGAGAAACAAAAGAAACTGCAACGGCTTCAGATACGATGTGGCTGGCATCGCTGAGTCAAGCGCAGATTCCAAATGAGTGGAGCCGCTGTAAATTCAGTGATGCTCGTGGTTTTTCCACAGCAGCGCCATTAGCACGTTCACATCCGGCAACCGTCTCACGCAGCGAATTCTTCAATCTCGCGCACGAGCGCGGAAGTGATCACAGCGCCCTTTCCGCGAATCACAGGCAGGCCGTCGGCTTCGCTGCCGATTGAAAATGCGCCGTTACCGTTCCCGTTTTTTTCCGCGAGAATCGTCAGCAATCCGCGCCCGTGTTCTGAAAACAGTTGGGAGCCGACGGGAGTGACTTCCCCGTGGTCAATATTCACTTCGATCGTGATCATGCCCACGGTGCAGGCAACGTAGCGCCCGCATCACTCGGTAGGCAAATGGAAATTCCCGTGCGCAGAATGAAGCAGTGGCAAGGATTGCCGCTGGCCGCACAGGCTGGGAAGCCTGTGTTCCGCCTCCGTCGCTACCAGAAACTCGGATCGGGATTCCACCCTTGCGGCAGTGGCGTGATGTCCACGAGGCTTGATCCAAGCGGGTGCTTTTCGTCCCGCGCGAGTTCGACGACGACGATCTCGCCGGTCTTGATGCCGTCCTTGCGTTTGTAAGTGAGCAGCAGGTGCCGGTGCCGCGGCTTCGGGCCGGGGGGCGGCGGTGACAGCAGGCGCAGCGTGCGGATGGGCTGCGGGTAGCGTTGGAAAAGCTCGATGTCGGTGAGCACGACCTGGTCGGCGTAGCGGTCGAGCTGGCGGACTGCGCCGAGGCAGTTTGCCATCGTGGGCCAGCCGGGCGCCTCGTAGCCGCGTGTGTGGACGGCGGCCATTCCGCCGAGCGTGATGAAGGCATTCGTCGCACCGAGCAGCGCGCCGACAGGCACGGCGAGGCGCACTTTTCCGAGCGCCTCGATACCGAAAAATGCGAGCGCCGCGTGCAGCGCGAAGGTGCCGAAAAAATATTGCGGCCCCGGCGGGATGCGCAGCGCGGTGAAGATGATGAACTGCACGACGAGACACGCGATGAGCAGGACGGAAAAAAGATCGCGTGTGGCGACGGCGACACCGGCGCGGAGTGCGCGCACGACCGGCGCGATGCGTGTGGCTGCTGCGGCGATTCCGATCCAGAGGATCGGGTAGATGAGGCGCGAGGCCCACATCGCGGATTCGATGAGCCATGCAGGGCCGTCGGGCCGCGCGACGCTGCGGGCGTAGTCGAATCCCGTGAGAAGATTTCCGCCGAGGAAGGGCGCGAGCATCGAGAGCCAGCGCGCATTTTTCACCGGATATTGGAGATTCACCGCGCCGTGCGTGAGCTTCCACCAGACCACGCCGGCGACCGCGCCGATGTAGAGGAAGTGCAGGATGAAAAGCACCGCGCCGATACGCCACATTGCGATTTTGTCCGCACGGAAATCCGCGCGGTGCCGCCACAGCAAATATGCGCCGACGGGCAGTGCGAGCGGGAGCGCCTGCGGGTGATTGATGGGTAGCAGCACGGTGCACACGGCGCACAGGCGTAGGGACCACGGGCGCTTCGTCTGCAAGAAATCCGCGAGCGCCGCGAGGCACAGTGCGCCGAGCGGGATGGTGAAGCTCGCGTCCCACAGGATGCGGTGGAATGCGACGATGTTGGGTGCGGCGAGAATCACCGCGGCGAACCACGCGCGAAGGCCGAGCGAGCGTGCCAGCCAGATCAGACCGATGCCGGTGAGCCCCGCGCAGAGCAGCCCGCGCAAGACGACGAGCGAGAACGGATCGTGCGTGATGCCGAGGAGCAACTGGTAGGTCTGCGTGGGGACCGGGCCGTAGGGCACGCCGAAATTTCCGAACAGCCCGGTGTGCGCGGGCATGTGATCCTGGTTGAAATAAAACGCGTTTGCGATCAGCCGCGGCTCGTCAATGAGCCACGAGACATCGCCGGGCCAGAGCACGACGGGGAGCAGCGTGGCGAGCGCGAGGAGCCAGGGCAGGAGTGAGCGTCGGGGCTGGTGGATGATGCGCGCAGCCTGCGGGAAACGCCGCGCGGGAAGCAAGAGGGGGCCGCCATATTTCTGCACCCAGCGCATGGTGTTTCGAACAGTCCGCGCTTTCACAAGCGCGGCTACATGGTTGCGCGGATCGCGATGCGCTGTGACGCTTCCGCGCACGCCTGCAAGATGATGCCGAGACTCGTCATGAAAATTTTTCCCCCCGCCGCGCTCGCCATCGCGGCCTGCGCGTTCGCCTCGTGCTCCGCGCCCCGCGCGAATGTGCGTCCCGCGCTCGGCGCGAAGACTTGGACGAGCACCGATGGCAAGCAGATGCCGTGGCGCGAATGGCGCGTGCCGGACAGAGTGAAACCGCGCTGCGTGATCATCGCGGTGCACGGGCTCAGCGGCGCCGCGGAGGACTTCCATCTTCTCGGCGAACGGCTGTCGCCACACGGCATCGCGGTGCTCGCGTATGAATTGCGGGGGCAGGGAAATGATCCCGATCTCGCGCGACGTGGCGACATTGATCACCCGCGGACGTGGCTGCGTGACATCGCGGCGTTTCACACACTTGTGAGCGAACGGCACCCCGGCCTTCCGATCCTCTGGTACGGCGAGAGCCTAGGCTCGCTGATCGCATTGCATGCGGCGGCAAAAAGCGATCCTTGTGCGAGGCCTGGCGGACTCATCCTCGCGACGCCGATCGGCGGATTGCGGGTGCATGTGAGCAGCCTCAGCCGCGCGTTCCTGCGCGCCGTGTCGCATGTGCTGCCGACGTATCGCGTGAAACTCGGCAACCTCGCCGGGATGGACGAAAGCAAAATCCGCGTGACCAGCACGAGCACACACGGCGGGCAGATGGCGAGGACGCCGCACCATGTGCCCGCTTTCACGCTGCGGCTGCTGCGCGGGGTGGATGATTTGCTGCGGGCAAATCGAGATGCCGCGGGAAGGATTGCGATTCCGGTGCTCATGCTCGCCTCGCCGCACGACGTGGTGTCGTCGCCGTCACAAGTGGAGGCGTTGTTTCATCAAGTCGGCAGCAATGACAAACGGCTGCTGTGGTATCCGCGGAGCCATCATCTGCTGCTGCACGACGTGCAGCACGCGGAGGTGCTGCGTGATGTCGCGCAGTGGGTGAAGCGGCGCGAGTGATGCCATCTTTCAGCGATACGGGGACTCGTGAGAGCGTGCGTGGGCTGCGGTGCAGGCGAAATGCACAGGCACTGTCCCGCCGCGTCGCAAAAAGTGTAAAGCGCGTGTAAAAATCATACACCCCTTCGCGCATCCCGCCCATGATCCGCTCATCCGCCATGAATCCCGCTTCAGCCACCGAGCGCCCGCGTCTCCTCGTGATTGACGACGATCGCAAGCTCTGCCGACTCATCGGCGACTACCTCACGCCGCTCGGCTACGCGGTCACCGCCGTGCACACGGGGCCGGAGGGTGTGGAAATGGCGACCGGGGAGCAATGGCACGCGGTGATCCTCGATTTGATGCTGCCGGGCATGGATGGCTTCGAGGTGCTGAAGGCGATCCGCCGCACTTGCGATGTGCCCGTGCTCATGCTCACGGCGCGTGGCGACGAGGCGGACCGGATCGTCGGCCTCGAGATCGGCGCGGACGATTATCTGCCGAAGACTTTTTCCTCGCGCGAACTTCTCGCGCGCCTGCGTGCTGTCACCCGCCGCACTCGGAGCGGGAAAAAGGCGGACGAGGAGGAGACGGAGGTCGTCGTTGGCGACATCCGCATCAACACCGGCGCGCACACCGTCGTCGTCGGCGATGAACCGCTCGTGCTCACGCCGGTCGAATACGATCTGCTGCTCGCGCTCGCCCGCGCGCGGGGCCGTGTGCGTTCGCGCGAGGCGCTCATCGAGAATCTCCGCGACCGGAGCTACGACGTGTTCGACAGATCGATCGATGTCCACATTTCCGCGCTGCGGAAAAAACTTGGCGACGATGCGAAGAACCCGCGCATCATCCGCACCGTGCGCGTCGCCGGCTACATGATGGTGAACCCCGACGACGATGCCCGCTGACACCGCGCCAGCTTCTGTGCGGGCGAAGGCCGTGCGCGTCCCATTTCCGCTGCCGGCGAAAATCGCCGTGTGCTTTTTGCTGAACCTCATCCTGCTCGCTGGCGTGGCCGTGTATGTCGCGCGCGGGCAGTTCCGCTTCGGGCTCGACTCGCTGCTCACGGGCAGCTCCGGGCAGCGCGTGCAGGGAATGGCGACGCTCATCGTGTCCGAGCTTCATGCGAGCAAGCGCGCCGAATGGTCTGCAATCCTGAAACGCCACGCGGAAGCGAACCACATCCAGATCGCCGCGATGCAAAATGACGGCGTGCGAATCGCCGGGACGATCACGGATCCGCCGCTGGCGGTGCTGAAGAAGCTGGCGGAGGGCAGCGTGGATCCGCGTCCGCGTCCGCAGCCGCCGCGTCCGCCACGCGAGGAAGGGCGCGGGGATTTTCCTCCGGGAGGGCCTCGTGGCGCTCCTCCTCGCGGGGATGACTTGCGCGATTTTCCGCCCGGCGATCCGCAGCGGCGACTCCAGCCGCGATCGGAGGAGGGCGGCGACTTTCCGCCACGGCGTGATTTTTCCGACGGACGGTCTCCGCGTGCCGACGCTCCACCGCCGCGTTCCGAGGACGGGCCGCCATTTCGCGAAGGCCGCGAAAACAGGCCGCCGTTGCAGGACGGTATGCCGCGCGACGGCCAGTCCGTGCTGCCGGGCGGCGGGCCGAGCGGCTACAGGAAATTCATCACCCGTGCGGGAGAGCCGCCGATGTACTGGATCGGCATCCGCACGCCGCTGCTTGAGGATGACGGACGTTTCGGGCCGCCCTCGACACTGCTGCTCGCGCTGCCGAGGCTCGGGGCCGGCGGTCTGCTGTTCGACGTCACTCCGTGGCTGTGGACCGGCGCGGGCGTGCTCGCGTGCTCGGTGCTGCTGTGGCTGCCGCTCATGCGCGGCATCACGCGCAGCGTGCGGCAGATGACGGGCGCGGCCGGGCACATGGCGCAGGGGCAATTCGGTGTCCGCGTCGGCACGCGCCGTCGCGACGAACTCGGACAGCTCGGCGAATCGCTGAACCATATGGCCGGCCGACTCGGCGAATACGTCACCGGGCAAAAGCGCTTCCTCGGCGACATCGCGCACGAGCTGTGTTCGCCGCTCGCGCGGATGGAGATGGCGCTGGGCGTTCTCGAGCAGCAGGCGAATGAAAAGCAGCAGGGCTACGTGACGGACGTGCGAGAGGAAGTCCGCCAGATGTCGTCGCTCGTGAATGAGCTGCTCTCATTTTCAAAGGCCGGCCTGCGCGCGAAGGATCTCGAGCTGCGCCCCGTGCCGCTCGTCGAGCTTTGCGAGAAGGCCGTCGCACGCGAGGCGCAGGGAAAGACGGACATTGCCGTGAAAGTGGACGCCGCGCTGAAAGTTCTCGCCGATCCCGATCTGCTTGCACGCGCGATCGGCAACATCTTGCGCAACTCCGTGCGCTACGCGGGCGACGCCGGGCCGATCGTGCTGGGCGCGACCGTTCGCGGCGCGGATGTGATCCTCACGATCACCGACAGCGGTCCGGGCGTCGAGCCCGAGACGCTGCACCGGCTCTTCGATCCGTTCTACCGTCCCGAGACGGCGCGCACGCGCGAAGGCGGCGGAGCGGGCCTCGGCCTCGCGATCGTGAAGAGCTGCATCGAGGCCTGCGGCGGAACCGTCGCAGTGAAAAACGCACGGCCGGGACTCGAAGTGACGATGACACTGCGGCACGCGGAGTAGGGCGCTCGCGGGTTACAGGTGATCTCGCGGCGGCGCGAGATCTCCATGGAGCAGGGGCGCCCTCGCCCCGAGCTTCGCCGCATTTTCAAGATCGCTGTAGTCTTTGAAAGCCTGGTCGGGCTGCGTCGGTAGCCGGGGCTTTCCAGCCCCGGCATCTATCGATTTGAGGACGGTCGCAAAGCACGGATCGACACGGCACTCAAATACCGTGCTGTGCTGCACTGCTCACATCAACGTGCCGGGGCAGGAAAGCCCCGGCTACCGACGTTGCACCACCTCGCACTCAAACCGTCGGGAGCCGAAAACGACACGGCTACGGTTCAACTCGATACGTTCTGAGCCTCGGGGCGGCGGCGCCCCGGTTCCATGTTACTTCGCGCCCTCGATGAGGTCCGCGAACTGCCGGAAAAAATACGTCGCGTCGTTCGGGCCCGGCGCGGCTTCGGGGTGATACTGCACGCTGAAGACCGGCTTGTCCTTGCACGCGAGGCCCTCGACGGTCTGGTCGTTGAGGTTGATGTGCGTCACTTCGACATCGTTTGGCAGCGATTCCGCGTCCACCGCGAAGCCGTGATTTTGCGACGTGATAGTCACCTTGCCGGTGCGCAGATCCTTCACTGGTTGGTTGCCGCCGCGGTGTCCGAACTTCAGTTTGAAAGTTTTTCCGCCGACCGCGTACCCGAGCATCTGGTGCCCGAGGCAGATGCCGAAAATCGGCGTGCGGCCCATGAGCTTGCGGATGTTCGCATGCACATACGTGAGTGCCGCAGGATCGCCGGGGCCGTTGGAAAGGAAGACGCCGTCGGGCTTCAGCGCGAGCACGTCCTCGGCGGAAAAATTCGCCGGCACGACGCGCACCGCGAAGCCTTCCTGCCGCAGCCGGCGGAGGATGTTCGTCTTCATGCCGAAATCATACGCGACGATCCGGTGCTTCACCGGCGGCAGCTTTTTGAAGACCTCGTTGCCTTCGCGGATTTCCACATTCGCGCCGTCGCCCTTCACGATGGTCCACTCGGGCGAGAGCTTGTCATCCGGATCCCAGTCGAACGCCGCGTTCGGCGTGACCTCTTTCACAAAATCCGACCCAGCCATCGGCGGCGCGCTCTTCGCACGGGCGACCGCGGCGTCCACATCGAGTTCGCTCGTGATGCACGCCTGCATCGCGCCGCGCGAGCGCAGGTGCTTCGTGAGCGCGCGTGTGTCCACGCCTTGGATGCCGGGGATTTTCCGCTTCGCGAGATACGCGTTCAAGTCGCCGGTCGAGCGCCAGTTGCTCGGGATCGCGGAGAGTTCCTCGATCACGAAGCCGCGGACGTGGACGGCGCTGCTCTCGTCGTCGAGCGCGTTCACGCCGTAGTTGCCGATCTGAGGCGCGGTCATCGCGACGATCTGTCCGCGATACGAGGGATCGGTGAGGACCTCCTGGTAGCCGGTCATCGAGGTGTTGAAACACGCCTCGCCGACGGCTGTTCCAGGAGCACCAAATGATTCACCGATGAAGTGACGTCCGTCTTCGAGTGCAAGTACTGCGCGCATGAGCGCGCGGAACATGCGCGGCCTGCGCGCGCGTGCGAAGAAAAAATTCGCGGAAAATGCACAAGTAAGGTGGAACGCGTCGCTCTGCGCGCGTTTTTAGGGGGCGGCGCGCGCTCGTCCCGCCGAAGCGTGCGCGGAGCGACACGCTCCACCGCCTGCGCCGCTACGCCTTGTTCGCCTCAAGCCACGCGAGTGCCTTCTCGTAGCTCGCGCGCTGGAGGTAGTGGGCAAAGTCGCCGGGCAGCGGGCGGGGCAGCGCCGTGCCGAGCTGCGTGATTTTTTCCGACACGGACTTCAGCCTTTCCAAATGCGCCGCGGGATCGCGCTCGTAGAATTCGCGGTCGGCGATGACGGCGAGGCGTTCGCGCAGTGCGGTGGCGAGTTCGGCGTAGAGGTCGGGCATGGCTATTCGATTTGGACGGCCGCGGCCTGCGCTTGCAGCGACAGCTCGGCGGCGAGGAATGTGTGCTCCTGCGTCATCGCATTTTCGGTGCGGTGCAGGCAGTCGAGGATGAGCTGGCCGAAGAATGGGAAGCCGATTTCGCCGTTGCAGCGGAAGTGGTGCTCGCCCTGGTTGTCCACGAGGAAAAGATGATCGCCCTCGGCGTCCGCGGCGACGTTGAGATACTTGCGCACTTCGATGTAGCCCTCGGTGCCGAGGATGAACGTGCGCCCGTCGCCCCATGTGCGGAGGCCCTGCGGATTCAGCCAGTCCACGCGGACGTAGTTCGTCGCGCCGTTGTCGGCGATGAGGTTCGCCTGGCCCCAGTCCTCGAATTCGGGGAACTGCTTGTGCTGATAATTTGCGACCGCCGCATGGACGATGCGAGCGCTTTTCGCTCCCGTGTAGGTGAGGAACTGCTCGAACTGATGGCTCCCGAGATCAATGAGGATGCCGCCGCATTTCTCGCGGCTCCAAAACCACGCCGGGCGCGTCCCCGGATTGCTGCGGTGCGGCCCCATGCCCATCACCTGCACCACGCGGCCAATCGCTCCCTGCTCGATGAGCTGCCCCGCGCGGATGCTCGCCTCGACATGCAGCCGTTCGGAAAAATACACGGCATACTTTTTTCCCGTGCGCCTCACGGTCGCGCGCGCGGCGTCGAGTTGCGCGAGCGTGGTGAAGGGCGCCTTGTCGGTGAAGTAGTCCTTGCCCGCGTCGAGCACGCGGCAGCCGAGCGGCCCGCGTTCGCTGGGCACTGCCGCGCTCGCCACAAGCTGCACGTCTTTCTGCGCGAGCACCTCGTCCATCGAGCGGAGTGGCTGCGCAGCCGGATATTTCTCGCGGAATTTTTCCACCTTCGCCGCATCGGGATCGAAGACGTAGCGGCACTCGCCGCCGGCCTCGGTGAGCCCCTGACATTGCCCGAAGATGTGGCCGTGATCGAGTGCCGCCGCTGCGAAGACAAACTCGCCCGGCTTCACCACCGGCGAGGGTTTGCCCACGGGGGCGTAGTTCATTCCGTCTGATTTCTGGTGTGCCATGTCGGGTGCGGAAAATGGACGGCGCTTGCGAGAATTGCAACGTGGTCGTGTGCCGGAGATGAGGACGCGCGGATGCAGACAAGAATTGGATTGTGCAGAGATGAAAATTTGGCGGTAACGTCGTCCCATGCGTCCATCCCGGATCTCGGTGTTCCTTTTCGCAGCGTGCCTCGTCGGCGTGGGCACGGCATCGGCGGCGGATGCTCCGGGCGAGGTTGCGCCCGAGCCCGCGGTGCTTCGCAGTGCCATCGGGAAATCATTACCGCTCCTCACGGCGGGGGCGCGGGGTTCGATGGAGAAGCGCGAGCGCTGCTTCACTTGTCATAATCAGGGCATGCCCATCATGGCGCTGGTTACGGCGCAGTCGCGCGGCATTGCGATTGATGCCGATGAGCTGCGGAAGCAGGTGCAGTTCACCGCGGATTTTCTCGCGAAGAACCGGGAGAACTATCTCGCCGGAAAAGGCCAGGGCGGCCAGTCGGACACTGCCGGATACGCGCTGTGGGCGCTCGATAACGGCGGCTGGAAACCCGACGCCACCACCACCGCCGTGACCGAATACCTGCTACAGTGGCAGCGGGACCTCGGCCATTGGAAGCCGCAGTCGCGCCGTCCGCCCACGGAGCAAAGCCTCTTCACATCAAGTTACGTCGCATTGCGCGGGCTGCGGACCTTCGGCACGCCGGAGCAGCGCGGACGAACCGACCGCCGCACGGAGCAGGTGCTCGCATGGCTGGTGAAAACTCCCGCGGAGGACCACGAGGATCGCGTGTTCCGCCTGCGCGCACTGCACGCGGCGGGCGCACCGGAGGCTGAGATTCGCGGAGCGGCAAAAACATTGCTCGGCTCTCAGCGCGCGGACGGCGGTTGGGCGCAGCTCGACGATATGGCTTCCGACGCATACGCGACCGCCACCGCGCTCGTGGCGCTTCATCAGGCGGGCGGGCTGGCGACGACGGATGCTGCGTATCGCAAGGGCCTGCGCCTGCTGCTGACGACGCAACTCGGCGACGGCTCATGGCATGTGAAGACGCGCAGCAACCCCGTCCAGACCTACTTCGAGTCCGGCTATCCACATGCTGCTGACCAGTTCATTTCCATCGCCGCCGCCGGTTGGGCGACGACCGCACTTGCGCTCGCGCTCCCATTGGAATCCCGCTGATGGTCACCAGCGTGTGATGCCACGCAGAGCCGCAGACGCGAAAAGGTGAGTGGATCATCCTCCCTCGTTTCCAGCCCGGAAATCTCCATGATCGAGACCGCGAAGTTTGCGAACGTCGTGCTGCCCAGTGCGTCGTCCTTTGAAAAAAGCGGCACCTCCACGAATGGCGCGCGGGCGAAAGAAAATCCCTCGCGGACGGAAATTCGGCTTGTCGAAAACCGCGGCGTCCCCAGAAGTCCAAGCCAGACACAGTTTGGAAGACCCCATGAATGCTCAATTTGTCCAATAATATGTCAGAAGGAAAACGACCATACGGCTTGACCGCTCTTGCGGTCTTGAATTTTGTATTTGTCGGGTTTGTTGCCGTAGGTGCCCAAGCTCTTTGGGCGCGATATTCGCTTGTGCCCTCAACTCCCGACGTGGCGATTACCGCTTATTCACTCACGCAACAGGACGGTCCCATGCTCCTCATCGCGGCCATTCTCATGTTGGTTTCCATGACCCTTCTCATCGTCTCCGGCATTGGATACATCGGCCAAAAGAAAATTCTCGGGCAACGCGTTGGCAGCATTTACGGGATGATCGGCATCGCCGGGACCGTATTGGTCCTTCTCGTCGCTAAGACGGGCTTTGGAATCGAAACCATTATCGGTCTTACCTACCCGATTCTTACCTTGGTGCTCCTAAACACCACGTTCAAGGAAGACTTCGTCAATCCGTAAGTCCAATCCCGCAGCGGGCACCGAGAGGAACGGTCGTCTCCTAACTGCAGCGCGAGCGGATCTCCGCCCCACATGAATTCGCACATCGGGCTCATCGCCCAGTATTCGATGCGGTTCGCCATGCGAACCGGCGGAGGAATCATCTTCATCCTGGTGCTATTGACCGTCG
>Ga0208856_1000379_pt1 | contig 17602 bp, 30 predicted proteins | sample LakMenEpi13Jul12_FD_150690 | JGI IMG/M metagenome (GOLD analysis project Ga0208856, IMG submission 150690) | Freshwater microbial communities from Lake Mendota, WI - 13JUL2012 deep hole epilimnion (SPAdes) | ecosystem: Environmental > Aquatic > Freshwater > Lentic | place: Lake Mendota, Madison...
GCTTCAGCTACAAACCTAAAACCACCCACCTCTTTCTCTAAATCTATGTTAGAAGTCTTAATTTCGTTGATTTTTTCGTTCTCTTTAGCGTTTTGGTCTTGCAAATCACTAATTTTTTTGTTAATTTTAGCAATTTCTTTGTCTCTATTGTCTATTGAGCGTAAAAGACGAGAATTTACCTTGCCGCCATCAATGATTTTACCTTGATTTTTGTTAAACTCACTAATTTGTGTTGATAGTTGCGTAATTTGAGTAGTATTTTGGTCAATTTTAGTAGAGTGTACCATAATTTCCCTATCTACCTGTTGTAGTTTGAGTGATTGTGACTGAAAAGCATTGGATAGATAACCAAAGATACCTGCAGATGTGATTAACATAAGTAATGCAACTGCAGAAACTAAATACCACTTATTAAATCCCTTAATTTCACCCCACATTTGTTTTAAATAAGTTGCTGCTACTAATTTAGCAAACTCCAAAGCACCTGCCATTACCATTACTGCGGTTGATGCTCCACTAAATAGAACACCCAATCCGGTAACCGAAAAGAACGCTGCACAACCGGCTATAATTAGTGCAGAAAATCCGACTAAATATTTAAGCCAATTCATTTATCTATTTATTCTTGTTAATTCGGAAATACGCTCTACTACCTTTCTTGCATCTTCTAAAGTAGTGTGAGCTTCTGATGGTGTCATATTCTGTGCACCAGTAATTCCATTTTGTAAAATCCTTAACTTGCCGTCTAAAGATTCCAATAACATTTGTATTTTTTCGTTGTATATCATAGTAATAAGTATTTATTTGTATAAAAAAAGGTAGAAGTGTTTAAACTCCTACCTTTCTAATATACGAAAAATAACTGAATTAACCAACTTTTAAGGTTAATTTTTTTGGTTTGGACTCTTCCTTTCTTTCAAGAGTAATTAAGAGAATACCATTTTTAATCTCAGCTTTTGCTTTTTTACCATCAAAGTTTTTACCTACTTGGATTCGTTCTTCAATGTCTGAAATTAATTGATTGAAAGGGTTTTCTTTGTCCTCTCCTATCTTTTTAGCTTTGATTTCAATTTTGTCCTCAAAGCAATTAATTTCAATATCTTTGGGGTCATGACCTAATACAGATAATGCAATTGTTGCAGATTCATCTTTAATGTCTACTGCGAATTTGTTTGGAACATAAGTTGTTGTTTTTGGTTCATTAAAGAACTCTTCGAATAATTTACTGTAATCAATTGTGTACATAATAAATGTTTTTTGTTAATAATATCCTATATAGTCCAAATACTATACCAAAGGACTACTTTTGACATTTTGACATTAAAGTATGTTATCTTGTCTTTCAATGATTGTCGACATATGGTCTGCCCAATGCATAATAAATTGTAACTTATAAACTAATTGTTTCTTTAAGTCGTGACCTGCTAAATACTTTTGATTATCTTCATCATACATACCATCAGTAAGTTTGATTGCAAAATACTCTTTCTCATTATACTGAATACCATAGTGGTTCAATGTAAAGAAAGTTCTATCGGTTAAGGTCATATATGGAATATTCTCATTACGAACAAATAAAGTTCCGTATTTCTTTTGAGACCATTCTTCCTGATTTGGTAAATAATGTAATTCACCCCTAACACCTAACTTTCCTAAGTCGTGATGTAGACAACTAAATATCAATTCTTCTTCGGTGAAATCAATTTCTCCACCTTGCATTACGAATAGGTCTCTCATTTTAAGAGCGTTCTTACATACATTAAAGATGTGGTCAATATACCCACCTATATATGCGTTATGATAGTGTTTTGAGCCAGATGCTGCAGATAGTGTAAGATTAACACCCAATTCTTCTTCGGAATACATATGGAGTAATTTCTCCAATCTTTCTCCTTTGAAATATTTCTTAATTATACCTATAAATCGGTCATAATTTGCTTTTAATTCTTGTTCTGTCTTTTGTTTCATAATTTAGAGTTTAATTGTTTATAATACTCTAATATACGACAAATATTTGACATTACCAAATTTATATTAATTTGCGTTCCAGTTCTCCATAAGGTAAATAGTTTGGAAATTTCATTGATATATAATCAAACAACACTCTACCATAATGACTATGGTGTTCCGGTCCAGGATGTAAATCATCAGAACCCAAATCCTTTTTAAAATTGTCTAATGCGGTAAATCTATTAAACTCTTGGTAATCGGTTAATAAATGTTTACCATCCCACAACCAATTACATTTTTTTGATTCTAAAAATAATTTTATTAATTGATGATTTTTATACCAATTTATAAAATCAGAATTATCATTTTGTAAAATATCTAAACTGCTTTGAATGGTTTGACCTTCTTCCGTTTCTAATAATTTACCCCAAACTCTAGTTGGTATATATGGTTCAATGCCATTATCTTCCGTATATATTTCCCTTCTATGTGGAAAGGTGTACATTATTAAGACTAAATCTGGTTTAATTAAATCATAATAACTCATTAAACATCTACATATAAAATCATTACTTCTCCCACCGGTTCCAAAATTAAAATTTACACCATTTTCAATATGATTACAAAATTGAGCAGGCCACGTTTCATTGTCGTTTACACCAACTCCTTCCGTAATTGAACATCCCAATGACATTACCCTAAATCCTTCTTTTTTTATACTATCACCTCTAAATCCCAATTCATTATAGGTGTAGGTGCATAGATTGGTATTATCGTTACCCGATGTTCGGTATTGATTATTCACTCTTTCTTTTAATGAATACTTATATGATGAAATTTCAAAAGTCTCAGGTTTCCAATATTCTAATGCTTTCATATTAATTTATTTGTTTCTATTTTTATATGTTCGTTTTGCAAAAACCAAAGTAATGAATATCTTTCTCCATCTAAAATGGGTGTTATTTCATGCTCAATTCTTACATCAAATATATAAGTATTTCCAATAACTTTATTTAATATAATTTCATTTGGGTTGTATAATTTAAAATCCCCTTCAGTAAAATCATCATTCAACAAAACTCCCACAGCATATACTCTATTATCTCTAATGTCGTTATGTTTTCCAAACCAATCTCCTTTTATAAACTTATGAAAATGTATTTTTTCTTTTATTTTTATAATTTTAATATTGGTTTCCGTTTCAACAAATGTTTTTAATTTATCAAATAACCATTTAGTTTCTAATGAATATATAATTGGTTGTGAATTATATTTTCTATCACCCATTCTCCAATTTGTGATATGTGTTTCGTTATATGATATTATAGATTCACATTCTTCTTTGCTAAATAATATTTTTTCTTTTATTATCATACGTTAAGGTATATGTATCTTTTCTATATTTTTTATTATAATCAAGCATATCCAAATGTATTGGATTTTCAATGTTTAAATAACTAACGACCCTATTAACGTCTGTTTTATTAATATACATATTTTCATATGTTATTTGAAATACATCTTTATTTTTTAAACGGTTTTTTAAATGTTCGTATTTGTAAATTGTTTCTATTATTTTATTTCGATTATCATTAATCCACTCATTTGTTATTTTATATGTATCGTGCCATATATCTTTACTATCGGCATTAATAAAACTTATGGCGGTGTCAATATTACTTTCCCTTGTCAAACATATAACTTTATCAAATTTATTTATAATTTCATTTGATGGCATATATTCCTCTACAACTATTTTTTTAATTATATTTGTTTTTTTAAATATAGATTCGAATGTAGTTTTATCATATGGAGTTTCATCTAATTCAATATCCAATTCGTTTGATATCCATTTACATAATGTAGTAGAACCACATCTTGTATGTGACAAAATTAGAATACGCATTATATCAAAGTTTTATTTGTAGTATCGATAAATTCATAAAGATTATGAAATAAATTTTGATTTTTCCATATTTTATTAAACTCTTTTTTAAATAAATAGTGTTCTGGGTGTTTTATATCCCACACTTGTTTCAATTTAAATTCACCCTCCGAAAATGTTCCCCAATTTGTTATTTTACCAAAAAATACATTTACCTTTTTACCAAAAATAGAATACATCAAATTATAAAATGTTTCCATTTCCATATAATTTGTATCTTGTACAACAAACGATGTTTTTATTGATTGTAGTGTTTCTATTGTAGAAATAAAATTTAAGTTATCGATTAAGGTATCCCATTTACCACCCAATCTTGTTTTATTTTCGTAGGTATTACGTGTTCCTGCATCTATTGATATCTCACAGGTTGTTACATATTTATGAACATTTGGCATACTATCCCACATTTCCTTTGTCCACATTGATGCATTTGTATGAAAATGTATTGATTTTAAATTTGGATATTTTTTTGGATTAAAATTTCTTAAATAATTCCTAAATCCAACCGAAACAAATGGGTCACCTGAACCTGTTATGTATAAAGTTTTTACGTTTGCGGAATAATAAGTATCTATTTCTTCTATTGTTTTTTCTATTCGTTTAATTCCGTTACTATCTTCCACAATCAAATCTACCCTACATGATGGACATTTATAATTGCATGTCCTATCAAAATTCATAATAATATTATCGGGAGTATTATTTTCTACAATTTCTTTAAAATTTATATCTGGTTTTTTTAAACCTATTGGGCCTGACGTTATTCCGTAATTGATTAATTTACTTAAATACGGACAAAGTTCTTTACTACAATATTTAAATGAACCATCTAATATAGAATTTCTAATGTCAACAATTGGTTCACTATTATAAACATCTTTTAATGGTATTTCATTAAGTTCCACTTTATTTGGTAACCAAGATGGACAACATACAAAACAAACATTATTGTGTATTTCTAATGAATTGAATGGTACACTACATATATAATTTTTTAAATCTATCATAATATATTATCATCTATAAAACCAAAAATTTAAAGCGTATCGTGTCCCGTCTGTTACTGGTTTTATTTCGTGAAATTCACGTCCTCCATTAAATAAAACAGCATCACCTTTTTCTAAATTTACAACTTTATCATTTATGTATGTATCACCACCTACAAATCCATCGGATAATAAAATTATTGATGTTTTATTTCCCGCACCATCTACATGATTTCGTAACCACCTCCCATCTTTATATTCTGTCATTTGCATCCACATTACTTTGTATTTAGGAAAATTATATTTACTCAACTCGTTTATTACTAAATTATAAATTTCTTCATTCCAATTTTTTCTATCCAATGGATAATTACTAAGTTGGCCCCAAATTAACCAAACAAACCAATTTGTTTTATATGATTGACTTAATACACATTCATTCTTAATTTTTTTTATTAAAGTATCACAAAAATCATCGGAAAAAATATTTTTATAAATTTCCATTATGTTATTGTTTTTTCATTTTTAGTAACCAAATTAAAAAAACAAACTAAAGAATATCTATTACCATTTAATACAGGTGAAACTCTATGCATCAAGTTATCATCCATAATTAACGATAATCCCTTTTTTGTTTGAATTTTTATCGATTCATTATACTGGTCAATGTACTCAAATTCTCCACCACTATATTCATCGTTTAAATATGTTACAATGGTTAAATCGGATGAATCGGTATGAAATACATCAGTTTTGTTTGTATTGACTGTTATTTTATTAATCCAAATCCCTTTATCTTTTAAAGTATATTTTTTATTATATGTTTTATATAAAAATAATTCAATATTTTTTTTGTATTTATCTTCAATTTCTAAATGATATCTATTGTAATAATTATAATGATTATATTTTGTGGAATTCAATTTTTGGCCAATACCTTCAAAAGTTTTATCTTCTATTTCATTTAATAAAAAATTAATATAATTTTCATCAAATAAGTTAGTTAATATGTTTTCATATATCTCTACCATTATAATAATTTATTTGTATTTATTTTATTGTAAAATTCTACACCATTAAATGTAGAATATTTTAATTCATATTGATTGTTTTCAAATGAACCATTATTTTTATATGGTAAAGATTTGTACTCATCTTCATCAATTATATATCTAATACCACTCAATCTTTTATCAAAAAATTTATACTCAAAAAATCCAACAATACAATTTAAATTACTTATTTTTTTAACACTATCTAAAAAATTATGAATATTTTTATCTCGATGTGTATCATGTAAAATTCCATCAAATTTTTTATTTAAAGTTGGGATTATATTAACCCAATCCCCTAATAGTATTTTTACATTCGATTTATCCTTTGCCCATTCGACTGCAGTGTGATATATATCAGGATGAATTTCAATTATTGTATGTGATTTAACATTAGGATTTTTTTGTATTTCGTCCGCAGACAGATGCATTCCAAATCCTATTTCTAATATATCACCTCCATTTTTTGTAACTAAATTAGCCAATTGTTTCATTAATTTTAATTCACCGACATGCATCACAGCTTCACCCAATTCCATAGTTTCTTTTATGAATATTGCATCTTGTGTAAAAACTAAATTTTCTTTACCGGTCATATTAAAGTTTTTGTTTCAAAAATTGTTTTATATAATAAATTGGAAAATTGAATATGTCCTAAAAAACTGAAATGATAATCTATAAATTCATTATTAGAGTGTTGTGATATTGTATTAATAGATGTTCTTATATTATCATCAATATCCCAAATAAATACATTATTAACTTTATATTTTAATTGGTCTTTTAAAAAATTGAATCTTTTATCTTGTCTTTCTTTAAATAATTTATTACTAGCAAATGATACACCATAATTTAAAATGGTTTCTAATTCCACTTTATTTTTATCATATTTGTTCTTTTTTAAATCCAAATCTAATGTATACAATGATTCACCATATTGTGTATGCCATCCAGTTTTATTTAAAAAGGGAACATCGAATCTTTCGAAAAATGTTTTTTGGATAATCACAATATCATTTTTATTAATTAAATCGTATACATCAATTATACTATCGATTATATAATCATTGCTAGCACCACTTTTTGACATATTTTTTATATTACATCCGACCATATTTGATAACAAATTAGGCCAAATATCATATTCTTCCTTATTATATTTTTGATAATAGTTGGTATCACCATCTCTAATACCCTTGTCTTCTCTACAACCATCTCCAAATGTAAATGAATCGCCAAATGTCCAAATTGTTTGCATATTATATGAATGTCTTGTTTGTTTTTGGTAAATCAAATCTATCATATATTGAATTATATTTTTTGATGAATTCGTCATTTAATTTTAAATTTGATTCAATATGTTTACTTGTGTTAAGTTTATCAATTTTGAATTCAAATCCAAGCTTATCACTTACCCATTCTTCTAATTCATATAACTTATTAAAGTCGAACCATTTAATTCTAGAATCGTGTAAATGATATTGTGCATCTGGTGTAAATAAAATAATCAACCACAATTTTAGTTTAAAATTTGTAGTTAAATTATGTTTTTTTATGAATTCATCTACTATCAATTCTTTTCCGTTACCTTCTGCTATTCTGATTGCGATATCATTTGAATTAAAAAATAATACCTCATCTATTGAAAGATTTTTCATTATGTTTGCGGAATATTCATCGTAAGTATTTACCAATTGAATTACGTGATTATACAATGAAATAAATTTCTCATGTCTATTTCTATAAACAGATATTATTTCAAAATGATTACCAAACTTTTGTTCTAATAAATCAATAGCTTCATGTGCATGTGGTAAGTTTCTAAGTAGTGTGGTATCATCTTCTAAAAAATCTATATTTGAAATTATTTCATCAAACCCAGGTGTATAATGTTGTATTTCAATACGTTCATCTTTTAAACATTTTAACATAAAAGAAGAAGATGCACATCTTGGCAAACTAATGTATATAAATTTATTGTTTACTAACATTATAATAGTGTTTTTTTAAATTCTTTAATTTCTCGTAGTTTAATCCAAGTTACAATTGAATACCTAATACCGGTGTTGATTGGGTTAACCTTATGTTCTATGTTAGAATTAAAAATAAACATATTACCATTACCTTGTTCAAAGGTAATAATCTCATCATCTATATTTTTATATAATAATTCACCACCAGTATAATCATCGTTTAATTGAATAACAACTGAACAAAATCTTTGTTCAAATCCCTTACCCGCATCGGTATGCCACCCATAGTGGCCACCTAAACCATATTTGGTAAATTGAAATGATTCAATCATATCTAATTCATAACCTTTAATTTTTATCTTATTTCTTAAAAATAATTCTAATTTATCTCTAAGCCAAGCTATTTCTATAAATAAAATTTCAGAATCTCTAATACGTTTTAAATCTTCTCCTACCAGATTTGAACCTATTTCGGCCTTTTTTAAATCTGAATTATTAAAATTGTTGATAATAGTATCACACTCAACTGATGTTAGGAAATTTGTAACTGTTTTAATAAAATACATAAATTAAATAATTGTATTTTTGTTTTTGTGACCATTTTCTTTATAAAATGATTTATCAACATTTTCCCATTTTTTTAGAGGACATGCATTAAATTTTTTACTAAATACTTTTTTTGAAATTGGACACCCACAATCTTTACAATACTCATCCCCTATGATTGCTCTTTTTCCAAAATGTTCACACCCTCTACATATTTCGTATCGTAATTGTGCTAATTGTTGTCGTTCGGGATTTTTAGCATATGATGCAGCCCATGCTTCTATTACTTCACCTATATTGAACATATAACTTATTTTATAAAATTAAATACTATGAATTGGCACTTATAATAAGGCCACCAATTTGTGTCATAATATTATTCATAGTTTCTATTTCTGTATTTGTAATCATAATAATAATTTTTAATTTTAGTATTGAGGACAGTTGTTACAACCGGTTACACATCTGGATACGGGTCCACAACAATATGATGCAAACTTAGGGCAGCTTACTGTTTGGTAACAACCATAAGCTGAACATCCTACATTGTGTTCAATTGCTACGAATGATGCATCAGAATCAGGCGATTTAGTTAAAAATAATCTTTCAATATCAACACCAATAACCCAACCACCAAAGAATCCAGAAACTCTTTCAATGGATTGAACTTCTTTCATCACAAAATTTGGTATAGTTTCATTTGTAGTATCGATTAATATAACGTTATCACCTATTTTTAATTTATCATCTTCATTAGTTATGTTTTCATTTAATGATAAGAATCTAACTTCATTATTTCTATATGATAAGTAAATAGAACCTTCAGTATCTTCCCACTCCGTTGCATCTGTGAAAATTATTTTCTTTGTTTTTGTATATGCAAATCTTCTTTCTTTAAGAATTATTTCATTTGTGGTATATGTTGTTCCAGATTGTAATTGTTCTATTGTTATTCTATAATTTGCATTATCATTATTATTTTCTACATCTTCTATATTTGGTATGTCGATAGTTCTAACCATATCTCCAACTTGCAAATCCGAAGCTGATTTAAATGAACCATCTTCCATTTGAACTAAATCACTATCTTCTAATTTAGGTTTTACAAATCCATTATCTATTGATGTGTAATTATTTCTAAGTGTTTGTAATTCAAATGTTTCAGTATTAAAACTTGGTAATTCCGTTAAGTTACCATTACAAAAGGTTGTATGTACTCCAATCGGAATACTTTGTAGTGTAGATGGATACAATATATTCATACTTCTAATCACTTTAATATGATTTTGATATAAATTATCCATATTCAAATAAAATTCCATTAAAAAATAATTCTCATCTACATTTTGTAAAACAATATCCAATTCTTCTTGTGTTGATACTTTAAAAAATTTAGGATATATGGTTTTATCATAGTTAGGAGCAACAGCCTTTAATAAAAAATTAGGATGAGCGCCATTGTCATTGATGGTTGTAATATTATTAACCAATTCACCATTTTCATTCTTATACGCGAATTGAGCACTAAATGTAGAATCTTTTATTAAATTTAAAAAATTAACTTTATCCTTACAATATGTATCATCTACAATCGCAGTAGTATCATATGCACTTCTAATTATTAAAGTTTGTTCGTTATCTTCTATATTTGGTACTGTAAGTGACGATGCATCAACCTTTAAAAACTCATATTCAATTCCTAATGTTGAACACATAGCTGATACTTTTTCATTAATTGGTTTTAATGCACCAATATAATAAACTTTTGTGAAAGCCTGTGTTTGTACGAATGTAGTTAATTGGGATAAATCAATTGATTCATCATCCGTTTCAAATTTATTATTGCTCCATCCAACGGCTGTGTTAATTTCAATTGGTTTTAAATTACCATCTTTGTCGTACATAAAGTCCGAACCTATTAATACTGTTCTCATGCGTGATTATTATTTCCTATAAATATTATATTTTTTTCTTTTTAACTTTATTGATTTATTATTAATCTATTGTGGATTATTTTTCATAAAATTTAATATTTCTTTAGCTATATATTCATATCCGTAGTAATTTGGATGTACTATATTCTTCGGTTTTAGATAATTTTTTTCCCAAAATGTATATTTTAAGTTTTGTTGCCCTCCTAAAATACTTTTTACTTTATTTTTTTTAATTAAAATATCTTCTTCTTCTTTTAGTTCATCCCAATAATTAGTTCCAAAATTAATATACTTTGTTTTGTCTATAAATTTTGAATATTTATAATCATTTTCTATTATAGTTTCGAATGTATTCCAAAAATAATATTTTATACCATATACTGAAAAATAGTGTTGTAAAAAATATACCATATTAAATCCAACATATTTGTAATATTCTTCATCGTATATATTTAAAATATAATTTTTAGAATATTCATTAAATAACATATCTAATTCATTTTCAGCAGGTCTTTCTTTTTCCAATTCGGTAAGCATATCCGTTATTGTCCAGGCCATCTTGTGTTGTGAAAATTCTGGAGGCATGAAACAATGATAATCTCTCATTAAAGATGTAAACCCAATAATTACTATATCATCTTTGATAATTTCTTTTTTTTCTATCATTCGTTGTAATATAGATAATGAATTGGTATTAGAGTTACCCTGTAAAGCTAGATTCTCTACCTCAAAATCATACCAATCAATTAACGATTTTGCAATTGGATGATTATTTTTTCTGTATTGTGAAACTTCATTTGCTATTGGTGGTTCATCGGATTTATACTCACCTGTTCCGATACCCTGTCCTTCAGTCCAACTATCACCAAATAAAAATATTTTTCTATATCTCATACGAACATAACTTATTTTAATAATCAAATATACGAATAATTATTGACATTCCCAAAAAATAAATCGGCGGGGGTTGGGGGCAAAGTCGTTTTTTTAAGAAAATTTTTGGAATAAGAATATCTTACCTCTATTGATAGTATATCTCTATTTATCACTCCTATACCATTTCCTTCTCTCTACATACCAAAATGGAAACTTACACATCCAATATATAGTTAGACCACAGGCAGCAACCAAAAGCAGTGGGGAAAGGATTATAAGGGTTACTATGTTTGATATATTTCTAATGAGAGATACCATTTCCGTAAATTGATGTGTAAATACCGACAAGCCCGACAAACATCCAAAAAATATTTAAGATAAGGTATGCTTTATTACTTCTCTCCCATGCGGCATAAGTTAAAATGATAGCATCAATAGTATTCCATATCCACATATAAAGAAAAGGAGTATCAGGTCCCATAATAGAAAGAGTACCAAATGCAATGATTCGCATCACTACTCCGATGTGTTCCATCCACTTAATTGTGGATTCTTTTAATAACTTTAGTTTCATATAACCAGTTTAAAATATATATTAGTTTTTGTAGGTTTATTAAACTTTATCTACATCATCACCTAATCCTTGATAAGCGTATCCAGTTGGGGTAGCGTCCGGTGCACTTTGTATTGCCCATATGTTAAGTGTTACCTTTTTAAATACCTTCGATTGAAATTTGTATCCGGTAAAGGTTTCACCTTCTTTTATACTACCTTGTTGTTTGTCGGCCTTACTGTTTTTACCCCTATTAAAGTTTTTAAAATTTGCGGTAGGATAAATACCCATACCATTTACATCTAAGTTGCGTTTTTTTCTTAATCTCCACTTTTCAATTGTTGGTTTGGGTGCTTCCGTTATTTCTATATCTTTTTTAATCTTATTGATTTCATCTTCTAACTCTTGTTTAGATTGTTGTAATGAGTCCTCTAAATCCGTTTTAGTTTTATTCAATGAATTATCTACAAATGAACCATTATCACGATAGTTTCGTCTGACTGCAGGTGACTTATTGGTATCGTTGTCTGCGGTTGCCTGTACTTTCTCTGTATATGATATAGGGGTATTAGGTAACTTTGCTTCATAGAATATATCCTGAATGAGGTTAAAGTCGTTTTCTAATAGTTTTAGTTTGTTTCCTACCTCTATTAGATACTCTCGTAGTTTGGCAGGGTCAAAAATAGTATCTTCTTGTTGTGTCTTTACTAATAGAGGAGTAATCTTATAGTGTGCTGCTTTAGGATTGTTAACATAGTCTACCAAAGAATAAAAATCAAAAATAGAATACTCATCCTTTGGTCTTTCACTTCCTCTATCTAATGTATAATTGATTTGGTCTATTAATCCTTGTGGTATTCCGTCTACTAATTGGGTTTCTGGTCCGTATACAACATCCGTTACACCTGCATTTGTGTTTGATTCATTTCTACTTGTTATAATACTATCTAAACTTGCTACATTTAATTCTATAATCTTAATAGTCTTACCTATTACTACCGATTTATCTTTTACCTTTATAGTTCCGTTTTGTACTATATCGTAATGTGGATTGTTAGAGTCTTTAATTAAGTTTAGAGTATTTAGAGAACATAAATAATTCTCACCTACCTTAACAATAATTCCGTCTGCAAGGATTAGAGGTTTAAGATTAGATTGTGGTACACCAATAGGTAAAGTCAATGGAGTAACTCCTTTATTTGGTGAGTCTGCGTTTGCTGATATAACCCAACTACTTCCTACTTTAGAATATCTCTCGGGGTTTTGTGATATTAATTTCATTATTTATTCTACTTCGTTATATACATCATACGCCTGTTCGGTTGCCTGTTTAAATGCTCTACGATATATAGTAATTTCTTTTAATTTTTTCTTTGTTTTCCTTATTTCGTATATCGACCTTTGTAGTTCCTTATATAAGTCAAATTCAATTGCGTCACATACAATTGCGTTAATCTCTAAATCGGGTTCAATTCTTTTAAATGATTCAACACCTTCTTCCTTTATTTGGTCTTTCTTTGTTTTAAATCCGATAATGTGTGCAACACCAATGGAAGTTGCAAACTCTGTCGCTACTTGATTGTATGTTTCTTCTTTTATCATTTATTTAGGTTGAATCTTGTTAGGTACTAATATTTTAGTTTTCATTACATTGGGTATGTTAGATAACTGACTTATTCCGAATTGTTGATTAAACATATCATTCCCACAACGGGTTAAGTAATCTTCATCGGTTTCGTCAGGCAATCTTTCACAATGTCCTTCGTATATCTGTACTAATACATCTTTTAATTTCATACTAATAAATATCTTATTTGTAAATAAAAAAACCCCCTACATTTTAAGTAGAGGGTTCTCAGTTTATAATTTAATAAACCTTTTTACAAAAGTCACTGCGTAAGGTAATACTTTCCACCCTACTAATACACCTACCCAAAACGGATAGTGTAAAACGAAATCTAATACTTCCATATTTAATTTAGTTTGGTTAAAAAATAAGTCAACTAATTCCGATATCGTATAAATAAGTATTAGTTAAGTAAAAGAAAAACACTTAATTTCACTTTGTGTATATCATACATCATGTCAAAATTGCTCCTATACACAAAAAAATTGACCCCGGTATTCGCACCTATCCGACCCGATATTACGCGAAGCACTTTTGTTGAGCTACACGTAATTCAGTGCGGTACGAAAGGGCACAAAGAAACCGACAGCATTTACGCCATCGGTTCATCCTATGATTAGGAGCTCTTTGTAATTAAAATAAAAAAAATGAAAACATTAGAAAACCAAATCTAATTTCTTTTACTTATGTAGTTTGTGTATTTAGTGTACTGCGACATCAACTCATTTGCTTTAAGTCTTTGTTCAGATACTACTTCTACTCTACTACCTATGTTATATTGTTTACACCACTCTATAAAGTTATTATCACTCATAGTGTTATGTCTATCTATCTCTATACTATTATGTTTCTCTATGTCTATATGTGTTATACTATCCATACTATATATTTAACTGAATTTATTTTTATTAAGATTGTCCGATTAAGCTTTAGCCTTTGCAGGATGTTGTTCAAAGATTTGTTTTAAGTATTCATCTTCATTCTCCATATCTTCTGCAGTCATATCGTTATACCTTTCTAATAAAGATATTGCGGACCTGATTTCATCCATTTGCTTTGATGCAGCCCACTTAGGTTTGCCGTCTTGCAATGATTTAATCTTCTTCATTAATACTATCTCGTCTTGTTTAAGTTTTTGTATTGCGTAATCCATTTGCTTTTTGTTTTTATGTGTGACCAACATGGTCTTAAATATTTATCTTCGTTTCTTCTTGCTTGCCTCTCATATGGGTTTCTACTATATGAGCCTGGGTACTTATCGTACTTTGTTAATATTGGTTGTAGTTGGTGTGTCCATTCGTGTATACAGGTCCCTATTAGTTCCCTTACATCGTAACAGTTGTTATAGTATATATGTACTTCATTATCCGTTGCATCATATTCACCACAATCACTATCCCACCCTATGCGGACTGACCATATAGGTTGATATTTTTTTCTATTGTTCACTCCCATATGTTTCCGGCACCATCGCAATGCCATATTTGCTATCGCTACGGCATGCTTTCTCTCTAAACTTTCAATCTTTGTGTTTAAGTAAATCATTCGTGTTATTTCGTTATAAAAAAAGTGGCTCTATTGGGGAGCCACTTTGTTAACTATCAAAGCTTTCTTTGTAAAGTAAATCGGAGAATAACCTATTTGTAAAGTAACCAATATGCTTTTGATATAGAGCGGTGAGCTAGAATTGAACTAACTCCTTTAGTCTGGAGGACTATTGTGCTACCCGCGGGCTTTTACGTCCGTGTGGATACCATTACACCTTCACCGCTTCATTAGGACGAGGGAATGAAATTCAATATATTCTCGCTCACCATTAATTAGATGTATGTTGCTTTGTTGAATACATAGTTTTGTACTATACGACTTAGAGCGTATGTGAACTTCACTACCTCGAGCTAAATTATTTTACTACTGATGTAGTATCAGCTACTGGAGCTACTACTGCTGTATCTACTTTTGTAGAATCAGTTGCAGTTGAGTCAGCCTTAACTTCACTACTTGCAGGTGCACCACATGCTACCATACCAATAGTTAACACTAATGCCATCGCACCTACTTTAGCAGTGCTTAAGATAGTTGATAATCTCTTTGCGTTATACAATGCTCTTGTGGTAAAGAAATCTCTCTTTTGTTCACTTTGAGTCGTTGCCGCTTCGTTTAAGTTGTTTACTAATTCTGTTACCTGATAATTCACCTTTGTACTAATTTTCTTAGCCATATTCTTTTTTTGGTTGCCTTTAAGTTATTAATTGTTCAAGCTCCATTGAGGCGGCTTCCTTTTACCTCAGCTTCGCTTGTATCTTTATTGTTAATGTCTCTTTGTTATATACAATATACGACAAATTTTTGACATTACCAAATCTTATTTTTTCTTACCTACCGTATTTGTAACACGTAGTCTTGCTTGTATATGTGATGGGGTAAATTGATATCCCACTTCATTGCCACCTTTTGTCTTTTTGATTTCTCTCAATCTAATAGTATTAAGATACATAGTAAGTGAACCAATGTTTGGAATAATTTCACGTCCTGATTCAATCAATTCTCGTTTAACGAATTCAATTGTTTCGGTTGAGAATTTTCTACCTTCTCTTAAGGCAGCATTATCATACTCACCCGCGATACGATTAATCAATTGGTAAAAATCGGTATAACGGACATTACCTTTTTTATCAATATAATACCAAGTGTTATCCGGTACTTTCTCTCCTGTTTTTAATATTGTTGACTTTACTGTTACTATCTTATTAGTATTTTTCTTTGTTGTTTGTTTTGCTTTTGACATATGTCGTTTGTTTTGTTTGTTTTTAATATTGTGTCGAACGTGAGGTAACCTATGAAAAATATATACCCCACGCCGACAATCTTTTTATTTATCCGTATCTTCTTTATTACCCGTTGTAGTCTCTACACTAATAGAACCACCATTGTAAAATGTACTATAAGCAGTGTCTACCATCGCTTTGTTTGAAACTAATGCACCTTCCATTACTTTGGACGCAATCAATTCTTTTTTATCCTTCTTGCTCAATACATTTTTGATTAAGCTAGTCTCTAACTTATCCATTTTGGTTTCCACTTCGATATCACCTATGTACTTTCTTACTGACTCCTCATCAACAAAGATACGAGGTTTGTCCATCTTGGGACCTGATAACTCAATGACTTCGTAAATGTGCTTACCATCACCAAAGTTGAATTTCTTATTCTTTACTACGGCTTTATAACCTCTCTTACCTAACTTAATTTCTTTTACTTTACTCATATCTTTATTTTAATGTGTTGAATTTAATTCATAATGAAACTTTTGCAATTGCTTTGTTTCGTATTGGTGTGCGGCAGCTTTACCTCTTATTACTTTAACGATGAATAAGTCGTATACCTCTTGTGCGTACTCTCTCATATCATTGTAAAGTGCCCAATTCTTATTTTCTTTTCGTGCTCGACTAAAGTGTTTTTGTAATCTTAATTTAGCAGAGTAGTGGAATCGTCTACCTATTGCGGCAGTAATACCAATATAACTCTTACCATTTTCAGTATTGACTATTTCATATACTATGTGGTTTCTATCGTTTCGTTTCTTTCTATTCATACTAATTAATTTTATTTTACTATAATACCATACCCACCACTATTTGTGTTAGTTATAAACCAACTCCAATCTTCATCACTATAAAACCTATCCCAATTCTTACCTTTACTCAAACCCTTACGACCATTGTATTGTATAACTCCAATGTCCTTTAAGTTTTTTCGTATCGTTGAATAGTATCCGTTTACTTTCACTTGGTTTAATCTACCATCTTCTTTTAACATTAAAGCAATGATTGTAGTCCATGCTGGTTTACTCATTAACTCCATTGCATTATATAAATGTTTATATACTTTTGCAATCATTCTTTTATTAATACTATCATATCCTACTTTTGACTCCCATATATCTTGTGGTGTATCGTTTATCATATTACTTATTTTTTATTTTGTTATAGATTGTATCTAAAATTGTTTTGACTAAAGCGAATGTTATTATACTCGCGAGGGATAGTATTACTAACTCCCCTATTGATATCGTTTCTCTCATATTATTTTGCTTGTTTTGACATATCCTTTAACACTTGATATAGTATTGATAGGTTTTCTAATTTTTTGTTACTCAA
>Ga0208856_1000380_pt1 | contig 17550 bp, 10 predicted proteins | sample LakMenEpi13Jul12_FD_150690 | JGI IMG/M metagenome (GOLD analysis project Ga0208856, IMG submission 150690) | Freshwater microbial communities from Lake Mendota, WI - 13JUL2012 deep hole epilimnion (SPAdes) | ecosystem: Environmental > Aquatic > Freshwater > Lentic | place: Lake Mendota, Madison...
TGGGCGGCATGGGCGGCATGGGCATGGGTGGCATGGGCGGCGGCGGTTTTGGTCAGGGTGGTGGCGGATTTGGTCAGGGTGGCGGCGGATTTGGTGGCAAAGGTGGATTCGGTAATAGCGACAATGGCTTGTAATTAATTTTATTTTCACGTTAAACCCACTCGCAGTTTCATTCTGCTAGTGGGTTTATTTTTTAACTAACCTTTATTGATTTTGATTCAAGTAACATTATTTAATCCCGATCTTAGCACCAATTTAATTGCGCCTCAAAAGCCTTACAGTGAAATCATTGCAGCCCAATAGCAATATTGTTCCCTTATCGTTCCCTGTAATGCAATTCACCTCAGACCCTAGTTGGCTAAAAATGTCTGTTTTGCTTTTCGTATTTAAATCGAACAGAAAAGGCGAACCTTTCCTGGGAAAAACAAAAAGATCGCTTGCACCTTTAGGAGAAAATAAAGCTACAACTGCGCTTTCAGTCTCCATCAAAAATTCTCGTTTTGTTGTGAGTAAATCCCAACGCATGATTTTTAAATCAATTGGCTCCCGGAGTGAATAAGATGTTCCGCCAAAAGCTGTAATCGCAAACGTAGCGTCTCTGTTGATTGACAACGAGTTATAAAATTGTTCTGGCCCGTTCAAGGTCTGTATTCTTTTTCCGGAATCTACATCGTGCACGCAAATTCTGCCATCTCGCAAACAGCAAACCATCGTCTTACCATCTTCAGAAACATCCATGTGCCAAACTTGTCTGGGCGAACCATATTGCATGTTTCTTGGGTCGTAGGTTGCCATCTCTTCAAAGAAATGAATTTGTGTTCCGGTTTCCAGATCCCATAATCTTGCGGTGCAATCTAAACTGCACGATATCGCTCTTTTTCCATCTGGTAAAAACCTCACATCCTTTACGCCATGCACATGCCCGATCATCTCACGCACTTTTTCACCCTTGGCTAAATCCCAAAGGATTACTCGATTATCAAGAAGGGCCCCACCTGATAAAGCTTTTTGCCCATCTTGAGAGAGTGCAACCGATAAAATACTTTTTGTGTGATCATTGAATATAAATTTGGCTTTTTGATTCTCAAGATCCCATGCAATTATTTTTTTATCTTTACCGCCACTGATTCCAGTTTTCCCATCTTCTGAAATGCTTAAACAACCGACCTCGCCCCGATGGCCTTCAAGGATAAATTCTTTAAATGTTGGGGATTGGTTTCGTCCTAAAAATGCTCGGGCAAAAAGGGCTATTCCCACTAAACCAAATCCTAGAACGATTGCTGTGAAAAGAGTTCTTCGATCTAAAGTTGGTACGGGTGGTATTGGATTAGAATTCGACTGCCTAATTTGCCTGATAAATTCAGAGCAACTTCCCCAGCGTTTCAGGGGATTCTTTTCAAGCGCTTTTCCCACCACCCATCTCTGATGAAGTGGAATCATAGAAAGTTCGGGCAGGCGATTGCAATGTCCTGCCATGATTTCGGCAGCATTGCCGATAAAGGGCATTGTTCCGCCCCGGATTTTGCAGTAGGTGATCGCAAGGGAATATTGATCAGAGCTTGCGCTCATTTTTTCCTGAAAGAACTCCGGTGGCGAATAACTAGGGGTCATGCAGCCGCTGTGCTGGTTTTTTTCTTCATCAAGAATGCGTGCGAGGCCGAAGTCCCCAATTTTTAATGCACCACCCACGATCAACATGTTTTGTGGTTTGATATCTCGGTGAAGAATCGCAACGATTTCGCCACCATCAGAGAAGTGCTGTTTCTGGTTTAGAAAATCAAGGGCTTCGGCAGCTTCAGTAAACATGGAATGAATTGCATTTTCCGAAGGATTTACTTTGTTCATATACTCAAGGAAATTCATTTCCGCAAGTTCCATTGCAATCCAAAGATGTTCCTCAATTATCCAGAACCCAAAAATAGATAATAAATGCGGATGCCTGATCGATTTAAAAAGCTTCAAAGATCGAATTTCAATAAGGTCTAGCCCATTGCTCATAGGGATGATTTTCATTGCTAGGGAAAGATCACCAGGCCCCTGGGCTTCCCATACTTCACCAAAGCTACCCCTACCTATTTTTTTAATCAATTGATACCCAGGTATGGGTGAATCGCCTTTGGTAATCGTACTGGGAATGACGGTTTCTTTATCTGGGAAGGTGTCGCCTATGGGTTCAGAATCTGGGTAGAGCAACCAATCCATTTCCTGAAGTTCTTCAATCGCTCTTGGCAAATTTTTATTTAATGCGGGGTAAGATAGTAAAAGAGTTTCTAAAGGAATTTCTTTTTGAAATAGGCGTTGTTCTTCCCAACTGAATAAAGCCTCTTCAAGTTCTTGATTCATTTTGGATTGGGCGAAATCCATTTTTAATTGTCCCCATGTTCCGGCGTTTGATTGTTTATCAATGTTCGGATTAAGATTCTTGTGGTCATCCATCTCCTTGCGAGGGTTCGCAGAGGAATATCGAGAAATTTAGCAGCTTCATCCTGGCTTAAGCCTTGGAACCAGAGAAGATCAAAAAGCTGTTTGTTTTCTTCTGGGAGGAGGTCAATTTTTTCATAAAACTCAGTCCATTCTGCATAGCTTGAAGGCCCACCATCGCGGTCTTTGGTATTGAGCAATTCATTTCTTTTGACGGAGGTGCTCATATCGCCTGAGTTTTTAATTTGGTTCCTTGCAATGCTGGATCGGGCAAGGTCTTGAAGCACCCAGCGAAGGTTTTGCGATGCGAGTTTGAAATAGGAGGCAGTATCTTCGGGAACCAAGCCATCGAGCATTTTGTGAAGTCGGATGACTAGTTTTTGGGTAATGTCATCGGTTTCTTCGAGGGTGCAGAGGTTGGGGTGTTTTCGGAACATTTTTCGGGATAGGCGTTGAAGCCGCTCTAAAGAGTGTGCGATTAACTCTTCGCGTGCTTTAGGTTCCTTGGCTTTAAGCTTAGCCAATAGAGCGTTGATTCGGGTTGAGTGCTCAAATTCGTTCATTAAAGTATTATGCAAGAATATTGTTCAAACTAAAAGCCATATTAAGTAATAAATAATCTTTTTAAAATACTTAGAGAAATCTTGGCATAGTTTGTGACGCCCCTGCGATAAATATAAAGTAGTCTTGTTTAAAATTATTAAGAGTAATTTCCTGATGAAATTTAAAATATTGAATTTTTTTTTAGCATGTTTGATGTTAGCCCTGCTTGGATATGCCGCAGGCAATGGGTTTAATTATTTAACAAATTGGTTTAAAAATAAACCCGCAGATCAAATTCCTTCCCCCGAGTCAGCAAATCAGTCTTTACCACCAATTGTCAATAACGCAACAACCGATTTAGTTAAACAAGAATTGCTAAATGCTAAATGGAAAAAAGAGGCCGCAGAAGCCGTAGTTCAGTTGAATACCGAATTCTTAAAAATTCAACAAGAAGAAAACCCCAATGGGTTAAAGCTTAATTTGAAGCAATTATGTGGTTTAGGAAAACACCCGGAATTTATGTCTCTTATTATAAGTCATCCAGAATTAGCAAGTTTACTGGCCCGAGCAAATGATCCTTCAGCAATTGCTAAGTGTTTTGAAAAAGTCAGTGCAGATGATTATCCAATTTTGGCATCAATTTTTGTACAATTTTGTGATTTAGATGATGCCTCCTTGGTTGCTTCAGCTTTAGAAAATAGCAGGGATCTTATCTGCAATTTGAGTAGGCATGGTCAACTTAATAGCGAAGTACTTTTTATGTTTGATCATAAAAAACCTGGTGCCAAAGAATACAGTAAATGGTTGTCTGAAGTTATCAAAACAAAGATTTCTGATTCAGAAGAGTTTGCATCTTTTTATCATTTAATGTTAATTCAAGGCCCTTTAATTAGAAAAAAAATGGAGCAGGATGAAATCTTTCGAAATACATTTTCAAGTGAGTTGTGGCCCCGATTGATCAGAATTGCAAAAGAACAAAAGGCAATGTTTGAAATATATTTTCAACTTAATGATCAAAGAATATGGGACATCCTTGCTTTACCCAGTGGCGAAGAATTAGTGAAAAGATTAGGGCCTCTCCCAATAAATATATTATACGGCGATAATGAATTGAATCACAATCCCTACCCAAAGGAATTGCATGATACTATTATTCAGATTCTTTTAAATAAACATAATAATGAAGCCGTTATCAACGCTTTATTTAAATTTCGAAATGAAGCCCTGTTTAAAAATTTATTGGGCAAAAAACTTTCCCCAGAAAGCCTTACTGTAATATGTAATAAACTTATAGAATCTGACACATCCTACCCGAATTTACTTACTAAGTACGATAAGTTAGATAATAAGGCTTTATCTGATGAAGTTGGGCCCCCCCCCTCCGGTGTAATTACTTGGGTTCCTTTTTATTATACTCTTTATGAAGTACCAAAAAAGATTTTGCAAGGCCGAGAACCTACAGGGATGGATCTTTTCAGTGCAATTGCTGACCCAGCATTTTTAGTTATTGATGTTTTTTCAGCCGGTGGCGCAACAGTTGGCAGAAAAGCGGTGCTGACGGGAGGTAAAGCTGTTGCCGAAAAAGGGGCAGAGAAAGCATTTGTTGTTACCTTAAAAACAACTGGAATAGAAATAGCGGAAAAACAACTATCTAAAAAAGTTGCAGAGAAATTAACTGACAAAGAATTAGTTCAATTCACGATTACTGGACTACTTGCTCAAATGAAAATTTCAATATTTTCTGCGGTTGGGAAAGCCACTACTTTTGAAATTACAAAGCCTCTAAAATTGTTATTTGAGCTTAGTGGTGTGGGCCAAAAAACATGGAAGATGATGACTGGTTTAGATGCAAAAATATTCATGCGGGGTGATGCAAGAGTTTTTGTTCGCTTGGGAAATGTTCCAAAAGTAATGTTAGGTACTAAAATGATTGCTTTTTTAAATAGGGCGTCAAGTGATGTAGCATTGGGAACAGTTGTTGAAAGTGATCCTGGGAAGAATGCTATTGAAGGTGGCGTAAAAACGATTGTTGCTGCTAAAGAAAAGATTATAAAAACAGAATGGCAACAGCATATTTCAGCATGGTGGTTAGTCAATTGATCAAATTTTTAAAATTACAAAAACAGAAAGCGAGTTATTTTGTGAATAAATTCAGTGCGAATAACTTTTTATTTTTAAAAAGAAAAGTAACCTTCCAACTTGTTTTTATATTGTTAATTTTTACATTTCTTACTTCAAATGTTGATGCTCAGGCAACAAAAAATTTATTATCTGATCTAGTGCGTGGGGCCGCCAAAGTTGGCCCTGAAGTGCCTATTAAAAAAGTTGATGATTTAATAGCAGACATTTCAAAATTTCGTGGGCCTAAAGAAGCTGTGGATGCGGAATTGAAAAAAACAGGCAAGTTGTTCGATGGGACTAGTGAAGTTGGTAAAGCTGCCCGTGCTAATGAAGTTATGGGATTGTTGCGAAATGCAACTACTAAAATTGACCCTTCATTTATTAAAAAAATAGAACAGTTGGAGCCCTCATCTCGGGAAATGGCTTTAGTTTTAGCTCGAGGCGGAGAAGAAATAAGTAAATCAGTTCCTGATCTTTTAGCGCGGGGTCAATTATTACGGAATGGCGGGGCTGAAACAGTCGCTGCCGTTGGTATTTTTGGTTCCGAAGCTGCAAAAACAGCACTCCGGTTAGATGAAGCAATTAAAGGAGGAACTCTTGTACTTAGACCAGGATCTCGTGCAGTAACAGTTGCGGATTATGGTTTTATTCTTACCCGCGAGGGTAATGCTTCATGGTCATTTTGGAATAAGTATATTCAACCTAATTGGAAGTTATGGGCTGGAACAGGAGCATTGGCTGCATACCTTGTAAATCCAGAATATTTTCAAGATAAAATTGGGGATATTACTGAGGGTGGAATAACAATTATTACTGACATAATGGGCGCAGCTGGCAAAGGATTTATTGACGGCTTAGGTAAAGGTGCAGATAAAGCTGGGGGCACAGTTGTCGATGCAATAAAAGATTCCATTCTATCAAGTGTATATGCAGTAATAGCGTTATTATTAGTAATTATAGTAGGTTTGAGTTTTGCTTTTAAGAGAATAAGATGCTGGGTTCTATGGCCATTCCATTGGTTAAATACAACCCCTCCCGAAATAACTTTACCTAAACCAAGTGATAATCCTGCCGAAACTTCTCCACCGAAAAAAGGGCAATTTTAACCCCTGATTAATTAGCCAAATAGTTTTATATTGAAAGGTGTTTCTGCATGTCAAATTTAATAGCCGCGACGGATAAAAATACATATAAGTTTGCATTATTTGGAATTAAATCTTCAGGAAAGACCTGCATTTTATCTGTTTTGGCTTTGCCAAGAGTTTCAAACCCCAAGGGGTTTACTTGCACTTGGATTGAGCACGTTCCAGGGCATGAAATTTCAACGAATTCAGCAGAAACTATAAATGCCGAAGATCCTTTTGTTGTGGGTGCTAAATGGTTGAAAGAATCTAAAGAGTTACTTAAAAAAGGTGATCTTCCTGCACCCACTGAAATCACAAATATAATGCGGTTTTTGTTTGAATTTAGTTCAAAGGAAAACGGAAGTATTTCAGTCGAATTAATTGATTATTCAGGAGAACTTCTTGTTACCCGTGCTGATACAGCAACAAAACTTAAACAAATCATGCGCGATTGTGATGGTTTATTAGTCTTAGCAGAAGTTCCAAAACCTGATTCAGGATCTGGGGATCTTGCGTATGGTTTTGATGATTTATCCAAAGCTTTTGCAACTTTGGCAAAAGAACGCGAATCAGGGCCAAAACAGGAATGGCCTATAGCTCTTCTTTTTAATAAATGGGATCGCAGACTTGATGGAAAAGAGGGAATAACAAGTATAGGACAAGAAGCAATCGATAATTATCTTTCAGAGTCTCCAGAACCTCCTCATAAATCATTGGTTGATAAAATCACTAATTTAATTGGTAATGAAAATATCCGCTGTTTTCCGATAAGTGCATTTGGATCGCATGATATTACTCAAGATGGTAAAGAAGTGCCAAAAACTCATGGCCAAATGTTAAAAACAATAAATCTTGAAGACGGTTTTATTTGGTTAGCAGAACGAAGTGATAATTTAAAAGTTAAAATGCTTTTGGAATCATCAGAAAAAACTTCGTGGTGGATGACACAACAATTAATATTTGGTGTGCGCCCTGATTTTAATGTCGCCCAAAGTTCTGCAATAAAAAATTGGTTTTGTGGTATATCCGCCCGTAAAGGTATGGATGCAGCTTGGGATATTTCTCATAAATTACCAGCCGAAAGCGAAATCAAGGAAAAAGCAAATAAGATTCTTAGAATATTCAGATTAAAAGCATTGGCCCAACTTGCCAGTTTTATATTAATGATAATTTTATCTGCCGAATTTTTAGAGATTGGGTATGATGGAGTTAAATACAGAGAAATAAGTGCTCGAAGAGAAAACCCAGCAACGGATGGAAAAATACTTGTAAAAGATGAAGAATGGTTAACTAGTTATTATGCATCGCCAAACTATCGCCATTTTTTATCAAGAATATGGGTCCTCACAAAAAACCAAGCGAAAACCAAGGCTACCGAATGGGCCAATAAACGAGATGAATTTGATTGGATGAAAGTTGTCAGTACTAAAGATAATAAAGATGGACCTAATGAAATTAAATTTGCTAAAGAATATTTGTATGATTTTCCAACAGGAAAACATAGTTCTGAAGCTGAAGAAATTATTGCTATCGCAACTACTAAAGAAATGCGTCAAATAAATAAGGATTATTTAGATAATTTAAAAACAAAAATCGACTCGGTTACCGTCGATGAAAGTGCTTCCGTTAAAACCATCTCAGATTTATTAGATGATATTTATAAATTGCCCCATCCTACCTACGCTTATGAAGACGATTTTAATAAGCAAAGAGAATTAAGAGAACTGGCGGTAATGAAACAAAAAGCAACTACCATATTAATTGCAATGGTAACTCTCGAAAAATTTAAACAAGAATATTATTCATTAATAAGAAATGAAAATGTTTTAGAAGGAGCAAGTCTTCTTAAGTCCCGCATGGAATCTGATATTGAAATGCTTAAAATTGATTTCAGGTCTAAAGCACCTGAAATAATTGTAAAAAGAGCCACTAAGGATTTAAATGATCAGCTTTACGATTCTGCAAGGAAAAAATTAAATGAAACTCAAGATGCAAATGTTTCTGAGTTATTAACGCTTGCTCAAATTAAATCAATAAGGATGATGGATGCTAAAATAAATATAGCAGAAGATAAAGACTTATATGATCAGTTTAAAAAATACATGAGCACGAAATCAATTGATAACTATCTTGAAAAGGCACCGTTGAAAACTATGAAAAAAGAGGTTGATGGGTACAAGGCTTACCTTGGCAAACTAATGGGGGAAGTCGAAGTAAATCTGGATTGCAATAGAATTTTTTGGGACAAAAATTATTGTGGTAATATCTACAACTTCAGAAGTAATTTCAGAGTTTTTGTTAATGGTAAAGAGATCATTTCTAAAACTAATATAAACAGCACCCCTGGTGCTGAAACTGGTGGTGGATCTGGTAAAGTTAAAATAAATTTAAATAACGAAGTAAATATTGAAGTTAAGGTCGATTCAGTTTATGGTAATTTCTGGGATTCGATTGGGCCAAAATGTGGTGGTATTTTTAAGGGTAAATACTCTGAACTTCAGTCATCAATTACAATGGAACTAAAAACTCCTGATAATAGTTTTGTTAACAAAAATACATTAATTCTTGATGGCATTCCGATGGCACCTTCCTTACCCGATTGGAAAGAGAACTAATATTATGTCATCATTAGAAGGTGATTTACAAGTCATTAATCCAGATGCCAAGATTTTAATAACGGCTAAAGAACGGTTTAAAAATATGAACCCAGGAATTTATTTGGTGGTTCAAACCCCTCGAGCAGGGAAATTTGGTCATCGCTACATTAGTTCTTCAATTGTTCCCACCGAAAAAACTATTGTTGATATCTTTACTAAAGCTGGAATGAATCCTGTAGGAGCAAACTATATTTCTATTTCAATTCCAGTTATTCAAACTTTACCTGGAAGTGTTAGGCAAGGTAATGAGAGGATTGTTTTAATTGGTGTAAATACTCAAAATGCCGATATTGTAAAAATTAAAGCAGCTTTACTAAAACTCTTTGTCCCATTAGATCAATTAATAAACGGTACCGATTGGGAAAAAGAAAGCAATAAGATTATTTGTTTTAATCCAATTTTAGAAGTTTGGATTTCTGGAGAAGATTTTCAGGACTTGCCGGTATACAAAGAGAAGGAATCGAAGCGACCAATAGTTGACCCATCAACTAATAAAATAAATAAGAAATTAGTTATTAGTTTAGTTATTAGTTTAGTAATTGGTTTAGTTATGTATCAATTTGGGGATGGGGTTAAAAAAAAGGTGGAAGAGTTTTTTAAAAAGAATGACCCTATTATTGTTCCCCCATCCGATAAATATATAAAGCTTTTATTAATAAAATTTGGCTGCGATAAACAGCAATTAGAAAAAGAATTAAGAGATTATAAAAAAGATTGTAACCAAGATAACTTTAATTTTGATAGTAATAAACTAGAAGAGTATGCAAAAGAATTTTTTGACGACAAGAGTAATATTAATCAAGAAAAATATGCTATTATTTTAAATACTCTCGGTGGGGATTTTAAAACCTATTATAATTCAATGAGGGATGATGATTATAAGGAAATTAAACAAAAAATAAGCAAAAGTATGAAGATTTATATTAGCATGAGAACTGTAATTGGAATTGATGAAGAACTAAAAAATACTATAAATACAATGGCTAAAAAGGGTGAATTTCTCAAAGGTGAATTTGATTCAATAAATGCTGTTAATTATGAAGCAAAAACTCCGTTGTTGAATAAGCAAGACAAATTAGCGCTCGACTGTTTTAAAAATTGGATGGTCAAAAATAAAGAATTTCTTGAAATAAATCCTAATGACAATTTTTCAGATTACATAAGATTAGTAAGTAAAAATAAAAATATTAGTATTGGTAAATTAAATAAGATGATAAATGCACTTAAAATAGCCAATGTAGAAGTTGATAAAAACGACCAAAAGATCACCTTTGCTGAAACTGCAATAATGTTTATTAATAGTCTTTCTGAACTTAACACGAATACTAATAAGTGAGGGTGAGAAATTGGTCTTTTTTTTATTAAACTTAATTGTATTTCTGTTCGAAGTACGGAAGTATGGAACTACGGAAGTAAGGACTGAATTCCATCACAAGTATTCGGTAAAAACCTTTTTGCATGACATGTTAGCCTTCCTATTTTAAATAAATCAAACTCAAAAATGGACCCCCGTTTTTCAACGAGGGTTACGAAGGTAAAGGGTGAGATGTTTGTCCATTAGGTCTGGCCAATACATTTTTCTTTTCCGTGTAGTTCCGTGTTAATCCGTGGCTAATCTTGTCCTTCTCTCGTCTATATTTTCGTGATTCAGTTTATTTTTCCCCAGAGGTGTTTTAAGAAGAATTCTTGTCTTTTGCGATGAGCGTAGGGGCTTTCGCCCGAGCCATGGCCGCCTCCAGGAATCACAATAAGATCGAAATCTTTTTTGGCTTTGATTAGCGCATCTGCAACTTGCATGGTCGTTGCGGGATCCACATTACGATCAAGTTCGCCAACGGTAAGAAGCAGTTTGCCTTGCACTTTCCCTGCATGAAAAGTGTTCGAACTTTTTTCGTAGGATGCATCAACAGGCCAACCCATCCAGAGTTCATTCCACCAGACTTTATCCATGCGGTTATCATGACAGCCACAATCCGCTGCGGCTGCTTTGTAGAAGTCGCCATGATCGATGAGGGCACGCATTGCATTCTGACCCCCTGCACTGCCGCCATAGATTCCCACTTTTTCGAGATTCATTTGTGGAAAGGTTTTGGCAGCGGCTTTCATCCACAAGATGCGATCGGGGAAACCAGCATCAGCGAGGTTTTTCCAGCATACATCATGGAAAGATTTGGAGCGCCAGTTGGTTCCCATGCCATCGATTTGCACGACGATAAAGCCAAGTTCGGTCATAGCTTGTGCTCTGGAAGAGATGCGAAAATCTTTGGGTACATGGAAATCATGAGGCCCTGCGTAGATCTGTTCGATGACCGGATATTTTTTATTGGGGTCGAAGTTCGAGGGCTTGAGCACGATGCCAAAGATTTCGGTTTTGCCATCTCTACCTTTGGTGGTAAACGGCGTTGGCGTTGGCCAGCCTGCGGCTTTGAGTTTCGAATCATCGGCGGAGTGAAGATTCATTATCAGGGCACCAGTCTTAAGATTGCGTAGCTCGGTGATAGGCGCTTGATCAATGCGAGACCAGGTGGTTACAAAATAATCTGACCCTATTGGTAGGATATTCCGATAGGTTCCATGTGAGTCGGTAAGTTTTGTTAGTTGATTGGTTTCGAGGTTCAGCATTGCGAAGTGGGAAAAGTAAGGATCCATGTTTGCATGGATCCCAAGCACTTTAAGGAGGATTTGTTTTTTATCTTCGTCGATGCGCTCGACATTACGAACGACCCACTGGCCCTTGGTGAGTTGTTTTTTGATGCCACCTTTTGCGCCATCGATTAGATAAAGATGGTTCCAGCCATCGCGTTCAGACATCCAGATAAAGTCTGCATCATCTTTGAGCCAATGAAAATAGGTTTTGTGATTGTAATCGATAAAGGTTTTGGAAATTTCTTCGATGAGGGTGGAGGCTGCACCGGATTTAGAATTGATTGCGACAACTCTAAGAACTTGGTGGCCTCGTTGATTGTAAAGGAAGGTGAAGCGGGAGGAGTCTGCTTTCCAGCGGAGGTTAGTGATGCTCCATGGGTTGTTGAAAAGGGATTTATCGAGTGGGATTTCCTTCATGGTTTTGATGTTAAATAAGTGTGGGAAATGCTGATCGAGTTTATCGCCTGGCTTATCGTAATTGAGGGAAATAAGTTTGGGTTGGAGTTGATCTTTGGGGGAGGATTCGATGAGGTTGATGATTCTGCCATCGCCTTGGGTGGATTTAAAAGCGACGAAGGCGGAGGAATCTGGGGCCCAATGAATAGTACCTTTGTAGCCATTTTTAGCTGAGCCATCGGCGGTGAGTTTGATTTCATCTTTGGGCGGATTAAGGCCTTTGATTAAGATGTTGGAATCGCGGAAGATGACTTGCCAATTGCCATCGGGGGAAGTGTTAGCGGGCTTGTTGGGTTTGCGTTCTTGGTTTTTTTGTGGTTGAGGTGCGGGACTACTTTTGGTGATACGAACGATAGCTTTCTCGGCTTGGGCTTTATAAGCGGAGTGAAGTTTGCCCATGGAATCTTGAATAAGCCAGATGTGATGTTCGAAGGTATGTTGTGAGCGTTTTTCGCCTGGTTTGATTTTGCCATAGGATACTTTTACACCTACGGAAGAGAGCCAGAATATTTCGATCGATTCAGGGAGTTTATTTTCGAAGGTGAGGTTGGTTGCGGCTCCTTGTTTGGTGCTGGTCTTGGGGATGTCTTGGATGGGTGCAAGCACTTCCATGTCCTTGTTAATCTTTTTTAGTTCCCAAGGTTTAAAGGTGGCTTCATATGCCTGGCCTTGGAGGAAGAACGAAAGCTTGCCCGTGGATTCATCTACTTTTAATTGTTCGAGATCAAGTTTGTTAGTTGGTTCAGCGGGGGCTTTGAGTTGCAGCAATGATTTTCGCAAAAGATCATGATCGAAGAGGGGCGTTTTTTCTTTTTTGGAAGGGTTGACCAAGAGGAAGGATTTGATGTTTTTATCATCAGAGGTTTTGAACCAGAAGTTCCCTTGGTTGCCAATGGGTTGGGGATCGATGGTTTCTTGTTGGACAAGATTTCGGAAGCGTTTATCGAAGGAAGCAGCGCGTTCAAAATCTTCTGGGGTTCCTTGTGCCCATGCCAAAGAAGGAACGACAATGAATAGAAACAAAAAAGCAAAGGAACGCATCATTGCAAAAACTCCAAATATAAAAGCCTGCGGAGGGGCTTACTTTTCGATGCCAAACTTCCCATTCAAAAATGAAATAGCCTTGATGGAAGTCACAGGAATATAAAAAGTAAACGCAGAGGCAGCATCTTCGATAACAAGGTAATCGGAACCTATTTCAACGATTTTATGGCCGATGGGCAGATTTGGAAGAACTTGGATGGAATAGTTATGGCCGTTATCTTTTAGGGTTACAATCTGGCCTTTTTTAAGATGTTTGAAGACAGAAGTTTTGGGGTTATCTGCTGCGTCAAGTGTTGAGCCATTTAGGTAAGTGCCTAGGGTGGTTGCAAGAATTAAGATTAGGGTGGATGTTTTCTTCATGGGTGAATTCCTTGAACAAGAACTACTGGGGAAAGTAACTTGTATGATCATCGCAGCTTGAAGAATGATTTAAAAGCGATTTGTGGAAGGTTCTTGAGGTGTGTTATCTTCAAGAGGTTGGAAGCGGTATGCCCACCAGGCGACTGCGCCAAGGACTAGGCAGACTGAATAAACATCGAAGAGTGGATCCCATTGTTCCCGGCCTGAGAATCCCCGCTGCGAGCGGTAATCAGAATAGAATCCAACAAACCATTGCGAAGCGATTGCACCAACGGTGCCCATACCATTCATTAAGCCAAAGAGTGCGCCCACATGAGCGCCAGATTGTGGAATTGCAACTGACCACCAGTTAGGGAGCGTTACATGCATGGCACAAAAAGAGGCGCCCCAAAGCGATGCAAGTGCCCAAGGATTATCACAGCGGATACCAGTGTAAAGGCATATCGCAGCAACGAGGTAGCAGGATATTCCAAGATAGCGCCTGGCATCCACGGAGTTCGAAAACCAAGAGGGGATTTTGTCTGCGAGCCAGCCACCAAACAACATGCCTATTGCAGAACCAGCGAGCACCATGGAAGAAAGTTTTCCTGTGGTGATGTTGTCGAGTCCGCGGGCAGAAGAAAGGTATTTGGGAAACCAAGAATAAAAGAAGTAGGTATAGAAAGCACCTAGGATCATGATGAGGGATAAGACAAGGATACCTCGATTGGTAAGTACGCTGCGCCAAGGAATGGGCGAATGGGTGAAGGGTTGCAAGACGGAATCGGATTGAATCTTTTTTAGTTCGAGTGAGTTGACTGCGGGGTGTTGTGCGGGGTTATCGCGGAACCAATACCAGAATCCTAAAGCCCATAGGATTCCCAACGCGCCAAAGACTGCGAAAGTGTATTGCCATCGGATGGATTCGATGAGGGAAGCTGCAGCAATGGGTGCAGCGACTGCGCCGAACTGTGCGGAAGCGAGCATGATACCCTGAACCCTGCCCCGTTCGGTGATGGGGAACCAGCGAGAGATGACTCTGGCGGCATTTGGGAAGGCGCCCGCTTCGCCAATACCAAAAAGAAAGCGGACGGAAAGTAGCGACCAAAAGCCTGTGCAAGCGCCTGTGAATGCGGTGAATGCAGACCACCAGATGACGATGCGGGTAAGAACGAGTCGCGAGCCAAGCCTATCGCCAAGCCTGCCTGTGGGAACTTCGAACAATCCATAGGCTAGCGAAAAAGCCATCATTACATAGCTGATCTCGGTATTGGTGAGGTTCAATTCTTTTTGGATGGGCACAACTGCTTGCGACATGCAGATTCGATCAAGGTATAAAATAGAAGATAATCCACATAGCCAAAGTACTAGAATGAACCTAGCCTTGGTGGGCGCGGTGATATTGATGTTGGGCATGGGGTCATTAGCCTGGGCCATGGTGGGCCTTTCCTTTGGTGTTGGATCAAATTTAGCAGCAATTGAATTGAATGTCATTAGCTTAAAGTTGAATCTTGTCGCATTGGGCGTGGTGGTCTGGTAGAAAATAGACATCTACCGCTAGGAGAAATACAGATGCTAATTGGTTATGTAAGTGATGAGAAGTATTCTGCGTTGCCTGATGTGTTGCTTGAGTTCAGCAATGATGTTGGTCAATCATGGGAATGCAGGTCGCGTGCATCAGGTGCGGTGCATCTGGAATTGCCCAAGGGTACGTATCGTGTGGTGCTTCAAAAGCATGGCTATGGGGCAAAAATCTCGCAGCTTTCCCTGCCTATAAATACTCCGCATCATTTTCGGATGCTTTCCGATTCTTTAGTCGGCTATGCCTGGCCTAAGCAAGTTTGCTCGGGAGAATCTTCGGAGTTCCGGGTGCATTCGGTTGAAGCTTATAAGCTTGACCTTTGGCGCTATGGTTGGGAGCCTGAATTTATTGCTTCGCTAGGTTGGCATGATGAGCATGCTCCCAGGGCGGTCATGCAAACCACGCCCGATGGCGATTACACTCAGTTTGGGGCAATGTTCAACCTAATTGGTTATGCCAACTCGGTTCATTCTCAGCATGTCAAAGCCCCAGAGAGATCAGGTTTATATTACTTCAGGGCATCTACTGCATCGGGCCAGCAGTTTTCTTTCCCTTGGGTAGTAGCGCCTAAGAAACCAAGCGCAGGCCTTGCTGTACTAGCCTCTAATCTCACTTGGAATGCTTACAATAGTTTTGGGGGAAGAAGCAATTACATTCATGCAGATGGGTTGCCAAGAACTCCGACGATTAATTCGAGGGCAGAGTTAAAGCGTTATTCGGATAGTGGGTTTTTGACTTGGAACAATGATAATTATCCGCCTTTATCTTTTGATCGGCCCGAGCCTTACAATCACATCAACTTCGATGAAAAAATCACTGATCCGATTGAAAGTAGGCAGGCTTGTCATCTAGCGCCAGCGGAATGGCGACTTCTAGGCTGGCTTGAGCGGGAAAATTTCGCTTACGATTACTATGCTGAGACTCAACTGCACAATGGCACGCTGGATCTTTCTCAATACAAGGCACTGATCACTTCGGTGCATCCCGAATACTGGACCGAGCCGATGTTCAGGCGGGTTAAAAGATGGGTGTTTGAGGAAAAAGGCAGGCTTATTTATCTTGGGGGCAACGGCCTAAATTGCGAGGTAGAGATTAATCCGGATGGTACGATGACTTGCCATAATGGAAAACTCACGGGGTTGGATACCAAAGGACTGGGCGGGTTTGAAAGTCGTTATGCGATTCGGCATGAATCGGAGGCTAGGTTATTGGGCGTGGTGTTCACACCTGCGGGGGCAATGACAGGTGCGCCTTATCGTGTGCAGGATGGTTCGCATTGGGTTTTTGAAAACACGGGCCTTAAGTCGGGCGATCTCTTTGGTGAAAAGAGTTTGCATAGGCGTTGCCCCGGCGGTGCCTCGGGGCATGAGACAGATAAAGTATCGCCTAGTTCCCCAGCAGGCATCACGCATCTTGCAATAGGTACCAATGCAAACGAGGGTGGTGCGCAGATGATCACCTTTGACACTCCATCAGGAGGCAAAGTGTTTTCCGTTGGTTCGATCAACTATGTTTCATCTTTACCCATCGATGAAAAAGTCTCGCAGATAACTTCGAATGTGCTGCGAAGGTTTCTTGTCTAAACTTAAATTAGGATTATTAAGATGAAGATAAATAGTATTGAAACCATTGCAATCAATGTACCTCTTAAGAAAGGGTTGACAGCAAAGACTGCGCATGGGGAACATGCGGTTTCTCCTTATGTGCTTGTGAAAGTTCATACGGATCAAGGTATTGTGGGATTGGGAGAGGCAACCATTTCGGGGTTGTGGTCGGGTGAAACCCAAGGAAGTACCATCGCTGCAATTCGCGATTATATAGCCCCTGTTCTTATAGGAAAAGATCCGCGCGATATTACCCTCGCAAGGCGGGCGATGGATTTCATCATTAAGCTTAATCCATTTACCAAAGCAGCAGTAGAGATGGCGCTTTGGGATATATCAGGCAAGGCTGTGGGTCTGCCTGTGTATCAGTTGCTTGGTGGAAAAGTTCGTGACAAGGTTCGTATTAAATTGGTGGTTTGGGCCCGCGATGTGGCTGGTTCTAGAATCATGGCACAGCAGCATCTGAAGCTTGGTGTTGATTGCGTTAAAGTGAAAGTGGGGCTTGATCCTGAAACCGATATCGCAAGAGTTAGAGCGGTTCGTGAGGTGTGTGGGCCAAATATCCCAGTTACCATCGACGCCAATTGTGGTTGGACTATTCAACAGGCACGTTATTGCCTGCGCGAACTTGCAGATGTAAAACTTCTTCTTGCAGAGCAGCCTATTCCAGCAGGTGACCCTGTTGCACTTGCAGAGCTTCGTAGGGATACCATTGCGCCAATCATGGCGGATGAAAGCGTATTCACCCTGCAGGATGCCTGGCACCTTTCCTATCATCGTGCTGCGGATATTTTCAGTGTCTATCCTGGGAAGCATGGCGGAATAGCTGCCACCGCTGAAATCGTCGCCATCGCCAAGGCTGCAGGTATTCGCTGCACCATAGGCAGTAATCTTGAACTGGGGGTTGGCACTGCAGCGATGCTTCATGTTGCAGCGGCGTTTCCTGAAATCGATTGCGATACCTTTCCTGCAGATACCATCGGGCCATTTTATCACGAGGGGGAAATCATCAC
>Ga0208856_1000381_pt1 | contig 17513 bp, 15 predicted proteins | sample LakMenEpi13Jul12_FD_150690 | JGI IMG/M metagenome (GOLD analysis project Ga0208856, IMG submission 150690) | Freshwater microbial communities from Lake Mendota, WI - 13JUL2012 deep hole epilimnion (SPAdes) | ecosystem: Environmental > Aquatic > Freshwater > Lentic | place: Lake Mendota, Madison...
CTTCAGCCAGTCTGTTGGTGATCTCGTCATCGTGCCCGAACCGGCCGCCCTCGCACTGACGGGCATCGGCATCGCCGCCGCTGCATGGGCCCGGCGGTGGCGCCGCTAGTTCGATACCAGCATGGTCGGCTTGAGACCGGCTCATATGAAAAAGCAACGCGCCTTCACGTTGGTGGAACTGCTGGTCGTGATCGCGATCATTGCCACGCTGATCGGGCTGCTCCTGCCGTCGGTGCAGTCAGCCCGAGAGTCAGCCCGGCGAACACAGTGTAAAAATAGTCAGAAGCAGTTGGGCCTCGCACTCCACAGCCATCACGACGCGCACAAGCACCTGCCCTATCGCCAAGGAGGATTGTGGTCACAGAGCTCGTGCCGGATGAGCGGGCTGGTGTTACTGCTTCCGTTTCTCGAGCAGGCACCGCTGTTCGACCGGATCGCAGCGAATAACTTCGGCCCCTGGCCGTGGGATGGCTCTGCCCACTGGCAGACCCAGGTCAGCGGCTTTCTGTGCCCGAGTGATGGTGCAGCCGGCACGAAGCAGCCAAGCGAGCATGGTCGCACCAACTACGTGTTCAGCGTCGGCGATACCATTCCCTGGGAATGGGTTGAGGTGGAGGAGAATCGTGGCCCCTTTGACTATAGCGGAGGTGATCTTACGAATAACGGACGCGTCTATGCGTTTCGCCAGATTTCCGATGGGCTGAGCAAGACCCTTGCCATGAGCGAGCGCTGCGTCGGCGTTGACGGTGGTTCGCTCAAAGGCGGGATCGTTGAGCACTACAATGCGCTCACGACAAACCCCGACACGGCCAGTCCGATTGCCTGCCTTTCCCAGGTCGACTCCAGTGGGCGTTATGTGAGTGGTCGTACTACCCATGTGTGGTCCGGACTGCGTTGGAACGACGGACGGCCAGCGTTGGTGTCGTTCAATACGATCATCGGCCCTAATGGCCCCTCGTGCTGGGAGGGGGGCTCGCACGCCAACCGCGGCCTTGCCCCGCCCACCAGCTACCATCCGGGCGGAGTGAATGCCCTACGGCTTGACGGTTCGGTGGTCTTTCTCCTCGACACGATTGATACGGGCGACCTGTCTCGGCCGTGCCCTCGAAGCGGCCCCTCGCCGTACGGCGTGTGGGGGGCCATGGGATCGAGGAGTGGCGGCGAAGCGGAGGGGATCTGGTGAGTGGCGACATCTGCACTCGCGCCGGGTCTCGGGGGGCGGCCATGGTTGGGCGTGTTTCCCTGTTCGCCGTCGTCGGTCTGTGGCTTATCGGCACAGCCGGATGCGGCCCACGAACAAGGCTCGAGGGCTTGGCTCCCGTCGAGGGCACCGTGACGTTTCAGGACAAGGCTGTCGAAGGGGCGACCGTCGTCTTTGTTCCAGCGACGGCTGGTAAGCGGGCCGCGATTGGCACGACCGACGTCACCGGACGATTCAGGCTTACCACGAAAGATCCCGGTGACGGCGCCCTTCCCGGACCCTACGCGATTGCCGTGAGCAAGACGGAAGCCAGTGGCGGACTTTCCGCCGCTGAAGCCGAGCAGTGGTCTCGGAAACGGGAGAACGCCGGCAAGTACCCGCCGTCACCCACCATCACCGAGCATCTACCTGAAAAATACAAGGCGGCGAATACATCAGGTTTTCAGACGACCGTGACCGGCGGACGCAATACAGTCAACCTTGTGCTGGAAGACTGAGAGCGGAGGATCGTCCGGTCGAAGGCAGTTGGGCACGCGTTTGACGTACGAGCGCAGCCGGTTGGATGAGAGTGTTTTTCATTCTGGAGGGATCGATCATGAGGGTTGCTGTTCAACGAGGTCCGTCACGGTTGCTCATGCTGTCGGCGTTGATTGTGGTTTCGTGCGCTCTCTCCGCCGCCAACGCCCAGGACAATCTCTGGACCGGAAGCACCAGCACCGACTGGAATACCGCGGCCAACTGGAGCCTCGGCAATGTCCCTACGGGGCAGAACGCGATCGTCGACACCGCGCCGGTGAACATCGCCACCATCTCCGCGGATATCTCGGCAACGCCCAACGACATCGTCGTGCGGGGTGGCGGCCGCCTGGATCACACCGCGGGAACCGCCGGCACCGGTGGCGGCAGCTGGATGTTCGTAGGCCAGAACGACACCGCGGGAACCTACAACCTCGCCAACACCGGCTCGGTGGCGGGCGGCATCACGGGCTTTGCCCAAGGAACCGGCTCGCTCAACGCCACGGGCAATCTGCTCGTCGGCGCCTTCGGTAACAATCGGACCGGCACAGTGCGGGTGAACACCAGCGGCACGCTCGCGGTGTCGGGCGAACTCTTCATCGGCGACTCGCAGAACAGTGTGGGCGACTTTAGCCTCGAAACGGGTGTGCTGACCGCCAACAACAAGATTTTCGTGGGCAACAACCGGGGCGTCGGCACGCTGACGATGTCGGGCGGCACGCTGACGAAGACCGGCGGCGACGAGACGTTCGTGGGCCGCGACAACGGCACGGGAACGCTTGCTCAGAGCGGTGGCACCGTGACGCTGAACCACAATCTCTACGTGGGGCAGGGCGGAGGGGCGAACGGCACCTACACCATCAGCGGCAATGCAGTGCTGAACATCGGGCGGGATTTTGTTGTCGGCCGCGAGAGCGGCACGGGCACGCTCACCATGACGGGCGGCACGATCACGAAGACCGGCGACGAGAAGTTCATCGTCGGCCACAACAACGGCGTGGGCGTCGTGGCGCAAAGCGGCGGGGCAATCAGCATCAACAACGAACTCTACATCGGCAATGAAAACGCCGGTGCGTCGGGGACATACACGCTGAGCGGGACGGGAGCGCTCAGCGTGGCGAACGAGGTCGTCGTGGGCCGGGAAAGTGGCACAGGTGTTTTGAACGTGAACGGCGGCACGATCACCACCACCGGCAATGGCAACATGTACATCGGCCGCCGCAACGGCACCGGAACGCTGAATCAAACGGCCGGTGTGATCAGCGTGATCAAGGAGTTTGGCGTGGGAACGCGAGACGACAACAAGATCGGCATCGGCACCTACAACCTGAGCGGAGGCTCGTTGGCAGCGACGAACAACATCTTCATCGGCAAGGAGCTGGGCTCTTCCGGCACGATGACGATGACCGGCGGCACCATGAGCACGAGCGACAAACTGCAGATCGGCCACAACCAGGGCACGGGAGTTCTCACGCAGAGCGGTGGCACCGTGAACGTGCAGAACGAGGTCTATATCGGCAATGAGAACAGCGGCTCATCCGTGGGCACCTACACGCTCAGTGGTTCGGCGGAACTGAATGTCGGCAACGAGGTGTTCGTTGGCCGCGACAATGCCACGGGCACCCTCAATCTCAATGGCGGCACCGTGACGACGAAAAAGGTCGAAGGCGGCACCGGCAGTGCGACCGTCAACTTCAATGGCGGCATGCTGAAAGCCCGGGAGAACCAGGGGGCCTTCATCGCGAACCTGGACGTGGCGAATGTGCAGGCCGGCGGGATCAAGATCGACAGCAACGGATTCAACGTCGCCACCAGCCAAGCTCTGGCCGGCTCGGGCGGACTCGAAAAATCGGGGGCCGGCAGCCTGACATTGAGTGCGGCGAATACCTATTCGGGGGCCACCGCCGTCACGGCCGGACTGCTCTTTGTCAACGGCGCGCTCGCCAATGGCGCGGTGCAGGTGGATGCCGGCGCCACGCTCGGCGGCTCAGGCGTGATCGGCGGGACGGCCACCATCGACGGCGTGTTGTCGCCTGGCACCAGTCCGGGGGTGCTCTCGGTGAATGCGCTCGTCTTGGGTGGCGCGAGCACGTCGATCTTCGAGATAGACGGTACGACGCGGGGCACACAGTACGACGGTTTGAACATCACCGGCGGCACCGGTCCCACCTACGGCGGCACGCTGTCACTCGTGTTTGGCAACGCGTCGGCCTTCGGCAACACGGACGTGTTCAACCTGTTCGACTTCTCCGGCGTTTCGGACGGTGATTTCAGCAGCGTGGCATCGACCGGGTTCTACAGTGGCACGTGGTCGGTATCGGGTGACATCTGGTCGCTCCAGTCCGGCGGCCAAACGCTCGAGTTCAGCCAGTTGACGGGCGATGTCAGTGTCGTACCCGAGCCAACCAGCCTCACGCTGCTCGGCGTTGGCGTCGTCGCCGCCGTCTGGGCCCGCCGCCGGCGCCGCTCGTTCGATCCCAGGAGGGCTGGCTTCAGCGTTCTCTCATGAAGAAGTATCGCGGTTTCACTCTGGTGGAGCTGCTGGTTGTGATCGCGATCATCGCGGTGCTCATTGGGCTGCTCCTGCCGGCGGTGCAGTCAACCCGCGAGTCCGCCCGGCGAACGCAGTGCAATAACAGTCAAAAACAGTTGGGCCTCGCACTCCACGGCTATCATGAAGCGCGTAAGCGCCTGCCCTACCGTCAAGGAGGATTGTGGTCTCAGAGCTCGTGCCGGATGAGTGGGCTTGTCTTGCTGCTTCCGTTCCTCGAGCAGACACCGCTGTTTGACAGGATCGCGGCGAACAACTTCGGCCCCTGGCCGTGGGATGGCTCTGCTCACTGGCAGACCCAGATCAACGGCTTTCTGTGCCCGAGTGATGGTGCAGCCGGCACGAAGCAGCCAAGCGAGCATGGTCGCACCAACTATGTGTTTAGCGTCGGCGATACCATTCCCTGGGAATGGGTGGGGGACGAAGAAAATCGTGGCCCCTTTGACTACAGCGGAGGTGATCTTGCAAACAACGGACGCGTGTTCGCGTTTCGCCAGATTTCCGACGGGCTGAGCAAGACACTCGCCATGAGCGAGCGCTGCGTCGGCGTCGACGGTGGTTCGCTCAAAGGCGGGATCGTCGAGCACTACAGCGCGCTGACGTCGAATCCCGATACGGCCAGCCCGATTGCTTGCCTGTCGCAGATCGGGGCCGGTGGGCGTTATGTCGCCGGTGGCAACACCCACGTGTGGGCCGGGCGGCGATGGAACGATGGAAGGCCGGCATTCGTTTCGTTCAATACGATCATCGGTCCCAACGGACCATCGTGCTGGGAGGGCGGCTCGGATGCCAATCGTGGCCTTGCCCCACCGACCAGTTACCATCCGGGCGGAGTGAATGCCCTGCGACTCGACGGTTCGGTGGTCTTCCTCCTCGACACAATCGACACGGGCGACCTTTCTCGGCCATGCCCGCGAAGTGGCCGTTCGCCGTATGGTGTCTGGGGGGCCATGGGATCGAGGAGTGGCGGCGAGTCGGAGACAATTCAGTGATCGGCGATTACCGCTTTGAAACGAGACCAGTGAAGGTGAACATCAATGAATGGTCGAGTTGCACCGTTTTCCTTTGTGTCGGCCTGTGGTTTGTCGGTATAGCGGGCTGCGGTCCACGAACGAGGCTCGAAGGCTTGGCCCCCGTCGAGGGAACCGTGACGTTTCGGGGCAAGCCTATTGAAGGGGCATCCGTCGTCTTTGTTCCCGCGGTTGCTGGCAAGCGGGCAGCAGTTGGGACGACCGACGCCACTGGACGATTCAGGCTCACCACGAAAGATCCTGGCGATGGCGCCCTTCCCGGCGCCTACGCGATTGCCGTGAGCAAGACGGAGGCAAGTGGTGGACTTTCCGCCGCTGAAGCCGAGCAGTGGTCTCGGAATCGAGAGAACTTTGGCAAGTATCCTCCGCCACCCAAGATCACCGAGCATCTGCCGGAAAAATACAAGGCGGCGAATACATCCGGTTTTCAGGCGACGGTGACCGGTGGACGAAATACAGTCAATCTTGCGCTGGAGGAATGAGCGCGGGGGGAAGGGACGGCAGCGGGCAGGTTGTCGCAGGCAACACGCCTTCGACCCATGCGAGTGGCGACGTTCTCGGCCGCACGGGGCGATCGTTCACCGTCCCGTGCGACTCGGCTCGCATCCCAGGAAGAACATCACATGACGGCTCCTTCCTGCGGCATGAAACTCTCGTTCGGCGAAAAGTTTGGCTACGGCCTGGGCGACACGGCGAGCAATTTCGTGTGGGCACTGATGATGAACTTCATCATGTACTACTACACGGACATCTTCGGGATCACCGCCGCTGCCACCGGCACGATGCTCTTCTTCGCCCGATCGACCGACGGCTTCTTCGACTTCTTCGTAGGTGCCGTGGCCGACCGCACGCATTCCCGCTGGGGACGCTTCCGACCGTGGCTGCTCTGGCTATGCCTGCCGCTGGCGATCGTCTTCGTGCTGGCCTTCACGACCCCGAGTCTGACGGGCGGACAGAAGCTCGTCTGGGCGTGGGTGACCTACAACCTCTTGATGCTCACCTACTCCGCCATCAACATCCCGTACGGCGCCCTCTCCGGCGTGATGACCGACGATCCGCTCGAGCGGACGAGCCTCAACGCCTACCGCATGGGCCTGGCCCAAGTTGGCGGAATCATCGCCAACACTGGGTTCCTGCCGCTCGTCGCCCTCCTGGGTGGCAGCAACCCGGCTCGCGGCGCACAACTCACGGTACTCGCCTTCAGCTTCGTGGCGGTGGCACTGTTCCTGGTGTGCTTTGCCGCAACCCGCGAACGGATCCAGCCGCCCACGGCTCAAAAGACACGGTTGATCGACGATGTTCGCACGCTCCTCGCGAATCCCCACTGGATCATGATGTTCCTCGTCGGGACAGTGAACATCGCGCTCGCGGTGGTCCGGGGGTCGGCCGGCATCTACTACCTGAAGAACTACCTCGGCTGGGACAACGTGCGGCTGCTGGGCTATTTTCCAGCGATTCCGCTCTATTTCTTTCTCGGCGGTCTTGCCATGATCGGCGGTGCCATGCTCACGAGATTCGTGGTGTCGGCGATTGGCAAGAAGCGGGCCTTCATCGCCAGCATGGCGGCGACGGCGCTGACGGCGATTCCCTTCTACGGCCTGCTCCCCGAACAGGCCGGCCTGATCTTCACGTTCCACCTGCTGGGCACGGTCGCGGCGGGTATCAACGCCACGCTCTACTGGACGCTCGTAGCCGACACGGCCGACTACGCCGAATGGAAGTTTGGCGCCCGCACCACCGGCATCATCTTCTCGGCAACGACATGCGCACAGAAGGCGGGCATGGGCATTGGTGCCGCCTGCGCGGGCTTCCTGCTCGACCACTACGGCTACGTGCCCAATGTCGAACTGTCGGCAAACGCCAAGCAGGGAATCCTGCTGATGATGAGCCCGATCCCGGCGATGGGATTGCTCCTGCTGGCGGGCGTATTTTGCCTCTACGGCCTGACCGAGGGCGTGTGTCGGACGATGCGGGACGGCCTTGCGGCCCGCCGGCTCGCTCGATAGTCCTTCATGGCGGCGGTCCGACGTGCCAACAGCAAGCCGGCGTTCGATCTCAACAAGAAAGATCTTCGATTACCATGCGGATGTGGGCCTCAGCCGGCTCAACGCCTCACGAACCGAAACAAACAGTCGAGGAGAGTTTGGATGTCAGCCACCACGCGTCGTAGCTTCCTGCAGGCCACATCCCTGGCCGGCGCCGGCTATTTCGTCGCCGCCGGCGGCCGCCCCGCCTGGAGCCAATCGGCCAATGAGCAGCTCACCATCGCCTGCATCGGCGTGGGCGGAAAGGGGAGTAGCGACTCCGACAACGCGGCCCTCTTCGGCAGAGTGATCGCCATCTGCGACGTCGACCGCAACACGCTCGAAAGCAAGGGGAAATCGGAGAAGTTCAAGGATGCAGAGCAGTTCACCGACTACCGCGAACTGCTTGCCAAGCACGGCAAGAACATCGACATCGCCGTGATCAGCACGCCGGACCACATGCATGCCCCGATCACGCTCGACGCGATGCGGATGGGCATCAACTGCTACACGCAGAAGCCGCTGACGCGCACGATCTACGAGGCTCGGCTGCTGGCCAAAGTCGCCCAGGAAACAGGCGTCTGCACCCAGATGGGCAACCAAGGCACCGCCCTGCCCTCCTCCCGCGAGGCGATCGCGCAGCTGCGGTCGGGCGTGCTCGGTCCTCTCAATGAGGTCTACGCCTGGTCGAATCGGCCCGTCTGGGCCCAGGGGCCGAATCGGCGGATGAACGTACGGAAGTATCAGACCGAGGCGATGCAGCAGGTGGACGAGGAGGAGGATCCCACGACGACCGCCGAGGAGGTCGTCGAGATCGTCGCCCAGCTCGTCGAGAAAAAGCAGAAAGAGATTGGCCGCGCGCTCGAGCTGCTCGACTGGAAAAACTGGCTGGGCGTGGCCCCACCGCGGGAATACTGGCCCGGCCTCTACCATGCCTTCCAGCACCGCGGATGGTGGGACTTCGGCACCGGGGCGCTCGGCGACATGGCCTGCCACATGCTGACGGTCCCCTTCGCCGCTTGTGGCCTCCGCGATCCGGTTTCGGTGGTGGCGAAGACCACCGGCCACGATTTCGACAGCTTCCCGGCCAGCTCGATCATCAAGTTTGAGTTTCCGGAGACGGCCGAGCGGCCGGCGATCCCGTTCTGGTGGTACGACCGCAAGGGCAACAAGCCGCCGGCGGAGCTGTTCGATAAGTGGGGCATCACCGACGTTTCCGACAGCGGCGTATTGATCGTGGGGGAGAAGGGGGCCTTCTACAGCTCCGACGATTACTGCGGCAACTACCGTCTCTGCGGCGTCGAGAAGGTAAACGCCGATTTCGAAGCCCCCGAGGACAAGGGCAAGGGCAACGACGTGAACAACATGTTTGAGCTGTTCCGGGCGAAGCAGGCCGGCAACCCGAAGATTTGCCATTCGAATTTCGTCGATCGCGGCGGGCCGCTGACCGAGACGATCCTGCTCGGCAACCTCGCCGTCTGGGCGGCCGCCCAAGGCGGCTCCAACGGCGCGATGGGCGAGTGGGGGGAGAAGATCGAGTGGGATGCCAAGAACCTGCAGGTCACGAATCTCGTCAACCTCAAGACTCCCCGCGTGGCCGACCTGATCAAGCCGACCTACCCTTCCGGCTACCGGCTCGACTAGGGCTTACAAATCAAGGAGGCCGTCATGCCGGATCTGATGCGGGTGGTGTTCGTACTTTTCGCGATGTGTGGGGTGCATGCCGTCGGCGGGCAGCACGCGGTGGCCGAGCCGGCGACGGCCGACGACGAGCAGTTGGCGAAATCACGGATCGACTCGCTCGGCAAGCGGGCGAAGCTCCGGCTCGACGAAGCAGGAAAGCTGACCGAGATAACGATCGAGGATGGCGCGGACCTCACGGCCGACGACGTCGCGCTCTTCGGTCGGCTGAGCGACCTCCGCTCGCTGCGAATCCAAAACTTCCGTGAACTCGACGACGCGATGGTGGGCCGGCTCGCGGGTCTTGAAAAGCTCGAGGTGCTCGCGCTCACCAATAGCGGGATCACGGATGCAGGCATCCAGGCGATCGTGCAGTTGTTCCCAAATCTGGTCGAACTCGACCTGTCATCCAATACCAACCTGACCGGCGCCGCTTTGAAGACGATCGCCGGTCTCACGAAGCTCGAGCGACTGACGCTGCTCCAGAACCGTTTCAACGATCTCAACACTCGCCGTCTCTCCAAGATGCTTCAGCTCCGCTCGCTCGACCTGCGGGGCAACATGGAGGCCGGCGACATGACGCTTGCCACGGTCGGCAAGCTGCCGAATCTCACCGCCCTGAAGCATCGCAGTACGGCCGTCACCGACTCGGGCCTCGCCGATCTCGCGGCGAGCCAATCGCTCGAATCGCTGCTCATGCAGGACTTCGCGATCACGAGCGCCGCGGGGCGAGAGCTCGCGAAGCTGGGGAAACTCTCCTCGCTCGAGATCTTTCGCTGCCAGGGCTTCGGCTCCGAGGGAGTCCTCGCGCTTGCGGGAATGCGGCTCGTTCGCCTGACGCTGCGTGATCTGCCCGATATCGGCGATTCGGCGCTCGCGGTGCTCGCCGAGTTGCCGCATCTCAAGCGGCTCTACCTGCACGAGCTGGCCAGCCTGGGTGACGAGGGCTTGCGTCACCTTGCATCGGCCCAGGAGTTGGAGGTGCTCGACATCTGGAGCGCGCCGCGGATGACCGATGCCACCGTGCAGCTGATCGCTGGCCTTCCAAACCTCAAGGAGCTTTCCATCCGTGAGACCGGTGTCACGGAGGCGTCGGTCGGAGCCATTGCCTCCATGCCGACGTTGCAGTCGCTCACCTTCAAAGACAACGGCCCGCTCTCGGCCGAGAATCGGGAAAAGCTCATGGGCTGTACGCTGAAGAAGCTCGACCTCGGCAGTGCTCGGAAATGAGCAGAGACATCGAACTGTTGGCTCACGACACCCGAACCCGCGACCTCTCGTATCACAATCGATAAAGCAACACCCCTTCTGTAAATCCGGGTTTTCAGAGGTGGGTCATCTGGCTTTCATGTCCAGGTAGGTGCAAGCCCTCAGCTCGCTTGCGATCGCCTCGGTCAGGAACATACCGGCGATTTACAGAAGGGGTGTTGCTTTATCTGGTTGTGCAGACCGACGATCTCGACACCGGCGTCGAGCGGCGTCAGGGCGGGCTGACCGCGTCGTCCGTGAACGGAGTCAGCCGTGGGATCCAGCAGTGCACGGCGGCACGGTAGCGGCGGTAGCGGTCGCCGAACCGCCGTTCGAGGTCGGCCTCTTCCCATGGCCGGGCGAGCCATTGCCAGATCACGATGCCGACCATCGTATAGACGATCACGGCCGGTGATCCGAGCCACAGGCCGACACCGATCGCCTGCGAAAACCCGAACATCGCCATGGGGTTGCGCACGTAGCGGTAGGGACCGCCGACGACCAGCTTCCGCGCCGTGTCGAGCGGGAGCGGCGTGCCTTCGCCATCACGGACGAGCGTGTTGGCCGTGGCGAGCCCGAACAGACTCGCCACCACGAACAGCCCGGCTCCGAGCCCCGGGCAGGCCGGCAGCCGGGGCGATCCCAGGCGGTGTTCGACGAGGTGGAGGGCAAGGGGAAGCGCACCGAGCAGGAGGCCCCACATGACCACGATCTGGCCGCCGGTTTTCAGCGAGTTCCAGCCGCGTGACGCCGGCCGAGCCACGCGTGTGCCGCTCGGCATCAGGCGTTGCGGGTCGAATGCCATGCGAAGAAGACCGTGAGGAAGAGAGCGGGAACCATCAACAGCACGCCCGGCCAGCCAGCTCGGGCCTGCACCGCGAGGGCCGCCGCATGCAGCACCGATGCGGCGATCGCGCCGCACAGCGTGTACGCGAGCGACACTGCCCAGGGCTTGCGGTGCCACACGGCCCATGATGCGACCAGTGACCCGCCGCACCACAACAGGATATCTGCGGGGAGAAATGTCCATAGCGAGGCGCCGTCGTCACCGAAGGCGAACCAGCGCCGCCAGTCGGACGACGATGCCATCAGCGCCCACCATCCGAGCGTGGCGATGCCCTGCACGAAGAAGTAGCCGCTGGCCGCTGCGACACCCGACCGAAGGAAAACCACGGGGCGCCAATCTCCACGAATTGACCTGACGCTGAGATGCGAACGTCTCACATCATTGACGCTGAGCGACCAGTGGACTAACTTAGCCCATATGATCAATGTCAACATCCACGAGGCCAAAACGCGGCTCTCGGCGCTCGTGCGAGCCGTCGAGGAGCGGGGTGAGACGGTCATCCTGCAGCGGCACGGCAAGCCCGTCGCAGAAATCCATGCCTACGGCACTCGGGGCGATGCGGCCGGTGCGGATCGTGACCTCACCCCGGATCCGACGCTGATGCCACGGTTTGCACCGGGCTACGATCCGTCTGAGCCACTCGCCGCCGACGAGTGGCCTCCAGAACTGCAATGAGGCTGTTGCTCGACACAAGCGCCCTGCTGCATCTGGCGGCTGGCACGCTCTCGCCCGGAGCGGCCGCCTCGCTGGCTGCAGGCGGATTGGCGTGTATCTCCCCCGTGAGTCCTTGGGAGCTCGCGATCAAAGTCAAAGCGGGGAAGCTCACGCTGCCTCTCCCTCCGCTCGACTACTGCATCAGCCTGGCCCGCCGGCATCGCCTCACGGTGCCCGCCGAGGGGCTCGACGCCGCACTCCTCTGTGCAGCGGCCGAACTGCCTCTCATTCATCGCGACCCGTTCGACCGGATTCTCGTGGCGACTGCCTTGCGTGACCACCTGACGGTGCTGACCCCCGATCGCGCGATCGCGATGTACCCTGTCGCGACGATCTGGTGACCTGAACACGGCGGGCATGCACGTCGTGCCCTCGACTCTTGCGTGCGGGCTTGTTCCGGAGGCTGGACTTTGCTGCTCGACGTCATCTACCTCCTGGCCGCCGTGCTCGCCCTGCCCTGGGTCGCGTGGCGGAAGTTTTCCGGCGGCCGGCCGGTGGCGGCGCCGTGGATGCGGTTCACGGGCGGGATCGACGTGGCCGCGAAGCCCGCGGCCACCGCGCGCGTCTGGCTGCACGGCGTGAGCGTGGGCGAGGTGCAGCTGCTCGCCGGCCTCGCGGCGGAGATCCGCCAGCAGGCCGAGGCGGCCGGGCGCATCGTCGAGTGCGTGGTGTCGAGCTCCACGACGACGGGCCTCGAGGTGGCGCGGAAGCGGTTTGGCGCCGACCGGGCGTTTCCCTGCCCGCTCGACTTCACCTGGGCGGTGGACCGCGTGCTCGACCGTGTGCGGCCCGACCTGCTCGTGCTCGGCGAGCTCGAACTCTGGCCGCATCTGCTGGCCCGTACGGCGCGGCGCGGCATCCCGATCGTGGTGGCCAACGCCCGGATGAGCCCGCGGAGCGCGCAGGGCTACGCTCGCATCGCCTCGCTTGTGCGCGGCATGCTCCGCCACGTGGCCGTGGTCGTGGCGCGATCGCCCGAGGATGCCGCCCGCTTCACGGCGCTCGGTGCACCGCATGTGACCGTGGCGGGCTCGATGAAGTTCGACGGCGTGCGGGGCGACCGCAGCCTTCCCGAGATCTCGCGGCTGCGGACCCTCGCCGGCTTCTCCGACGAGGCGCTCGTGTTTCTCGCCGGTAGCACCCAGGCGCCGGAAGAGTCGCTCGCGCTCGAGGCGTTTCGGGCGGCCGAGCAGGCCTGCCCGCAGCTGCGGCTCGTGATCGTGCCGCGGCACGTGGAGCGCACCGCTGAGATCGCCACCCTGCTCGAGCGCTCGGGCGTGCGCTGGCAACGCCGGAGCGAGCTCGAACGCACTGGCTTCGACGCCGCGGCCCGTGTGCTGCTGGTCGACACGACCGGCGAACTCGGATGGTGGTGGGGCACCGCCACGATCGCCTTCGTCGGCGGCAGCCTCGACGGCAAACGAGGCGGGCAAAACATGCTCGAGCCCGCCGCCTACGGCGCCGCCGTCTGCTTCGGCCCTCACACCCGCAACTTCGCCCGCGAGGTCGAGACGCTGCTCGCGGCCGACGCCGCCTGCGTGGTGGCCGATGGCCCGGCCCTGCGAGCCTTCGTGGGCCACTGCCTGACCGATCCCGGCTGGGCCGCGGCGCTCGGCACGCGGGCTCGGGCTACCGTGGCCGCGCATCGCGGAGCGACGTCCCTGACGGCTCGGGAGATCATCGAGCGACTCCCCCCCGGCCGCATGACACGGTGACGGTTGCCGACTGCGGGCCGAATCCCGATAATCCAGGTCTCACACAGGAGCGGCCCGAAGGCCGCGGCCGGGGTCCGATTTTCGGACGATCATTTTCACGTCTTCACGCACGAGGCATCTGCCGTGGCACAAGGAAAGTATCTGTTCACGAGTGAGTCGGTCAGCATGGGGCACCCGGACAAACTGGCCGACCAGATTTCCGACGGCGTCCTCGATGCCTACCTCGCCCTGGATCCGCGCAGCCGCGTGGCCTGCGAGACGATGGTGACCACCGGCCTGGCCGTGATCGCCGGCGAGATCACGTCGAAAGGCACGATCGACTATCAGCAGATCGTACGGCAGGTGATTCGCGACGTCGGCTACACCGACGACGAGATGGGCATCGCCGCCGACACCTGCTCGGTGCTCGTGGCCGTCGGCAAGCAGAGCGGCGACATCGCGATGGGCGTGAACGAAGACGAGGCCAAGGGCAAGGACATCGGCGCCGGCGACCAGGGCCTGATGTTCGGCTACGCCTGCAACGAGACGCCCGAGATGATGCCGCTGCCGATCGCACTCTCGCACCGGATTCTCAATCGTCTCACCGAGGCCCGGCAGAAGGGCGAGGTCGATTGGCTGCGGCCCGACTCGAAGAGCCAGGTCACGGTGGAATACGAAGGCAATCGCCCCGTGCGGATCGACACGGTCGTCGTCTCCACGCAGCACGCGCCCCACGTGTCAAACGAGGAGATCCGGAAGTTCATCGTCGACAAGGTGATCAAGCCGCTCCTGCCCAAGGATCTCGACACCTCCAGCATCACCTACCACATCAATCCCACCGGACGCTTCGTGGTGGGCGGGCCGCACGGCGATTGCGGCCTCACCGGCCGGAAGATCATCGTCGACACCTACGGCGGCTGGGGCCGGCACGGCGGTGGCGCGTTTTCGGGCAAAGATCCCACGAAGGTCGATCGCAGCGCCGCCTACATGGCCCGCCACGTGGCGAAGAACATCATCGCCGCCGGCCTGGCCGATCGCTGCGAGGTGCAGCTCGCCTACGCCATCGGCGTGAGCGAGCCGGTGAGCGTGCATGTCGACACCGAGGGCACGGGCAAGGTCGACGACCAGCGGCTGTGCGACGTGGTGCGCGAGTTCTTCCCGCTCACGCCGCGGGGCATCATCGACTACCTCGACCTGCGGCGGCCGATCTACCGCAAGACTGCGGCCGGCGGCCACTTCGGCCGTGATGGCTTCAGCTGGGAAAAGACCGACCGCGCGGCAGCGCTCGCCGAGGCCGTGGGGTCCGCCGTCGCGGTGGGCTGACGTCGAGTGCTCGCTCACGGGCCGACAGCCGCCGCAAAACCATCCGAGCCGCTCGAACGAGCGCTCGTGGTGGCGGCTGGTGCGCTCGTGGCGGCGCTCCTGGCCGCGTGCGGCGTCGTGCTCGTCGTCCGTCGTGTCGGCGGTGGGTTCGAGCCCGTGGGCGGCGCGGCGAGCCTCGTGGTCGCCGTCTTTGGCGGCCTGCTCGTGCTCGGCTGCGACGCGCTGGCTCGCGGCGTGGGGCTCTCGACTGGCTGGCGACATGCGGCGCGGGCCGGCTACCTGCTGGCCCTCGCCGCCATCGCCATGCCGTTTCGGGCGACGTGGGGGCTCGAGACGGTGCTGCTCGTCGCGGGCGCGTGCTTCGCCGGAGCCGTCGTCGTCGGCCCGTTCATCCGCGGAACGCCCCGCCGTTGGCTCCCGGGCAGCCTCGTTCCCGGTGGCAGGAGCGGCGTGCTCCGCAACGGTCGCTCCCGGATCACGCAGCCCCCCGCGGCGGTCCCGCGGCCCACCATCGACTGCCCTGGTCACTTGATCCAGCGATTTGAGCGGTATGAACTCGACGGTCTCGACTGCCTCCAAGGCACGCTGACGCTCACCGTGCTCGAAGGATCGCGGACCGCGCACGGCCACGTCGGTTTCTGTCCGTCGTTTCGCCAGGTTCCGCAGGTGGAGGCGAGCACGTCGTACGATGGAGTCGAGGCGATCGTCACCGCGGCCGAGATCGTTCCCTGGGGCGTGCGGATCGAGTGCCGGCTCGACGAACCCACGGATGAGCCGATCGAGATTCCCGTGGATGTGATCGCACGGGCGCCCATCTGACCACGCACACACTTCCATGGCACGCTGGCCCGACCATCTCTGGACGACGATCTTCACCTACGGCGTGATCTTCGTCGGCTTTCCCCTGCTCTGCTTTTTGTTTTGGAGCTGGGTGCGCGGATGACAGACACCAGCACCTCCGTTCCCACGCCGCTCGTGGAGGCACTCGTGCGGGCAGGCCAGCACGAAGTCCTCCGGTTTTGGCCCACGCTCGACGGGGCCGGCCGGGCACGCCTGCTCGGGCAGCTTGCCGTGATCGACTGGCGCGAGTTCGAGACGCTCCGGCAGCTCACCCGCGGCCGGCAGGCCAACCCCGTGCCGCCGCCGCTCGACCTCGCCACCGCCACGACGCCCCCCTGCCTGACCCTGCGCGATCCCGCGAACCCGATCGCCCCGGCGGCCGCCGTCGCAGCCGGCCAGCGCCTCCTGGCCTCCGGGCTCGTCGGCGGGATTCTCGTGGCAGGCGGCCAGGGCACGCGGCTGGGGTGCACCGGCCCGAAGGGGCTCGTGCGGGTGGGGCCGCTGTCGCACGCCACGCTGTTCGATCTGCTGTTCGGCAAGCTGCGGGCGATCCACCGTCGCTTCGGCCGTCGGGTTCCGCTGGCGATCATGACGAGCTCCGCCACCGATGCCGACACGCGGCAGTTTCTTCGCAACTCGAACTACTGCGGCCTCGACCCGGACTTCGTCCACGTGTTCCGGCAGCACGATCTCCCCGCTCTGGACGCCGCCACAGGCACGCTCCTGCTCGATGCCCCGGACCATCTTGCCATGGCGCCCGACGGCCACGGCGGCATGCTCGTGGCACTCCACGAATCGGGCGGCCTCGACTGGTTCGGCCGCCACGGCGTCGAGCATCTGGCGAGCTTCCAGGTCGACAACCCGCTGGCCCTGCCCCTCGACGGCGAATTCCTCGGCTACCACGCCTTGTCGCAGGCAGACTTCTCCACGCAGGTCGTGCTCAAGCGCGAGCCGCAGGAGCGGGTCGGCATCGTCGTGGAGCAGGCCGGCCGCCACGCCGTCGTGGAATACAGCGATCTCCCGGCGCCGCTCGCCGCCGAACGCCGCCCCGACGGCCGCCTCCGCTTTCACGCCGGCTCGATCGCCGTGCACTGCTTCACGAAGCGTTTCCTCGACCGCGCGGCCGCCCGCGACGATTCGCTCCCGCTGCACCTCGCCCACAAAGTCGTGCCGTTTCTCGACGACACGGGCACGCTCATCCGCCCGGCCGCCCCCAACGCGATCAAATTCGAGCGGTTCATCTTCGACCTCATGCCCCTGGCAGACCGCGTGACCGTGGTCGAGATCGAAGCCCGCGACGGCTTCGCCCCGCTCAAGAACCCCACCGGCTCGGCGGCCGACGCCCCGGAGCACGTCCACGCCGCCCTCGTCGCCCACGCCCGCCGTCTCCTCGCCGAGGCGGGTGTCACCGTCGCCGACGGCATCGCCGTGGAACTGGACGCGGCCACGATCCTCGACGCCACCGACATCGCCGCCGCGCTCCCCCGCGGCACGCACATCGACACGCCCCGCGTGATCCGCGGGTCGTAGGACAGGCTTCAGCCTGTCATGCCTCGGACCAGCCCCGGACTCGCCCAACCCGGCGTCGGAGCCGGCGGTACGCTGCTCCATCGCCGAGGGCGATCGCTAGTCCCTTCTCAACTGTGATAGTGCGCTCGGTGTAAGCCGCGTATCTGCCCGTCGGCTCTTCCGCATCGCACCGACCGTCTCCGCCGCCTCCCCGTTTCCAGTTGAGGAGGCGAGGGGTTACCCCTGCCGTTGAGACGGCGTATTTGACCAGCGAAGCCATGGATGGCGCAGCGCAGGCAAATCCGAGTGAGCCGGAGCCTGGAGGGCGGAGGCGA
>Ga0208856_1000383_pt1 | contig 17486 bp, 13 predicted proteins | sample LakMenEpi13Jul12_FD_150690 | JGI IMG/M metagenome (GOLD analysis project Ga0208856, IMG submission 150690) | Freshwater microbial communities from Lake Mendota, WI - 13JUL2012 deep hole epilimnion (SPAdes) | ecosystem: Environmental > Aquatic > Freshwater > Lentic | place: Lake Mendota, Madison...
CCGCGAGCCGGCGCCTTACATGCCTTCCGCGAGTAAGCAACGACAGGCTCAAGCCTGTCCTACGGCGGCATCACACCTTGACCCACTGGTGGCTCTTGGCGCTTGCGAGCACCGCGTCGCAGACCTTTTGCGTCTCGAGGGCATCGCGAAACGTGGGGTGGGCGGGCTTCTTCTTGGCGTAGGCCTCGAGGAAGTCGGCCACCTGGTGCACGAACGAGTGCTCGTAGCCGATCGCCAGGCCCGGCACCCACCACTTGTCCATATAGGGGTGATCGCCGTCGGTCACGTGCACGCTCTTCCAGCCCCGCATCGGGCCTTCGTCCCGGTAGTCGAACACCTGCAGCCGGTGGAGATCGTGGAGGTCCCACTTCAGGCTCATGTGTTCGCCGTTGATCTCGAACGTGTAGAGAGCCTTGTGGCCGCGGGCGTAGCGGGTGCTCTCGAAGAGGCCGAGCGAGCCGTTTTGGAAGTGGCAGAGAAACGAGCAGGCGTCGTCGATCGTCACCTTTTCCATCTTGCCGGTGAGCTGGTGCTTCCGCTCCTTGACGAACGTCTCGGTCATCGCCGTGACGTCCGTGACGAGGCCGTTGAGCCAGAGTGCCGTGTCGATGCAGTGGGCGAGGAGGTCGCCCGTCACGCCGCTGCCGGCAGCGGCCGAGTCGAGCCGCCAGAGGGCCGCCCCGCCCTGCGGGAGGTCGGCGTTGATCGTCCAGTCTTGGAGGAACTCAGCGCGGTAATGAAATATCCGGCCGAGTTTGCCGGAGTCGATGATCTGCTTGGCGAAGGTGACGGCCGGGATACGGCGGTAGTTGTACCAAACCATGTTCGGCACGCCGGCCTTCTCCACGGCTTGGCACATCTTCTCGCCCTCGGCTGCGTCCATGGAGAGCGGCTTCTCGCAGAGGATCGCCTTGCCATGCTTGGCGGCTTCGATCGCGATCTCGGCATGCAGATTGTTGGGGGTGCAGATATCGATCGCGTCGATGTCGTCGGCGGCCACGAGCTTCCGCCAGTCGGTCTCGACCCGCTTGTAGCCCCAGCGGTCAGCGAAGGCTTTGGCTTTCTCGGTGTCGCGGGCGGCGACGGCCTGGAGCACGGGAAGGTATTCGAGGTCGAAGAAGTCCTTGACGCGGTTGTAGCCGTTGGAGTGGGCGCGGCCCATGAAGCCGTAGCCGATCATGCCGATGCGGAGGGGTTTTGCCATGTCATGCGTTCCTTCGGGTCAACGAGTGGTGGTGAATCGTTCAAAGTGGGCCGGCGAGTGAACGGCAAAAGTCTCGTCGCGTGGGCCGCAGCGGCCCAATGCTCCTCGAGCGTTCGCCGATTCACTCACCTCGCATTCGGTTGTTCGTTGAGCCGATGGGCTGCTCTCTGAGGCCCGCAGCTCACTGCCAGCCGTGCGCGTCGCGGACGGCGAGCATGGTCTTGAGGATGGTGTTCCATGTCTTCGGGTTTTCGAGTGTCGCGTTGGGGAACATGCAGCCGTCCCAGCAGATGTGCTTGATGCCGCGGTCGGCGGCGCCCTCAAGCCAGTAGCCCGAGCACTTCACGATGTCGAGCTTGCCGTTCGGGTCGTCGGCACGGCAGTGCTTGCCCGTCTTGTCGTGCGCGCCGGCGCCATGCACCTCGCCGTCGTTCTGGGCCACGTGGAAGTCGATCGTCCACGGCCTGAGCTTGTCGGCCATCTGCTTATAGGCGGGCCAGAACTCGGCGTCGGAGTAGCCGGGCTTCACCAGGGCGTGCTCCGGGGCGTTGTAGCCGAGCAGGTAGAGGTAGGTGTGGGCCAGGTCGCACTGGAAGCCGAGCGATCCCGGCATGTCCACCGCCTCGAGCAGATCGAGCACGTCCTTCCAGGAGTGCATGCCCGCCCAGCAGATCTCCCCCTCGGCCGCCAGCCGCTCGCCGTGGGCCGCCGCCACGATCGCCGCCTCGCGAAACGTGGCCGCGATCGTCTTCGTGTTGCCCGCAGGATTTTCCCGCCATTTGTTCACGCCGAACTCGGCCGAGTCGATCCGGATCACGCCATACTGCCGCACGCCGTGCTCATTGAAGATCCGAGCGATCCGGCAGGCCTTCTTCACCGCGGTGATGAACTTCGCTCGCTGCACGGGCGTGCCCATCGCGGAATCGCCCACCGTGCCCGGCCAGATTGGGGCCACGAGCGACCCTACCTTGAAGCCATGGGCCGCGATCTGGTCGGCGATTCGCCGGATGTCGCTCTCCGAGGCGTCGGGATCGGTGTGGGGAAAGAACAGGAAGTAGTCGATGCCGTCGAATTTCTGTCCGTTGACGTTCGCAGCAGCGGTCAGTTCGAGCATCCGCTCGAGCGAGATCGGTGGCTCCTGGCCGGCATCGGTGCCCTTGCCGACGAGGCCGGGCCACATGGCGTTGTGGAGCTTGGGGGCGGAGTGCGGCATTAGAGCGCCCTTCCGTGCTTGGGGAGATCGGAGTGGACGTCGGGGCCGAAGTAGCGGAGCGAGACGAGCGGGCCGGGGCCGGTGTTTTCCACCGTGTAGCCTGCCGCCGCGGCGTCGGCCGTGATGAAGAGTTCGTCGGCCGTCATCTCGCCGAAGCGGATGAGCGTGGGCGTGGCCACGTCGTGCACGCCCACCCTGCCCTCGCCCTGCACCGTGATCCAGCCGCTGGCGCCGGCGTCTTTGATCGTGATCTTTGCCCCGGGCGCGAGCGTGAGCTCCTTGGCGCTAAAGAGCTGCTGGCCGTCGACGTGGCCGTAGACGATCCACTTGTCGGTCGCGCCGGGGGCGCTTCGCTTTTCGTCGACGATCGGCGAAAGGAAGTTGCTTTCCTTGTAGTGGGTGTCGACGTTCTTCTCCCAGTCGAGCTGGCCGATGATGAAATCGAGATCATGGTGCTTCTCCTTGGGCATGTCCTTCACGAGCAGGCTCCACGGCACTGCTCGGCCCTCGACGAGCGACTGGAACATCGCGAACACGTCGCTGCCCCACTGCGGCTCGTAGGTGAGCAGCGAGCCCGGGGCATGGAGCACGCCCGGCGGAATCAGCCAGCCGGTGCCGCGCTCGAGGCGATAGGCCTTCGAGAGGTCGAGGATGCCGTTGTCGCCCCTGTTCCAGTTTTCCAGGCAGCGGCGTAGGTCGGCCTTCGTGGTGCCGGGCTCGAGGCCCATGAAGGTGTAGGGAAAGTTGTTGTCGCAGTTGTTGTATTGCGGCGGGAAGTAATAGCTCTCGGGCTTGCCCTCCTGGCCGACGAGTTTCGCGTCGGCGAACGACTGGTGCATGTGGTGGGGGATCGGCCCCATGTTGTCGAAAAACTTGGAGTAGACCGGCCACTTCTTGTAGCGATCCCAGATCGCCTTGCCGACGAGCTTCGCACCGCCTTCGGAGACGGCGTCTTTGAGAAGGAACCGCTCGCCGTCGAACACGCACCACGAGAGGCCCTCGTCGGGCACGCGGCCTTCGTTGGCCGCTTCGGTCGTGCTGGCGAACCACCGCTCGTCGATGCCGCCGCGATCGAGGCCGTAGGCGTAGTAGTCGTCGGGATGGAGGCGGACCCGCTTGCCAGGATGCAGAAAGCTTCGCGGCACCCACGTGGGCGAGAGCCGGAGGATGCCCTTGCCGGCGTTCAGCGCCTTGTCGAGCGCGCCCGAGACATTCTTCGCCTCGGGCAGCTTGGCGGACTTTTTCGCAGCGGTGGCCGTGGCCATGGTGGAAACCCCTCGTGGAAATGCTTCTTGGGAAACCGTGTTGTAAGGACCCTTGAAAAGACCCGCAAGCAGCCGCTTCGGGCACACGTGAATCACGCCCGGCGGATTCCAGCCCGGCCGCTGATCGAATTCATTCGCCCGCGGTGATCGCCTTCGCCACGTGCTCCACCGACAGTGGTGCCGAGCCCTCGGCCTTGTTGTTGATCGTGATGAACACGTCGCGGCCAGCTGCTGCCGTCGTACGGGCCAGCCGTGCGAGCGCGGTTCGGCTCGGCAGATCCTCCTCGATGATCCGGCTGAAGGGAAAATAGTCCGCCTTCGCATCGTCATAGGATCTGCCGGCGTGGAGGTTCCACCGCACGACGAGCGGCCCGGCTGCCGACGTGTTCACGCCAAGCGTGCCGGCCTGCAGATCGACGGAAGGCATTCGGGCGTGCACGGCCAGACAGGGCACGGCTCCGGCTGTGGCGAGCGCACGGGCGAAGTCGGCGGAGACGAGTTCCGGATCCCGGACCTCGATGGCGTAGAGCGGGTCCCGCGGCAACGCGGCGACGAAGGCCGCGATGCGGGCGATAAGCCGGGGCACGTTTGCGAGCATCCGGCGACCGAGCGGTGGAAACTGAAACACGAGCGGCCCGGCCTTCGCACCGAGTCCCGTGATCGCCGGCTTGACGAATGCCGCTGCCGCTCCAGCCGCGTCGAGGAACGACGGATTGTCGCGTGCCGCCTCTCCCGATCCGGCCTTGCGGACGACAGGATCGGTGATGGCCGCCGGCGCCTTCACGACGAACCGAAAGTCATCGGGCACCTGCGCGGCGTAGTGGGCGAACTCTGCAGTCGTCAGGGGCGCATAAAACGTGCGATCGAGACTCACGGTGCGAAACAGCGGATGGCGGGCATACGCGGAGAGCCCGTGCCGCGCGAGCATCTGTTCGGTCGCCGGCTTGCCGTTGGCGGCCGCGTAGACGAGCCCCGTCCAGCCCGGAAACGACCAGCTCGACGTGCCCAGGCGGATGCGGGCGGGCAACGCCGCGGCTAGTCCGCACACGTCAGCGCTGACTGACGCCGGATCGACGCCATCGGCATCGGCGAAGAGAGACAGTTGTGACATCAACTGAGGATAAGGGAGAGGGCGGCACATGGTACGCACGGTTGGCTGAGCGTGGTACTCTTTCGGATGACCAGCCCGCCCGGCAGTGGTGCCGGCACCCGACCGAAGAAAGCCAACGGCCGACAAACCCATGAAAGACCCGACCGTCCGCGGCGTTGTCCACCTGATCGAGGAGACCAAGACCTTCGGTCAGAAGGGGTTTCGCAAGCGTCTGGTGGTGCTCGAGCAGTCCAAGGGCACGTTCACCAACTTCATTCCCGTCGAGTTCGTCAAGGAGGGCTGCGACGCGGTGGACGATCTGGCCGTGGGAGATGAGATCGAGGTGACCTACCGCCTGAGCGGCCGCCGCTGGCAGCGGGACGAGGCGAGCGAGGCCAAATACTTCCTGAGTGCCGAGGGGCTCTCGTTCAAGCAGCTGTCCGGAAGCGGGCGGGGCAATGACCGAGCGGACGACGCCCTCGATCCGAACGACGCCCTCGCCGAGGCCGGCGATGACGACGTGCCGTTTTGAACCGGCCCTTCCGCACGCTGCCGTAGCAGGACTGACGCGCCGTCAGGCTCGAAGCCAGTCACGACGACCCGTCGTCGCCCAGTGGTGACGGTTCGCCGATAGATTCAGGTGAGGCGAAGGGCAGCCACTGCTGCGGGTCGTTGGGCGGCGAGGCCGCGCGTCGCCGACCTTTCGTGGCCTCGCCGGCGAGCGACCGGCGCACGGGATCCTGCTGCATCGCCCCGCGCCGGTCGCGACGGCTGCCGTGCTGCTCGGCCACGGCGCGGGCCTCGGCCCGTGCGGCCGGGGCATTGCGCACAGCTGCCAGCCGGCGCTTCGCTTCGCGCACCGCGGCGGCGTGATCGACGAGCGGTGCGGGGTAATTACGGCCGATCACGCATCCGGCCGCCTGCTGGATGTCGGTGGGCATCGTCCACGGCATGTGGATATACGCCGGTGGCACGCCGGCGAGCTCGGGCACCCAGCGGCGGATGAACACGCCGCGCGGATCCTGTTCGATCGCCTGCTTCGTCGGATTGTAGATCCTGAGCGTGTTGATGCCGGTCGTGCCGCTTTGCATCTGCAGCTGCGACCAGTGGATGCCCGGCTCGAAGTCGAGGAAGTGCCGCGCGAGGAATAGGCCCGTGGGCCGCCAGTGCAGCCAGAGGGAATAGCTGGCGAACGACACGACGAGTGCCCGCATCCGAAACGTGAGCCAGCCGGTGGCGACGAGGCTTCGCAGGCAGGCATCCACGAGCGGATAGCCTGTCTTGCCCGCCTGCCAGGCGGCGAGCCGTTCGAGCGAGACATCATTCTCGCGCAGCCCGTCGGCCGCCCGCAGCATGTTGTTAAACTCGATTGCCGGCTCATCCTCGAGCTTCTGCATGAAGTGGCAGTGCCAGTGAAGCCGCGACTGAACGGCCTTTAGGCTCCGCTGCCAGGCCTTGAGTTCGGCGCGGTCGCGCGGGTTCGAGGCCGCGAGCAGGCTCGCCTGCACCTCCTGCCGGCGGGCCTCGCTCGCCTGCCAGACCGTGCGCATCGAGATCGCGCCGAATGCGAGGGAGGGGCTCAGCCGCGAGCAGCTCGTCGGGGCCGAGAGCGGGCTCGAGATGCCGCCGGAGTAGTGCCGCCCGCGGCGGGTAAGAAAGTCGTCGAGCACCTCGTGCGCAGCCCGCTCGCCGCCTCGCTGGCGGTCTTTCGAATCGGCAGCCAGCCCCAGATCCCGGCAGCCAAGAAGGCCGGCCGTCGCGAGCCGCGTGATGCTCGCGAGGCCCCCGCGGCCGGTGCTTCGTGGCACATCAGCCCGCGTAGCCTCCATGCGCGATTCCCAGAGCCGATTCCACCCGTTCCGTGAGCCGAGCCGCCGCACGACGCCGGTCTGCGGCAGTTCGAGAAACTCGACGCCCGCCTCGCGGGCCCAGCGCCGCACGCGTCGGTCCCGGGCGTAGGTCACGCCCGTGCCGGTCTCCTCGTGGGCCACGAGCAGCCGGAAGCCCGTCTCGCGGCGCAGCTCTTCGAGCATCGCCACCGCCTCGCCTCGCCGGGTGACGAGCCGGATGCCGAGCCGGCCGAGGGCCACCTCGAGGTCCACGAGGCACTCCCCCTGAAACTCCGTATGACTCGCATCCCACTCCGGCTGCGCGAGCACCTCGGGCTCGTAGAGAAACACCGCGAACACGGCGCCGCCCCGTGCCCGGGCCACGGCCTCGGCAAGCGCCGGATGATCGGCCACGCGCAGGTCGCGCTTCAGCCACACACAGACCGGTACTGCGTGATCGACCATCGCGACACCATCCTGGACACGGTCCACCGACTGATGTGTCAGTGTAGGCGCGTCGCCGCAGGCAGGTCGAAGCGGTCGAGATGCATCACCTTCGTCCAGGCGGTGATGAAGTCGGCCACGAACCTTTCCTTCGCGTCGTCGCTTGCGTACACCTCGGCGATGGCCCGAAGCTGCGAGTTCGACCCGAACACGAGATCGGCCCGGCTGGCGGTCCACTTCACGGCATCGCTCTTCGTGTCGCGACCCTCGAAGAACTGATCGCACACGGGCGATGGCCGCCACTCGGTGCCCATGTCGAGGAGGTTTACGAAGAAGTCGTTGGTCAGCCTGCCCGGCGTGTCCGTAAGCACGCCGAGTGAGGTCATCGGGCCCGAGCCGGTGGTGGCCCCGAGCACCCGCAGGCCACCGACGAGCACGGTCATCTCGGGCGCCGAGAGTGTGAGCAACTGCGCCCGATCGACAAGCAGCTCTTCGGCCGGCCGGTCGATCTCCCGCGGCAGATGGTTGCGGAAGCCGTCGGCATGCGGCTCGAGCACGGCGAACGATTCGGTATCGGTCATCTCCTGCGTGGCGTCGGTGCGGCCTGGCGCGAACGGCACCGTGATCGCGTGGCCGGCGTCGCGGGCCGCCTTCTCGACCGCCGCCGAGCCGCCGAGCACGATCAGATCGGCGAGCGACACGCTCTTGCCGTCGGTCTGGGCGGCGTTGAAGTCGCGTTGCACACGGGCGAGCACGTCGAGCACGCGGGCCAGTTTCGCCGGCTCGTTGACCGGCCAGTCCTTTTGGGGCGCGAGGCGGATCCGGCCGCCGTTCGCACCCCCACGCTTGTCGCTGCCGCGAAACGTCGAGGCCGAGGCCCAGGCCGTCTTCACGAGGTCGGAGACAGACAAGTCCGAGGCGAGGATTTTGGATTTCAAGGCCGCGATGTCGGCCGCGTCGACGAGCGGGTGGTCGACCGCCGGCACGGGATCCTGCCAGAGCTGGGCTGGCGGCACCTCGGGGCCCATGAGCCGCGACACCGGCCCCATGTCGCGGTGCGTGAGCTTGTACCACGCCTTGGCGAACGCCTGCTGGAACTGCTCGGGGTGCTCGTGGAACCGCTTGGCGATGGGCGCGTAGGCCGGATCCATGCGCAACGCGAGATCGGTGGTGAACATCATCGGGGCATGCGACTTCGAGTCGTCGTGGGCGTCGGGCACGGTGCCCTTGGCCGACGCTTCCTTGGGCGTCCACTGCCAGGCGCCGGCCGGGCTCTTCTTCAGCTCCCACTCGTAGCCGAAGAGGTTGTCGAAGTACTCGTTCGACCAGGTCGTGGGCATGGAGCTCCACGCGCCCTCCAGGCCGCTGGTGATCGTGTCAACGCCCTTGCCGGTGCCGAAGCGGTTCTTCCAGCCCAGGCCCTGCTCCTCGATCGGCGCCGCCTCAGGCGCGGGCCCGACATTGTCGGCGGGGCCCGCTCCGTGCGATTTCCCGAACGTGTGGCCGCCGGCGATCAGGGCCACGGTCTCCTCGTCGTTCATCGCCATTCGTGCGAATGTCTCGCGGATGTCGCGGGCGGCGGCGAGCGGGTCGGGCTTGCCGTTGGGCCCTTCGGGGTTCACATAAATCAGCCCCATCTGCACGGCCGCCAGCGGGTTGTCGAGCCGGCGGTCGCCCGTATATCGCTTGTCGCCGAGCCACTCGGTCTCCGGCCCCCAGTCGATGTCGTTCTGCGGCTCCCACACGTCCGCCCGCCCACCGCCGAAGCCAAACGTTTCGAAGCCCATCGATTCGAGGGCCACGTTGCCGGCGAGGATCATGAGATCCGCCCAGGAGAGCCGCCGGCCATACTTCTGCTTGATCGGCCAGAGCAGCCGGCGAGCCTTGTCGAGGTTGGCGTTGTCGGGCCAGCTGTTGAGCGGCGCAAAGCGTTGCGTGCCGTAGCCGGCGCCGCCGCGGCCGTCGGCCACGCGGTAGGTGCCGGCCGAGTGCCAGGCCATGCGGATGAAGAACGGCCCGTAGTGGCCGTAGTCGGCGGGCCACCAGTCCTGCGACGTCGTCATCAGGGTGCGGAGGTCCTCCTTCACGGCCGCGAGATCGAGCTGCTTGAACTCCGCGGCGTAGTCGAAGCCTGTACCAAGCGGATTCCCCGCGGGCGAGTTCTGGTGAAGGATGGCGATATTGAGCTGGTCGGGCCACCAGTCGCCGTTGGTCATCCCGCCGGCCGCTGTCGTGCGGGTCGCGGCGGCAGCGTGGCCGATCACCGGACATGACGTGGGGTCGGCACTGTGACAGGGAAGGGCGAGGAGCATGACTCCAGCCAGACTGCAGGCGATCGGGCGGACGCTCATGGTTCTGCTTTCCTTCTCTGGATGATGGCTCGGCTACGGCCGCCGCGACCGCTTCGTATATACATCCTCGCACGGGGAGGGTTTCGCGTACAAAATTGGTCCAGGGATCACTGTTGCCCGGCGGACACGCCGGCAGCATGATGACGTGTTCCTCCAGAGTTCACCCGCTTCATGGCGACGCTTCCTCTCGACCGCCTCGCTGCCAGCCTCGAGGGTGATCTCCACTCCGACGGCCTCGCCCGCACGATCTATTCGACCGACGCCTCGGAGTATCAGGAGCGGCCGCTCGCCGTGGCCTGCCCGAAGTCGGAGGCCGACGTCCGCCGGCTCGTGCGGTTCGCGGCGGAGCACCGCGTCGGCCTGATTCCGCGCGGAGCCGGCACGTCGCTCGCCGGCCAGGTGGTCGGTGGCGGCGTTGTCGTCGATCTCGGCCGGCACATGAACAAGATCGTGGCCCTCGATATCGAACGGCGGCGGGTGCGGGTGCAGCCGGGTGTTGTCCGCAATGAGCTCAACAAGTTTCTCGCGCCGCACGGCCTCTTCTTCGGCCCCGAAACATCCACCGCCTCGTGGGCCATGATTGGCGGCATGGTGGGCAACAACTCGTGTGGCTCGAACTCGATCGCCTACGGGTCCACCCGCGACCATCTCATCTCGGCCCGCGGGTTTCTCGCCGATGGGAGCGAGGCGACGTTTGGGCCGCTCTCTGCGGATGCCTTCGCGGCCAAGTGTGCCGGGCCTGCCACGCTCGAGACGCAGATCTATGGTTCGCTCCGCGACATCCTCGGCAACGAGGCAAACCGCCAGTTGATCCGCGACTCATTTCCCCGGCCCGAGGTCACGCGTCGCAACACTGGCTACGCACTCGACGCCCTCCTCGATGCCTCCTGCTTCGATCCTGGCAGCGTTGCCGAGTTCAACATGTGCCGGCTCCTCGCCGGCTCGGAGGGCACGCTGTTCGTCGGTGTGGAGTTCGAGCTGAATGTCATCCCGCTGCCGTCGCCCGGTGCGATCGTCTGCGTCCACTGCCGTTCGGTCGACGAGGCGCTGCGGGCCACGCTCGTCGCCATGCAGCGCCGCGGCGGCGAGGTCGCGCTCACGGCCTGTGAACTGATCGACGACAAGATCCTCGCCTGCACGAAGGACAATGCCGAGCAGACCCGCAACCGGCAGTTCGTCGTCGGAGACCCGGGCGCGGTGCTCGTCGTCGAGTTCAAGCACACTGACCGAGGCCGCGTGGAGCGGGCGGTCGCGAGCCTCGAAGCGGATCTCCGATCCGCCAGCCTCGGCTACGCCTATCCCGTGCTCCACGGAGCCGACGGCGACAAGGTCTGGGAACTCCGGCGCGCCGGTCAGGGCCTCGTCAACAACGTGCCGGGCGACGCCAAGCCCCGTGAGATCGTCGAAGATACGGCCGTGGCAGTCGAGGACCTGCCAGCCTACATCGCCGAGTTCGACCGGCTGCTTGCCGAGAAATACTCGATCGACTGCGTCCACTATGCCCACGCCGGTGCGGGTGAGCTGCACCTGCGGCCGCTCTTCGACCTGCGCACGCCTGCGGGCCTGAAGATGTTTCGTGACGTGGCCACCGATGTGGCGGCACTCGTGAAGAAATACCGCGGCAGCCTCTCGGGCGAGCACGGCGACGGCCGGCTCCGCGGCGAATTCATCCGCACGATGGTCGGCCCCGAGTGCTATGCCTTGCTCGAACGCGTGAAGCGGGCGTTCGACCCACAGGGGATTTTGAATCCGCGAAAGATCGTCGACACGCCGCCGATGGACACGTCGCTGCGGATCGTTCCCGGCGAAGGCGAGCCGCACCGCGACACGGTGTTTCGATTCGCCGACACCGGCGGCGTGCTCCGGGCCGCCGAAAAATGCACGGGCGTCGGCCAGTGCCGCAAGACCCACCTGATCGGCGGCACGATGTGCCCGAGCTACATGGCCACACGCAACGAGCGCGACACGACCCGGGCTCGGGCCAACGTTCTGCGGCAGGTGCTCGCCGATCCGGCCACGGCCGACCCTTGGTCGCGGCCTGAAGTCGCCGAGGTGATGGATCTGTGCCTCTCGTGCAAGGCCTGCAAATCGGAGTGCCCGTCGAACGTCGACATGGCCCGGCTCAAGGCGGAGTGGCAGCAGCATGTGCACGATGCCCGCGGTATCCCGCTCCGTACGCGGCTCGTGGCCGAGAGCGCGGCGTCGCTCCGCCGCGCGGCTGTCGCCCCCTGGCTCTACAACCTCGCTGTCACGGCGCCGGGCATCTCGACGGTCGTGAAGAAGGTGCTTGGGTTCCATCCGCGCCGGTCGCTCCCGCCACTGCCCGCGACCACGCTCCGCGGCTGGCTCAGCCGCCGGCCCGCGCGGCGGTCTCCCGCGCCGCACGGCCGCGTGCACCTCTTCTGCGACGAGTTCACCGATACGCTCGACGCCCCCATCGGCATCCAGGCGGTCGAACTGCTCGAGGCCCTCGGCTGGGAGGTGGTCGTGCCCGACCACGTCGACAGCGGCCGCGCGCATCTTTCGAAGGGGCTCGTCCGCACCGCCCGCGACCTTGCGAGCCGGAATGTCGAGCTGCTCTCGCAGGTCGTCACCGCCGACGCCCCGCTCATCGGCATCGAGCCGTCAGCGATCCTGTCGTTTCGCGACGAGTATCCCGATCTCGTGCCCGAGCGGCTCGCCGCGGCGGCCCGCAGCCTCGCCGGCCACACACTCCTGATCGACGAGTTTCTCGCCCGCGAGGCCGACCGCGGCCGGATCTCGCCCGATGCATTCACGGCCGAGCGTCGCGACATCAAACTCCACGGCCACTGCCATCAGAAGGCGCTCTCGTCGCTCGCCCCCACGGTCGCTGCGCTCTCGCTGCCGCGGAACTACTCGGTCGAGGTGATCCCATCGGGCTGCTGCGGGATGGCCGGCTCCTTCGGCTATGAGCGAGAGCATTTTGAGTTGTCGATGCAGATCGGCGAGCTCGTGCTCTTGCCCGCGGTGCGAGCGGCCGGGCCGGAAGTGCTCCTCGCCGCTCCCGGCACCAGCTGCCGCCACCAGATCAAGGACGGGACGGGCCGAGAGGCCAGCCATCCCGTCGAGATTCTCCACGCCGCGCTCGTCGCTACGTCCTGACCAGGCGGTGCCACGTCACGGTCATGGGCATGGCGGCGGGGGCGGCGAACGGTTCCTTCCCGGACCACAGGGAGAGCGAGACGCGCTCAAGATGCCTGAGAGTGGTGAGTGCTGCTGGAAGCTGCCATTCGAAGCGAATGACCGGTTGGCCGGCCGCCGTGTGGCCCCGCGTGCCTGGCCCATCGCCGACCAAGAGCCCTGGGCAACGGAGTTCCGCCGAGAGGGTTGTCGTCGCGGGCAACGACGCGGCATCGAGTTCCAGCCGCATGAGCAACCAGTCCTGGAGGGCAGCGTTGGGAATCGGGCATGCGACCATGCCATCGCCCGGCGCCAGAGTTCCGCGGACATCAGCGACCGGCAGCACGGTCAACGGTCCACGGTGGCCGCCATCTGGAATGCTGGCCCGGACATGCGCCCGCAGGGCCGCCATCGCGAGCGCGGCCTGTTTCTCACCGGGGGTCGCCGGAGTGGGTCGGGCGGCGTAGCACGCCAGTTCCGCACGCTCGAGATCAGTCGAGCGTGATTCAAGGTGACGCAGCACGTCGGCAGGCACCGCGCGGCCGAGGGCGTCGCGCAGGTAGCCGAGCCCCGCGTGGACCGCGGCGTGCAGCACACGCGAGTCGGCCTCCGCGAGCACCACGTCCCAGTCGATCGTGCCGGCATCGATGAGGCTCGCCGCGTCGACCGTCCAGTCGGCGGCGCCGTCCCGCGACCAGCGCACGCCGTGGGTGACGGCGAGTACGAGAGCGTCGGCGGGCGCAGGCAGGTGCACGGTTGCGCCGCGCCACTGGTGCGTCGTCGCCCTCCTCCAGAGCCCGTCGTCGTCGCCCGTGAGCCGATTCAGGTGGTTCGAGAAGTGGTGGAGGTCGATCTCGCCCCGACCTTTGCAAACGGTCCAGGCATGATGGCCTGCCACCGCGCTCGCCGCCCGTGCCTGCACGGCCCACGGCGGCTCGCGGAGCGTCCAGCCGGCGCCGCAGAGCAGCGCGAGTGCCCGCTCCGCGGACGCCAGCGGCACGAGCACGTCGACGTCGCGGATCAGCCGCTCGTGTGCTGACGCAGGCTGGGCCACGACCCGGGCGGCGCCCTTGGTCAGCAAGACCGGGATCCCGGCCGACGACAACGCCGTGAGCGCCGGGCCGGCCGGTTCGAGGCACATCTGCGTGTGCACCCAGAGGAACTTGCGGATGCCCTCCACGCGGGGCCTGACATCGGCGTCTTCCTCGAGCATGGCGATCCGGCCGGCCACGGCCGCCAGCATCCGCACCTCGCTCCACGACGTAGTATCGAGGTCGTGCTCGGCCCGCCAGCGGCGCCACGCGGCGCGGGCTTCGGCCTCGGGAGCAAGCGCGGCTCGCACCAAGAGGTCGAGCCCGCCACGCGGCACGGCGATCGGATCGAATGCATTGTTCATGGTTTCGGGGGCCGCCGGCGGGCGAGGGCGGCGCGGGCCACGGCGAGTAGGTCTGCGTTGCGGGCGACACTCTGGCTGAGCGTGCCGGGCCGCAGGCGCCGCCGCAGCACGATCCGGTCGATGGCGTCGAACAAGCAGCCTGCGTGCCGGGCGCGGTCGACCCACTCGACCCAGGCGCCGACCCGCAGCGATTCGTCGAGCCGCCCGGCGCGGTCGAAAGCCTGCCACCGCAGGAGCATACCGCCGGTGAGCCAGGCCGGCTCGTTCATCCGCGGCACGAACCGCGCGGCCACGTCGGCGGAGAGCGTCGGACATGGAAACTCGCTGAATCGCCCTACACTGCCGGCGAGGTCAGCCCGTGCGGCGAGGTGCCGCTCCTGCGCCTCCAGGCAGTCGGGTGTCCAGAGGTCGTCGGCGTCGAGAAACGCCACGAGGTCTCCTCGCGCAGCCTGCAATCCAGCGTTGAGGGCGGCTGCCACGCCGCGGTGGGCTTGTCGCACGACGCCGGCGCCGCCTGCGGTCGCGACCGCCACCGTGTCGTCACTCGAGCCGTCGTCCACGACGATCACTTCATCGGCGCTCCGCGACTGCGCACGGACGCTCGCGAGCGTCTCGCCGAGCGTCTCGGCCGCGTCGTGCGCAGGGATGATCACACTGATTGTCGTCATGCTTGCTCCACGAAGCTCGCGAAGTCGCGCAGCGGTGTCGCAAGCGTGCCGGCCGCCCGCCGCCGCAGGATCGATTTGTGGGTGGCGAGGCGAAAGTCGGCCTGCTGGCGGGGATTGTCGGCCGCCATCAGCGACGCCGCGTGCCGTCGATAGAAGAGTTCGACGCTCCGCAGGATCGTGAACGGCACGGCGGCCTCACGCACTCGCAGCATGAGGTCGACGTCTTCGCCGTAGAGCAGCGCCTCGTCGAATCGGCCGCCCAGCTTGTCGAGGGTCTCACGCCGGTAGATGCATGCGCCGAGATGCACGTGGAAGATCGTCTCGGTGCGGCTGTTGGCCGCGGGCTCGAGGCCCGAGCCATCGGCCGTCTCGAAGTAGCGGACATACCCGCTCACCATGTCGACGTGCGGCGCACGAGAAAGGCGATCGAGCTGCCGCGAGAGCTTGCCTGCCGGCCACAGGTCGTCGGCATCGAGAAAGGCGATCAGGTCGCCAGCCGCCTCGGTAAGCGCCACGTTGCGGGCTGCTGCAGGCGTGAGCGGGCCTGCGGCCACGAGCCGCACCGGATGCCCGGCCGCGCGATGCCGCCCCGCAACCTCCGCGGAGTCGTCGCTCGACGCGCAATCGACCACCACCACTTCGTGCACGGGTCGCTCCTGCCGCCAGACCGACTCGAGCGCCGCGTCGATAAAGCGGCCCGCGTCGCGGCAGGGCATGATCACCGACACGCGGTCGCTCATCGGCAGCCCCCTTCGATCCAGGCCCGGAGCGTGTCGACGGCCTCTGTAGGATTCGTCCCGAGGGCCAGCGTGAACGAAGGCACCGAGCGCACGAGCGCCGCGGCCTTGCGCAGGGTTTCGGATTCCGCACCGCGGAGGAGAAACGCCGTCGGTGGCCCGACCGCCCGGAGCATGCCGCCAGGGGCGAGCGGGGTGATCGTGGTGGTCGCCTGCCCCGCGATCACGCAGTGCATGAGGGCCGCGAGCGGCACGGATCGCACGAGCCGCCCGGGAGCCACGTCGGAGTAGCGCACGAGCAGCTTGTCGCCACACGGCCGCGCGGCAGCGCTGGTGAAGAGATCCGGCACGCGACCGGCGGGCTCTTCCGGAAAAAACTTCGCGGCGTCGTAGAGCGTGTGGGCGGTCCACGCTCCGGCGCCGTCGTCGACGACGACGAGGTCGTCGCCACACGTGCCGAGTCCGGCGGCGACCGCCGCCATCACCGTCGTCGACTTGCCCGAGCCGCCCGGGCCCGCGAGCAGGACGCCGCGGCCGCGGTGCGCGACGACGCCGGCATGCAGCAGCGTGGCCGACGTGCCGGCGAGGAACCAGTTGAAGATGGCCTTGAACGGCGCCGCCTCCTCCCAGAACGGCACGTCCGTCGTGTCGGCGATCCAGAACAGGCCGCGGCGGGTGGCGGCGTCGCAGATCGACCAGAACCGGCGGTCGTGGTCGTAGAAGGCGCGGAGCCCGCGTGCTTCGTCGACGTGCAAGCGCTCGAGATGCCGTGGGCTCGTGTGCGGCAGATTCCACGGCGGCGGGATCGCGCCTGCCAGCGTTCCGTTCAGCACCGTGAGCGTGAGGTCGGACGGATCGGATGGATCGTCGGTCACAACGAGGCAGCGCGTGAGCCGCTCCGTGAGGCCGCCGTCATTACCCACGATGCGGCAGCCTTGGCGGCCGACGTGAAACCGACCCGTGTACGTCGCCTCGGCCTCTGCACGACCGACGGCGTCGTCGAGCAAGGCGAGCAGCACGCGGGTCGAGTCGGCGTGTGCGTTCGTCGCATCCAGCGGCGACGCGAGGGCGTCAGGAGACATCGGGGAAATTCGCGGGCCTGAGCGGCCAGCCGGCGGCGGCATCGACCTCGTGCACCGGGTCGATCGCGATCAGTTCTGCGAGGTCCGAGAATGCGGCCACGATCGGCGCGGCGAATCCACCGGCCGGCACGGAGCAGGCGATGTCGGCCTGCGGAGGCGCCGCGGTCTCACGGACGAGATCGTGGCGGCAGAGATCATCGAGAGCAGCTGCGAGCGCCGGGCGGTCAGCACCGTGGGCCGTGAACGTATCGAGCACTGCAGTCTGGCTGCGCGGTGCCGCAAATGCCCGCCAAAGGTCCACAGCCGCCCCTTGGAGGCTGAAGTAGACCCCCTTCTCGATATCGATCAGGACGACCTCCCCGGCGAATTCCTCGGCGGCGATCCGGTCATTGGCCACGAACGCGGCGGACATCGGGCTTTTCCCGGGCAGAGACGACGTTCCGCGGGCAGATCCATTCTCCCGCCGTATTTCGACGATATAGTACTAGATGTTCCGCGGATCGGCCTTCGGGCCCGCGTCGGGCCATGGTTTTTCGGCCCGACGGCGAAGCGGGTGATTTCCAGAGGAGTGATCCTATGGTGCACAGCTTTGCCAGAGTCTGGCGTGCGTTGCTGGGCTGCGCCTGTGCCATCGGTCTGGCCGGCATCGTCCGAGGCGCGGCGCCGGAGCAGATTGATTTCGCGAAGCATGTGCAGCCGATTCTGGCCGAGCACTGCGCCCACTGCCACGGCATCGACGAATCGACGCGGCAGGGTGGGCTGCGGCTCGATATCCGGCAAAACGCCCTCGAAGGGGGCGACTCCGGCGAGCCGGCGATCCTGCCGGGCAAGCCGGAGGAGAGCGAGTTGGTGGCCCGCATTCGGTCGACCGACCCCGACGTGATCATGCCGCCGCCGCACGAGAAGAAGCCCCTCTCGGCGGAACAGAAGGCAGTGCTCGAGGCCTGGATCGCCGACGGAGCAGGCTACCACCCGCACTGGTCGTTCGTGCCGCCGCAGAAGGCCGTCGTGCCGGCCGTGGCAGGGGCCTCCAACCCGATCGACGCGTTCGTGGGTGAGCGGCTCG
>Ga0208856_1000385_pt1 | contig 17458 bp, 12 predicted proteins | sample LakMenEpi13Jul12_FD_150690 | JGI IMG/M metagenome (GOLD analysis project Ga0208856, IMG submission 150690) | Freshwater microbial communities from Lake Mendota, WI - 13JUL2012 deep hole epilimnion (SPAdes) | ecosystem: Environmental > Aquatic > Freshwater > Lentic | place: Lake Mendota, Madison...
CTCCAACGCGCACACCAGTCTGCACCGAGCACCTGCTGCATCGCGGCGCGCAGTCGCTGCTCGATCGGCGCGGTGATCTCCGCCGCGCGTTCGTAGTGTGCGAGCGATGCGATGTGTTCATCGAAATCCGACGGCTTTGCAGCACCGAGGCTCAGCGTGTGGACTTCCGGGCGCGCAAGGCACCACAGGTCGTTCCATTGCATCGGCGGGAGCGGCGCGCAGAGTTCTGTGAGTTTTCTCGGAGGTGCGTAGAGCTTTCCGCCCTTGTCGTTTGGGCTGATGATGAACACGCCCATGTCCCGCGCCGTCGCCGCCTGCACTGCACGCCAGTTCAGCTCATTCACGAAATACCAGTGCAGGTTTACGTAGTCGAAGGCATCGCTCTCGATTGCCTTCACGATGAGGTCCGTCGTCGCGTGCGTGCTGAAGCCGATGAACCTGCACCGCCCCTCGCGCTGGAGCTTGCGCGCCTCGTCGAGGCAGCCGCCCTTGCGCAGCGACCAGTCGAGCAACTCGGCGTTATTGATCCCGTGCAGCGAGAGAAGATCCACATGATCGAGCTTCAAATACGCCATGGATTTCTCGAACGTCTCACGAAACTCCCGAGCCGTGGCGAAGGGCGCGATCTTCGTCTGCACGATCATCTTCTCTCGCGGCAGTCGCGGTAAAATCCATCCGAGTTGCATCTCGCTGCTGCCGTAGCCGCGCGCCGTCTCGATGTGATTGATGCCGAGTTCCAGCGAACGCAAAATAGTCGCCTCCAGATTCCGCTGCCCCGCCTCTTCCACCGCCTCCGGCTTCACATCATCCCAGCTCTGCTGGTAGCGCATCCCTCCGCAGGAAAAGACGGGCATCTGCAAATTCGTGCGACCGAAGCGGCGGTAATACATGCCCGCCCTTATGCCGAAAGCGCGCCGCCCGCGGCAAGAACGCTCGCCCCGGCCGGAAGGATTCAGTCCGTGCGGTTATGTTAAAACGCAGAAAGGGGACGGAGAGGATCGCGAAGGGATGCAATGAAACTTCCGCAAAGATCGGTGCGGGAAAATCCTTCCTCTGCGTAACTCCCGAACCCTCTTTATGCCTCTGCGTTTTTTTGAAACATGCCGTGCGAGTTCCAACCGCATTGTTCCGGACGGAAGGTCTCAGCCAGTCGCGCGATGCTTACGCGATGCGCGAAGTCAGACCGCCGTCAATCGTCAGCGTGTCGCCGGTGATGTAGTCGTTCTTCGCGAGCATCACGATCACATCGGCGACCTGCTTCGGCGTGCCTTCGCGAGCAAGCGGGATGCGGTGCTCGAGGTTCAATTTCTTCTGCGCGTCGCTCATGTTCTCGTGGAATTTCGTGCGAATGACACCGGGCGCGACGCAGTTCACGCGGATGTTGTCCGCTGCGAGTTCGCGGGCGAGCGCACGGGTGAGCTGGGGCAGCGCGCCTTTCGCAGCCTGGTAGGCGATGGCACCCATGACGCCGAGCTTCCCGGCCGTAGAGGAGATGAGAATGATCGCGCCTTCCTTGTGTTTGCGGATGTGCGGCACGGCGGCGCGGGCGAGGTGGAAGACGGCATGGACATGCACGTCGAATGCAGCGTTCCATTCCTTGGGCGTGACTTCCATGAGACCTCCGGGCACCGCGCCGCCCGCGGAATGGACGAGCACATCGAGACGCTTGAGTTCCTTCGCCGCCTCTTCCACGAGATGCCCGCACTGCGCCGCCGAGCCGCAGTCGCCAGTGAGGACGACGCACTCGCGCCCGAGCTTTTCGATCTCGCGCATGGTGCGCTGCGCATCGTCATCAAGATGCCGCGAGGTGATGGCGACATCCGCGCCTTCCTTTGCAAACGCGAGCGCGGTGGCTGCGCCGATGCCGCGCGTGCCGCCTGTGATGAGTACTGCTTTGCCGTGGAGGATCATGGATTGCGGGGTGAAGTGGGGCTTCGACTTGGAAATGCGGAGGATAATTTATTTAGCCGCACAAGGTCAAACATACGATTCCGACAATTCGTTCACATTCATCCTGCTCCTGCGCAAAATCCACACTGGTCCCGCCAATGCACGGGTTGCCAGGCGCCGCGCGGACTTCCGTCATTTCCCCATGAAAACAAAACCCGCAATGGTGACGCGCAAGCTCGGAGACGACCGCAACGAAACGGCTAAAAAAGCGCGCACGACCGACAAGAACTTCAAGCAGTCGCGCGACGTGCATGAGGATCGCGGCTGCGTGCAGAGTAAGATGGGCAAGTCCGTCCACACGGACAAAGGCAAGGCGAGGCGCTGAAGCATTTCAATAAGACCTATGGCCGTCGTTGGAGGTTGGGATTGGTGGTGGAGCGTCCTGGATCATGGAAGTGCGGAGCGCCGGTGCAGCGTGACCTCCGGGCACGGTTCTTCGGCGGGGCGTAAGTATTCCATCCGGGAAACGCGCCCGGGAGGTCGCGTTCCACCGCCGCTCCGCACCGCTCAACTCGGAATGCGGAACACGGCTACGCTATCTCTTGAATTGCTCTGGCGGAGGCGCAGTGCTCAGTCCGCCATCGTGACTGCCTTCACGCCTTCGCGGGAGAGGAATTCCTTTGCAAGCGCGCGGTATGCTGCGGAGCCAAGGCCGCCCGGCTCGTACTGGATGATCGGCTGCCCGTGGCTCGGCGCTTCGGCGAGGCGGATGGTGCGCGGGATCACGGTCTTGAAAATGATGTCGCCGTAGTGCTTCTGGATCTCGGCGATGACGGCGTTCGAGTGGTTCGTGCGCATGTACATCGTCATGAGGATGCCGCAGAGTTGGAGCCCGGAATTTGCGCCGGACTCCCGAAGTTGCTCGCAGAGGCCGACCATTTTCGCGAGGCCTTCGAGGCTGTAATATTCGCACTGGAGCGGGATGAGGATCTCGTCTGCGGCGCAGAGCGCATTCGTCATGAGCACGCCGAGCGAAGGCGGGCAGTCGAGGACGATGAAGTCAAACGGCGCATCGGTGCGCATCCCGGCGAGCGCGTCGTGAAGGCGCATGAGATGATCGCCGGAACGGATCGCTTCGACTTCCACGCCGGCGAGATCGAGGTTCGCGGGGATGAGCCAGAGATTTGGAAAGCGCGTGGGAATGATCATTTCCGACAGCGCCGCGCCGCCCATCATGGGCACGGATGCGGAGATCTCGTCCATCGGCTCGATGCCGAGGCCGCTTGTGGCATTGGCCTGCGGGTCGAGGTCAACGAGCAGGACGCGCTGGCCCAGCTCCGCGAGGCAGGTGCTGAGATTGAGCGAGGTGGTCGTCTTTCCGACGCCGCCTTTCTGGTTCGCCACGGCGATGACTTTCATGAAGTCGCGGAGTGTAGGAATGCGCGGGGCGATGAACAGAAAATTGACGTGCGGTGAATATTTGGGCGCAGATCGAGTGGATCAATTCTGGAAAACTGGATTGCGGCGCCGAAACTTGGATTCAAACGCAGAGATGCGGAGACGGTCGGAGAGCAACGCAGAGGAAGCCCTGAACCCATCCCTCTGCGCGCCTCTCTGTTTTCCTCTGGGCCTCTGCGTTCACAATGGAGTGTCCGTAACGCGTGTCCGCAGAGAACAAGAAGCCGCGCAACGCTTTCGTGCTCTTCGTATGGTTCGCGAACAACGTCCTCATCTCATCCTTTTGCGCACTCTGCGGTTTCGCGCACTGCGGGATCGTGGTTCAGTGCGCGCTCGCACGATGGTCGAACTCACTGAAAAAATACTGATGGAAGCCGGCGCCTGGGAAGCCATGAAGGAGGCGCGCGCGATTTATGACGCAGGAAAAGTGATCGAAGCATCCTACGAGCCTCCGGTGCTCGCAGGCCGCGTGCGCGGTGCGGATGGTGAGTTTCGCGCGGGGCTGCACGTGCGTTCGCGGACGGACATGGAGAACACCTGCACCTGTCCCACGAGCCGCAGGCGCGGGCTGATCTGCGCGCATTCGCTCGCGGTCGGTGTGGCGGTGATCCGCGGGCTGAAAAAGCCGGAGCCGACGGCGGTTGTGCGAGGCAAATGTGAAGCCGCAGATGCCCCATCAGCCACGGAAAGCAGCGCCGAAAACGCAGCGCCCACACCGGCAAGTGATCCGAATTTTTCCTCCAACACCGACGACCCCGACGCCGCGCTTCATGTGATCCTGCCGCCGAATCTCGCCGCAGCGTGGGAGAAAAAATCCGTGATGATCGTGTGTGAAATCGAAACCGCCGGCCAGCGCAAGCCGCTCGGCGCGCTCGACAAGTCCCAGCGCTTCCGCGCGAGCGAGGCGGATGTACGGCTCGCGATGCACCTGCGCAAGTTCGCGGATGGAAAACTGCCTGCGATGGCGATGCTCACGCGCGCGCAATTCGCCGCGCTGCTCGGCGCGCTCGAAGGACACCCGCGCGTGACTTTCGGCAAGTCGCAACCGGCGCAGATCGAAGGGCAGGGGACTCGCGACACGCTGCACATCGGGCGCGCGGACGACGGCTCGCTGCGCGTGTCGCACATCGCGACCGAGGGCACGCTGCTGCTCGCGGAAAATTCCGCATGGCGGCTGCACGATGGAAGATTCACGCCGGTCGCACCAGGCTTGCCCGCGGCCTACCTCGCGATGCTGGAGCGCGCGATCCACATTCCCGCGGATGCGGCGGACGGGTTTGCAGCGCGCGAACTTCCGATGCTCGGCGGATTCTTTGAAATCGAGGGCGACGTCATGCCGGGCACACCGGGACTGCCGGAGGAACTTCCGATCCCGAAGTTTGCCGCGCACTTCGAGGGATCGCTGAATTTCCTCACCGCACGCATCGAGGCAATCTACGGCGAGCGCCGCATAACGCTCGACGCGACCGGCGCAGCGCTTGCGAAGTTTTTGCGCAACCGCGCGGGCGAACAGGCGGCGCTTGAGCGGCTGCGCGCATTCGGATTTTCCGGGCCGGACAGAAAAGGGGAACTCACGCTCAAGGGCGAGCAGCGCATCTTGGCGTTCTTCGCCGCGGGACTGCCACGGCTCCGGCGCGAGTGGACGGTGGAGGTCGGCGAGCGGTTCGGATTCGTGACGCGCGACGTCGAGATCATCGAGCCCCGGCTGGAAATCCGGTCGTCCGGCGAGCAGTGGTTCGACCTCTCGTATGAACTCGGCACCGCCGCTGGCGAACGGTTTTCGGGCGCGGACATCGCGCGGCTGCTACAAGGCGGTCAGAGCCACCTCCGCCGGAAAAATGGAAAGCTCGCCGTCTTCGATCCGGGGCTGCTCGATGAGTTCGAGCAACTCTTGCGCGACAGCAATCCGCGGCAGAGCCAGGCAGGCGTCTATCGGCTGGATCGCAGGCAGGCAGGCGCGCTGGATGCCTTTGCCGAGGAAAATGCGATGCCCGTCGCCGGCGAGCAACGCTGGCGGGAATGGGCCGGTGCCGCACGGAAGCTCGAACGGCTCATCCCGGTGCCGCTCGGGTCGTTGGAACCGATCTTACGAGAATACCAAAAACAGGGTGTCTTTTGGCTGAACTTTCTGGCGCAAAACAGCTTCGGAGGAATCCTCGCTGATGAAATGGGCCTCGGAAAGACACTCCAGGCGCTCGCATTTCTCCGCACGGTGGCCGGGCAGGGGCCGAGCCTGATCGTGTGTCCATCATCGCTCATTTTCAACTGGCGGGCGGAATCCGCGAAATGGACGCCGGAACTCCGAGTTCTCGCGCTCGACGGCCCGAACCGGGCGGATGATTTCCATAAAATTGAGAACGCAAATCTGGTAATTACAAGTTACCCGCTGCTGCGGCGCGATATTGATGCTTACCGCACGCATGAGTTCAACACGGTCATCCTCGATGAAGCCCAGCACATCAAGAATCCCGAAAGCCAGAGCGCGCAGGCCGCCACAGCACTGAAGGCGCGGTGCCGATTCGTCCTCACAGGCACGCCGGTGGAGAATTCCGTCCGCGACATCTGGTCGCTGATGAACTTCCTGATGCCCGGATACCTCGGCACCCGAAAGGAATTCCAGGAGCGCTACGAAAACGCCATCCAGCGCGGGACCGCCAGCCCCGAACAGCAGCGCCTGACCCGCAGAATCCGTCCATTTTTGCTTCGCCGTACGAAGCAGGAAGTCGCAAAGGAAATACCGGATAAACTAGAGCAAGTCGCTTATTGCGAGCTGACTGACGAACAGAGAGATATCTACACTCAGCTCGCAACTGCCACGAAACGGCAGATCTCCGAGTTCGCCGGTCAAAAGGACCGAAACAAGGCCCGCATGATGATGCTGACCGCGCTCCTGAGGCTCCGGCAAGCGGCCTGCGATACCCGTTTGCTCGGCCTCGAAAACCCGCCACCCGAAGCCGAGGCGTCCGGGAAGCTGGCTCTGCTAGAAGAATTGCTGCTGGAGGCCATAGACGGAGGTCACCGGGTGCTGATTTTCAGCCAATTCGTGACCATGCTCGGCCATATTCGCGCGCGGCTCGATAGACTGGGCATCGCGCACTGCGATCTCGACGGCCAGACCCGCGACCGGGCCGCGCAGGTGGAGCGGTTCCAATCCGGAGCCGTCCCGGTTTTCCTCATCAGCCTGAAGGCCGGCGGTACCGGCCTGAACCTGACGGCCGCCGACACGGTGATTCATTTCGACCCGTGGTGGAATCCCGCCGTCGAGGCACAGGCAACCGACCGTGCCCACCGAATCGGCCAGAAACGCGCCGTCACGAGCTACAAACTCATCGCACGGGGCACCGTGGAGGAGAAAATCCTGACTCTCCAGGCCAGAAAGCGCGCCGTCATCGCCGCGACCTTGGAAAGCGAGCAACCGCTCATGGAAGGTCTGAATTTGGAAGAAATCGAAAGCCTGCTCGCGTAGCGTTTAGATCTGGCTCACGAAGGATTGCAGGCGCCAAGAACCACGCAAAGGCCTGCGATGCCGGGTATTTTCGCACGCGCCATCAGGGCGATCTCGCGGAAATTCGGTGAACAACTCAGCGATTTGGCGAGGCCGCAGAATCTCAATCGCAGTTCTTCGGAAGTTATTCACAGCCAAGGAAAGAGCCTCACGATAGGTGCATATATAAAACATCCCACAATGTGTGTCATGTGAAATGGTTCGCGGGGAACTGAGCGTTCATGACACCGGCACGCTGTCACGGCACGGCATCGCCCTCAAGTGGGAACCTCACCGATTCACTCCGTCGCGACGACTGTGCGAACCGACGATCACTTCTCCACCGTCAGCGCAGCCTCGATGCTGGCCGCGACCTGCTTTGCCAGAAATGCGGAGCCTTCCGCCTTGAAATGCATGTCCTTCGCACTCTGAAGTCCAGCGATGCGCGGGATGATTGCGGCGTTGAGATCGTCAATGGCCACGCCGTTTTCCTTCATCACCTTTTCCGCGATGGCGTTGTATTCCGGCACCTTGCCGAACGTGCGCGGTGGATTGAGTTCGCCATCGGGGATCGGCGTGGTGGTCGCCCAGTTCAGTCTCGCGCCGGTGGTCTTCATCCGCGTCACGAGGGCGCGGAGATTTTTCCCGTAGTCCTCGGCCTCCACCTGCCGTTTGCCGTCGGGCATGAATTTCAAATCGTGGATGCCCCAGTTGAAATGGATCACGTCCCACTTTTCGGTGCCGAGCCACCTCTCAATGCTGACGGTGACGTTCTTCGTCAGGCCGCCGTTCGTCGGGATACGATGGGGGTTGGCCTTGTCCTTATGCTGTCGAATTTGGAAGTGCGTCCTGCTCCCGTGATGCCGCTGCGCGGGGCCAAACTTCTACGGTCCAACGTTCAACGTTTAACATCCAACGAAGACGCAGCCGAACGGCTGTATTGCGAGTGGCCCTGCTCCCGCTGCGCGAGAGCGCGACCTTGCTGCGCATCGAAGCCGACGCCTGCCCCGGCAAAGGCTTATGGGACTCTTGGGGCGCACGCCCCGTCGCCGATTTCTGACGCGAAACCGATGCGAAACCGATGCGAAGCAGGCGGCGGGAAAGCAGCGAGGAGGTGTCATTGCAAATAAGCTTCGCCGAAAAAAAGCCGCAGCCTTGACCCTCGCCGCGCGGTTGTTACGTTCGCGCCCCTTTCTCACTCCACACATCCCATGAGCGACACCACTGCCGCCGCTGCCCCGAGCGGTCCCCGCGTTTCCAAAATTTCAGAGAGCGTCATCCGCATTGCGGGCGATTCGCAGGACGGCATCCAGGCCATCGGCGGCTTCCTCGCGCGGCTCGCGGGGCGCAGCGAGCAGGATGTGATGACGTTCATGACGATCCCGTCCACCATCTCGGGCGGGGCTTCGATTTTCCAGGTGCGCATCGGCTCCGGCGAAGTGCTGAGCGCGGGCGATGAGGCGGATGTGCTGCTGTGCTTTTACGACCACAGCTACACGAACCACATCAGTTCGCTGAAGCGCGGCGGCATCGTGCTTTATGATTCGGATCATGTGAAGCCGAACGAGGAATTCCTCGGGACTTATCGCCATGTGGGCGTCGCCATTTCGAGCCTCACCGTCGAGGCCATCGGCGGGACGGGGCGCGACAAGGGGAAAAATATCTACGCACTCGGGCTCATCGCGCGGATGTTTGATCTGAATGTGCCGAAGCTCACGAAGCTGATCGAGGAGCGCTTCGGCGGAAAGGATCCGTCGGTCGTGCAGAACGCGCTGAATTGTTTCAACGGCGGCTACGGGCACCAGATCCAGGGGCTCATGGAGTCGTTCCATTTCGAGCATGCCGAGCACACCGGCGCGCCGCAGGTGGTGATGAGCGGCAACGAGGCGCTCGCCTTCGGCATCATCGCGGCGGGCGTGCGCTTCGGCGCAGGCTACCCGATCACGCCGTGGAGCGAGGTGATGGAACTGCTGCGCCGCGAGTTGCCGAAATACGGCGGCTCGTTCATCCAGACCGAGGATGAAATCGCGGCGATCTCGATGGCGCTCGGCGGCAGCTACGGCGGCCGCGTCGCGGTGACGGGATCGAGCGGGCCGGGAATTTCGCTGAAGACCGAGGCGCTCGGCTGGGCCTCGATGGCGGAGATGCCGGTGGTGATCATCGATGTGCAGCGCGGCGGGCCGAGCACGGGCATGCCGACGAACCAGGAGCAGAGCGACCTGAACATCGCGGTCTTCGGCGGTCACGGCGACAGCCCGCGCGTGGTGCTCGCGCCGTCGAGCGTCGAGGACTGCTTCTACACGGCGATCGAGGCGGTGAACATCGCGCGGAAATTCAGCACGCCGGTGATCATCCTGAGCGACCAGGCGATTGCGACGCGCATCGAGGCATTCCCCTGCCCCGACTTGCAGAACCTCTGCCAAGACATCTCGCCGGACTTCACGCCCGTCGCGGATCACAAGCCTTACGACCTCTCCGCGCCGGACGGCATCACGCGCCACGTCGCGCCCGGCACGCGCATCGCGAGCGGGAAATATCCCGTCGCCACCGGCCTCGAACACGACGAACTCGGCCACCCGACCGGCTCCGGAAAAATGCACACGCAGATGAATGCGAAGCGCCGCAACAAGCTGCGCAAACTCGCGACGGAAATCCCCGTGCCGAAAATTTATGGTGCCACCGAAGGTCATGTGCTGCTCGTCGGCTGGGGCTCCAGCAAGGGCCCGATCGAGGAAGCCGTGAAGCTCGGGCGCTCGCAGGGCGAGGCCGTCTCCGGCCTGCACATCAAGTACATCAATCCCCTTCCCAACGATCTCGAAAAACTCTTCAGCGGCTTCACGCACGTCGTCGTCTGCGAGATCAATGACGAAGGCCTCTACGGCCACGGCCAGCTCGCCTCGCTGCTGCGTTCGCGCTACTGCGATCCGCGCATCCAGAGCGTGACGAAGACCGACGGCCTCCCCTGGAAGGTGAAGGAAATCCTCACCCGCGCGCTCACCCTCACGAAATAACTTCTCACTTTTCCCGACATGAGCACCATCGCCGTCCCCAACGAAGCCCTCCCCCGCACCGGCATCGCCGCCACACTGCCCGCGCCCGCGCCGCTCGCCGACGCCGACCGCAAGCCACTCACGAAAAAGGAGACCGCCGCCGACCATCCGACGTGGTGCCCCGGCTGCGGCGACTTCAGCGTGCTCGCGCTGTACTACAAGCTCATCGAGAAGCGCAAAATGCTGCACGAAAAAATCACGACCGTCGCCGGCATCGGCTGCTCGTCGCGCTTTCCGTATTTCGTGCAGGCGCACGGCGCACACTTCATCCACGGGCGCGCGCTGGCCTTTGCGAGCGGCGTGTCGCTCTCGCGGCCGGATCTGCACGTGTTCGTCTTCGGCGGCGACGGCGATGCGTTTTCCATCGGCGGAAATCATTTCACGCACACCGCGCGCAAGAACATCAAGATGACCTACGTGGTCATGGACAACTTCGTGTACGGCCTCACGAAAAAGCAGACCTCGCCCACTTCGCCCATCGGCTTCAAGTCGAAGACCGACATCGGCGGCAGCACCGACCGCCCGGTGAACCCGATGAAGCAGGCCATCAGCGCCGGCGCGACTTTTGTCGGCCGCAGCACGGCGACGAACGTGAACCACCTGCTGAAGCTCATGGAAGCCGCGATGGATCACGACGGCTTCTCGTTCATCGAATGCCTCAGCGAGTGCATCGAATTTTTCCCCGGCGCGTTCGATGCGGCGATCCCACGCAAGGGCGGCACATTCCCCGAGATCCCCGCAGAGCACGACGTGACGGACGAATACGCCGCCTACAAACTCTGCGACGCGCCGTGGCCCGGCATGTTCGGAACCTTCTACAAGGCGAACCGCCCGACGAAAAATGCGAACGAGGCGAAGCTCATCACCGACGCGCGGGCGAAGCTCGCGGGCGTGCCGGACTGGCAGATTCTCCAGCGGAATTTCGACCGGATGAAGTGAGCGCGCGTTATTTTTTTCTTAATCCTATTCTCAATCTTAATCGTAATCCCGGTCTCGCTCCAGTCTCGCTCCATCGAGGCAGAGCAAGATTAGGATCAAGAAATAGATTAAGAGGAACCCGGAACTTTCTTGCGCTCTCATCTGAATAATCCGCTCGCCCTTCCAACACAAAACCAAGAACATCTCCCCATGAAAATCCTCCTCCCTGTCGCCCTCGCCGTCTGCACGATCTTCACCGGTTGCCTGCCGCCGCCGGGACGCAGCGTAGTAGTCGCCCGCGGCTATCATCGCGATCCCTATTATCCCCATGTGTATCCGGGCACTCGCACTGTGGTGGTCCGTGAGCCGTATCGGAGACCCGGGGGAATCGTTGTCGTGAGCCGCACGGCACCGGCTCCGCGCTACGAAGTCGCGGGCCGTCCGCCCTTCCCCGGCGCGCGCTGGATCGCCGGGAGGTGGTCTTGGGAGCACGGCACATGGGTGTGGCACCGCGGCCACTGGGTCCATCGCTACTAGCCCTGGGGCTCCCGGAAAAACGCGCCCATTCCGTGGCGAAATGGCACGGCGTCTGCGATTAGCGGGCTTGAGCCGGTGGTGTTCCGCTGACATGAACGCGGAGCTGAACGGCACAGCCCAATGCCATTTAGCAGTCATTCTCCCGTCCCTCGGAAACAGTTCGCAGCGAATGCCCTGATCGGCATCGCCGCACTCCTCGTCCCCTGCGCCACGATCCGTGCCGCTGGAGATCAGAAAGCAACCGCCCCGGTCTCGAAGACCGCGGTCGCGCGGGCGGCGAAAAATGCGAAGACGCAGCCGCTGCTCACGTCCGCACCAGCGGCGAAAACGCCCGTGCCTTCGCCGCGGGCATCGTGGGTCGAGCCGGACTTCCCGTTTTTCTCCTCCGTCCTCGACGCGCGCCGTCCCGGGATCTCTGCGCAAAACCTCACACCGCGCGGCCTCGTGCTGAATCTTGGCCGCGATTGTTGGGTGTGCTTCGACACCGATCTCCTGCGCGTCGCCGCAGTGTGGCGCGGGCCGGGTGTCACACCGAAGGCACTCGCACCGGGATCGTATCACGACTCCGGCCGCAAGACGCCCGGCGGGCAGTTCCCCGCACCGGAACCGGACGGGAAGCTGTGGTTTGGAAACGGAATCTATCCCGGCTGGCAGATTGCCGGGCAGATCGCGCTGAAGGATCCGCGCGAACCCGCGCCGAGCCCCGAGGAAGTCGGACGCGGTCCGCTGCCGGTGGCGATGGGGAAATTCAAGGCGGTGCGCCATGTGAAAAACGGCGTGGTGCTCGAATACACCGCGCAGGGCGCGGACGTGCGCGAGTGGACGACGCTCTCGGAACACGACGGGCAGCCTGTGATCGAGCGGCACGTCGAAGTCGGTCCGTCCGCGAAGCCGCTGCTGATTCTGATCGGCCCGAAAGGCAGCGGCGCAGTCGAGGAAACCGTGGCATCCATCTCAGTCGGCACGCCGATGGGCCACCGGACGGCGGAAATCCAGGAGGACACCGCGATGTGGATCGTCCGCGTGCCGGAGCACGACAGGCCGGTGAATTTCTGCATCGCACTTGCGGACATGGCGGCTGCCCCCGTGATCGCACCGCGCGGGATTCCAGGCGAAGGCGCACGCCGCCGCTGGTCACAGGAGATCATCACCACGGTGAAGCCCTCGACCGCGAAGGACGCGTACGTGGTGGACGACATCGCGCTGCCTCTCGAAAACCCGTGGCGTCGCGATGTGCGCCTCGGCGACATCCAGTTTCTGCCGGACGGCACGGGCGTCGGCGTGACGGTGGACGGCGACGTGTGGATGGTCCGCGGACTGCACGAACCGGGCGGCACGGTGCGCTGGCGCCGCTTTGCCTCCGGTCTGCACGAGCCGATGTCGCTCGCGATCCGCAACGGTGAGATTTTCGTCTTCGATCGCAACGGCATCTGGCGTCTGCGCGATCCGAAATACACGGGCGAGGCCGAGGCGCATGAGCTGTTCTCAAACGCATTCGCGCAGACTGCGGACATGCGCGAATTCCCGAGCAGCCTGCGGCTCGCGCCCGACGGCGAATTTGTGATCGCGAAGGGCGGCCAGCAGAACACCAGCTTCCGCCAGCCGAACATCGGCGTGAACGTCCGCACCGGGCTCGTCAGCGCGTGCGATCAGGAGGGGCAGTATGTGCCGACCACGCCGCTCTACATTTTGGGAAAAAATGAGTTCCACGGATTCCTCAGCGAGCTGGAGCCGCACGAGAAATATCCCGCGCCGATCGCCGAGCCGCTCACTTGGATTCCGCACGCGGTGAACGCGTCCGGAACCTCGCAGGTGTGGCTCTTCGACGCAAAGATGGGCGCGCTCGACAATTCGATGATCCACATCGGCTTCAACAGGCCGGAAATTTTCCGCGTGATGATGAACAACCGATCGTCGAAACCGCAGGCTGCGGTGACGAGCATCACGAGCTCATTTGATTTTCCGCTGCTGAACGGCTCGGTGAATTCCGCGGACGGGCAGCTCTACGTCACGGGCTTCCAGATCACCGGCTGGGGGACGACGGCCACGCGCATCAGCGGCCTTGCCCGAGTGCGCCACACGGGCGCGCCGTGCGTGCTGCCGCGCGCGGTCATCGCGACGCAGAAGGGCGTGCTGCTCCGCTTCGATGTGCCGCTCGATGAGAAGACGGCGACCGATCCGGCAAACTTTTCACTCTCGACGAACCACTACGCCCGCGCCCACACGTACGGCTCCGCACTTTACCGGGCGGACGGCACCCCGGGGCAGGATCACCTGACCGCGAGCAGCGCGTATCTCTCGCTCGACCGGCGCAGCGTCTTCATCGGCGTGCCAGGCATGAAGGCCGTGCAGCAGCTCCGCGTGGGCTGGTCGCTCGCGACGGAGTCCGGCATGGCGTTCGAGGGGAACGCCTACACCACGCCCTAAACGCTGACGAAATGCGACGCGGAGCGCGAGGGGTTCGGAAACGTCACCGTGGATCTCACGCCACGCGCTGCGAAGGTGCAGAACACGGCGCCTTCCAGTCCCGGGGAAGGGCGGAGGGTCGCGCAGATGTTTGGGTGCATCGCGTGCCACTCACAGGAGGGCACGGACATGGCGCACGTCGGCCCGACGTGGAAGGGACTCTCCGGCAACGGGCGCGACTTTTTCACGAAGGACAAGAAGAAGGGACACGCGCTCGCGGATGCCGCCTACCTCCGTGAAGCGATCCTCGATCCCTCCGCGAAGATCGTGACCGGCTACGAGCGCGGCGAATACGCGATGCCGAGCTATGCGGGCGCGCTCAATGCCTCGCAGGTCGAGTCGCTGATCCTCTTCATCCAGGCGCTGAAGTAGCCAGGGAGCAGGGGCGCCCCTACTCCTTGCGAGACGCGCGTGCGCCATTGCTCCGATGGCTCCCGGCTGGATTTCTTGCGCGCACATTCCTGCACCGTGTCGGGGAAAAATGTTGCGCTGCGCGCAGAGCGGGCGTGGCCGGCCGGGACGCGCGGCGCTCCATTGCTTCAGAGCTGCCGCGGGAGCTTGGCGATGGTGATCCAGAAATGGTTGATCGCCTGGACGACCCTCACCATCTCGTCGAGATCCGCGGGCTTGGTCACGAAGCAGTTGGCCCCGAGTTCGTACGAGCGACGGATGTCGTCCTCGGCCTCGGAACTCGTGAGGATCACGATCGGGATGAGGCGGAGATCCTCGTCGGAACGGACTTCCTCGAGCACCTCGCAGCCGTTTTTCCGGGGCATGTTGATGTCGAGCAGGATCAGGTCGGGCCTGCTGGCATTCGCAAATTTTCCCGTGCGGCGGAGAAACTCGAGCGCCTCGCATCCGTCGCGCACGACGCTGACGCGGTTTGGAAATTCCGCGCCCTTGAGTGCCTCCTTCGTGAGCACGACATCCCCAATGTTGTCGTCCACGAGGAGAATTTCGACTGTTCGCTGTGCTGCCATGACCATGATACTTTCGTTCACCCGGAGGTTCCGGGCTTCTTATCGGGAATCGTAAAGAAAAACGTGGCTCCGCGCCCCAGATCGGATTCGATCCAGATTTTTCCGCCGTGGCGCTCGACGATCTTTTTGCAGACCGCGAGACCGATGCCTGTGCCGGGAAGCTGCTCCCTCGTCTGGAGGCGCTGGAAGATTCCGAAGACGCGGTCGAAGAACTGCGGCTCGATGCCCATGCCGTTGTCGCTCACGGAAAATTCCCACGCGCCAGGCCTGCGCACCGCGCCCACATGGATGCGGACGGCCCCGGTGCCGCGGAACTTGATCGCGTTGTCCATGAGGTTCTGAAAAAGCTGCGCGATCTGGACGTTGTCCCCCACGATTTCCGGCAGGCTGTCGCAGGTGACCGTGGCATCGGCCTCGGCGATGGCGATCCGGAGGTTGTCGCTCGCGTCGCGGAAAATCTTTGCGCAGTCCACAGGAACGAGGGGCCGCACACCGGTCTGCACGCGAGAGAGCGAGAGGAGGTCCTGGATGAGCGCCTGCATCCGCTTCGCACCGTCCACAGCGAAGTGGATGAATTTTTTTCCGTCTTCATCGAGCACGCCATGGTAGCGCTTCTCGATGAGCTGCAGGAAGCTCGCGACCATCCGGAGCGGCTCCTGCAGGTCGTGCGAGGCGACGTAGGCAAACTGCGAGAGTTCGTCGTTCGAGCGCGTCAGTTCGGCGGCCGTCGCCTTCAGCATGTCCTCCGCGCGCTTCCGCTCCGTGATGTCGCGCGCGACGGCGTAGATCAGGTTCGTCTGAAAGTCCGCGTGCGCGTGCCAGAGCAGCCATTTGTACGAGCCGTCTTTGCAGCGGTAGCGGTTTTCAAACATGATTGTGTCCATTCCCGCCGTCAGCCGGCCGGCTTCCACTAACGTGGCGTCGCGATCGTCCGGGTGGACAAAATCCACATACGGCGCCGCGCACAGTTCCTCGGTCGTGAACCCGAGCGTCGCCTGCCATGCGGGATTGAGCCGCTTGAAGCACCCGTTCAAGTCCGCGATGCAGAGCATGTCCAGGGACAGCTCGAAGAACTTCACCAGCTCCTGCTGGAGCTCTCCCGGAGAGTGCGTCTTCTTTTGCATCGGCGCGGCGTCCGTCAGCAGCCGAGGTGCCGCCGGATGCATTCGTCCACCTGGTCGCGGCTGACGGGCTTCGCGAGGAATTCGCACCCGCCGATCTGGTTGCCGCCCTTGGCCTCGTCCTTCGACACGATGGCGGTGAGAAAAACGATCGGGATGTTCTTCAATGTGGGCTCCTCGCGCATCTGCGCGGCGATCGTCCCGCCGTCCGCCTCGGGCATGATCACGTCGAGGAAAATTATGTCGGGCTTGAAATCCTTTGCGGCCTGCACGGCTTTCAGCGGGTTGTTTACTTCGCAGACTTCGTAAGCGGGCAGGGTGAGACGGAGCAGCCGGGTAAAGCCCGATTCGTCGTCAACTAGCATTATCCTTTTCTTGCTCATGGTCGTTCCTTCCGGGCGTCGTCGCCCTGTTTGATTGCTTTCAATGTGATGGAGGCAATTACGCCTCCTTCGGGGTGGTTTTCGATGCTAATTTTTCCGCGGTGAAGATCGACGATCTTCTGCGTGACGGAAAGCCCGAGGCCGGTGCCCTTGCCGGTGCTCTTGGTCGTGAAGAACGGCTCGAAAATCCTGCTGAGCTTTTCCGGCGCCACGCCGACCCCGGTGTCGCGGATTTCGATCGTGATGACCGGCTCGCCGGGACGGAAGCGGATGCCGCTGCGATCACCGGAATCATGCCGCGGGCTCTCGGCGGCGGTGATGATGCGCTCCCTTGTCGTCACGGTGAGCGTCCCGCCGCCGGGCATCGCGTGGCACGCGTTCGTGATGAGATTGATGAATGCCTGCTCGATCTTCGTCGGGTCCACGATCGCCTCCGGCAGGCTCTCGGCGAGATGTTTGACGACCTTGATGTCGGACTTTGTGATGTCGTGGCGGACAAAGCGGAGCGCCTTTTCGAGGAGCGCATTCAGCGAGCGCGGCTGCATGCCGAGTTCGCGCGGCGACGCGAAGTCGAGGAGATCATGGATCACGCCGCTGGCGCGCTGCACCGCGTCGAGCATCTCCTGGATCACGGTGCGCATCTGCGGATCCGCGGCGACCGGAGAGTCGCTGACAAACTGCAGGCCGATGAGGATGACCTGCAGCGGATTCTTCACCTCGTGCGCCACGCCGGCGGCGAGCTGGCCGATCGAGTGAAGCTTTTCCGCCTGCATGAGCTGCGACTGTGCGGTCCTCAGATCGTCGTCGGCACGCTTCTTCTCGGTGATGTCCGACATGAGCCCGTCATACGCCACGATGCGGCCCGTGGCATTGCGGCGGGGCACGTGCTTGTTGCGGACCCATCGGATCTGCCCGTCTTTGCGCACGAGCCGGTGCTCGACCTCAAACGGCGTGTCGTCCTTCACCGCGGAGACGGCCATCTTCACCACGGCATCGCGGTCCTCGGGAAAAATGATCCGGTGCCAGAGCATCGTGTCCTTTTCGAATTCCTCCGGCGAATATCCGGTGACCGCGCAGCAGCCCGCGCCGTGCTGCGTGGAGATCACCCTGCCTTGGTCGAGCACGACCGTGTACACGTAGTCCGTGACCGAATCCAGCAGCCGTATGTAGC
>Ga0208856_1000387_pt1 | contig 17386 bp, 14 predicted proteins | sample LakMenEpi13Jul12_FD_150690 | JGI IMG/M metagenome (GOLD analysis project Ga0208856, IMG submission 150690) | Freshwater microbial communities from Lake Mendota, WI - 13JUL2012 deep hole epilimnion (SPAdes) | ecosystem: Environmental > Aquatic > Freshwater > Lentic | place: Lake Mendota, Madison...
ATGGTAAAGGAAAGCTGGATTGATATTACTTAATCAAGCAAGAAAAAGGTATGAATTACCTGATGTTATCAATCATTACCTTATTGGCATTTATTCAATAATCCCCTGCTTCTGGGAACACATAAGAAAGGTGATTGCCCATGTATAGTTTGCTTATGTTCGCTTTTGCTGATGAGAAGTTGGCCATACGAGTTGTTCCTTCTGATGACATGTTTATTTTTATTGTAATTCTGGCGATTTCTTTCACGATTTTCATGATGATTTTCCAACATACCCTTAATAAAATATTGAGGATTATAAGAGATAATGCACCAATTACACCTGCGATGTTTGAACTCATAGCTGCACAACTTGATGAAGCTAAAAAAACAAACGCAATGAATACCGTACTTCTTGAAAATAGTGCACGCACCACTACCAACCTTGCACTGATTATAAAAGAAGCCAAAGAAACAAACGAGATTTTAAGTAAGCTTGTAGTTAAAAAGAAACCAAATTCAAATGATGACCATTAAAAGTTCGATTATAATAGCAGATATGTAATAGTCTAATTGCTATCCAAAGAATTGGGCTTTTATTAATACCTTAACCCCAAGGGTATTACCTTGGGGTTTATTTGTTTACCTGGGTGTTGTTGTAAGGGGCAGGCAATGAATAGAAATGCACCAGAGGCGATTTACTTAAAGGCTGAGGCGGTTTACTTAAGGTCTGTTATTCAAGCTGATGTTATTTATAAAAGGACTTTGACTGAGGTTCGTGATGAGGCTTTGGCTGTTCATGACAAGGCTTTGGCTGTTTTTAAAAAGGCTTGGGCTGTTCGTGATGAGGCTTTGGCTGAAGCTAAGTCTGTTCGTAACCGTGCTTGGGATGAGTCTGAGGCTTGTGCTGTTTGTCGCAAGGCTAGGGACTCTGTAGGTCCTTTCCGTGGCATGGGTATCGCTGTTTTTGAAAAGGCTTGGAATGAAGCTGAGGCTGTTCGTGACAAGGCTAAGGCTGGTTTTGACAAAGGTTGGACTGTTCGTGATGAGGCTTTGGCTAAAGCTGAGGCTGTTCGTAACAGTGCTTGGGATGAGTCTCAGGCTATTTGTAACAAGGCTTGGTATGAAACTGGGGAAAAGGCTAGGGCTGTTCGTGACAAAGCTTGGGATGCGGCTTGGGATGTTCGTCGCAAAGCTTGGGCTGAGGCTTGGGCTTTTTATGACAAGGCTGGGACTGAGCCTAAGGTTGTTGTATATCACAGGGCTAAGGTTTTTGCTGTTTATCACTGTGCCAAGGCCGAGGCTTTGGTTGTTCGCAACAAGGCTTGGGCTGAAGCGGATGCTGTTCGTAACAGTGCTTGGGATGAGTCTCAGGCTATCTGTAACAAGGCTAAGTCCGAGGCTAGGCCTGTTTTAATGAAAGCTTTGACTGAGGCAGATACTCTTCGTGACAAAGCCAAGGCCGGTTATGACAAGGCTAATTCTGAGGCTGCGGCTGTTTATCAAAAGGCTTTGACTGAGGCTGTTCCTAAAAAGACTGAGGCTAGGACTAGGGCTGACACTGAGACCAATGCCGGTTATGACGAGGCTAGGGCTGGTTATGACAAGGCTATAGCTGAAGCTGAGGCTGTTTATCAAAAGGCTGTTGAGGCTTTGGCAGCGGCTGTTTATGAAAAGGCTATGGCTGAGGCTGTCTATGAAAAGGCTTTGGCTGCAGCTTTAGTTGTTCGTGAAGAAACTGAGGATGTTTACGACAAGACTGCTAAGGAAGTTTATGACAAGGCTAGTGTTTATAACAAGGCTGCTGAGGAAGTTTATGACAAGGCTAAGGCTGAGGCTGCAGCTCTTTTTGACAAGATTAGGTTTGTTCATGAAAAAGCTTGGACTGAGGCTGAGGCTGTTCATAGGAAGGCTTGGACTGAGGCCAGGGCTGGTTATGACAAGGCTGAGGCTGAGGCTAGTGCCGTTTCTAACAAGGCTGAGGCTGAGGCTAGTACTGTTTTTAATAAGGCTAGGGCTGAGGCCGATGCTGTTTACAACAAGGCCATAGCTGAGCCTGAAAAGAACAAAGGCAGTTAAGCCTGGCCTTGTAGGTTTTTGGTATAAGGTACTTGGGGTTTATTTATTTAACTGGGTGTTGTTTTAGGGGGGGCAGGTGATGGCTAAGTCTAATGCTGTTGTCTCCGAGGCTTTGGTCGATTATGACAAGGCTTTGACTGTGGCTAAGGTTGCCCGTGTTAAGGCTTTGGCATTGGATGAGGCTGTTTATAACAAAGCTTTGGTAGAGGCCAGGACTGTTTTTTATCGGGCTTTGAGGGCTGTTCGTGACAAGGTTTTGGCTGATGCTTTAGATGAGGCTAATTATAATAAGGCTTTGACTGAGGCTAGGACTGTTCGTGACAAGGCTTTTACTTTGGTTGAGGCTGCTTATAACAAGGCTAAGGCTGAGGCTAGGGTTGTTCGTGACAAGGTTTGTGGTTTCAATGAACCTTAAGCTCTTAAGGCTTCAAGGCTTGTACATGGTCCCAAAGGCTTATCTCATCCGAATGGCGTGATTGTAGACTACCACCACCCTTGATAGCTTAAAATAATTAGTTCGTAATCTTCTGGCGACCCAATGTGATGCCGATATTCTTCTTGGCAGTCCAGACCCCCTCCCCTCACCCAGGGCAGCAGGTCAACCAATCTGCCAACCTGCCCGCATCTGCCAAACCCCTGACCTAAAACACACACGAAAGATTATCGCATTTAAAACGGTTCTAGATGCCCTCCCTAACTATGCGAAGTATTGCTTCTATTTGCGATGGGGTAAGATGTGGCCACAGCTCCAAAACCTCAAGTGAGCCGGATTCTGAGACACCTAAATTGGAAACCACAGTATTATCTGGAGAATATAAGGTGGGTTCAATTCCCATACATTCCCGCTTTACAATCAAGCCCTAAACACGGAATTAGGAACAAGCAAAGGCATAAGCATTTGCCACGGATTAACACGGAATTACACGGAAATAAAACCAAGAATAACCACGGAAGGTTGAACAAAAGGTTCAAATGGAGGAGTTGCAGTGGGGCTTCCCCATCGCAACTACTCTGTCTTTAAACAAGCTCATATCAATTAATTGGAAGTAAAAGTGGTGGAGGTTAGAAAGGCAGACCCACCCAGCGCAGTGGGTGGGCTTGAAGGCATTGAAAAGAGGGTTGGGAGTTGGAGGAAGAAAGTAAAAGTAAAAGCCCATGGACTGCGTTCCATGGGGTTCTTGTTTTTGATCGATGAAAAAGAAAAAGGCAGACCCACCCAGCGCAGTGGATGGGCTTGAATGCATTGAGAAGAGGGTTGGGAGTTGGAGGAAAAAGAGAAAGTAAAAAAGAAAGAGAAAAGCAAAAGAGAATGTGTTCATACAAGAGCAAGTGTATAAAAGAAAACCCTGCTGCATTTAAATCACAAACAGATCTACATATTCATTGACGGGCATAGTTTCTAACTCTTTTTGATCAAGCGAAACTTTTAGGATTTGTTGTTGCTGCTTTGTGGGGAACTGCCTTGCGAGGTTGATTTTAAACTTCTCCTCTAAGAGCGGTATCCCCTCTGCGCGCCTGCGGGAATGGCCGATGGGGTATTCAACGATGACTTCGTCAAGTTTGCTGCCATCATTGAACTCGATGGTAAGTGCGTTGGCGATAGAGCGTTTGTTGGGGTCGTGGTAATCCTTGGTAAAGGCTGGATCTTCGGTGCAGTGAATTTTATCTCGGAGGGTATCGATGCGATGGTCGGTTGCGATATTGTCTTCATAATCTGCAGCGGTTAAACGGCCAAAGATTAGAGGCACTGCAACCATGTATTGAATACAGTGATCGCGATCTGCGGGGTTATTTAGTGGGCCTTTCTTATCGATGATACGGATGCATGCTTCGTGGGTGCGGATGGAAATTCGCTTGATGTCGCCAACGGTTTTGCCTGCGCTTAGCATTTTTGCATGCAGGGTCATCGCGGCTTCAACTGCGGTTTGCGAATGGAATTCTGCAGGGAACGAGATTTTGAACAGGACATTTTCCATGACATAGGAAGCGTAGGGTCGTTGGAATTTGAACTTGTGGCCTTTGAAACTGACATCGTAAAAGCCCCAGGTCTTGGCGGATAAAGCGGAGGGGTAGCCCATCTCGCCTGTTTTTGCGATCAGTGCGAGTTTTACCGCACGCGAAGTAGCATCGCCAGCAGCCCAAGATTTTCTGCTGCCGGTATTGGGGCTATGGCGATAGGTGCGAAGCGATTGGCCATCAACCCATGCGAGGGAAACAGCGTTTAAAATTTCATCACGGGAAAGGCCCATCAATTGCGCAACAGTTGCAGTGGATGCAACCTTGACCAAAATCACATGATCAAGGCCGACTTTATTGAAGGAGTTTTCGAGTGCCAGGCAGCCTTGGATTTCATGCGCCTTGATCATTGCGGCAAGAACCGACTTCATGGTCATGGGTGGTTTGCCCAATGCCAAAGCGTTACGAGAAAGCCAATCCGCAGTTGCGAGAATGCCCCCAAGGTTGTCGGAAGGATGGCCCCATTCCGCAGCGAGCCATGTATCGTTGAAGTCAAGCCATCGGATCATAGCACCGATATTAAAGGCGGCTTGCACCGGGTCGAGTTGGAATTGGGTACCGGGAACTTTTGCGCCGTTAGGCACGATGGTGCCAGGCACGATTGGCCCAAGCAACTTTCTGCAGGCGGGGTATTGCAGCGCTTCCAGACCACAACCCAGTGTATCGATCAGGCAATTGCGTGCGGTGTTGTAGGCGACCTCAGAACTGATGTTGTAGTTCATCACATAATCAACGATGTCGATGATTTCGTGGTCGAACTCCTGGCGGATGTTAGAGATATGCGCAGACATATTGTTTCTCTTTACTTTGAGTTATCTTTTTTCGATTGGTACAAAAGCCTTGTCTTCAGGCCCGACATAGTTTGCGCTGGGGCGGATGATCTTGTTATCGATTCGTTGCTCGATCACATGGGCGCTCCAGCCCGAAGTTCGTGCGATCACAAACAATGGTGTGAACATTGCAGTGGGTATTCCCATGATGTGGTAGGCAACCGCAGAGAACCAATCAAGGTTGGGGAACATCTTCTTGATATCCCACATTACAGTTTCTAATCTTTCTGCGATTTCAAACATTTGCATCGAGCCTGCCTCTTGCGAAAGAGTGCGTGCAACCTCTTTGATAACTTTGTTGCGTGGATCGGAAATGGTGTACACCGGATGGCCAAACCCTATAACTACTTCTTTATTTGCAACCCGAGCCTTGATGTCGGCTTCTGCCTCATTCGCATTGGTGTAGCGCTGTTGAATCTCTAAAGCGACTTCATTGGCACCGCCATGCTTTGGGCCTCTTAGTGCGCCAATGCCCCCGGTGATTGCAGAATAAATATCTGAACCTGTTCCAGCGATAACTCTGGTGGTAAAGGTGGAAGCGTTGAACTCATGTTCTGCGTATAAAATTAGGCTGGTGTGCATGGCTTTGATCCATGAAGCACTGGGTTTGGTTCCATGCAAGAGGTGCAGGAAATGCGCGCCTATGGAGTCATCATCGGTTTCGACTTCGATGCGTTTGCCGTTATGAGAATAGTGGTACCAGTAAAGCAGCATGGAAGAAAACGAAGCCATGAGTCGGTCTGCGATATCGCGAGCACCTGGTTGGTTATGATCATTTTTTTCGGGCAGTACACATCCCAGCACCGAGGCCCCGGTGCGCATTACATCCATCGGGTGGGCGTTTGCGGGCAATGCTTCGAGCGCTTGTTTTAATGCCGAGGGCAACCCACGCAGCGACTTTAACTTGGTTTTGTAGTTTTGTAGTTCTGCCCGATTGGGTAGTTTGCCATGCACAAGAAGATGCGCAATTTCTTCGAATTCGCAAGTGTTAGCGACATCAAGAATATTGTAGCCCCGGTAGTGTAAATCGTTGCCTGCCTTGCCTACGGAGCATAATGCGGTGTTGCCCGCAGCGACGCCTGAAAGCGCAACAGATTTCTTGGGTTTGAAAGCGACAGGTTCAGCAGTTGACATGATAACTCCAAAAGATAGATATTAAGATAAATCCGGTGTGTATTATTCTTAAATAGGGTTACTTGGGTTTCTCTTTGTTCTTAGCGAAAAGATCATCGAGTTTTTGTTCATAGCCCAGATAACCTAGGTATTCATACAATTCCATGCGCGACTGCATGCTGGGCACAACGCTTTTTTGCGTGCCTTCTGTTCTTAGGGTCTTGTAGAAGTTAAGCGCAGCAGCATTCATCGCACGATAAGCGCCACAGCAATAAAGGGCGATATCAACACTAGCTTCACGCAGTTGATCAAGCGTAAAGAAAGGGGTGGCTCCAAACTCGGTCAGGTTTGCAAGAATTGGTACCTTCACTGCGGTACGAAATTGCTTGTACATCGAAAGCTCGGTGATGGCTTCGGGGAAAATCATATCAGCCCCTGCAGCTACATAGGCGCAGGCCCGGTCGATCGCTGCATTCAGCCCTTCAACCGCCAGGGCATCGGTTCGTGCCATAATCACAAAATCATCATCGGTTCGTGCATCCACCGCAGCCTTGATACGATCCACCATTTCTTCCTTGGATACGATTTCTTTACCAGGCCGATGGCCACACCTTTTGCTTGATACTTGGTCTTCCATATGAACTGCAGCAACATCGGCGCGGATCATATGCCGGATGGTGCGTGCGATGTTAAATGCCCCACCCCAGCCCGTGTCGATATCGACCAAAAGGGGCAGGCTGCAAGTTTCGGTGATGCGCTGGGCATCGGTGATCACATCATCGAGAGTGCTAATGCCTAGGTCGGGCATGCCGAGCGAGTTTGCAGCAACACCACCTCCTGAAAGATAGATTGCGCGGTAGCCTGTAGCTTGAGCCATGCGGGCGGTGTATGCGGTGATGGTACCAACGACTTGGAGTGGGGATTCCGCAGCGACAGCGTTACGAAACAAGCGGCCTCTAGAATCTTCCCGCATATTGCATTCTCTTTCGATTATTAAAGACTATATAATGGATTGGCAAGCAAAAGATAGTCGTTTGCAATAAAAGCAATCGCAGTAAGGTACGTATAATCGTAAGTTTCATTGAGTCATTTTAAAAGCAGAGCCTTGGATTTGCAAGGATGCTTTTGGGGATTACGAGGCCAAAGAAGGTACAGGTGTTAAAAAGCCCATCCATTGCGATGGATGGGAAGCCCTGCCCGCCACGAAAATATAACCAACCCTCTTCAATGAATGGGCGATTAGGCGATTTAATTGGTCGTTTATTTAAGTTTACAAGGAAGTTGTGGATGTAGTATTATGGCCTTCTATGGTTTGATTAATCAAAGAATTCGCTTTGTTCCCAGCTAGGTGAGAAATGAAAAAAATTTCAGGCATTGTTATGATGTTTAGTTTGATGGGGTTGTTGTCAGTGATGGCGCAAGAAGTAAAACCCAAACAAACAGAAATTGTAGATCTTGGTAAAGGGATAAAGTTAGAAATGGCGCTAATCCCTGCGGGGAAGTTTATGATGGGATCGCCTGAAACTGAAAAGAATCGAGCTGATGATGAATTTCAACATGAGGTAACAATAACAAAACCATTTTACATCGGGAAGTATGAAGTCACCCAAGAGCAGTGGAAAGCCGTGATGGGAATAAACCCAAGTGAAATCAAGGGTGCAAAATTGCCATTAACGAATGTATCATGGGTTATGTGCCAAGATTTTATTAAGAAGTTGAACGATAAAACCAATGGCGGTTATCGACTGCCTACTGAAGCAGAGTGGGAATACGCCTGCAGAGGGGAAACAACAACCGTTTATTTTTTTGGGAATGAAATCACACCAAAAGATGCGAACTTTGGTGGTTCAAATTTAGGGAAAGCAGTACCGGTAGCCAGTAAAAAAGCTAATGCTTATGGCCTACACGATATGCACGGAAATATTTGGGAATGGTGTGAAGATTGGTATGGGGCCTATCCCGAGGGTAAGGCAACAGATCCGAAGGGGGTAGAAGTTGGTGACAAACGCGTGGTGCGTGGCGGATCTTTCTATGATTCTGAATCGGATGCTCGTTCTTCAAACAGGTACGCTGTGGGGCCATCCACCCGAAACGGTTACATCGGCCTTCGATTGGTCCGAACAAAATAATTGCTGTTAAACCACATCTTTATTTAATATCCAGCCCTGTTGTCATTTTCGCAAAAGCGGAAAACCAGTAGAGATCATCCATCAAGAATGCCCCGCATATAAGAGGTGCGACGATGGTAGGGCGCCCCTTCCACAACCTTAAGGGCATGGTTTTAATGGGTAGTTATATTAAGGTTAAGAAAAGAAATACATTAATAAGTACTCATAACGACGGATTATTCATGGATATTATTGCTTTTTGCTCATATACTTTTAATTTTTAATATTTTAATCAATAAAATATGGGTTAATATTCACATTCGAATAGTTTGAATAATAAATTTAATGAGATAAGAAAATGCCAGTCGCCCTGGAAACATTTCTGTCGCAGTTATCTGATTCCGGCATATTGCCTGAAGAAAAATTCAAGGTAGTTGTAAGCAAGAAAAACAACTTTGCAGATGGCGAAGCTTTAGCTAGGGATATGATCAAGTCGAATTTGTTGACAAAATATCAAGCGGAACAAATATTAGGCGGTCGAACCAAGCATCTGGTAATGGGTAAATATCAGATATTGGAAAAAATAGGCGCAGGCGGCATGGGCCAAGTATACAAGGCCTATCATTCAGGCACTGGCAGAGTTGTTGCGATTAAAGTTATCTTATCAAAAAGTAAAATCGATCCAGAAGTTGTTCGACGATTTGAAAGAGAAGTCAAAGCTGCGGCCAAACTTGTGCATCAGAATATCATCACCGTGTTTGATGCAGATCAAATCAATGGCAGAGTCTTCATGGTGATGGAGTATATCAAGGGTAACGATCTAGCAGCGATAATAGCGAAAAAGGGAAAGCTAGGATTACCTGATACCATCAATTACATTTTGCAAATAGCCAATGGTTTAAAATATGCCCATGACCAAGGGGTGATTCACCGCGATATCAAGCCTGGCAACATTATTGTTGATGCAAATAAGAATGTAAAAATAGTAGACATGGGCCTGGCTAAAATTGAAACTGATTCCAATCATGAAGATATTTCGATGTTGACTGGGGCAACAGCGATCATGGGTACGGTAGATTTCATGTCGCCTGAACAGGGTTTTTCTTCCAGAGATGTTGATGCCAGAGCTGATATTTATAGCTTGGGAGCTACCCTTTTCTACTTGTTAACTGGGAAGTTCATGTATGCAGGGAATTCTCTATTTGCGAAATTGTTGGCCCATCGTGAATCGCCTATCCCTTCGCTTTGCAGCGCTATGCCAGGCCTCCCGTTAGAGTTGGAAAACATATTTTCCAAAATGGTTGCAAAGAATGCGGCAGACCGATACGCAAGCATGGCTCAAGTGATTTCAGCGTTATCATCTTTGGGAAATAAAGACGCTAAAACAGCAGATATTGATCGAGTTGGTGTGGCAGAGACATTAGGTGATGGCCTAGCAGTTACGATTGGCCTCGATGACATTAAAATCATATCCGCCAATGAACCGGTTAAGGGTTCAACAATCCCTGCAGTGGTTTCAAAACCTTCGCTTTTTAAAAGTGCCTTTCAAAAACCTTACAATCCCAAGGTGCTGGTTGTTGCACTTGCCTTGGTTTTGATTTCCGTGGCGTTTGTTTGTTTTGTTTTAATCAAGCCCAGCGCTAATGTAGACGAAGAAGCCAGCAATCAAATTGAACTTAAGCAAGATGAAGAAAAAGCTTTGCAGTTAGAAGCATAGCGACTACAGCAAGAGAAAGAAGCAAAGGATAGGCAAGATAAAATTGACATCGAAGATTCGAGCAGAGAAATCGAGTTGGATCTAGTATTGATCCCTTCAGGAAAATTTATGATGGGAGACCCAGGCAAGGATCATGAAGTTGTGATTACCAATTCTTTTTACCTGGGTAAGCATGAAGTTACGCAAGAGCAATGGAAAAAGGTGATGGGAAATAATCCCAGTATTAAAACCAAAGGCCCAACTTTGCCAGTTACCGATGTCTCTTGGAATGATTGCCAAGAATTTATTAGGCGACTCAACGAAAAGACAAACGGGGGTTACCGTCTGCCCACCGAAGCAGAGTGGGAATACGCATGCAGGGCAAAAACTACTACTAAGTATTCGTTTGGCGATACCATTACCAAGAGTGATGCAAATTATGGTGGTGCAGCAGGTGCTACCATTAAACAAGTCGGAGGTTATAAGCCTAATGGCTTTGGCTTATACGATATGCATGGCAATGTGTGGGAGTGGTGCAGCGATTGGTATGGGCGATATTCCAGCGATGCTGAGATAAATCCCATTGGCCCGTTGAGCGGTACTACTCGGGTATTGAGAGGGGGATCTTTCAACGATTCTGACTCTTATTTTCGTTCTTCCTATCGGATTTATGTTGATCCAAGCCATCGACCTTTTGACAGTGGTTTACGCTTGGCTCGAACCAATGTTTCTGCTGTTGGTCCAGCAACGCCCAAATTAATAATTCCGGCAGCAACAAAACTATTGGTTGCGCCGTTTAATGAGGCTAAAGCTAAAGAAATTCAAAAACAAGTGGCGAAAGCTTTAACTAAAGAAGTTGAAGAAAAAGAAGACTTAGGCAAAGAAGTTAAAATTGATTTGGTGTTAATCCCAGCAGGAAAATTTATGATGGGAGACCCTGGTAAAGATCACGAAGTTACGATAACGCAACCCTTTTACATGGCGAAGTATGAAGTTACCCAGGAGCAATGGGAAAGTGTGATGGGTAGCAACCCTAGTACAAAAACCAAAGGCGCAAAGTTGCCCGTCACAGATGTATCTTGGGCGGATTGCCAAGATTTTATTAAGAAATTGAACGATAAAACGAAAGGTGGTTATAGATTGCCCACCGAAGCAGAGTGGGAATACGCCTGTAGAGCAGGCACAAAAACTGCGTATTCGTTTGGCGATTCAATTTCAAAAGCTGATGCGAATTACGATAGCGAAACCATCAAGCCCGTGGGAAATTATAAACCCAATGCCTTTGGCCTTTATGATATGCATGGCAATGTATGGGAGTGGTGTAATGATTGGTTTGGAGATTACAATCCAAAAGATAATAAAGACCCACAAGGAGTAAGCAGCGGGGAGCGCAGAGTGGTGCGTGGCGGATCTTTCTTTGTTAACGAATCCTTTTCTCGATCTTCCACCCGGGGTGATGGCGATGCACCCACAATCCGAAACAACTATGATGGCCTTCGTTTAGTACGATCGAATTAATTTCTTAACCACACCTGTTGCAGCGATGCACCCCCGCCGCAAATGCTCGGTCTTTAAACAAACTCACAGCATCAAAAGTTAAGTAACAGCAACAACTACACCAATACTAGCGAAGGGGCCTTTTCCTAGATGGAAGAGGGTTGGTAGTTGGGGGAAGAAAAAGAAAAATCAGGTTTAGTTTAGGGAAAGCGGACGAAGCCCGGGTTGATGGTCTTGATTGAGTACAAGGTGCCGCCGCCTGTGATGTAGAGAGTTTTTTTATCCGTACCGCCAAAGGCGCAGTTCGTGACTTCATCCGTGGGTATGGGAAGAAAGGTAATCAATCTTTTGTTCATTTCCAAATTAGGATTGATGACATAGATGCCACCTTTGATATCTGCATCGGGTTCGAAGGGTGGATTTGGCTTGTTCAAACCGCCTGCAACATAGAGGTTGCCTGCAATATCTTCCTTCAAACCATCGGGGCCACGGCCTTGTTTCCAATCATAGATTAGTTCTTGTTGCTTGGTGTTGATTGCGCCATCAGGGGTTCTGGGGAAGCGCCAAAGTTTTCGCGCACCGTTCTTAACATCGTTATTGTTATCTGCGACATAAAGCCATTTACCATCTTTGCTTACGAGAACACCGTTTGCACGTTCAACTTCTCTAGCGACTACGCGGTGGATTTTGCCATCCGGATCGATGCGATAAACTCCTTCAATCGTGTTGCCCTTTTCGTCTTTTTGTTCCATGCCATCCTTTGGGCCATAGCGTGGGTCGGAAAAATAAAGCCTGCCTGCATCATCGAGGGAAAGATCGTTAGGTTGATTGAAGGCGAAGCCATTGAATTTGTCTGCAAGCACTTTGGCGTTGCCTGAAGAGTCGAACTGGACGACGCGTTTCTTGCCGGGTTGGCATGCAAGAAGATCGCCCTTGGAAGAAAAGAGCAAGCCGTTGGTTTGGGCATTTTCAACATGGATAGAGGCAACGCCCTTGGGGTCAAGCCTGTGTATGCCTTTGTGCCCGCTGGTAAGAATACCAAGGGTTGGGTGCCAGGCGGGGCCTTCGCCTGCAGAATCGGGAGGTCCAAGCTTGGTAAGTTTAGATCCTTTTTCAAAGATGCTGTCTGCAGATTGATTGCAAAGGAGAAGGATAAGAAGGAGGGTATTCATGGGTTACTCTATTTCGGCTGCGGGTTGGGATAAATTTCGTTCCAAGCATTGTCACCAAGGATCTTCTTATATTTCTCGAAGGATTGCAACTCTTGAGGGGTGCGGATCTCATGAAAAAAGAAGGAATCTAAAGTTCAAGGATTGAGGTAAGAGTTCCCGGATCGATTTTTCTACAGCGGTAAGCGTTGTTGGTCCAGCATGAAGCGGTAGAGTGATTTTGTCTGGGCCGAGGCGTGGTTCGTACTGCACCGGGCGGGGGTTGTTACCGCTTCGGCGATTTCTTGTCGTGTTGTTCTTGCACATGGGTTTCCGCTGACCCCTGGCCGACCTGATCCTGGGCGAACTTGAACGCCGCCTTCTCGGCCCGCTCCCACTCGCCCGCTTTCGCCATCCCGATGATTTTTGCGAACGCCTCCTGCTCGGCCGGGGACAGCTTGCCCTCGCTGGTCGTCTTCTCCATCCCCTGCTCGACCCTTGCCAATCGGGCCGGGTCTTTCGTGTTGCATGCTGCGTAGAGCAGCTTCATCAGGCCCAACGATTCCTTGCTGGTTACGGCCGGGTACTGTCGGCAGCCAGGCCACCAGATCACTAGAAGCGGGATCAGGAGTATTCCGGTTGCCCCGATCATCTGCCACAGGCGGCGGCGGTTCGGTGTCTCGGCGTTGGCGTTAGTAGGCACCGGGTAGATCCCCCAGGTTCATACTGGACAGCGCGGCCCAGGTGTTCAAGTTGATCGAGGTGGCAATAAACTGGACATGACCGTCACCGAACAACACTTGCCCCCCGCCGCCTGCCCATGGGGCGTACATCTGGCAGACATGGCAGGTCGGGAAGCTAGGCGGGTGGACTACGCCTGGTTCGCCTAGTGCCGGCCCACTGTGGCACATCACCAGCGTCGCCGCCCCGTCGCATTCTGTGAACGGATACCGGTTCGGGTCGATAGGGCAGCAGGATGCATTCGGGTGGACCCCAACCCATGTCTTGTCGCTCACGGTCGTGTGTTCGCCGACGAACACGGTGCTGCTAAGGCCATCGGTCACGGCGGCGATAGTCGTCTTCGAGTTGCGGGTGAACGGGCCGGTGCCGGGCAGGTTTGACACATCATTCCGGGCGTACGCCCACGACTCGTCCTGACCGTTGTTCACGACATAGTGCGACCGCCCCCACTCGGCAAGTACAGTGCCCATATCTGTCTCCACCTGCATCGTCGCCCCCTGATTCGGGGCACCCGGATTGATGAAGGCCTTTACCAGAGTCTTGACCATCGCGGCGTTGGTCGGGTGCCAGGCAGGCAGGTCGAGCCGGAGTTGTTTGCTCAGGTTGTCCTGCTCAAGGTAAGGCAGGAGATAAACGCCCCAACCCCATCCGGGCGGGGCATCGAGGGTACTAGGGTTGGCCGTCGGGTCGAGGGTATTCGCCACATACCCGGCCGGGAAATGGCCCAGCGAATCGTTGTGGCTGTGCATGGCCAGCCCGATCTGCTTCAAGTTGTTCGTACTCTGCATTCGGGCTGCGGCCTCGCGGACCTTCTGAACTGCGGGCAATAACAATCCGATCAAGATGCCAATGATGGCGATTACCACAAGCAATTCGATAAGGGTGAAGGCACCGGGGTTGGAGCGGGATGGTTTCATGGGGGTCTCCTTGAAAGTAAGTTAAGCTTAATGTAAATTTAGTCAAGGCTAAAACTACATTAAGCTTAAAGATAAATGGAGATTGATGGAGACGAGGAATCTCCCTCGGCAAGAGGCTTGCACCTTTCAAAGCGGGAGTAATTCAGGGCTACTTTTTAGGTTTGGCGGGCTTAGTAGTGCTTGCTTTGGCCAGAGGTTTTTTGAGCTCTGTAGCGGGTTCTGCCAGCAACCCGGACATCCCTTCCAACCCCAGAGTTGCAGTTCGTCCCCCCGCCTCTATTTCAAATGTCCCATCCAAAGGGTTCTGATTCATAATCGTTACGAGGGTGCCGGGCAGTAGCCCCAAGTCTGACCATCTGCGTAGTCTTGCGGGGTGTTGGTCGTGAACTTCCCGGATCACAACTCGGGCCCCTGAAGAAAATTCCTGCAGGGGTCGCAGATCTCTCTTGGTAATTTTTCCATCGCGAGAAGGTATGAGATGTCCGTGGGGGTCTTCCAAAGGTTCTCCAAGATGCTTCGCAATCGCTTGTTCCAATCGTGGGGAAATGGCATGCTCTAATAATTCTGCCTCGGCATCCACTTCGCTCCAATCCAACCCGAGCACCTTGGTCAAAAATAACTCCATCAATCGATGCCTGCGAATCACGCGCCTAGCTTCTGTAATTCCACGAGAGGTAAGACTGGCGCCCCGGCTCACTTTATAGTCCACCCAGCCATCTCGGGCTAATCGCCTTAGCATTCCTGTCACCGAACCCGACTTGACCCCAAGTTTAATGGATAGATCCATGGGGGATACAATTTTCTCATATCCGCCAAGGCTGTGGATTGCCTTGAGGTAATCTTGAACGGCTCGTGAGATCAGTTCTTCCATCGAAGATTTCCAGTTTTGGGTGGTGCGGTATCGATCCGTACTTCGTCAAGTGTATCGAAAGTGATTCGTCCTGTCATTTCAGTAAATGGAAAAGTGGATGTGGCGGTGGCGAAATGCCGCACCAGTGGGTGATCAAAAAATCTTGTTATCTGGGTTGCTTTAAGTGTTGTCTTACTTTCTTAAGGAAGCAGTTTGGGATTAATTTCATTCCAAGCATTGTCGCCTAGGATCTTCTTATATTTTTCGAAGGATTGCAACTCATTGGGAGTACCTGCATCATGAAAAACCTGCCAGATCTCTTTCTTTGCTAATGGCGTAGAGATGGAGCCTGGCGCATTGCTATGTAACCCAAGCATGAGCCCGCCTTCTTTTGCATGATCGACATGGCGATGAAGAATAAATGCATCAATATTTTTGGAGGCGTGCGCTTTACGGTACCCATAGACATAGCCCGCAGCTTGATTTTGCTCGCCAGGCGATCCGGGTTTGCCATGAAATCCCTGTTCAGAAAGAATGATTCGCCTCGATGTACCTTGATAAAGGTTGTTAGGAATATTGGCCCATGCGGAAAGCTGTTCGAGATTCTTGAAAGTGATTTTACGGGTGTCGAGATTAGGTAATGTGGTTTTATCGAGCCAAGATCTGGGCTCGAAAAGATTTTCGGGATAAGGGTGGTAGGCAAGATGCCAATCAAAATCGCCATGAGCCTTGCTAAGTTTCATGAGTTCCTGCAGAAAAGTTTTCCCGGGGATAGATTGTTTGGGGTTGGGGCTGGGTTGCATTGCCCAATGATGTTCGAAGCTGGCGTAAATTCTACCCGGGGCGTTTGCCCTTTTTAAACTCGCATGGGCGATGCGCAAGGCTTTGTGATACTCGGCAACGACTTCATCAGGATCGCTAGGGCCACAGTTATACCATTCGTGATGCGCGTTGACTTCGTTGCCAATAATCCAACCTGCAACAGCGCCCTTTTTTTCTGAGGGCCTGCTAAAAGATTTGCAAAGTTGATCCATGATCGATTGAAATGCTTTGATGCCTGCTGGGGTTTTAGTATTAAAAGCACTCAGGTTGTGTGGGGTTTTTAAAGGCATATTGGGATGCAGTAGAAGATTATCGATGGCAGGGTTTCCGGTGCGGTAGGCAAGAATGATTAGGTAAGTGCGAATTCCTTTTTCCTGACAAAGTTTCATGGGGAGAGCATTGATGATATCTTGCCTGATGCCGACTTTGATTCCATCGGCTTCAAAAACGGTGTCTTCGGGTTTCGGTGGAATCCGTATCAGGGTTGCAATGTTCAAGTTAAAGGCTGCGTGATTGACGCCTAGGGTGATGGCATCGTCCATCATCTGGACTTGCAAACCTTTGATGCCTCGGTTGGTTGGTAAACCTGCGTCAGGATCCGATTTGGGATCCCAAAGGGTGGGGAATATGGTGGGGGTAATGCGGTTGCCAAGTTTATCTGCAAGAAAAAAGCCCTTGGTTTCGCATGCTTTGGAATTAATTTTGACTTCGCCCATTTTGCTTGCTGGGAGGTTTTGGATGAATGTTCCTGCATTATTTGCGAGGTTGTTTTCGATACCTGTTTCGCGAAGTTGGGTTGCATCTAAAGCGGTGTTGTAATGGATTGTGATTTGATTTTCATGCCAATGAATTTTTTCAATGGCTGATTGATTTGTAATAAGGAAGAGAAGTGCTGCAATTAGGTTCATGGCTAAAGTTCGCTTGGGATATCATGTTTTAAAGCTGGAAGAACTTTAACCGATAGAACTAGCATGTCATCATAAAATATGCTGATTGTTTTGGTTTAGTAATCAAAGAGGGATTCATTCTTAAAGATCGGTTTTGACTTTAATCATTTTTAAAACTATGATGGAGGGTTATAAAATAGGAAAAGGAATGGACTCGTTGCAACTGCAGGCTTCCTACCTTGAACAAATTGAAGCCGTATTGCCATTTATATGCACACCTGAAGAACTTTTGGGAGAAGCTAATTATGAATGATGAAATTATCGAAGAGGTCTATGCAATTCGGGATACTCATGCGGCAAATTTTCGCTATGATTTGCGTGCGATTTACGAGGACCTTAAAAAGACGGAAGCAGAACATATAGCTGCAGGTCATCCTTTTATATCCCAATTATCGGAAACCATGATAGTTTCTGAACACCCAAATGTTCGTTTTGTAAAATGATAATATATGTGTAAAAAGCTTTTGGTCTGTCTTCTTCAAAACTATGATAGTTGATCTGGAATAAAGGCAAAGGAAAACAAATGATAACGAGTAGGCGGGAATTTTTGCGCGCAGGGTCTCTTCCCCTATTGGGGTTGGGATTGCCCCAATTGCTTCAGGCTCGCGAAAGCTCTACCACCCGAAAAGGCAAAGCCAAGGCTT
>Ga0208856_1000390_pt1 | contig 17362 bp, 35 predicted proteins | sample LakMenEpi13Jul12_FD_150690 | JGI IMG/M metagenome (GOLD analysis project Ga0208856, IMG submission 150690) | Freshwater microbial communities from Lake Mendota, WI - 13JUL2012 deep hole epilimnion (SPAdes) | ecosystem: Environmental > Aquatic > Freshwater > Lentic | place: Lake Mendota, Madison...
TCGAAGGTAGACTATTGTGCGGTGAAAGGTCTCCAGAAAATAAATTGTAAAAATTAATGTGAGTGTACTATTTTAGTTTGTGGGGTAAGACATATATTTATAAATTTATAGTTAAGCTATTATCGGTCTAGTAAAAAATATCAGAATATATGTGTTAGAATTTTATATTTGAGAATGTCGTGATAGGAAAAGTTTCATAAGATCCCTTTCCTTTGCGAACAATAAGTAGAAACTTACCCCACAACCCTTTTAAAAACAAAAATTGAAAAAATAATTTCATTTTTCTTGACAATAAAGAATAAATTATATTGTGAGTAACATATTAAATTAAAAAAGGTGAATATGAAGAAAGATATGAGCAGGGCAAATCTATGTGGAGTGTGTGCAGGTCTAGGAAAACATTTTAATATTGAGCCATTTTGGATTCGTTTGATATTTGTTATTGCATTTCTACACTTCGGAATAGGAATTTTACTTTATATTATACTTTCTTTGATGATGGAGAAAGAGTAATAGCTTTAAAAGGCCTATACATGGTCTATTTTGCGACTTTATTACGAGTATGACCCAAAGGTTTACTTTGAGTAAGGTGTAAAATTTAGTTATTTAATGCGATTTAAATGAGTAGTGAGAAAAAAAAGAGGAAAAAGGAATAAGACCAGTAAACTTATTCCTTTTTCCGTTCTATTTGTTTGTGAATGCTCAAAGTCCGAACCTGACTTCGATAAGCTAGGGCGTATGGGCGAGAGTATTAGTCTCAAAGGAGCGTGGACAATTGAAACCCACGAATTCGACCCGCACACAATCACACACTTGGCAGAAATCTGTGCCAGATCCAAGGTTGCCACACTTGGTAATATAAAAAGATTGCCACAATGAAGAACAATCTTTACACTTCAATTGATTTCAAGTGCCAAATAGAAGGCCTACTGACAATACCATAAATAAAAACAGAGTAAAGTCAAATTTGCGGATAAAAATCATTTATCTGAGAGACTTTGAGTAGTATTTCTAGCAAATGATTAGGTTTTACATTAGGAATGACATCAGATTCTTGATCATCTAGCTTTATAAAGTTTCTATAAGGGCCAAATATCGCAACTTCTGCCGTTTTGGATGAGAGAAACATTTCTGAATTATTTTTTTCACAATTATCTGAGTGAGTGCCATCTCCAAACTGAACAGATACCTCATAACCATTTTCAAATTTGATAAAAAAGCCATTTCCATTTTTTTTATTGCATTTAAACATTGATTTTCCTTAAATTGAAAATAAAATTTCACATTTTGATTAAACGGTAGTACACAAACGGAATTAAACGGTAGTACACAAGTACAAGATTAAAAGGTAGTACACAAAGTCGAAATATTTTTTCACTTTTCTGTGAAATAAATCTTGAGTAGTGACGAACAACTATATGTGAAGGGAAAAATGTGGTTGAGTTATGGACAAATGGTTTTACCTTATGTTTGTGATCGGTAACTTTTCAAAAGGAGAATTTTTGTGCATCCTAAAAACAGAACAAAATACAAGACTTTGAATCGTATTGCATCTAATCCCAAAGTTCAAGAGATATGGGATGAAGGTGATGATGGTTTATATATTGCTCTGAATGAAGGTTGGAATCTTGAAGGTAATAGTTGCTTTTGGGGATCTACAGTTAAGAAATTGATTAGTTCATTTGGTTGTGTAGAAAAAGGCGAACCTCACTAAAAGGAGAATGAAAGATGACACTTGAAAATCGTGAAAGATTTATTGCTTTGCTTGAATTAAAAGCTAGTGATAAATTGAAACATGAATTGAATTGGAAGATGGAAGTAGATCGTGAAGAGTATAGTAGCTATGATCTTGCCGATGCGTTTGATGATGTATTGTCATGCAGCTATTCTAATGAAGAAAAAAAAATAATCAAGGAATGTGAAAATCTGTTGATAGAAATTGGTTATCTAGAAGTTCGTGAATTAGATGTAACGATTTCTGGCAAAGATAATGCTGTGAGAAGAAAAGGAAATAGTTACGATCCAGTATGTGGTTGGAATGATTGGATTAGTGGTTGAGTTTTGGACAAAAGAATTTACCTTATGTTTGTGTGATGAATAACTTTTCAAAAGGAGAATGAGATGAAGATTGATAACTTGGCTACACAGAACAACATTGATAGAAGTGGAACATTGGCAGAGACTAGCTTTACAATTGAGTCTACACCATTTGCTTTCCGTATTCTTGCCGAAACTATTTATAGTCGCAAGGAACAATCGGTCATTAGAGAACTGAGTACCAATGCAGCGGATGAACACATCTCTGCTGGTATTGGAAACAAACCATTTGAAATTCATATCCCTACCACATTCGAACCAGTATTTTGGATTCGTGATTTCGGTAAAGGTATGTCAGAAGAAGATGCTGTTGGTTTGTACACTACATTTTTTAAGAGTACAAAAAGAAACAACAATGAAGTTACAGGTTGTTTGGGATTGGGGAGTAAAAGCCCATTCTCTGTAACTGATAGTTTTACGATTGAAAGTTATTATGAGGGTGTGAAGACGATCTATACCTGTTACAAGGATGAGGACAGGTTGCCTAAATTGGCGAAGCTAGAAAGTTTTGCATCTGATGAACCATCTGGTGTAAAGATTCAGTTTCCTGTTGTGTCAGGCCACTACGATTGGAGAAATGAGGCTGAGAGGGTTTTCAAATTCTTCAAGGTAAAGCCTACCTGCAATATTGAATTGGATTTTGATCTTGGGGATGCTTCTCTTGAAGGTAGTGATTGGAAATTGATTCGTTTCGACAATTACGAATTAAGTAGTAAGTCTTATGCTGTGATGGGCAATGTTGCTTATCCGATTGATTTCTCTGCATTGAAATCAGATGATGCAAAAGAAAGGTCTTTGTTCAATGCTTTTCGATATGCTACTGGGTTTGTATTCTATTTTGATTTGGGAGAGATAGCATTCGATCCATCTAGGGAGCGATTAGAGTACAACAAGAAGACTAAAGATAGTTTGGTTTCTTTGTTGCAAAAGTTAAAGGTTGATTTGTCAGAAAGCATGAGCAAGAAGATTTCAGAGTCTAAAGATATTTATTATGCTAGAAAGGCTTATGCTTGTGCTTATCGTGATTTAGAGAATAGCATTGGTAAAGAGCTTATCGATGTTGTGCTGGATGAGAAAGTTAAATTCAATGATGAAGTTCTTTTTGAAGGTTCTCTAAGAAGTTTCACTGTTGGGTCTAAAGAGATAAGTGCTTATAATTTTGTTTCTAAGAAGAGCAAAGTTAAAAAGGAATTTATCGAGAATGGTAGTTTCAGTTATTCTTACAAAGACAATTCCGAATTTATCGTTGATGATGGAAGTCGAGGTTTTTCATCAAAGGTAAAATTGTATAAGCATTACAATAATGACAAAGACATTTTCTTGGTTAATAGAGAGAATGCTGATAGGCTTATAAGTTTGATTGGCTTTAGTGGAGATGAATCAGAATTTTTTGTTTCAAATGATAAGTTGCCGATAGTGCCAAAAAAGGTTAGGTCTAATGGTGCTTCTGGTGCTAAGTCTGTAATCATTCCAGCATGGGAAGTGGTTGTTAATCAATCTTCATCTGGTTCTATTTCTTTCGACAGGAGTGAGAGCAATATCAGCGTAAGGGATGATGAAGGTTATTATGTTGTTGCTAATCGTGGGATAATTCAACTTGGTGGTTCTGCCTGTTTGGATTACGATTTGCTTATCAGTTGGCTGAAGGTGGCTTCTGGTTTGGGCTTTGAAGTTCCAGATAACTTTTATGTTGTCAATGCAAGCAAAGCTAAATCTTTGAAGTTGGAAGATAGAGATACATTTTCAAATCTTACTGATGTGTTAATAAAGTTCTTTGGAGATAAGGTTAGTGATAATATAGATTCATACAAGAGTCTTTGTGAAAATGGATTTACGAAAGACAAAGTAGGTTCTATTATCATTCATCGTGCTTATAGTGATAAGACAGGACATAGGCTTGTATCTGATCATCCTTTGATTACAGGTGGTATTGAGAAGGACATTGCTTTGTTGTCTAATCCGATAAACGATATAACATCTAGGTTATATTTCTTTGAAGATGCTGGCGATAAAGGTCAAAGGTTTAATTTGTTCAGATTCGAAAAAGATGGTTCTGATTATTCTTATTCTGATTTTACATTAGAATTTCGCAATGAAGGAAAAGAGTACGATCAGTTTTTGATTTGTTCGCCTCAGAATTTTATTCAGACTGCAAACTTTTTATGGTCAAAGGGTTTAATCACTAGGGTAGAAGATTTCAGCAAGAAGATTTTGGATGGCTTTAACATCTTGCTAAATTCAAAGTTAAATTCTTAGGGTTGAGTTTTGGCCAGATGGATTTACCTTATGTTTGTGATCGGTAACTTAAACAAAGGAGAATTGAAATGAAGATTGACATTTTCTTGGTTAGCCCAAATGGATCTTTGAACTACTTTCGTTCAACTGATCAATCCAAAACTTGCAGGGAAGCAAAACAAAAGTTTTTGGATTTGTTTTTGATTTTCAAAAAAGATCAAGTCAAGGCTTTTAAGGCTTCTAAATAACAAGGTTGAGTTTTGGCCAGATGAATTTACCTTATGTTTGTAACTTACTTTCAACAAGGAGAATTGAAATGATTGAGATTAAAAACAAAAGTGGTGAAGTGATTCAAAAGATTGATGGTGCTGATCTGAATGGTGCTGATCTTAGGTGCGACAAGCTTTATGAAGCCGATCTTAGGGGTGTGGATCTAAAGAGGGCGGTTATGCATGGTGTCAATCTAAATGGTGCTGATCTATTTGGTGCTGATCTATCTGGTGCTGATCTTAGGGGTGCTGACCTTACTGGTGCTAATCTGCAAAATACTGATCTGGATCGTGCCAATTTAGAAGGTGCTGATTTGACTGATGCTTGTCTTTTCGGTGCTAATTTGACTGGTGTTAATTTTACTAAGGCCAATCTTTCTGGTGCTGATTTTTATCGTGCAAATTTGAAGGGTTCTAATCTTACTAAGGCTAATCTAAAGGGTACTGATCTAACTGGTGCTGATTTAAAGGATGCGAATCTTACTGGTGTTAAGATTAACAAAGACACTCGATTCTAACATGGTTGAGTTTTGGCCAGATGGATTTACCTTATAGTTGTGATCGGAAAACAAACCAAAGGAGAATGAGATGAAAAGTAATGATAAGCTAGATTGTTTGCCAGAGGTTAAGACTGAACCATATCCATTGCCTGAAGAGGGCGATCTAGAATTGCTTGCAGAGCAATTTGGAGGCAGACTGGCACTAAGGTATGGCTTAGTGGTTTTGAATAAGATTGATGCCGATAATGAGTCTCTTAAGGAAACGATATATGATTCTGTTTACGATCATATAGACATGGATGAGTTTTTTGAAGAGTATATTGAGGCTTGTGGAAATTTGGGATTTAACTGGCACAATTGTCATTATGCTGGTGTGTTTCAAATGTTAAAAAAAGATGGTTATGTAACTTGGGGTGACAACTACGAAATTGGAAGTTTATAAACAAGGAGAACAGTTATGAATGCTTTTGAAAGAATTGAAGAAAACAGGAAGGCTTATGTATCAGAGATTTTTAATCTAATCAAAGATATAAGCAATGAGTATAAATTGATTTCTTTTCACAGGTACAGTATCAATAGCAACAACAAGGATAAATTTGCGGATCATGTTTCTAGGTTTACAAAAACATTAAATAACACATTCTGCAATTTGATTCAGAAGTATATCGATATCAAAACCGATTTTCCTTTGCCTAACAACAGGGAATACAGTCGTGACGAAAATGCAGGGGCAGTATTAACTTCTAAGTTTTTAACTGACGATATTCTTAGTTGTGATTATTTGTTTTGTGTTGAATTTACATTAGATGGAAAAGAGATAAGTGAAAAGCTTACATTGGAAGAATATCTGCGATGTGTAAATGATTTGTTTGATTCTTTGTGGAATTGTAAGTATGGAAGATTTGTTGGAAATGATTCGACAGAAACGAATACTATACAAGCAGCAATAGAAGCTGTTGATTCTGGGGAACTGGTAGACAGCGTAGATTATTCTGATTTGTCTTACGATAATGATTTTCCAAAATGGTGCAGAGATATTCGTTACAATGTGTCGAACTACAGTAAGGTTTATAATCCAGCATTAATAGAAGAGATTCTTAATTCTGCTAAGATTAGTATTGTAGATGAAATTAGGTATGATACTGTTTCATTAAGATAACTTTACTTTGTTTTTTTGTGTGGTATGTTTAGTTGTATGTGTTTTTTTACTTTTTAGGAGTCTAAGATATGAAATGGGTAATTGATAATTCTGGTTTTGTTAACACTAGTGTTTCTGGCAAGGCTTATACATTTTCAAAGAGTCATCCTCATTACAGTAGGTTGATTCATTGTTTGAAGCACAACAATGTCGAGCATTTTGAAGTGCTGTATGATATTGGATCTGCGATTGAAAGTTATACGCAGGGTGCTGTGCAAGTTAAGGGTGGGAACATTTATTGGGATGAACATCCAATGCCAGAGATGTTTACTGATCGTGTTTTCGACATGAAGAAAAGTGGAGTTAATTTTCAGCCTATGATTAACTTCTTGGATAATCTAAGTGATAATCCATCTGATAAGTCGATAGTTGAATTGTTTGATTTCATGCAGCACAAAGATTTGCCTATTACACCAGATGGTTGTTTCTTGGCATACAAAGCTGTAACAAACAATTTTAAAGATAAGTATAGTGGTAATTTCGATAATGGTGTTGGCAACATTGTAGAGGTTAGTAGACAAAGCGTAGATGGTGATAGAGATACGCATTGTGGAACTGGCCTTCATGTTGGTAGCATCGATTATGTTCTTGGATATGGGTCAGGAACTTCAAAGGATGACGATGGCAACATTAGTTGTTCTGATGGCGGGGATCAGATTGTGGTATGCAAGGTTAATCCTAAAGATGTAGTTTCTGTACCAACTGATTGTAAGTTTCAAAAGCTTCGCACTTGTCGATATGAAGTTGTAAGCATATTGAAGAGTGTTTATAGCCAGCCTGTAGTTGGATTGGTTAGTCCGATTCAAGCTAAGTCAAATGCACCTACACCTGAATTGGTGCGAAAGATTGGCAGGGTTAGCAGGTTGCTTGCTACTGCTGGTCGATAAGCCAAAGCTTACTATTTCTGGGCGATTAGTAAGTTAGGAGAATGCAAGGTGAACTATGTTTGCCTTGCATTTTTTTTACATGAGGCATAGATAAAATTACAAACTAGCTTTTTAATTTGAGGTATGTATGAAATCATTTGGCGATTGGGCTTACGAAAAATCAGAATTTGATAATATAACATATTGCGAATCATCTTTGACTAGAATGTTATCATTATCATCCATGCCTTGGGTTATCATAACAGCATATAGAAAGTCAAATGCTGATGGAAGCAAGATTTCGAAGGAAGAAAATATAAATCGTAATTTGGAATTGCGGTCTAAATTAAATTCCATGAAGATGGGAGTCCATCAGTTAATTGGTCATTGGAGAGAATGTAAAGATAGCAGCATACCATACCAAGATTGTCCTGATAACAATAAAGTCGATGTTGTTGAGAGGTCTTATTTTGTTCCAATGCCAAAAGAAATGGATGTGGATAAATTCAAGGAAATATTATTGTCATTGGGAGAGAAATACGAACAAGACGCAATTATCTTTAGTGATGGTAAGGATATAAATTTGATGTATCCTAGTGGTGGTAAAGATTCAATTGGTCAAAAAATAGGTTTGAATCAAATAGGACAGGCATATAGCCAGCACATTTTGAAACAGAATGTGCCATTTGTATTTGAGGGTTTCATGCAATACCATGGAAACATGGCTAGGGCTTATACTAAGGGTTTGATTCTTCCAAGTATAGACGAATCATTCAAGGTAATCAAAGCAAGGTTGGTGAATTAAAATGAATGAATCTTCGTTAACAAGAATTAAATCACACATAGAAAATCGTAATGTTGGTTTAATTTCTGCATTTAGGGGCAGGTACACAAAGCCAGAAAATCTTCAGAGAACAAGAGAATTAGAATCTATGATTCGTAGTGATGGATTTTCTTTTATCAAAATGAATGGTCATTACATTGAGGGCCATGGCACTCCAAATGCTCAAGATAATGATGAGGTCGCTTTGTTTGTAATAGGCAAAGATGGTGATGACAATGGCAAGCTTAAGGGTGCTTTAAAAAAGTATGGTTCTTCTTTTGACCAAGAGAGTGTTTTGTATAAGGCATTTGATAAAGATGATGCTGTGTTGATTGGAACTGTAGATAAGAATGAGGATGGCGAATCTGTCTGGCCAGGGTTAGGTAATGAATCTTCTGTTGGTAAATTCAATCCCATGAGAGTTGGTGAATTTTATACAACAATGAAACAAAGTAAAAATGCCAGTAAGGGTAAAACAGAACCTAGCATTCCAAGAACATTTACATTTGAAGGATTTGAATTTCCTTCAAGTTACTTTCAGAGATTTTCGGAGTATATTAGAAATAGGAATTTATCGTAGACTTGTTAGAACCAGAACCAGATAAAAGGATTTGTCATGGCTTATTTATTTTTAAGAATGGTTATAGCAGCCTTTACAGTTAATTCTATAGGTTATTATTTCATTAGCCACAAGATAGCCTATTTCAATTGTTTGATCGCCATATGGTGCTTTATTGAATGGGTAGAGGCATTCCGTCAGAGTAGAACAAATGAACCATTAGAATTTGTTCTGCCACCTTTGAACCAGCTTTGTCTCATGCTTAGGGTTTTCATTCAAGAATTAAAACTCTAATTCAAATTTTTAAAAAACGATTAAACGGTAGTACACAAGTGCTGCCGTTTTTTTTCGTTTAATGCGAAATAAATCTTGGGTCTTAGCGAACAACTATATGTGGGGAGAAAGATCGGGTTGAGTTTCGGACAAAGTAATTTACCTTATAGTTGTGATTGGAAAACAAACCAAGGGAGTATAGAGATGAATACTTTAGATGCGATAATGATTGCTGAGGGAGAGAAGGAAGCTACTTTAGACGAATCGATCACTGCTTGGCAGCACTTGATTGACACTGGTGTGGTGTGGAAGTTGCAAGGTGTGTTTGGTCGAACTGCAAAAGACTTGATTGAATCTGGACTTTGCACACTGTAGAGTTTTGGACAAATGGTTTTACCTTATAGTTGTGATCGGAAACTTTCAAAAGGAGAATGAGATGGACGAAAAGGAAAAAGAAAACTTGGCTGTAGAGAATGCTTTGAATGCAGCTTGTTCAGCGGTTCAAAACATTTACGGAATCACTGATGGTGGTTGGGCCAGTATGTTCTTCAGCGGGAAGAATGGGGAGAATTTCAAAGATATCATTAAGGCTTATATAAAGTCTGAATCATATAACATACCAGAAGAAGGAGAATAGAAATGAGCTTATGGACTAAGGATGGTTTAAAGGTTTATGACATTGATCCTCTGGCCAGCGAGCTTTGGGTTGTAGCTGGGCCAGATGGATTTCAAATTGAAGACATTGATCCAGATTGTTTACCAGATGGATTTCGATGGGTTGAAACTAAAGAGTGGCAAGAATTAGTTTTTTCAAAGGAGAAGGTTTAATGTTGATTTCATCTAAACTAAATCAAAGTCAAACAGAAGATTTATATTCTATTTTTTTAAGTTTGTTTGATGAATGTGCCACTAAGAGTTCTTTTGAATATGAGTTTAGGGAATTTTGTTCTGACAATAAACTTCCTTTCTCTAAAAGCGAATTTGAAAATGCTTATGAATTTTTTCACAACTGTCCAGATAACCAAAAGTAAGGATAATAGAAATGATTAAGAAAAAGTTTTCTGCTAGTAATTCTGATATTATCAGACTTGGTGATGAAGTTTACAAGCTTATGAAAAGCTATGGATATGACTGCGAAGACAGCATCGTATCTTTGGAACGCCTCAACCATTTTGTTGAAGGTGTAGTCAAGGACAAATTAAATATTGATCGTGGCAAAACAGATGATGACTGTTACTGTAATCGGTGTGGAAACCCCAAATAATTTAAGGAGAATGTATGTTGAGTTTCAGACAAAATATTTCACCTTATAGTTGTGATCTGAAACTTTTAACAAGGAGAATAGAAATGCAGAAGACACCAAAGACTGATTCGCCAGCGGTTACTGCTAGGGTCGTTTCTAGAATTTTGAAAAAAGCTAATTTCAAAATGGCTATCAAAACTGATGAATACAATTGGACTGATGGATTTTATGTTCATCGAATAGGTTTTTCTAAGATTGTGAATATTGATTATTATGTCAAAAGACACGCACTAGATGACATTACAAAAGAAAAAAAATTATCCATTGTTTCTGATATGGAAAAAGCATTTAAATTCTTAGAAGACAAGGGATATGCTATCAAACGAAATAGAGGATTTTCTGCTGAGATCGAATGCAATAATGAAGACAGATTTCGAATATAAATTTTAAGGAGAATTTAAATGGGTAAAGAACCAGAGGTCAAAAAGGATGGGGTGCAAGTCGTTCTCATACCTCTTAAAAAGGTAAGGTTGCGAAGGGGTTGCTCTGACATTTTGGAAACCATACCTCTTTATGCTAATGAACATGGAGAGTGGTATGTCGATGAAGCTGATATTGAAAAATATAAAAAGTAGGTTGAGTTTCGGGCAGATGGTTTTACCTTATAGAAAGAGAAGGTGAGTAATGTTGCAGAATATAGTTTTTGGATTTTGCGTAATATATCTTGCTGTTGTTTTGCCGATTACTTTTTGCGTTGCTGTTGTTTCTGTGATTGTAAGTATTGTTAATTTATAAGGAGACATCAATGAATTTGAAAAACTATAAATTTATACTTTGCGAAGGAAATATTTATTCTATTTCTTGGCCAAAGTGGAAAAAGTATTTGAAATCGTTACTGGCTTATAAGCTTTCTTTGCTTAAAAATAAGCCATTAGAAAAACCTTCAATACCATCTAAAGATGTTAAGCTTGTTGCTTATAACATATTTGAACTTGAAAAATTAGGTTTAGATGATTCGGTGGATATTGTAAAAGAAGAAATTTTTAAAATAGGAGTGTCATGAAAGTAAGTGCAAATCAAGAAGTCAAAACCATTGTTCCATATAATTGGTATGGTCTATTAGTGTTTGATGATCCAGAGGTTGGATTAGATAAAGAACCATTTGTTTCTGGTGTGCCTCAGATACTTTATAGTCTTTGTGGAGCAGTTGGCATTAAAGATCCAAAAAAGGGGTTCAAATTGCTTTTTAGTGGCACAGAGTTCCAAGGGTTTCAAATCAAGGCAGAGCGATTAGAACCAGACAATGGGGGCTATTGGTATAGAGTATTAGGACAAGAGGGTTGGCTTTGTCCGGCTTTGTTTAGATACTTTGATGAAGCCCCTGAGACTTTATACATAAAGGTAGAAGCCAAATAGAATGTATATTTCAATTCATCCCCTTATTCCGTAATGGTTTAAGGGGATTTTTTATTTATTGGATTAAACGGTAGTACACAAAGTCGAACTATTTTTGTGAAATAATTTGGTTCTTGGTACGAACAATTATTAGGTTGAGTTTCGGACAAATGGTTTTACCTTATAGTCGTAACATAACATTTATTGGAGATTATTATGCAAAGACAAAAAGTATTCTTTGGTGAAAATGACCCTTGGTGTCGTCAAGAACCAACCATCGAAGAAAAGAAATGGGCAGTAAGTAGGGATAATCCAAAATGCCCATTGAATAACTTCATTGGCAATGACAAGGCAATTAAAAAACTGCAAGCAGCAGCATTTACTGCTTTTGGTCATCAGAATCATTTGTGCAGGGAAATAGCTTTCAGTATTTTCGGGCCAGCTTCTAGTGGTAAGACAAGTCTTGTGAAGTTGTTTTCTAAGACTATTGGCATACCATTTATTGAGTTTGGGCCTCAGATTAAAAGTTCAGAAGATATTCTAAAGGAAATATCAAGGGTTCTTTCAATTGAGAACACACCTTTGGTTGAATTTAAGAGAAGAGATTATTTTGAATTGCCACCATCTGTTATCTTCATTGATGAAATACATGCGGTTTCGGATAATGTAATTCAGTCTCTATTAAAGGCAACTGAGTTTAGTGATGGTATGTTGGTTACAGAGAAGGGCAAGACTGTAAATTGTCATAATGTATGTTGGATGATTGCGACAACTGATGAAGGTATGCTATTTGATGCTTTCAGAAGTCGTTTCAGCCCTTTGTATTTGACTTATCTTAGCAAGAAGGAGATTGGGTCTATTGTTAAGATGAACTATCCAGAGATACCTTTATCTGATTGCGAATTGATTGCCTTTTATAACAGTCGTGTAGTTCGTAAGGCTTTAGAATTTGCTCGATATGTAAAGATGGTCAAGTCTATGTCTTCTGATAGGGATTGGTCTGATGTGATAAAGGAAGTAGCAAGTGATGAGGGTATAGACGAGTTTGGTGTATCCAAAATTCATCGATCTGTTCTTGATGCTCTGTCCAATGGTGCAGTTCCTAAAAACAGGATGCCTATCATTGTGGGCAGGAAGAAAGAGGAAGTAGAGCGATATGTTATGCCTTGGTTGCTGGCAGATACCGAAGATAGCAAAGCTTTGGTTACTGTTTCTAACAAGGGATATGTTTTAACTGATGCTGGTGTCAAGTTCCATTTAAAGATTGCGGTTTAGTAAAAATAAATTGAAAAAAAAATTCAATTTATGTTATATTAAGAAATCTTTTAAATGTGAAAGGGAAAACATGAAAAGAAATAGGCAGATAAGAGCATTTGTTTTAATGCGTAGGTTATCAAAAAGAATGGCAAAAGAGATGGGTTGTAATTTGCTGGATGATGATATGGAAGTAATGTTTGATATTCGCAACAGTTATTACGATCATGTTGGAAGGGTAAATGACAATATTAGAAGGTTCGATTTAGTTTCCATAATTGCATAATGGAAACTTTTTATCATACGATTAAACGGTAGTACACAAGTACTGCCGTTTTTTTTCGTTTAATGCGAAATGAATCTTGGTTCATGGCGAACAACTATTGTGTTGAGTTTCGGCCAAATGGTTTTACCTTATGTGTGTAACAAAACTTTAACAAAGGAGAATGAAAATGATCAGAGATGATAAACAATACGACTGGAAGCTTTGCTTTACTGATGGCAGAAATGGTCATAGCTTATGGCTTGACAGAAATACCAATAGTTATTCAATCAAAGACCAATCTGGCAATAGACCTCATCTCACAGACGATGGAGTCCTTTGGATAGGTAATGGCTCTGCAAGAGTTCACATTTATGGCGATAAGCTTTGTGTTGCCTTTAACACAGAGTCAGCAAGAGATGGAGGAAGAGGTACTTGTTACTGTGTGTTTGGTTTTGGTGTTCGTGTAATTAAAGAATTAAATATGGAAGTTGTGTTAAGTGCTGAACTTAAAAAACTTGAACCTTTCTTTTGTCTTACCAGTAGTAAAGGAGAATAAAGATGATTGAGAATGGCATTCCTTATAAATATTTTGGTGAAGTTTTAGAAATTGATGACGATTCTAAAACTGGATTAAGATGGAAAGAGCGTAAGTCCAATGGCAATTTCAACAAGTTGTTTGCAAAGAAGGAAGCTGGATTTGTTCAAGTTTTCGGCAAGAACAAATACTACATTGTAAAAATTGCACACAATGGTAGATCGATTAACTTTCCAGCCCATCGTATCGTAATGATTTTGTCTAAGGGTAAAATCAATGGAAAGATTGTCACTCACAAAGATGGCAATGGCTTAAACAATAGTGTTAAAAATTTACAAGTAAGAAGCCATAGTGAGTTCTTGAGTAGTCGTTCAAAGCAAAAGAACAATCATTCTGGTTTCAAAAATGTCGTTAAAATAAATGACAATAAGTTTCTTGCCCAATTTTCTTTGAATGGCAAAAAACATTATATCGGTTATTTTGACAATTCAAAAGATGCTAATACAGCGGTCTTAGAGAAGCGTAAACAAATAGCTGGTTGAGTTTCGGCCACCCACTTTTACTTTATGTGTGTAACAGAACTTTAACAAAGGAGAATGAGATGAATGACAAACAAAAACTTGCGATCAAGACTGCATTGGCAGATTTGATCGGTTCGTTGCAATCGAAGAATGATTTGGACTTCTTTGTACATGACTGGAAAGGTCATTTGCAAAGTATCGATGATCTAGTAGAAGCATTTCCAGAATTGACTAGTGACTATGTGGATCAATTTAAAGAACTAGAAGAAGAGGAGAATGAAAATGAGTAAGTTCGTAATTGGTTGTGAAGTTGTTTATGAATTTCTTGATGGCACAGCGGATAAATTTGTTCTTAAAGAAAAATTGGGCAAAGATAAGTGGGTGGCACAGAGTGACGATGGATTACTTCATGTGCTTCTTCAGAAAAACATATTCAAGATTAATTACAGAGATATAAAGGTTGGCGACTATGCATACAATCCTTTTTCGGATTGCATACTTTTCATCGATGAAGAAGACGATATTCATTATGTAAATGATTGTTACTACAAAGTTCAAAACTACAAAAGACAGAAAGAGAGAGCAAAATAATGTTACCTTTTTTAATTCTTGGTTTTGGATTGATTGACAGCACACCAGATTACAATGCTAGTTGGTTAAGACAAAATAGCAGGGTTGAAATAAAAAATTCTGAATTTACATTTAAGTTTAAGGGATTGTCTGGTATCTCTCTTAAACACCCAAAATGTAAAGAAGGATATTACAGTTTTGAAAAAGAAAGCAAAGATGTGTATAGCAATTATGTAATTGTTAGCGAAATCAAATTTTTCTTTTATGATGTTTCGAGATTAGAACTGGAAGAGATTAAAGATACAGAAAACATCTACGAAATAACTATAACTGGTTTTGTAGATCGTGACATTAGCGAGTCCAAACTTAAAAGCTTGGTCTTTCAAAAGGCTGGCTTTATCTTGGCCGAAAATGGAGTACAGTTAAATAAGGTTTTACCTAAGTTCATAGAGTTACCACAATACTAAGGAGAAATACAATGCGAGTTAAAAAGAAGCGTTTAGATAAGTTTAAGCAACATACTACAAACATATTGAAGCCATATGTAGAAAAAGTTTTCAATAATGAAGAAATAAGTTTGTTTCGATTGAGTAAAGCTGTTGATGGAATTTTATATCAATACACTGGGAACGAAGACGAATTTCTTGATACGAATGAAGATAAAAGACAGGTTAAGGTCGATTGTCTTGCTGAAGTCATACAAGAATATCACAATATGGGTGACGAGGAAAAGCAATTGCTTTCCGAATTGTGCGAAGGTGTAGTTGATGGCAGAAAGGTATTGAATGCTCATATTACGCAATTAATATTTCGAACAATCAACAAGAAATCACCTACATTCTTTTTCTACAAGGATAAGCTAGTGCAAAATCCACCAGAAGACTCTTCCGAAAAACCATCTAAAGAATAAGGACATGATGAACACCTGTGAATTATGTAAATTAAAAAGTAAAAAAAAGATTTGCAAAAACTGCAAGTCTTTTTTTGCATCAGAATCTGATTACCTTTGGTTTAAATCGAATAAGGATGCTCATTTTAAGTGTTTGTTCCAAGAAGTAGTGTCAATAGCCAACTCAATGGCAAATAATGAATTAAAAACCACTTTAGCCAACAAATTTTATAACCTATTTAGTCTCTTAAATCAACATCCAATTATGGGTGATGATTTTAGGGAGGTAAAGCATTATCAGCTTGCCAAAAATAATTATGGAAAATGTTAAAAAGTTGGAGAAGGCACTTAAAAAAGAACAAGAGAAATTAAATTCTTGGATTTTCGAAGGTAATTGTGAAGATGCTAGTACAGAAGAATATCTAATAGGAAGGATTGATGGTTTAAAGTTAGCCATAAAGCTGGTAAAGGTGGGAACTTGATCATGTTTGTTTGTTTTACACTATTTTTAACAGCAGTTATTTTGTATGGTTTAATTGTATTTTTAAATTTAACAGAATAGGTTGAGTTTCGGGCAAAGCTTTTTACCTTATAGTTGTAACGAAACATACTTTAACGAAAGGTTGGTGTCCAATGGCCGAAGTTCTTGATAAACCTGTTAAGGCATCTAAGGCAACTGTTGATGAAAAGGTTATACTTGATAACCTTTTTAAGCAAGTACCAGCAGTGACCAATGTTCTAAAGGTTGCTGTTTTCAATGTGTTCTCAAACCGATTCCGTATCAACATTTGGCAATCTATTGACCACCCATTCATTCCAAATGCTGGCAAAATAGCTGCAAGTTACTTTGTGAGTGTTGAAAAAGATGGGGAAGTTACTGTGATTGGAAAACCTGTGGCATTTAAGGAGTTCGATTAATGTATAAGGTTACTGAAGTGGGAACGGAAAAGGTATTGAGTGATTTTGAAATTTTAAAAGAAATCAATACAGATCGTTCCCACCAATGGACAGACTTTAATATTGATGACCTAAAAGAATCACCAGAAGATGTTCTTTGTTGGATCGACCCACAAATCTTTAAGGTTGAGACTGAAAATGAATAAAGGACTTTCTTACAGAGAGATCTTACAACTCTATATCAATTATTGGAAATTCATTTGGTCTAATGATGATATTTGAAAACAAAATATTACTTGTTTGTTTTTTGTATGTAGTTTTTATTACTTGCATAAGTTTTCACGAAAGTAGGCATTGACAAATTGCTCATGGTTGGGCAATACTACTTTTTTAGCCCCTGTTTAAAGGAATGAACATGAAGATTGTTTACTTGTTTACAGACAAAACTAAGAAGCTGACCGAACATAATCTGTATCATATAGATAGTATGGTCGATGCTTATGAGCTAGTTTTAGATCTCATCAGTATGGAAATTCAAAGAGAAAACAACTTTACAGATAAAGAAATAAAAGAAATGATGTCTGCTGATGTAATCGATTTACATGAAGGAAATTATGCAAGAATAATCGATTGGAATGGCAAGGCTGATCCTGTCAAAATAGCAAATCAAGATTACGAAGCTGTGTAGTTGAGTTTTGGACAAATCTTTTCACCTTATAGTTGTAACAGAAACAAAAAACATAAGGAGATTGAAATGATTTCTAAAGAATTCGTCACTGCTGGAAAAGCCACTATCACCATCGAAAACAATGCAGCATGGGCAGCACAAAACTCTGCACCAGCACATTGGACTTTCAAAGTAAACAAAAAGGAAGTCTCTAAAGGTAACAACTTGTTCTTTGTCAGCCTTATGACAGGTTCTGACAATGAAAAGAGCTTTAGCTACATTGGAGTTCTCAACCCTAATACTGGT
>Ga0208856_1000391_pt1 | contig 17333 bp, 12 predicted proteins | sample LakMenEpi13Jul12_FD_150690 | JGI IMG/M metagenome (GOLD analysis project Ga0208856, IMG submission 150690) | Freshwater microbial communities from Lake Mendota, WI - 13JUL2012 deep hole epilimnion (SPAdes) | ecosystem: Environmental > Aquatic > Freshwater > Lentic | place: Lake Mendota, Madison...
CGAAGCCGTGCACCTCCGCGATGGCGGTCTGCGGGACGAAGATTCAACCATCCGCCCCGGCTCCTCCGCTACTGGCGGATCGGCCAGTGGCCCGCCCGCAGCCAACTCATGCGATCAGGCTGTCGTAGGCGTGTCGCGAGACGCTGGCACGGAGGACCGTGCCCTCGCCTGGGGCGCTCTCGATCCACAGCCGCCCGTCGAGCCGTTCCACCCGCTCCCGCATGCCTTCGATTCCGAAATGGCCCTGCGCGACCCCCTGCTGGGTGCCCGGCACGAAGCCCGCTCCGTCGTCCCGCACCTTGACCTCGATGCGGCTCGTCGCCTCATCGGTCTGCACCTCGATCGTGATCGCCTGCGGCCGGCCGTGGCGGATGGCGTTGTGGATGCCTTCCTGGATGACGAGCAGCAGATTGCCTGCCACGAAGTCGGGAACGTTAGCCAACGTACCCGAGGTGTGGACGTCGATGGCGACGTCGTGCCCCTCGGCGATCCGCCTCGCCATCGCCCGCAGAGCGTCCGGGAACGTCTGGTTGCGCAGTGGCAGGCTGCGGAGCGTCCAAACCGAGTCGTGCAACTGGCCCATGGCGTGATCGACCATCCGCTGGGCAACCTCGAAATGCCGCCGTGTCTCCCCCGCGTCGTCGATCCCGCTCATCTCGCAGGCCTCGAGCTGGTAGCCGATGCCGCCAAGCGTTTGGAGAAGCGTGTCGTGCAGGTTGGCGGCGAGGCGGTTGCGCTCGCGCAGCGTCGCCTCGAATTCGACTGCGGAATCCCGCCGCTTGCGCATCTCGCCGGCCAGCCTCCCCGACTGGAGCGACACCTGACGGCGGAGAAGGAGCACCCACACGAGCGACGCGGTCAGCACCGCCACGAGCGCCGCCATCGCCTGGAAGAGCCGCCGCGGCGTCCACCACGACGCGGGCCGCACGACCACGACGTCGCCGGCCGACCGCAGCAGGAGGCCGACCCGCTCGATGCTCGGTCGCACGCGATAGTCGTATTGCAGTTCGGTCTGGACGACTCCGGTGACCGCGAGTTCGCTGCCGGGAACGAGCGTAAGCAGATCGGCCGCGTGGGGTCCGTGGAGCGTCGCCGTGAACCCCCCGCTGCCGGCCGCGAGCGCGAGTTGCACGCCATCGGCAACCGACTGGGCCTCGAGGAGCCGCGCCGGCAGCGTGACGAGCAGGCCGTCTGCCGCGCCTGCCCGGCTGCTGATCTTCGCGAGCGACTTGGCCACGGGCTCGGGGGGCGTTTCGACCTTGAGCGGGTTGACCACGGCCTCCTTGAGGCCGGCGATCCGCCGGGCCATGGTCGGGAAGCCGGCCACCTCGACGCGGTCGCCGACGTGCAGGGGGGCGGTGGATCGGGTCTCGATCCGCACGCCGGTCGTGCCCTCCTGGATATAGAAGCACTCGCCCGGCTTCACGAATGTGACGACGCCCTCGATCCGCTTGCGGTGGTTGCCCCCTTCGGCGGCGTGGTAGCCGGCGAGGTCGTCGATCCGAATCAGAGGCGCGGCGAATGGCGGCGACGGGGCGGGGCTGATGATATCGAGATCGTCACGGCCGTTGACGTGGATTCGCGGTGAAAGAAACTCTCCACGATAGTTGAAGCAGGCGCCGCACACGCCCCGCACCTGCACCTCCGCGTCGATGAGTGCCGAGGGATCGGGATCGAAGGCCGCCTTCGGGGCGAGCACGCCCACCTCACCCGGCTCTGCATCGACGAAGAGCAGGCACCACGGGCTTCCTTCAACGTTGCGGAACCCCTGCACGACCCCGCGCACCTCGACCCGCAGGTGGTCGGTGCCCCCGCTGAAGAGCGCCCCATGGGTGGAAGGCAGAGCCGGAGGGAGCGGCTTCCGGCCGACAACCGTCACCGCGCGGGGCATGAGCATCACGCTGTAGAGTTCGGCGTGCGTGGTCACGCCCTCGACGTCGACGAGCATGCCCGGCTCGAGTCTTGCGGAGAAGGAAGGGGCATCGGGCGGAATCACGCCCTCGCGGCGGGCGAATTCCTGCGTGAGCCAGATGCCACCGGTGTCGTCCTGCACGGCGAAGCTTTTGTCGTCATACCAGGTGACCACGCCCCGGACATGCACCACGCGGCCTTCGTTGGCCTCGGCCTCGGTGAGCGCCTTGATGTCGGCGATGGGAGTCGGCTCGCCGGTGGAGACGGAATTGGCGGCCGGAGCCACGATCGCCAGGCAAGCCGGGAGCAGCACACCAGCGGCGAGTAGACGAGGACGACGAGTTGTGTCGAAGCAGAGTCCCACACCGCACCTCATCAACAGACAGACGGAAAGTGAATGCGGTCAGCCATCAATTCGAGAATAAGACCGCCGACCACACTCACGCAAGCGGCTGCGACGGCGAGGATTGGGCAGGCCCATCTCGTCTGGGAAAGCCTGAGCCAAGGTGCAGCAGGCTCGGTCGAACAGCGCTCCAAGCCGGGGCGGCAGGGAAGCACTCCATTTTCCAGGGGCGACAATCACTGAACAAAACAAAGGAGTGCAGTTTTGTGTAGTCGTGTCGATGCGGCCTCTCAAGCAACTTTAGCAATCGTTTCTGTTGATGGCAGATCGAAGAGGAACTGCTGCATCACGACATCCTCCGTGAATTGAGCGAGACCAGCTTGCTCACCGGGCTCACCTTCATCAGCGGGACCCGCCTTCCGCGTGAGCGAGCCGGTGAAAATCGGAGGCAACGTCTCCACTTGGAAACTCGTCATCGAGACACGCACCGGCCAGAAGCATCTCCCGGCTCAGCGGATCAATCTCGATATCTGCGCCATTCCCAGCCACGATCCGCGGCCGATGATGCTGCGCAATCTTTACGGAATCGACCTCGGCGCCTCGGGACTCATTCTCCGGGCGCAGAGCCGCGAGGAAATCTTCGCCGACAGAATCACCGCGATCGCCTTCCGTGACAACCGCATCAAGAATCGCGATCTCTGGGACATCGCCTGGCTCACCCAGCAGGGCGTCGAGCTTCCACCGCATCTCGTGCCGTCCGGGGCTTGAAAAGCGTCGGGATAGGACACGCCTTTCCGCTCGTCGAGCACGAGCCCGCCCTGCCAGGTTGTGCCGTCGTCGTCGGAATAGCCACTCGCTCAACTGAACGCGACATCATGGCCCAAAACCATCACCCCGTGGCCCAATTCCGGTAGCGGTGTGGCCGCTGTCGAGGGTTCAATGGGGTCTGGCGGAGGCGGCGGTGCTTCCGTTGGCCGGCAGGATGGGGGGCGCGAAGGCGCTCACCCGGATCGACGCCGCCCTCGCATCGGCCGATCCGGATGTCCGAGAGGCCGCCGCCGCCGCGCTGTGTCTCTGGCCCACGGCTGACGTCGCCGAGCGGCTGCGGACGATGGCCGAGCGTGGGCTCGCCGATCCCGCGACGCGGCCCGCCGGCCGCAGGGCGCTGCGGGCACACGTGCGCGTGATCAGCCTGCCGTCCGACCGCCTCGCCCCTGAAGTGCTCGCCGCCTTGCAAGCTGCCATGCGGCTGGCGGAGCAGGGGGATCCCGACGACCGCGGATACGTGCTCGAGCGCACGGCCGCGGCGGTGCGCACCATCGACGCCGTCATGTGGATTGCAGGCTATCTCGACGGCGGCGATCCCGCGGCCGCCGAGCCGCAGGCGGCCTGTCGGGCGTTGGTAACGCTGGCCCACCATCGCGGTCTGCGGCAGCCCAATGCCGAGCGGTTCGACGTGATCCTCGACCGCGTGGCCGCCGTCACCCGCGACCCGGCACTTGCCGACCAGGCGGCGCGGTACAAGGCCGGCTTGTGATCGCTCCCGCCTTGCTATGGCTACAAAAGCCGCCCAGACTGGCCGCGTGGCTTGCAACAGGAGACTTTCCAATGACTGACGCGATGACTCGCCGCACGTTCGCCGGATCAATCGGAGCAGCGCTCGCAGCCGGCGCGGCCACGCAGGCAGCCGCGGCCGCGATCGCGATTGACGCCGATCATCCGCGGGCGAAGATCATTCCCGACGTGTTCCACATGCACATCACCCACTCGGGATTCGAGGGGATCAGGCACCTGCGTGGAGATTTCTTCGCCATTTTCCCGTGTTTTGGAGCGCTCGCCTCGAGCGTGACGATCGATTCAGAAGGCAGCATCCGTTGAAAGGCACCATTCGATGAAACGATTCGCACCTCTTCTGGCATTCGCCTGCCTCTCGTCGCTCGCCATGGCGGCTGATCCCGTTGCGGAATTCGTCGGACCGTTCCCGAGCTGGGCCGATGTGAAGGCCGAGTTCGGCGCCGTCGGCGACGGCAAGGCCGACGACACCGCCGCCATCCAGCGGGCGCTCGAGAGCGTGCGGAGCAAGGATTCCCCCAAGAAGGTGCTCTACTTCCCCGCCGGCACGTACCGCCTCACGACGACGCTCCGGCTCGACCGCATCTCGCACCACGAGCCGCTCGGCATGAGTATCGTCGGCGAGCATCCGGAGACGACGATACTCGCGTGGGACGGGGCGGCTGGGCAGAGCATGCTCTTTTACGATGCCTGGTACGCGAGCTTGAGCCGGTTCACGTTCGACGGCCGGGGCAAGGCAAAGACGGCGATCGAGCATGGTCCGAAGTTTGCGACCGCCAACGAATGCACCGACGTGATCATCAAGGACGTCGACTTCGGCATCGAGGCGGGCAGCGCCGCGGGCATTGCCGAGACCGCCGTTCTCCGCTGCCGTTTTTTCCGCTGCGGCAAGGCCGCCATCAGCATTCAAGACTTCAACTCGCTCGACTGGTACATCTGGGACTGCTGGTTCGAGGACTGCGGCATCGGCGTCACGAACGAGTTCAAGGCCGGCAACTTCCACATCTACCAGAGCACGTTTCTGCGGTCGAAGGATGCCGACATCACGATCCGCAACACCGGCTATTTCTCGTTCCAGGGCAACGTGTCGATCGGCTCACGGCGTTTCTTCCATGCGAAGCGGTCGAAGAACTGGAAAGAGACCGAGACCTGGGGCTCGCAGGCAACGCTGCAGGACAACCTGATCCTCGATCCGACCGACCCCATCCCTGTCGTGATCGAAAACAACGGCCCGAACATGATCCTCGACAACACGATCCGCGCGGCCGCCGCAGGCCCGCTGGTGGTGAACGAGCCGCCGGCCGACAAGGCCGACCTGATCGTGATCGGCAACCGCTGGACCAGCGCGAAGCCGATCGAGGTGCGGGGTCGCCTCACGGAACTCGACAACACGACGGTGGCGGCCGCCGCGATTCCCGATGCGAAGCCGGTGCCGGTGCCCTTCGCGGTCCGTGTGAAGCGCCCGGTGATCGAGGTGGCGGCAGGGGCCGACGCCGCCGCCATCCAGGCCGCTATCGAGCAGGCCGCGGCGCTCGAGGGCGCCCGCCCGGTGGTCCATCTGCCGAAAGGGAACTACAGCATCAACAAGACGCTCGTGATCCCGTCCGGCTGCGACCTGCAGCTCGTCGGCGACGGCCCGGAGAATGCCACGCAGCTCGTCGGTGCCGGGGTCGATCCGCTGATCCGTGTGCAGGGCCCGTCGCAGGCGACCTTCCGCAGCTTTCTGGTGAACGGCGGCAACGGGGCCGTCGGGATCCTCGCCGAGAACTGCGACCAGCCCGGAGGTCGCGTGTATGGCGAGCAGCTTAACGTCTCTGGTTTCGAATATGGTTTTGTGAGCGACGGCCTGCGACAGACGACGGTCGAGCTCCGCGACGCCGGACACAACGGCATGCAGGTGGTGGGGGGCGGCCCGGAGACCAAGTCGTGGGTGGCCCTTTTTTCCGGAGCGTCGAGCCGCCACCGGCACCACAAGGCCGGCATCCATCTTTACGACGTGCAAAACGATGGCCGGCTCTTCGTCCGCGACATCTGGTACGAGGGCGACTCCTGGAGCCTCCTAAACCTCAACGGCAGCGGCGCCTTCGCCTATCACTGCGGCTTCGTCGCCCCCGCGGATCCCAACCACCTCGACAAGACGCTCGATTGGGAGAAAGACGTGCGCGGCAGCGTGGCGTCACTGCAGTTCAACGGCTTCAAGGGCCAGCTGGCCTTCACGCTCGTCTCGTCGAATGGCGGCAACGTGCGGATCGTGCCCCCGAGCGCTGGCACGAAGCTCTACCTCAACGGGTTTCTCACCTACGACGGCAAGGTCGACTTCGGGGGCGCCGCCATGCAGGGCCAGGCCGTGGTCGATCACCTGAAGGCATTCCGCAAGGACGGCACCGGCTTTGACTCCGTCGAGGGAGTCGGCAAGGCGTCGCCCGAATTCATCCGCGAGATGCTCACGCCGCTCCGCACCGTCAAGCCGCAGCCGCTTACCGACAAGGGCAGCGACGTGAGCGACGTGCGGTTCTACCGGGTGTGGGCGAACGGCAAGAACGGCGTCCGCCTCGAGGCGAAACGATGATGACCAAAACAGGGCCCTCCCACCCCACCACACCACCTTCGTCCACCCGGAGTCGATCAATGCTTCGCCCCACGCCCTTCGTCATAACGCTCGCGTGTGCCTGCCTGTGGCCGCTCTCGCTCAAGGCCGCGCCGCTCACCTACACCGAGCCCTTCGGCCTCGCCCACAAGGCGGCCGTGCTTTCGCTGCCGCTCGACGGACCGCTCGACGTCGCCGGCAAGAAGCTCGTCGACGACAAGGGCCGCGAGGCGGTGTTTCAACTGGCGGCCGACGCTCAGTCGCTGCTCGTGCGGACCGACCTCGCCCCGCGGGAGACGCTCACCTGGAAGCTCGTCGCCGGGAAGCCGGCCGCCGCGAAGGGGCTCGTCACGGTCAGCGAAGACGAAAAGAACGGCTGGATCGAGGTCACCAACGGCCTCACGGGCGTCCGCATCCCCGACGGCAAGACGTTCACCGACGAGTGGGCCCTGCTCGACGACAAACAGAAGGAATACATCCTGCAGAATGGCTGGGCACTCAAAGAGTTGAAAACAAAACTCAAGATGACGCCCACAAACCCCGCCCCCGTGCAGGGCATCCAACTCCGCGACGGCCGCTGGACGGCCAACCGCCCGAAGCTCAATGCGGATCCGTTTTGCTCCGGGATGAAGGTGGAGTTTCTCGCCCGCGGCCCGCTCGAGACGGCCGTGAAGGTTCATTACGACTTCAAGGCGAAGGCCGGCAGCGGCCCCACATCCCGCAGTGCGGGCTATCCCGGCGGCGACGGCCACTACACCTGCATCGTCGGCCTGAAGGCGGGCCAGCCCACGATCGAGTTCGAGGAAGACGCCGATCTCGTACCGGCGAGCTGGGGGTTGAACATTCGACCGGAGGTGAACTTCGATACGGCCCGTCATCCCGCTGGCAAGCCGGGTGCGGTCAAGGCCACCGACACCACCGACTTCACGTATCAAAACATCTGGCAGGAAAATGCCTTCGGGCAACTCTGGCCGATTGGGGAGCATCCCTTCATCAACTACTACTATCTCCTGCTCGACTCCAAGGGAGACGACGACAGTCCCGTGGTTGGGGCTTTCGTCGACAAGTCGGGCAATGCCGTGAACCCGCAGTTCAGCTGCGGCAGCGTCTGGCGCAACGAGGGGTCCGGGGGCTTCTCCAAAGGGCTGAACTATGGCGCACCCGATGACCGCCGCTGGTCCGTCGTCCATCAGAAATCGGGCCTGTTCGTCGGCACGAAGGGCAAGGACGCACCGCCGCTCGACAAGTGGCAGCCGATCGAAGGCCAGATGGAACGGCTGGCCGGGAGAAGTATGGAGTTGCGCCATGTCACGGCGGCAATCCCGGAGTTGCCACGGCTCGACTGGGAGGAGCGGTCCGACTGGCTCAACGTGAAGACGAAGTTCGGCGCGACGGGCGACGGCAAGGCCGACGATACGGCCGCGATCCAGGCCGCGCTCGACAGCCTCGAGGACGGCTTCGGCAAAGCCAACACCGTCTATCTGCCGCCGGGCGTCTACCGGATCACGAAGACGCTTTCCTGGAGGAATCTCTACGGAAAACGGCTCATCGGCCACGGCCGTGACACGCGGATCGTCTGGGACGGCGCGGATCCCAAGGCGACACAGGTGATGTTCCACAGCGACGGCGCCACCGCCGGCGTGCTGTTCGAGGGGATCGTGTGGGACGGCGCGGGCAAGGCGACGGAGGGCGTCTACCACTGCTCCACGACGCACTACGAATCGGCCGTGGTCCACCGCCACGAGATGTTCATCAACATGGGCACGGGCATCTTCTCCGGGGAGGGGGGCCGGTTTCCCTTCAAGGTGGCCACCGCCGAGGTGCTCTTCGACAACTGCCTCTTCGCAAACGTGGGCAACGGCATCGTCTTCCTGGGCTACAACCAGCTCGACAACACGGTGACCGGCTGCGGCTTTTATCACTGCACGTCCGCCATCCGCAACATCACCGGCAATGTGTACGTTCGCGACAGCCACTTCGAACACAGCCGCGAGATCGATATCTACACGCACGTGGGGCACAACTCCGCTCTTCGCTGCACCTCGGTCGGCTCGAACCGCTTTCTGCAGAGCGACGACGGTTTTGTCTTGCAGGATTGCCATGTGGAGGGCTGGAAGTCGCCGACGGGGGCCGTCATTCAAAACGCGAGCCCGTTCATGATCTTCGACTGCACGTTCACCGATCCGCCGAGCGACGCGCCGCCGGTGCTTCTCTCCAGTGCCGAGATTCCCGTGATCCTCTCCAACTGTGAGAGCAAGGGCACGAAGGACCTGCTCGGGTTGTCTCAGCCGTCGAAGACCCCGATCAAGCCGCTCGTGATCCCTCCCGGCAAGCGCGGGCCGGCCGTGACCTCCGCGCGTCAGACCTTCTTCCGCAGCGAGGTGAAACTCCCCGGCAAGGTGTTCGACGCCAAGCGTGACTTCGGCGCCAAGGGCGACGGCAAGACCGACGACACCGACGCGATCGTGGCCACGATCGCCGCGGCCCGCGAGCACGGCAAGGGGGCCATCGCCTACCTGCCGAACGGCGAGTATCTGGTGAAGAAGACGATCGAGATCACGGGTGCGGATTATCGTTTCGGTGGCGCGGGCTGCTGCTGGAATGCCGGCACGGCCATCCGCTGGGCCGGCCCGGCGGCGGCGGAAGGGAGCGAGGCGGCGATCATTCGCGTGAAGAACGCGAACGACGTCACGCTGGATGGGTTGAAGGTTGGCTCTGCCTACTGCGACGAGCCGGGCCTGATCAGCATCCTCCACGAGGGCTCTGACGGCCCCTCGATGGTGGCCTACGACGATGTCGGCGGCTACACGGTGTTCCGCGGGCTCGGCCGGCAGAATCGCGTGTTCATCGGGGTCCTCTTCAACGTGGTCGAAGTCGACGGTTGCCAGCGGGCGACGGTCCTGTTCGAACAGTTCCATCCGAGCCGCCATCCGCAGTCGAAGAAGTTCGACACCACCCTGCGGGTTCGCGGCAAGGACCAGTCGGTGCCCAAGGACGGCCTCCTCGGGCTCCTCACGTTCTACAACGCCGGCAACCCCTATGACATCACGGTGCAGGACAGCCAGAACCTCGTGATCAGCGACTACTACACCGAGCAGACCCGGCGCGTCTTGCTGATGGAGGGAAATGCCGGCGACACGCCGGGGCGGGTGACGATGCTGTGCCACAAGTTCCACGGCGAGCATGTGGATGACCTCGTGAATGTTCGCAACTACGACGGCGGGCTCTACCTCACGGCGGCACCGATCCCGCAGGTGCCGATCACCGATCCGGAGGAGGCGAAGAAGGCCGCCGGCGGGACGATGGCGGGCGTGAAGGTGAAGAACGTGCCGATGGTCTTCTCGCACACGGGCACGAATCCGTTCGACGTCATGTTCGTCGGCGGCAACACGGTCTTCAAAAGCGAGCCGGCCGCGTCGATGATCCTGCCGAAGGAAGGCAAGCCGTGGCCGCCCGAACTGAGCGACGCGGAGAAAAAGAAAATCGCCGCCGCTCTCGACGACCTCCGCCGCCTGGGCGCCGTCTTTATGGAGTTCAAGGGCGTCGCCCGGTGACAGCGGCTACGAAAACCAGCGGTTTCTCCGTTTCCGTTGTCGTGCTCTGCGCACTGGCTTCCACCGCCGCGGCGGAAGACATTCGCGTCGACTGCGGCCGGCCGGCGGGCGGTGGTGGGATGCGAGCCCCTCTCGGAAGCGACGGGGGTGACGCGTGCCATCACCATCCGGGCATGTGCTTACCCAAATTCGGTGGCTGGCACCTTTTCCGGGCTCACGCGTGGAAGTCGACGGCGAGCGTGCAGTCGGGGCAGAGGTCGATCTCGCGGACACCGGAGGCCGGGAACGACTCATAACGGCCCGCCTTGCCCAGCCGCAGCAGCACCGACTCCCCAGCGTCTGGATCGATGATCAGATACCAGCGGACACCGTGCGTCTCGTACAACTCTCGCTTGACCGTCAGATCGCGGTCGCGGGTCGCCGCGGAAAGAATCTCGGCAACGAGGGCCGGCGGCTGTTCGACATGCCGCGGCGGCGCCGATCCACACACGACGACGAGATCAGGCCGCACCACCGTGTCGTCCGCGACGATCCAATCGATCTCGGCGAGCACGGTCGCATGGCAGCCAGTGGCGTCGATCGCGTTCCAGAGGGTGGCCGCCAGCCGCGAGAGCCGCTCGGCATGCCGGCCGAAGGGGCTGGGCGTCATCGACACCGCCACGCCGTCGATCAATTCCCAGTCGCCCTCCCAGGCGGCGTGGTCGGCAACCGTGTAATGAGGCAGATAACGGGGCGGAGTGCTCACGGGCTTCTCCAACGCGGCCAAGGCAGCCGATGCCTCGAGAACCGAAAGTGTACTGACGTATCGTAGAGGCCGTCAAGGCTCGAGGCCACGCGTCATCCCACCGGCTCCCGCCGGGGGCTTGTGGTGGGGCGTGCGCGCAACGGAGGTGGGTCGGTTCACGCGCGGGCGGTGGTGGGATGTGATCGCTAATGACCTGCCCCGCTTAAACGTCGCCACTTTCAGAGAGAGAATCTCTGGTGGTGGGCGAGCAGCCCAACGTGAGATCTCGAGAGCCTCGCTGCCAGGGGAGAGCCGATCCCCGTCGAGGACTTGCTCATCAAGCCCGTCGAGGTCGCCATATCACACGGCTTCCGGCGTCTTGCAAATACTACGGCGACGCCGTACGATTTGCACGATGTGGATTGAACGCCGTATCGAGCCGCGAATCAGGTCCCTCGCCGCCACGCGACCCGTGGTGGTGATCACCGGCGGTCGGCAGACCGGCAAGACCTCGCTGGCGCGGCGGCTTTTTCCCCGGCACGCCTATGTCTCGCTCGATCTGCCGAGCGCTGCGGCCCAGGCCGAGCATGACCCGGCGACGTTTCTCGCCGCCTATCCACCTCCCGTCGTGATCGACGAGGTGCAGTACGCGCCGGGGCTTTTTCGCTCTTTGAAGCGGGCTGTCGACGAGCGTCGGCAGGAGCCAGGCCGGTTCATTCTCACCGGCTCGCAGCCGTTCACGCTCATGCAGGGCGTGTCGGACTCGTTGGCCGGACGCGCCGCCATCGTCGAGGTCGAGGGGCTCACCTTCGGGGAGATCCACGCGGCGAATCCGCGGATGACGATCGCCGACATGCTCCTGCGGGGCGGATTCCCCGAATTGCATGCCGACCGGGCGATCGACACGGCGGATTTTCTCAGCTCGTATGTCGCCACGTACCTGGAGCGCGACCTCCGCAGCCAACTCCGCGTGGGCAGCCTCCGTGATTTCGAGCGGTTCGTGCGGGCGGCCGCCCTCCGCTCGGCACAACTGCTCAACAAGGCCGAACTTGCACGAGACGTGGCGATCAGCGGCTCCACCTCGGGCGAATGGCTGGCGCTCCTGGAACGGGGTGGCATCGTGACGCTGCTCGAGCCATGGTTTTCAAACCGCGGCAAATCGCTCGTCAAAACGCCGAAGCTCTACTTTCGCGATACGGGCCTGGCGGCGTTCCTGATGGGATTCCGAACCGCCGATGAGCTGGCCGCGTCTCCCCTCGTCGGACCGCTCTGGGAAACCTTCGTCTGCGGGGAACTCCGCCAAGCACTCGCCCGAAGTGCCGGTGCGAGGCAGTTGCACTTTTGGCGCGATCGGACCAAGGAAGCTGATTTCCTCATCCATGCCGGTGGCACGTTCGCGCTCGCAGACGCCAAGTGGACGGAGGTTCCCGAGCCGGCCGATGCCGCCCGCCTGCTCCGGGTTCGCGATGAACTGCCGGTCAAAAACGTCGCGCGGATGGCGATCATGTGCCGCACGTCCCACAGGCATCCCCTGGTCGTCGCCGCGACGCCGCCCGTCGAAGCTCTGGGCCCGGACGACATCGCCGGCTTCGCCAGTGACTGAACAATCAGCGGTTTCGGTGACTGCGAAGTGGCTTTCGCGCATGGAACGCCGATCACGATCCGCCGGTCGAGGAGATCGAGCGCGAGGCGACGGTCTGGCCGGTCACGAAGGCGGCCGCCGCGTCAACCACCCAGAGACTCTCCCTGAAAGTGGCGGCGTTGAAGGGGGTCAGGTCACGGGGGACTCCGCGTCAGCGACGGAGAACGGCCGTTCCATCTATCATGGCCGCATGAAACCCACGTTCACTGAAGTCGCTCCCGGCATCTTCCGCTGGACCGACACCTGCAATGCGTATGTCATCAAGGATGGCTCCGCCGCGATCCTCATCGACCTGGGCGACGGCAGCGTGCTCGACGACCTGCCGCAGATCGGCGTCACGACCGTCGAGTGGGTGCTCTTCACCCACCACCACCGGGAGCAGTGCCAGGGTTTTCCAAAACTCGCCGGCCACGCGGCCTGCCGCGGCGTGAAGATCGCGGCCCCGGCCGCCGAGCGCGACCTCTTCGAGAAGCCGCTCGACTTCCGGCATGCCGTGCCGCAGCTCTCCGACAAGTTCACCGTGCACGGCGCGAGCTACGTGCGGCCGCCGATCCAGCCGATCCCGATCGACCGGGCCTTCGAGAAGATGGATTCTTTCGCGTGGCGGGGCCGCGAGTTCTGGTGCGCCGAGACCGCCGGCAACAGCCCCGGCTCGATGAGCTATCTCCTGCGGCAGGGCAGGGAGGGGGATGCGAAGGCGGGCTGGCTCGCCTTCACCGGCGACCTCATGCACGACGGCGCGATGCTCCACACGTGGTTCGACAGCGAGTGGGACTACGGCTTCTGCAAGGGGATCTACACGCTCGCCACCGCGGCCGGCTATCTCGAGGGCTTCGCGTCGCTCACGATGCTGCCCGCCCACGGCCCGCCGATCGCCGACGCCGCCCCGCAGCTCGCGGCGTTTCAGAGGAAGCTCCGCCGGCTCGACAAGGTGATGAAGCGAGGCTGGGAGGTGTTTACGTTCGCGGGCTGCGACCAGGATCGCGTGTCGAAGCCCACGGCCGTGCCGCACCTCTGGCAGGTGTCGCCCCATCTCTACAAGGTGCGCGGCCACGAATACTGGGTGAACTTCCACATGCTCGTCTCCGACGACGGGCATGCGCTCCTGATCGACTGCGGCCTCTTCGACCGCAAGCACCTCGATCGCGTGCTCGACGGGGCCCGCGACCGGCTCGGCCTCAAGGGCATCGACGCGATCCTCGTCACCCACATGCACGGCGACCACTTCCTCGACGCCGAGCACGTGCGGAAGACCCGCGGCTGCGAGATCTGGACGCACGAGCGAGTGGTCGATCTCCTCGAGCGGCCGCTCGACTACGACCTCGACGCGATGATCCCCGCCTACCGCGAGCGGCCCACGGGCGACATCCAGAGCCTGAAAGTCGATCGCGTGATCGCCGACGGCGAGGTGATCCGCTGGCGGGACCACATGCTCGCCTGCGACTGGATGCCGGGGCAGACGGAGTTTGCCTGCTGCGTGCACGGCGAGATCGACGGCAAGCGGGTGGCGTTTACCGGCGACAACATCTTCGGCTCGCCCGCCGACCCGGCCCAGCACGGCCACGAGGCGGTGGTCGCGAGAAACTCCTGCACCGTCGAGGAGGGCTACGGCCTCGCCGGGAGGTATCTCCACGGCATCGCGCCCGACCTGATCCTCGGCGGCCACTCCTGGGCGATCGAGAATCCCGGGCCGCTGATCGAGCGCTACATGGCTGCGAGCGACGAACTCCGCGCGGCCCTCGCCGACCTCACGAGCGAGAAGGACTACCGGCTCTGGTTCGATCCCTACTGGGCGCGGGTGCATCCCTATCGGGTGAACGCGAAGCCGGGGGCGGCGGCCGAGGCGGCGATCGTCGTGAAAAACTTCCTCGACGTGCCGACGGTCTACGAACTCAAGCTCGTCTGCCCGCCGGGCCTGCGGATCGATCCGTCGGTGGCGACGCTCCGGGTGGAGGCGGGGGCCGCGCGGCGGCTGCCCGTCAGCGTGTCGGCCGCGCAGGATGCGGCCGCGGGCCTCGCGCTCGTGGCGATCGACATCACGCAAGACGGGGCCCGCCGCGGCCAGCTCTTCGACGTGATCGTGAACGTCGGGTAGCGGCAAACCCGGCCCGCCGTTCCCAAAAGCCCCGTGCGGAAGCCAGCCACAGCGTTCCTTGCATTTTCGGAATGACGTTCCGATAATGCAAGGATGATTCCTCGGGAAACATATAAATCAACCGTCCAAACGGCCCTCGGGAGGGCCCCGATTTGCGGGCTGCTGGGCCCGCGACAGGTCGGCAAATCGACGCTGGCCCGCGAGGTCGCACGAGCGGGCTCCAGCCATTATTTCGACCTCGAATCCCACCGCGATCAGCTGCGGCTGGCAAACCCCGAACTAACGCTTGGCGGCCTTTCCGGCCTGGTGGTGCTCGACGAGATCCAGGCGCGGCCCGACCTCTTTCCGATCCTCCGGGTGCTGGCCGATCGCCCGGCGCACGCAGCCCGCTTTCTCATCCTCGGAAGCGCGTCGCCGGAATTGATGTCTCGATCGGCCGAATCGCTCGCCGGCCGCATCGAGTATGTCGACCTGCATGGCTTCGACGTCTCCGAAACCGGCCCCCGCTCCACCGAGCAGCTGTGGGTGAGAGGCGGATTCCCCCGGTCCTTGCTCGCGGCGTCGGAGGCCGACAGCGTGGCATGGCGGGAAGGTTTTGTGCGGACGTTTCTCGAGCGCGACCTTCCGCAGTTTGGCATCCGTGTGGGAGCGGCGGCCATGCGCCGGTTTTGGACCATGCTCGCACACTCGCACGGGCAGCTCTGGAACGCCTCAGAACTGGCCCGCTCAATGGGCCTGTCGGACAAGACTGTCAGGACTTATCTGGACGAACTCAGTCAGACGTTCATGGTGCGACAACTGCAGCCCTGGTTCGAAAACGTCGGCAAGCGGCAGATCAAATCTCCGAAGATCTACCTACGCGATTCCGGGCTGCTGCATCACCTGCTCGGCATCGAGATGGCGGATCAGCTTCACGCGCACCCGAAGGTCGGCAGCTCCTGGGAAGGGTTTGCCCTCGAGCAGGTGCTGCGGCTCACGCGATCGCAGCAGGCTTATTTCTGGGCGACCCAAGGCGGGGCCGAACTCGACCTGCTCCTCCTCCGTGACGGGCGGCGGTTCGGCTATGAATTCAAGTATTCGGAGCGGCCCCAGGTAAGCCGGTCGATGCGGGTCGCCATCGACGACCTACGACTCGACACGCTGACGGTGGTGTGCCCCGGAGATGTCCGGGCGATATTGGCCCCGGGAATCGAAGTCGTCGGGATCGAGTCGTTGGCGGCGACGCTCCCCACCCCCAAAAGCCCCCGGCGCAAGCCGGTGGGATAACGCGTGGCGATCACGAGCGGAGCGGTTGGGCGAATGGTCGGATGGTGATGGCTCGCGTCATCCCGCTCGCTTCCGCGAGGGGCTTTTGGGTCGCTTTCCACGGGTGTGATCGCGATCGCGCGTCATGCGAGACCTGGATCGTCCCGACGGGCCGGTGTCCCCGGGCTTCCGCCCGGGGCTTCGTGGTGCCGAGTGTTCCGGGAATTGATGAGTACCCGTACACTCGCCGTGCTGAACCCGATCGAAAGTATCCCTTTCCCTGAAGGATCGCCCCATGGCCGAAAATTCGCCCCAGAATCGGTTTGAATCCCTGAAGCTCACGCTGCCCCCTGCTCCCAAGCCCGTGGGCGTCTACAAGCCGGCCCTCGTCGTCGGCCAACATCTCTATGTGTCGGGCCACGGGCCGCTCCTCCCCGACGGCACGCTCATGCGGGGCCGCGTGGGCCGCGACATGGACGCCGACGGCGGTAAGAAAGCCGCGCGCCAGGTGGCTCTTACGATGCTCGCCACGCTCCTCGCGACGCTCGGCAGCCTCGACAAAATCAAGCGGGTGATCAAGGTGCTCGGCATGGTCAACTGCACGGGCGACTTCGAAAAGCACCCGTATGTGATCAATGGCGCGAGCGAACTCTTCGCCGACATCTGGGGCACCGAGCACGGCATCGGCGTGCGGAGCGCCGTCGGCATGGGCTCGCTCCCCGACGACATCCCCGTGGAGATCGAAGCCCTCTTCGAGCTGGCCTGACCATGAAGCGACTCGGCAAGGACGACATCACCGCGGCGCTCGCCCGGCAGCGGGCCCTGCCGCTCTTCAACTGTGGCGACGCTGCCACCGGCATGCAGGCGCTCGAGGCGCTCCATGCCGGTGGCATCCGGTTCGTGGAGTTCACCAACCGCGCGGCGGGGGCCCTCGACGTGTTTCGCGGCCTCGTGGCGGAGGCCGCGCAGAAGCTGCCCGACATGGTGCTCAGCGCAGGCACGATCATCGATGCGGCGCAGGCGCGGGCGTGCACTGCGTGGGGATGGGATCGCATCTCGTCGATGCAGAGACGCTGAAGGCGGGCCGCTTCGCCGAACTCACCGAACGAACGCGGCGGCTCGTGGCGATCCTCGCCGACGTTTCGCCCGTCTGACACACCGGGAGATTTCCATGTTTACGATCGACGCCCATCTCGACCTCTCCATGAACGCCATGGAGTGGAACCGCGACCTGCGGCTCACCGCCGCGGAGATCAACGCCCGCGAGCGGTCCCGCGGGCTTGCCGATAAGCCCGACCGGGGCAACGCCGTCGTGTCGTTTCCAGATCTCCGCCGCGGCCAGATTGGCCTCGTCGTGGCCACCCAGATCGCCCGCTACGTGGCCCCCGACAATCCACTCCCCGGCTGGAACTCCCCCGAGCAGGCCTGGTCGCAGACCCAGGCACAGCTGCAGTGGTATCGCACGATGGAGGAGGCCGGCGAGATCGTGCAGATCATCGACCGCAGCGGGCTCGACGCCCATGTGGCACGGTGGCAGGCCGCCATCGCCGCCGGTGAAGACACCTCGCGGCTCCCGATCGGCTACATCCTCTCGCTCGAGGGCGCCGATTCGCTGATCACGACCGGCCATCTCGAACGGGCTCATGCCGCCGGCCTGCGG
>Ga0208856_1000393_pt1 | contig 17307 bp, 10 predicted proteins | sample LakMenEpi13Jul12_FD_150690 | JGI IMG/M metagenome (GOLD analysis project Ga0208856, IMG submission 150690) | Freshwater microbial communities from Lake Mendota, WI - 13JUL2012 deep hole epilimnion (SPAdes) | ecosystem: Environmental > Aquatic > Freshwater > Lentic | place: Lake Mendota, Madison...
GGTTACCTGCCACACCGCCGCACCAAAGCCGATGAAAGCTTTACTGTGCCTTCATTGGACGTATTCAAGTCTGTGATGGAGCCTACTGCTGAAGGCCGTGAAATTTCAACGACACAAGCTTATGTGCGTTTTCTGACGCAACTGTTGCGTGATCAAGCCTTAGGCCCACGCGTCGTGCCTATTTTGGTGGACGAAGCACGTACCTTCGGCATGGAAGGTTTGTTCCGGCAGGTCGGTATTTACAACCCTGCAGGTCAGCAGTACACACCAGTCGACAAAGACCAAGTGATGTACTACAAAGAGGACAAAGCTGGCCAGATATTGCAAGAGGGCATTAACGAAGCGGGTGGTATGTCTAGCTGGATTGCTGCGGCTACCAGCTACTCCACCAGCAACCGCATCATGGTCCCTTTCTATGTGTACTACTCCATGTTTGGTTTCCAGCGCATAGGCGATTTGGCTTGGGCTGCGGGCGACATGCAGGCGCGCGGCTTCTTGTTAGGCGGTACTTCTGGCCGCACCACATTGAACGGCGAAGGCTTGCAGCATGAAGATGGTCACAGCCATATTTTGGCGGGTACCATTCCAAACTGTATCAGTTACGACCCCACTTTTGCACACGAAGTAGGTGTCATCTTGCACCACGGCTTAAAACGCATGGTGGAGAAACAAGACAATGTGTATTACTACATTACCTTGTTAAATGAAAACTACCCCATGCCAGGTTTAACAGCCGGCACGGAAGAGCAAATCATCAAGGGCATGTACTTGTGCAAGGCCGGTGGTAAAAACAAAACGCGCGTTCAACTCATGGGCTCTGGCACCATTCTGCGAGAGTCTTTGGCTGCGCAGGAGTTGCTCGCCAAAGACTGGGGCATTGCAGCCGATGTCTGGAGTTGCCCAAGTTTCAACGAACTGACCCGCGACGGCCAAGACGCCGAGCGCTTCAATATGTTGCACCCCTTGGAGGTGCCACGCGTGCCGTTTGTGGCTCAGCAATTGGCCAAATTCGATGGCCCCGTCATTGCATCCACCGACTACATGAAAAACTACGCGGAACAAATTCGCTCCTTCATTCCCAAAGGCCGCACTTTCAAAGTGTTAGGAACCGATGGTTTTGGCCGAAGCGATTTCCGTAGCAAATTGCGTGAGCACTTTGAGATCAACCGTCATTACATCGTTGTGGCTGCACTCAAAGCATTGAGCGAAGAGGGCGCCGTGCCTGTGGCCAAAGTCGCTGAGGCTTTGAAGCAATACGGCATCAAGACCGACAAGGTCAATCCTTTGTACGCTTGATCAAAAGAATTGGAGACACACATGGCATTGGTAGAAGTCAAAGTTCCAGACATCGGTGATTTCGATGAAGTCACCGTGATTGAATTGATGGTCAAGGTGGGTGACACCATCAAAGCCGAGCAATCATTGATCACAGTTGAGTCGGACAAAGCATCGATGGAAATCCCATCTTCAACAGCAGGCGTGGTGAAAGAGCTGCGGGTGAAGTTGGGTGACAAAGTTAAACAGGGTTCTGTGGTGTTGGTGATGGAAGCCAGTGGGGCTGTATCTGCACCTGCTGAGGTGCCTGCTGTTGCTGCGCCAGCGGCCGCGCCTGCAGTTCAATCTGAGCCCGTTGCAGCACCAGATAATGTTGCTGCGGTGTTAGTGACATCTTCGCCTGTCGCTGCTGCACCTGCCCACAACCCCGGCGCTCTAGCACTTGGCTTGCCTCATGCCTCACCTTCGGTGCGCAAATTTGCACGTGAATTGGGTGTGCCATTAGAAGAAGTGAAAGGCAATGGCCCCAAAGGTCGAATTTCACAAGAGGACGTACAAGCCTTTACCAAAGCCGTGATGGCAGGTGCTACGCAAACCAAAGCTCAAGCGGACAAAGCCCCCGCAGGTGGCGATGGTGCTGCACTGGGCTTGATTCCTTGGCCCAAAGTTGATTTCGCCAAATTTGGTCCCATTGAGCGCAAAGAAATGGGACGCATCAAAAAAATCAGCGGCGCCAATTTGCTGCGCAACGCCATCATGATTCCCGCTGTCACCAACCACGACGATGCCGACATCACAGAGTTGGAAGCCTTCCGTGTGTCGACCAACAAGGAAAACGAAAAGTCTGGCGTGAAAGTCACCATGTTGGCTTTTTTGATCAAGGCGTGTGTGGCTGCCTTGAAAAAATACCCAGAGTTCAACAGCTCTTTAGATGGCGATGCCATCGTCTACAAAAACTATTGGCACATTGGCTTTGCAGCAGACACGCCCAATGGCTTGATGGTTCCCGTGATTCGCGATGCCGACAAAAAAGGCATCTTGCAAATCAGCCAGGAAATGGGTGAGTTGGCCAAGAAAGCCCGTGATGGCAAATTGGGGCCTGCAGAAATGACGGGCGCCACCTTCACCATCTCAAGCCTGGGTGGCATTGGTGGTAAGTATTTCACCCCCATCATCAACGCGCCTGAAGTAGCCATCTTGGGTGTGTGCAAGAGCACACAAGAACCAATTTGGGATGGCAAACAGTTTGTGCCGCGCCTGATGCTGCCTTTGTCTCTAACCTGGGATCACCGCGTGATCGATGGCGCTGCCGCCGCACGCTTCAATGCGTACTTGGGTCAAATTCTTGGCGACTTCCGTCGTGTACTCCTTTAACAACTTGCGGGACAAACCAATGCGAAGCATTGCTCTGTCCCCAACTGATTGAAAAACTATGGCACTGATAGATATCAAAGTTCCGGACATTGGCGACTTCGACGAAGTGACGGTCATTGAGCTGCTGGTGAAGCCTGGCGATGTGGTCAAAGCTGAACAAAGTTTGATCACTGTGGAGTCAGACAAAGCCTCCATGGAAATTCCCTGCTCACATGCTGGCGTGGTGAAAGAGCTCAAAGTGAAGTTAGGCGACAAAGTCAAGCAAGGCTCTTTGGTCTTGGTGTTGGAAGGTGAAGCAACTGCTTCAACCGCCGCACCGGCTGCAACTGCTGCACCACAAACCAGTGCGCCTGATGCAGCCACTTCACCCAAAGAAACGCCAGCACCCGTTTCGGTCAACATTCCTAATGCAGCGTCTTACAGTGGCACAGTCGACATTGAATGTGATTTACTGGTCTTGGGCGCAGGCCCGGGTGGTTATTCCGCTGCATTCCGTGCCGCTGATCTGGGCCTCAAAGTTGTGATCGTTGAGCGCTATGCCACCTTAGGTGGCGTGTGTTTGAACGTGGGTTGTATTCCTTCCAAAGCTTTGTTGCACGTGGCTGCGGTCATGGACGAAGTCAGTCACATGGCCGATTTGGGTGTTGACTTTGGCACTCCCAAATTGGACCTTGGCAAACTGCGCACTCACAAAGAAAAAGTCATTGGCAAACTCACAGGTGGTTTGGCTGCCATGGCCAAAATGCGCAAGGTCACCACTGTTCGCGGCGTCGGTGAATTCCTGAGCGCCAACCATGTGGTGGTAGAAGAAACCACGGGCACCGGTCAAGAAAAAACGGGCGTGAAGAAAGTTCTGGCTTTCAAAAACTGCATCATTGCCGCAGGAAGCCAAGCTGTGCGTTTGCCCTTCATGCCCAACGACCCGCGCGTGGTCGACAGCACCGGCGCATTGGCTTTGAAAGATGTGCCCAAGCGAATGCTTATTTTGGGTGGCGGCATCATCGGTTTAGAAATGGGCACCGTTTACAGCACGCTGGGCGCTCGCCTAGATGTGGTTGAAATGATGGACGGCTTGATGCAAGGCGCCGACCGCGATTTGGTCAAGGTCTGGCAAAAAATGAACGCCCCTCGTTTTGACAACATCATGCTCAAAACCAAAACCGTTGGCGCCAAAGCTACCAAGGCTGGTATTGAGGTCACGTTTGAATCTGCAGAGGAGGGCGTTGCTGCCCCTGCGCCGCAGGTCTACGACATGGTATTGCAGGCTGTGGGTCGCACACCCAACGGCAAGAAAATTGCGGCAGAAAAAGCAGGTGTGAGCGTGACAGACCGTGGGTTTATTCCTGTTGACATTCAAATGCGCACCAACGTGCCAAACATCTTTGCCATTGGCGACATTGTGGGTCAGCCCATGTTGGCGCACAAAGCGGTGCATGAAGCCCATGTCGCTGCAGAAGTGATTGCAGGTGAAATTCAAGGCAACAAAGAGTTGGCAGCCAGTGCCTTCAATGCGCGCGTCATTCCAAGTGTGGCTTACACCGATCCCGAAGTGGCATGGGTGGGCCTGACAGAAGATCAAGCCAAGGCGCAAGGCATCAAAGTCAAGAAGGGTCTGTTTCCGTGGACGGCTTCAGGCAGAGCCATTGCCAACGGCCGTGACGAAGGCGTGACCAAGTTGTTGTTTGATGATTCACCCGAGGCGCATGGCCACGGCAAGATCTTGGGCGGCGGCATGGTGGGCACGCATGCAGGTGACATGATTGGCGAAGTGGCCTTGGCCATCGAGATGGGCGCAGACGCCATCGACATTGGCAAAACCATTCACCCTCATCCCACTTTGGGCGAAAGCATTGGCATGGCAGCAGAGGTGGCGCATGGCAGTTGTACAGATTTGCCACCTTCAAAGAAATAAGCTTTCAAGCGCAGAACAAAAAACCGCCTGCGGGCGGTTTTTTCATGGGCGCACTTGTTTTAATTTTTGACGGGTTCATTTTGTAATTTACCGGCTTGAACCCTTCTGGCACCATTGAACCTCTGTTGCCAATAGGCCTCGCGCATGTCATCCACCCGCACGGCTTTGCCAGGTCTGGGCGCGTGAATGAATTTACCGTCACCCACATATATACCGACATGGCTGAAGGTTCGTTTGAGGGTGTTGAAAAAAACCAAATCGCCAGGCTTAAGTTCACTGCGGCTGATTTCTTCTGTGACTTTGGCTTGTTCCTCTGCTCTTCGGGGCAGAACCAAGCCAACAGACTTTTCATACATGTAGCGCACAAAGCCGCTGCAATCAAAGCCTTTTTCTTCGCTGGTACCGCCGCTCCTGTAGGGCACACCCAGTAGCCCCATGGCTTGCATGACCAGTTCTGAGGCTTTGCCGCCAAAGGCGTTACGGGCAGATTGCAAAGGCCCTCCCAACTGATTGCTGATTTGCTGCGAGAGTTGATCGGTCATTTGCGTGACCAAACCCCGCTCCTTGATCATGCGGTCAAGGTCGTCTTCAACGGGAACCGCTAAGGCCGTCGTTGTCAGAAATACCAGTCCACATAGAATCAAGCGCATAACTGTTCAGTTTAATGCCATCTTCAATGGGTTGACAGCCCTAATTTAGCTTGAGCAAACTGATAATTTGATTAATTTGCACCGAGGCCTGAATATGCTGCTTGAAGTTGAATCCTCTCAATTGGTTCTGGTTGATTACCAGCTGAACTTGATGCCAGCCATGAAGGATGCACAAGCAGTGTGGCAGCGCGCAGAGGTACTTGCTCGAACCGCCAAGCTTCTGAATGTGCCTGTTTGGGCCACTGAACAAAATCCATCAGGACTTGGCGAAACATCGCCCGAGATTCGTCAGCATTGCCAACGGGTGCTGGCCAAAATGGCTTTCAGTGGCGTGGAGGAGGGTTTGGGCGAATGGTTAAGCCCTCCCGCGCCGGCCGCGCCTAAGGGCAATGCCCGCAGCTTGCCACGTCATTTGCAAAAACCGGTTGAATCTGAAGCTGGACCTTCCGTGGTCATAGCGGGTTGCGAAGCGCATGTTTGCTTGCTGCAAACGGCCTTGGATTTGTTGGAGGACGAGTTTGACGTCTGGGTCGTGACAGATGCTTGTGCCTCGCGAAGCGACCGAGATCGAGACGCCGCATTTGACCGATTGGCGGGCGCTGGGGCAGAGCTTTTAACCACTGAAATGGTGTTGTTTGAATGGTTGCGCTCTGCAGAAAACCCCAATTTCAAACAGGTTCATGCTTGGATCAAAGCCTTGGTTTAAGCTTTCAAGCGTCAGGAAGTCATGTCCGAAGTCAGTTTGTAGCAAGTCCCTCATGAATAATTATAAATTCAGAAGTCAGCCCCCGAATTAGGAGACAACATGGTTCAATATGCAGATTTTCACCAGCGTTCTATTCAGGATCGCGATGCTTTCTGGGCTGAGCAAGCCCAACACATTGAGTGGCACAAAGCGCCCCAAGAAATTTGTGACTACAGCAACCCGCCTTTTGCCAAGTGGTTCAAAGGCGGGGAAACAAACCTTTGTCACAACGCCATTGACCGCCATCTGAAAGACCGTGGCGATCAAGCCGCGTTGATTTTTGTTTCTACAGAAACCGGCCAAGAAGTCACTTACACCTACAAGCAGTTGCATGCCGAAGTTCAACGCATGGCGGCGTCCTTGTTGTCATTGGGTGTGAAAAAAGGCGATCGTGTTTTGATTTACATGCCCATGATTGCAGAGGCTTCCTTTGCCATGTTGGCTTGCGCGCGCATTGGCGCCATTCACTCTGTGGTGTTTGGTGGATTTGCGTCTGGTTCTTTGGCTTCGCGAATTGAAGACGCCAGTCCCAAAGTCATTGTCAGTGCCGATGCGGGTTCACGGGGCGGCAAAGTTGTTGTCTACAAGCCCTTGTTAGATGAGGCCATTCGTTTGTCATCCCACAAGCCCGCTTCAGTCGTGTTGGTTGAACGTGGCTTGGCAAGCATGCAAATGACTGAGGGACGTGATTTGCTTTGGTCCACGCTGCGCGAAAAACACATGAACGCCGTGGTGCCCTGCGAGTGGGTCGATGCCACCCATCCAAGTTACACCTTGTATACCTCTGGTACGACGGGCAAGCCCAAAGGGGTCCAGCGTGACACGGGTGGCTATGCAGTGGCTTTGGCTTCGAGCATCCCCAACATTTTTTGCGGTAAGCCAGGCGAAACATTTTTCTGCACCAGCGACATCGGTTGGGTGGTCGGTCACAGCTACATCATTTACGGCCCCTTGATTGGCGGCATGGCCACGATTCTTTATGAAGGCTTGCCTACACGCCCTGATGGCGGCATTTGGTGGAGTCTGGTTGAGAAGTACAAAGTGACCGTGATGTTCAGTGCGCCTACAGCCATTCGTGTGTTGAAAAAACAAGATCCGGCTTTGCTTAGCAAATACGATTTGTCCAGCTTGAAGGCCCTGTTTTTAGCGGGCGAGCCTTTGGACGAGCCCACTGCGAAATGGATTTCCGAGGGTCTAGGCAAACCCATCATCGACAACTACTGGCAAACAGAATCGGGTTGGCCAATCTTGACGGTGTGCAACGGCATTGAAAAAACACCCAGTAAATTTGGCTCTCCTGGTAAGGCTGTTTACGGCTACGACGTGAAGTTGTTAGACGATCAAACGGGTGAAGAACTGACGCAGCCCCACCAAAAAGGTGTGGTGGCCATTGAAGGTCCTTTGCCGCCTGGTTGCTTGCAAACCATTTGGGGTGATGACGAGCGTTTTGCCAAAACCTATTGGGACACAGTGCCTGGTAAAACGATTTACTCCACCTTCGATTGGGGCATTAAAGACGAAGATGGTTATTTCTTTATCTTGGGCCGCACCGATGATGTGATCAATGTCGCGGGCCATCGTTTAGGCACGCGTGAAATTGAAGAGAGTATTTCTGGCCATCCCGCTGTGGCAGAAGTGGCTGTGGTGGGAGTGGCCGACAGTTTGAAGGGGCAAGTGGCCATGGCCTTTGCTGTCCTCAAAGACAACGCACTTTTGAATGATTCTCAAGCCTTGTTAAAACTTGAAGGTGAAATCATGAAGGTGGTCGACAACTCATTGGGTGCGGTTGCCAGACCTTCGCGTGTTCGTTTTGTGTCTGTTTTACCCAAAACGCGAAGTGGCAAATTGCTGCGCCGTGCCATTCAAGCGGTTTGTGAAGGGCGAGACCCTGGCGACTTAACCACCATGGACGACCCTGCGGCATTGCTTCAAATTTCAGATTTGGTTAAAGCTTCAAGTGCCTGACCTGTCATTGAGCTGACTTATGACTGCCGGGATGAATCTTGATTCATTCCGTTTTTATTGAATAAAACAGCAGATGTGATGCGAATCAATGGGATAATGCGCGAGTTACTAGGCCCTTCCCCATGCCACAGTCGCATCCGCCAACCGGTTCAGCCGTGTCGCGGAAGGTAAATCAACCAACTAATGTTCCCTGAAGGGGAACGAAGGTCAGCGAAATATGAGTGAGACAAAATCCGTCTACACCGCCTACCAAGGCAACACCTATCTCTTCGGAGGCAATGCGCCTTACGTCGAGGAAATGTACGAGAACTACCTGGCCAATCCAGGCAGCGTTCCCGACAGTTGGCGCGAATACTTCGACGCCTTGCAACATGTTCCTGCTGTTGATGGATCATCTGCCAAAGACGTTCCCCATTTGCCCGTCATCAATGCTTTTGCCGAACGCGCAAAGCAGGGTGGTACCAAAGTCGTCATGGCCAGTGCCGATGCCGAAATGGGTCGTAAACGCACTGCTGCCCAGCAGCTGATTGCCGCATACCGCAACGTGGGGCAACGTTGGGCTGACCTCGATCCATTGAAGCGCACAGAGCGCCCCAACATTCCAGAACTCGATCCTGCGTTTTATGGTTTCACCGATTCCGACCAAGAAACTGTGTTCGACACCAGCAACACCTTCTTCGGCAAAAACGCCATGCCCTTGCGCGAGTTGCTCAATGCATTGCGCGCAACCTATTGCGGCACATTGGGCGCCGAATTCATGTACACCACCGATCAAACTGAAAAGCGTTGGTGGCAACAAAAGCTAGAAAGCATTCGCAGCAAACCCAACTTCAATGCAGATCAGAAAAAGCACATTCTCGATCGCTTGACTGCGGCCGAAGGTTTAGAGCGATTCCTGCACACCAAATATGTCGGTCAAAAACGTTTCTCTTTGGAAGGTGGCGAAACCTTCATTGCAGCCATTGACGAGCTCATCCAATCTGCGGGTGAAAAAGGCGTGCAAGAAATTGTGATTGGCATGGCCCACCGCGGCCGCTTGAATGTGCTGGTCAACGCCATGGGCAAATTGCCCAAAGACTTGTTCGCTGAGTTTGACCACACTGCGCCAGAAGATTTGCCTGCCGGCGACGTGAAGTACCACCAAGGCTTCAGCTCTGACATCAGCACACGCGGCGGCCCTGTTCACTTGTCGTTGGCCTTCAATCCATCGCACCTTGAAATTGTCAACCCAGTGGTCGAAGGCTCTGTGCGCGCCCGCATGGACCGACGTGCCGATCCCAAGGGCAAACAAGTGTTGCCAGTGCTGGTTCACGGCGATGCAGCTTTTGCGGGTCAAGGTGTCAACCAAGAAACATTGGCTTTGGCTCAAACCCGTGGTTATTCCACAGGCGGTACCGTTCACATCATCATCAACAACCAAATTGGTTTCACCACATCAGACCCACGCGACATGGGTTCTACGGTGTATTGCACCGACATCGTCAAGATGGTGGAAGCGCCTGTGTTGCACGTCAACGCAGACGATCCAGAAACAGCGGTGCTGGCCATGCAAATTGCGCTCGAGTACCGTATGACCTTCAACAAAGATGTGGTTCTTGACATCATTTGCTTCCGCAAATTGGGACACAACGAGCAAGACACGCCTAGCCTGACACAGCCCTTGATGTACAAGAAAATCGGCGCACATCCTGGCACCCGCAAGTTGTTTGCCGATCGTTTGGCCGCACAAGGCTTGGGCGACACCTTGGGTGACGACATGGTGAAAGCTTGCCGCGCCGCATTGGATGCAGGCAAGCACACTGACAGCGATCCCGTGCTGACCAACTTCAAAACTCAGTTCTCTGTGGACTGGGCACCGTTCTTGAACCAGAAATGGACTGATGCAGGCAGCACTGCATTGCCCTTGGCTGAATGGAAACGCATTTCCGAAAAAATCACCACCTTGCCAAGCAGTGTCACACCGCATCAATTGGTGAAAAACGTCTATGACAACCGTGCAGCCATGGGCCGTGGCGACATGCCCGTCGATTGGGGCATGGGCGAGCACATGGCTTTTGCTTCCTTGGTGGCCAGCGGTTATCCCGTGCGCTTGTCGGGTGAAGATTGCGGCCGTGGCACCTTCACACACCGACACGCTGTCATTCACGATCAAAATCGTGAGAAGTGGGACATTGGTACTTACGTGCCTTTGCAAAACGTTGCTGAAAATCAAGCGCCTTTTGTGGTCATTGACTCCATCTTGTCTGAAGAGGCTGTGCTTGGCTTTGAATATGGCTACGCTTCCAACGATCCCAACACCTTGGTCATTTGGGAAGCTCAGTTCGGCGACTTTGCCAACGGCGCCCAAGTGGTCATTGACCAGTTCATTGCCTCCGGCGAAGTGAAGTGGGGTCGTGTGAACGGCCTGACGCTCATGTTGCCACACGGCTATGAAGGACAAGGCCCAGAGCATAGCTCGGCTCGCTTGGAGCGTTTCATGCAGTTGGCGGCTGACACCAACATGCAAATTGTCCAGCCCACCACGGCCAGTCAAATTTTCCACGTGTTGCGTCGTCAAATGATTCGCAATTTACGCAAGCCTTTGATCATCTTCACACCGAAGTCTTTGCTGCGCAACAAAGACGCCACATCACCTTTGTCAGAGTTCACCAAAGGTGGCTTCCAAACGGTCATTCCAGAAAACAAAGCACTGAAGGGTGACAAAGTCAAACGTGTTTTGATTTGTTCCGGCAAGGTTTACTACGACTTGGTTAAAAAGCGTGAAGAGCTGGGTGCAGACGATACGGCCATTTTGCGTGCCGAGCAGTTGTATCCCTTCCCACACAAAGCTTTTGCAACTGAATTGAAAAAGTACCCGAACGCCACCGAGTTGGTTTGGACGCAAGACGAGCCACAAAACCAAGGCGCTTGGTTCTTTGTACAGCATTACATCCACGAGAACATGACCGAAGGTCAGCGTTTGGGATATTCCGGCCGAGCAGCTTCCGCGTCGCCTGCTGTGGGTTATTCACACCTTCACCAAGAGCAACAAAAAGCTTTGGTGGATGGCGCATTCGGCAAGATCAAAGGTTTTGTGTTGTCCAAATAACAGACGCTACAAAAAGTATTGAACCAATTAAGAAAGAATCGAAATGGCTATCGCAGAAGTTAAAGTTCCTCAGCTGTCTGAGTCCGTGGCAGAAGCCACCATGTTGACGTGGAAAAAGAAAGTTGGCGACAGTGTCGCAGCTGACGAAATCTTGATCGAAATTGAAACTGACAAAGTGGTGCTGGAAGTGCCCGCACCGTCAGCAGGTATTTTGTCAGAAATCTTGGTCGGCGACGGCGCTATGGTGCTTGCTGAGCAACTGATTGCTCGCATTGATACCGATGGCAAAGTGGCTGCATCAGCACCTCCCGCAGCAGCACCAGCCCCTGCGGCCAGCGCCGCAGCAAAACCCGCTTCTCAAAGCAACAGCATGGCAGGTGTGGCCATGCCTTCGGCTGCCAAGATCATGGCCGACAACAACTTGTCGCCTGGCTCTGTCGCGGGTTCAGGCAAAGACGGACGCGTTACCAAAGGGGATGTGTTGTCTGCTGTGGCCGGTGGCGCCAAGCCTGCACCGCAAGTTTCTATTCCAACGGGTATACCCACAAGTTCATTGCCACAAGTGGCTGCACCCGCAGTCAATTTGGGTGAGCGTCCTGAACAACGCGTGCCCATGACTCGACTGCGTGCGCGTGTGGCCGAGCGTTTGTTGCAATCGCAAGCAACCAATGCCATTCTGACCACCTTCAACGAAGTCAACATGGCACCTGTCATGGACATGCGCAAGCGCTTCCAAGACAAGTTCGAAAAAGAGCACGGCATCAAGCTGGGTTTCATGAGCTTCTTCGTGAAAGCAGCGGTGCACGCTTTGAAAAAATACCCCGTGTTGAATGCCTCAGTTGATGGCAGCGACATCGTTTATCACGGTTACTTCGACATCGGTATTGCCGTGGGCTCACCCCGTGGTTTGGTGGTGCCTATTTTGCGCAATGCCGACCAAATGAGCTTTGCCGACATCGAGAAAAAGATCGCTGAGTTTGGTGCCAAGGCCAAAGACGGCAAGTTGGGCATTGAAGACATGACCGGCGGTACGTTCTCCATCTCGAACGGCGGCACCTTCGGCTCCATGATGTCGACCCCCATCATCAACCCACCTCAGTCTGCCATCTTGGGTGTGCACGCTACCAAAGACCGCGCCATGGTTGAGAACGGCCAAGTGGTGGTGCGCCCCATGAACTATTTCGCCATGTCTTACGATCACCGCATCATTGACGGCCGTGAGGCTGTCTTGGGCTTGGTGGCCATGAAAGAAGCGTTAGAAGACCCATCGCGCTTATTGTTTGACATCTAAGTTTTAGGAAAAAAAGCATGAGCAAACAATTTGATGTGGTCGTCATTGGTGGCGGCCCAGGTGGTTACATTGCCGCCATTCGCGCAGCGCAACTCGGATTCCAAGTAGCGTGTGTCGACGAATGGAAAAACGCAACTGGCGGCCCAGCCCTTGGTGGCACTTGCACCAACGTCGGTTGCATTCCTTCGAAAGCTTTGTTGCAGTCTTCTGAACACTTCGATCAAGCCAATCATCACTTTGCCGACCACGGCATCGAGATGAAAGGCGTCAGCATGGATGTGGCCAAGATGATTGCCCGCAAAGACAATGTTGTGAAGCAAAACAACGATGGCGTTTTGTACTTGTTCAAAAAGAACAAAGTGTCTTTCTTTCATGGCCGGGCTGCATTTAGCAAAGCCGTTGAAGGTGGCTACGAAGTCACCGTCAAAGGTGCTGCCAATGAAACATTGCTTGGCAAGAACATCATTGTGGCCACAGGCTCCAATGCACGATCATTGCCCGGCACTCCTTTTGACGAAGTCAATGTGTTGTCCAACGACGGCGCTTTGAATGTGGGTGCAGTGCCTAAAAAGCTGGTGCTGATTGGCTCGGGTGTTATCGGCTTGGAAATGGGATCTGTCTGGCGCCGCCTGGGCTCCGATGTCACCATCCTCGAAGGTTTGCCCACTTTCTTGGGCGCTGTAGACGAGCAGATTGCCAAGGAAGCCAAAAAGGCTTTTGACAAACAAGGCTTGAAAATTGAACTAGGCGTCAAAGTCGGCGAGATTCAAAATGGCAAAAAAGGCGTCAAAGTGGCCTACACCAATGCCAAGGGAGAAGCCCTCAGCATTGATGCAGACAAACTCATTGTGTCTATTGGCCGAGTGCCAAACACCATTGGCTTGAACGCAGAAGCTGTGGGCCTGCAGTTGGACGAACGCGGCGCTATCGTGGTGGACGCTGAATGCAAAACCAATCTGCCTGGCGTTTGGGCTGTGGGCGACGTGGTGCGTGGCCCCATGTTGGCGCACAAAGCCGAAGAAGAGGGCGTTGCCGTGGCCGAGCGCATTGCCGGTCAGCACGGCCATGTCAATTTCAACACCGTGCCTTGGGTGATCTACACCAGCCCCGAGATTGCTTGGGTGGGCCGAAATGAGCAGCAGCTTAAGGCTGATGGCGTGGCTTACAAAGCGGGCACCTTCCCGTTCTTGGCCAATGGTCGTGCCCGTGCCTTAGGTGATACCACTGGCATGGTCAAGTTCCTGGCCGATGCCACCACTGACGAAATTTTGGGTGTTCACATTGTGGGCCCTATGGCCAGTGAGCTTATTGCTGAAGCCGTTGTGGCCATGGAATTCCGCGCCAGCGCAGAAGACATTGCCCGCATCTGCCATGCGCACCCGTCGCTTAGCGAAGCCACCAAAGAAGCAGCCTTGGCAGTGGACAAACGAACCTTGAACTTCTAAGTTTTTTGAAGTCTCGTTAAACTACGAAGCCCGGGCCCGTCCCGGGTTTTCTCATTTCAAAGAACCTTTGTTCTCAGTATTTTTCAAGAGCATACGATCCATGTCCGTTAGATTAGCCTACGACCAAGAACTTCTAAGCCGAGGCTATGAGGCTGACCCTGCGCAACTCAGAGCAGTCGAGGCCCTAGAGCGCTGTGCACAAGAATGGGCGGCTTACCAAGAAAGTATCAGCAGCCCCTTTCGTTTTTTGAAAAAGAAACCGGCATTACCGCGTGGTGTTTACATGTTTGGTGGTGTAGGACGTGGCAAGAGCTTCTTGATGGACTGTTTTTACAACGCTGTGCCGGTCAAGGACAAAACGCGTTTGCACTTCCATGAGTTCATGCGAGAAGTGCACCGCGAGATGACTTTAATGCAAGGCACGGTTAATCCGCTGCAAGAGTTGGGCAAACGGATGGCCAAGCGCTATCAACTCATTTGCTTTGACGAATTTCATGTGGCTGACATTACCGATGCCATGATCTTGCACCGTCTGTTGGTGTCTTTGTTTGAAAATGGCGTGAGCTTCGTCACCACTTCCAACTTCAAGCCCGACAACTTGTACCCAGATGGTTTGCACCGTGACCGCTTGCTACCCGCCATTGCGCTGCTCAATCAGCGCATGGAGGTATTGAACGTTGACAACGGCACAGACTATCGCCGCCGCACCTTAGAGATGGTCAAGCTCTACCATTGCCCCTTGGGTGAAGAAGCCGACACTGCCATGACAGATGCTTTCAACAAGCTTGTCAGCAGCCAAGATGAAGATCCTGTTTTGCACATTGAAGCCAGAGAAATTATGTCAAGAAGGCGGGCAGGGGGCGTGGTGTGGTTTGACTTTAGAACCCTGTGTGGCGGGCCGCGCTCTCAAAATGATTACTTGGAAATTGCCACTCAGTTTCACACGGTGCTACTTAGCAATGTGCCCATGATGCCACTTAGTATGGCATCAGAAGCAAGGCGATTTACTTGGCTCATTGACGTTCTGTACGACAGGCGTGTTAAATTGATTCTATCGGCCGAGGTTCAACCCGAGGCCCTTTACACGAAAGGTCCTCTTGCGCATGAGTTTCCCAGAACCATCTCCCGTCTGCACGAAATGCAGTCGTCAGAATTCTTGGCTCTAGAACATCGCACCGTGGACACTCAAATCACTTAACTCAAGCATGTTTTCTTGCAACAAAACTGTTCTGTTTCTTTTTCTGGGTTGGACCTGCACGATTGCAATGGCGCAAACTGAAAACTCAATGCAATTGTCTGAAACAGAGGCTATTGCACAACAGCGCATTGCGTTGGTAGAGGAAAAAAAAGTCATCTTGGATCATTTTCACGAGGCGTCTAAGGCGTGTTGGAAGCAATTTGCGGTCAACGATTGTTTGTTCAAAGCCAAGCAACAAAAATACCAGGCCTTGTCGCCCTTGGATCAACGAGAAATTGCTTTGAATGTACGCCAGCGTGTTCTCAAAGAGGCAGAGCGTCAGCAACGTATTTCGGGCAAAACCCAAGAAACGCCCAAAGACAAGGCAATGCCTTGAGCGCATTTCTTCAAGCAGTCGCAGCCACTTTCACAGAAGATGGCGTCATCGCGCAAGCAACACCCCATTTTAAATCTCGTGCTGGGCAAACAGACATGGCCATGGCTGTTGCCGAAACCATTTCAAGCGGCGGCGAATTGGTGGTAGAAGCCGGAACAGGTGTGGGTAAAACCTATGCCTACCTTGTACCTGTGTTGTTAAGCGGACAACGCGCATTGGTGTCGACTGCGACCAAGGCGCTTCAAGATCAACTGTTCTCAAGGGATATTCCCAAACTCATCGATGCTTTGAAATTGCCTGTCCGTGTGGCTTTGCTCAAGGGGCGCGGTAGTTATTTATGCACTTTGCGTTTGTCACAGGCCAGGCAGAGTCATGATGCTTCGTTGCGTATTCATTTGCATGCCTTGAGTAAAATTGAAACATGGTCGCAATCCACTCGCACCGGCGACCTCTCTGAGTTGTCTGGCTTGGACGACAGGTCGCCCGTTATTCCCTTGGTCACATCAACGCGTGACAATTGCCTTGGTTCTCCTTGTCCCAACTTCAAATCTTGCCATGTCAATTTGGCACGCAAAGAGGCCATGTCTGCCGATGTGGTTGTCATCAACCACCATTTGTTTTTTGCAGACCTCAATGTTCGCGAAACGGGCTTGGCTGAACTGTTGCCTTCGGTGCAAACTGTTGTGTTCGACGAAGCGCATCAGTTGAATGAAATTGGCATTCATTTTTTAGGTCGGCACCTGAGCACCAGCCAACTCTTAGAACTTACGCGAGACATCTTGGGTGCAGGGGTGCAAATGGCCAGAGGCTTGGTTGATTGGACCTTGATTTGCAGTGTTTTGGAAAAATCAACCCGTGATTTGCGACTGACGGCCCAACATGCCAAATCGGGTTCACGCCTGCGTTGGATTGACCCCATTCCAGATGGCATTGAAACTTCAGAATGGTTATTGGCCATGGCGCAATTGCAGGTAGCACTTCAAGGTGCTCAAGCAGCGCTAGATACTGTGAGTGAAATGGCGCCTGATTTTGTGCGCTTGTACGAGCGGGTGTCTTTGCAATTGCGTTTGATTCAAGACTTTCAAGAACCCTGCGCGCAAGGGTCGGTGCGTTGGGCTGAGGTGGGTTCACAAATGCGTTTGGTGGAGTCACCCCTTGATATTTCCAATGCCGTGCACACACACATGTTGCAAGATTTGACACCTCAAGAGCCAAAGTCCGGCTCGCAAAAAACTTGGATTTTTACGTCTGCAACGCTCGGTGAAGATGATCAAATGCGCTGGTTCACTGAGCCTTGTGGTTTGAGCGAGGCACGCAAACTCAGGGTTGCAAGTCCCTTTGACTATGCCAACATGGCCGCCATCTATGTGCCACCGGGCATGCCAAAGCCCAACGACATGGCTCACACGCGCACGGTGTCGGCTTGGGTTGAAAAACACGCTCGCAAATTAGGCGGTAGAACTTTGGTCTTGACCACCACCTTGAATGCCATGCGCAACATTGGCGAGGCCTTGACTGCTGCTTTGGGTCAAACAGGCGAGTTAGAAGTTTTGGTTCAAGGACAAGGCCCCAAGCGCAGACTGATGGAGCGTTTTCGAGAGGGCTCTAGCGAAGGCGGTCTTGGGTGCGTGTTGGTGGCTTCTGCTTCTTTTTGGGAGGGCTTTGATGTTCCTGGAGATGCGCTTCAATTGGTTGTCATTGACAAGTTGCCTTTCCCCCCACCAAACGATCCTTTGGTTGAAGCTCGCTCGCAACGATTGGAGTTGTCGGGCAAGAGCTCTTTCTCAGACTACAGCGTGCCAGAAGCCGCAGTGGCCCTGAAGCAGGGCGCAGGTCGCTTGATACGCAGCGAAACCGATCAAGGTGTTTTGGTTGTTTGCGATCCACGCCTCACTGGGATGGCCTACGGAAGGCGCTTGTTGGCATGTCTGCCGCCAATGCGTAGGCTTCACACTGAAGTTGAATTTGAAGAGGCCTTGGGCAGGCTT
>Ga0208856_1000395_pt1 | contig 17230 bp, 17 predicted proteins | sample LakMenEpi13Jul12_FD_150690 | JGI IMG/M metagenome (GOLD analysis project Ga0208856, IMG submission 150690) | Freshwater microbial communities from Lake Mendota, WI - 13JUL2012 deep hole epilimnion (SPAdes) | ecosystem: Environmental > Aquatic > Freshwater > Lentic | place: Lake Mendota, Madison...
CTTGGCCCGCCATGAGGCAATTGCCAAACAAAACTTCTGTGACCAACTCTGCGCTGAATTTGGAACCAGCCGCTGCACGCTCAACGGCAGCTTTGATCGCTGCACCGCCAAGGTCATGCGCTGACAAGGAAGCAAAGTCACCCTGAAAACTGCCCATGGGTGTGCGGGCTGCGCTGACAATGACAACGGGGTCGTGTGATGTGGACATAGGATGCTCCTGAATGTTTAAAAAATTTTGAAGATTTATTCACCACGTGGATAACGCTTGAAGGCGCGTCGGAACACATCAACCACCTCTTGCGATCCGGTCATGGTGACGTCCAAGTCTTTGACAATGCCATCTTTCAGGCCGTACACCCAACCATGCACTGCCACTTTTTGACCACGGCTCCAGGCGTCTTGCATGACGTTGGACAAAGCCACATTGCCCACTTGCTCAATGACGTTCATTTCGCACATGACGTCTTCTAATTGCTGTTGTGGCAAGTGGTTCAAGCGCTGGCGATGGCGCAAGCGTACATCTTGAACATGGCGCAACCAGTTGTCGGCCAAGCCAATGCGGGTGCCGCGTGTGGCTGCAATAACGCCACCACATCCATAGTGACCCACCACCATGATGTGCTCTACTTTGAGGGCATCGACAGCGTACTGAATGACTGACAAGGCGTTGAGATCGGTATGCGCCACCACATTGGCCACATTGCGATGCACAAACACTTCGCCAGGCTCTAGGCCTGTAATTTGGTTGGCAGGCACGCGGCTGTCTGAGCAGCCAATCCAAAGGTATTTGGGCGACTGCTGAAGCGCCAGGTGGTTGAAGAAGCCAGGCTGTTCGAGCTCCATGCGCGCAGCCCAAGCACGGTTGTTTTCAAAAAGATGGGAGAGGTTGGTAGAAGTCATGGCAGAATTTTTTCAATGAATGAATGAGTCACCTTAACAAGTTTCTGCGAACAATTCGCGACCAATCAGCATGCGCCTGATCTCGCTGGTACCGGCGCCAATTTCATACAACTTGGCATCGCGCCACAAACGGCCCAAGGGATAGTCGTTGATGTAGCCATTGCCACCAAAGATCTGCACACCCTCTCCCGCCATCCAGGTGGCTTTTTCAGCACACCACAAAATGACACTGGCGCAGTCTTTGCGAACTTGGCGCACGTGGTCGGTGCCCAGCATGTCTAGGTTTTTTCCAACGGTGTAGCAAAATGCACGGCCGGCTTGAAGCACGGTGTACATGTCGGCCACTTTGCCTTGAATGAGTTGAAACTCACCAATGCTTTGGCCAAACTGCTTGCGGTCGTGAATGTATGGAATGACGTTGTCCATGACCGATTGCATGATGCCCAAGGGGCCCGCTGCCAACACAGCACGCTCGTAGTCCAAACCGCTCATGAGCACTTTGGCGCCCATGTTCAGGCCGCCCAAAATGTTCTCTGCTGGCACTTCAACATTGTGAAATACCAACTCGCCCGTATGGCTGCCACGCATGCCCAGCTTGTCGAGCTTCTGCGCCACCGAAAAGCCCTTCATGTTTTTTTCTATCAAGAATGCGGTGACGCCACGTGCGCCCAACTCGGGCTCTGTTTTGGCGTACACCACCAAGGTGTCGGCATCGGGCCCGTTGGTGATCCACATTTTGCTGCCGTTCAAAACGTAGTAGCCACCTTTGTCTTCGGCCTTCAGTTTCATGCTAATCACATCTGAGCCTGCACCTGGCTCACTCATGGCCAAGGCGCCTACATGTTCGCCGCTGATCAGCTTGGGCAGGTACTTTTGCTTTTGCGCCTCAGTGCCATTGCGCTTGAGTTGGTTGACACACAAATTGCTGTGCGCGCCATACGACAAGCCCACGCTGGCCGATGCACGAGAAATTTCTTCCATGGCAATCATGTGCGCCAAGTAGCCCATGTTGGCGCCGCCATACGCCTCAGGCACCGTGATGCCCAACACGCCGATTTCGCCCATCTTGCGCCACAAGTCCATGGGGAATTGGTCGGTGCGGTCAATTTCTGCAGCGCGAGGTGCAATTTCTGCTTGCGCAAAATCGCGCACTGCATCGCGTAATGCGTCGATGTCTTCACCGAGTTGAAAATTAAGGCCAGGCATGTTCATGTTGTATCTCTCCCAATTCAATCAATAAGTTTGAGGCACTGGCACCAGTGTTTGCTGCATCACGGCGCACATGGATTTTTTACCTTGCGCATCAATGTGAAAAACTTCCACAGTGGTCACCACGATGCGCTTGCCGCCCTTGACTACTTTGCCCACCGCGCGCAATTCACCCTCTTGGTGGCCACTTAAAAAATTAATTTTGTATTCTGCTGTGACAATTTCCATGCCCTCGGGCAGAACAGTCAGGCCAGCATAGCCACCCGCAATATCGGCCAAGGCGCCAATGGCACCGCCATGAAATCCGCCTTGCTGTTGGGTGACTTTGTCGCCAAAGGGCAAGGACACTTCGACTTCGCCTTTTTCAACGCGCAAGAGTTGGGCGTTCAAATGCGTCATCATGCCTTGACGAGCCAAACTGGCCGCAATTCTTAGGGCGATGGGTGTACTTAAATCAGCGGTGCTCATGCGCTCACCTTTTTGCTGGCACCCTTTTCAGATCGCGCCAACAAATTGCGCGCATCCTTCTCATGGGTCTTCACCTCTTCTAAGGTGGCATGCAAATCTGCCAATTGCGACTCAAGCTGCTGCCGATGTTCTGCAAGTACCACCATGAATTTTTTCAACTGTGGCCCTGTATCTCGCGGCGAGTCGTACATGTCAATAAGCTCTTTGGCTTCCACCAAGGAAAGCCCCAGCCGCTTTGCCCGCAATGTCAGTTTGAGTCTGGTGCGGTCGCGCGATGAGTACACCCTGTTTCGGCCGCCAGGGCCAGATCGCTCGGGCTCAAGAAGCCCCATGTCCTCATAAAAGCGAATGGCTCGGGTGGTGAGATCGAACTCTTTGGCCAGATCGCTGATTGAAAATTGAGATCCCATGTTCATTCCGCTTTAGGTTGCGCGCCAAGTGAAGCTTTGGCTTGCGCTCTTGTTTACACACAGGCGACAGACACCGTCTTCCTATGCGACTTACAATGCCCCAACTGTAATTGACGTTAACGTAAACGTCAATTGCCACTTCAAGCCCACCCTCCACCACACCCATGACCGCTCAAGTGCTTCCGCCAACCGCCTCGCCACAGCCTCTCACCGGCGAGAAAGCCTTGGCTTTTCCCCTGAACGACACCCTGCCAGCCCTGGGGCAGGCACTGCAGGTGGGACCCGGTATTTTCTGGATTCGAATGGCATTGCCTTTTGCTTTGGATCACATCAACCTCTGGCTGCTTGAAGACTCCGAAGAAACCGAACAGGGCACGCGCCATGGCTGGACCGCTGTGGACTGCGGCGTGACCAACCCAGGCACGCAAGAGGCCTGGCGCCAAGTGTTTGCAGGCCCCATGAAGGGCTTGCCTATCTTGAAAGTGGTGGTCACCCACATGCACCCCGACCACATGGGATTGGCCCATTGGCTGTGCGAGCAGTTCAATGCGCCTTTGCACATGAACGCCACCGAATACCAAGCTGCCTTATTGGCAAGTACCGGTGCCTCCAATTTTGGCGGCTTGAGCACTCAGAAATTTTTTGCAGACCATGGTTGGAACGATCCCGCTGACCAAAAACAAATTCAGTCTCGCGTGTCTTACTACGCCAACATGGTGCCCAAGGTGCCCGAGTCGTATCACCGCCTTATGGAAGGCAGCCAAATTCAAATCGGTGGCAACACTTGGGAGTGCATCAGCGGCTGGGGGCATTCACCCGAGCACATGGCGCTTTACTCGCGCAGTGCCAATGTGCTCATCAGCGGCGACATGGTCTTGCCCAAAATCTCGACCAACGTGAGCGTCTATGCACAAGAGCCCGAAGCCAATGCTTTGGCGCTGTTCATGACCTCTCTTCACAAGTTTGACTCTCTGCCGGCAGACACCTTGGTCTTGCCATCGCACGGAAGGCCTTTTGTGGGCTTGCACACACGTACGGCTCAATTGCTAAAGCATCACGAAGATCGCTTAGACGAAGTGTTGGAGGCTTGCACCGAACGCGCGGGCAGCGCGCACGATATGCTCAAAGTGATTTTCAAACGCCCTTTGGATTTTCACCAAACCACGTTTGCCATTGGTGAATCAGTGGCGCATTTGCATGCGCTTTGGTTAGCAGGAAAAATGCATCGCACCAAAGATGCTCAAGGCACTTGGCGATTCAAGACTGTCTGAATTCAAACATCAAGCACAGGGTTTGAAGTGCCGTGCAAACGGCTCAAGCCCAATTCGCCAAATTCTCTTTTTGCAAAGCTTTGCGTCGCTCTAGGTGATCGGGCAAGATCTCGGCCACCACTTTCCAAAATGCGGGGCTGTGGTTCATTTCATGCAAATGTGCCAACTCGTGCACCACCACATAGTCAATGGCTTCGTGCTTTAAATGAATCAGGCGCCAGTTCAAACGAATGGCGCCATCCACGCGGGCACTGCCCCAGCGCGACCCTGCATTGGACAAACTCAAACGACGCCACTGCACTCCCATCAAGGGCGCAAAGTGATTCAACCGCTGTTCAAACAAGTTCTTGGCTTCGCGCATTAGCCAGGCTTGCACCGCATCTCTAATTTGCGAAGCCTCAGCGCTGTGCGGCAAGGCCAAGAGCAATTGGCGTTGATCGTTCAGCTCACTTCGGCCATTTTGGGGGCTTAAGAGCAAATGAATGGGTGCGCCTAAATAGTCAAGGCTTGCACCTTCACGCCATTCAATTTGTCGAATGTTTTTTTGCCGCTCTTGCAATTCAGCCCACTTGCGCAGCACCCACTCGCCGCGCTCTTGCAGGCCCAGCTCGACTTCTTTCAAGGTGACCCATTTGGGCGCGCGCACTTCAAGCCCATCAGGCCCCACCAAAAAACCAATTGAGCGACGACGCACGCGTTGGAACAAATAGGCCACACGCATGCCTTCCAATACTGTTTCACGATTGGCGCGAGGATGCGCAATTGAAACTTCGTCGGGCATTTGAACTGGGGCACTTGAGCCCACTGTCGTTCTCAATGCGCCAGGTTTTGGCGTATTGTTCGAATCGGATGTTCTAGGTGATTTGTCTAAAGCCTGCGGTGTCCGCTCATGTAGCGGACTTAAAAAATCAAGAACAAGTTGCAGAGGATTGCGCATTGTTGAACTTCTAGATCAAGCGTCTGTATAAGCCTCGGGATCAAGGCGGCGCATTTCCGACTCAATCCAGTTTTCCACCTCTTGCATCAACTCTTCTGGTTGACGGCCTGCGCTGGAAATGGCTTTGCCAATCGAGATGTCGACAATGCCCGGTTTCTTGATAAAGGCTTTGGTAGGCCAACACTTGGCAGAGGTGACGGCAATGGGCACGACGGGAACGCCGGCTTCAATGGCCAAACGCGTACCACCCGTTTTGTAAACACCTTTTTGGCCACGAGGAATGCGTGTGCCTTCAGGAAACATGATGACCCAGACACCTTGATCCATGAGACGTTTGCCTTGCGTGACCACCTTGGTGAAGGCTTGTGCACGCTGGCTTCGGTCAATGTGAATCATGTCCATGCGGCCCATGGCCCAACCAAAAAACGGCACGCTGAGCAATTCTTTTTTGAATACGTACGCCAAGGGGTGCGGCATGATGGCCGGCATTAAAAATGTTTCCCATGTGGACTGGTGCTTGACCAACAAGATGACCGGATCTTTTTCGCCGAGCGGCAAATTCTCCATGCCTGTGATGCGGTTCTCGATGCCCAAAATGAAGGTGCCACTGTTGATGGCATTGCGCAGCCAAGCAGCACACCACCAATACAAACGACTGCTGCTCATGAACATAGAAGCAAACAGCACCACCAAGGCCCAAGGAATGACCGTGACTGTCATCCACACCATGTGAACAAGTGAACGTATGAAGTTCATAGCGCAGGTTCAACAGATTTTTTCAAGAGCACATCCACAAAGGCATTTAGGTCAAGGTGCATTTGTGTGCCTGTCGGAAACACAGGCGGCAGTGCTTGACCGCGCAAAGCTTCCGACTTGCCTGTTAAAACCAAGTGCGGCACGCAACCCGCAGCGGTTGCTGCCATCATGTCGTTCAGGGTGTCTCCCACAAACGCGACGCCTTGCATTTCTAAACCAAATCGCTCTGCAATTTGTTCAATCAAACCTGGCATGGGTTTGCGGCAATTGCATCCGTCTGTAGGCGAATGCGGACAATAAAAAATAGCATCGACACGCCCGCCCACGGCAGCAAGTTGTTTGAGCATGCGTTTGTGAATGGCGTTCAATGCAGCCACATCCATCAAGCCACGGCCAAGCCCCGACTGGTTGGTGGCAATGACCACGTGGTAGCCCGCATGATTCAAACGGCTGATGGCCTCTAAAGCGCCAGGCAGCGCACGCCACTCTTCTGGGCTCTTGATGTACTCATCAGAGTCATGGTTGATGGTGCCATCGCGATCAAGAATGACAATTTTCATGAGGCCAAACGCGACAAATCGGCCACACGGTTCATGGCCTCATGCAAACATTTCAGCAAGCCTTGTCGGTTCAGGCGCACGTCCATTTCTTCGGCGTTCACCATGACATCGTCAAAGAAAGCATCAACAGGCGAGCGCAGTGCGGCCAAGGTTTGCAAGGAGCCGGTGTAGTCGCCTGCTTTGAACAAGGCTTCTGATTCAGGTAACAAACGTTGCATTACTTCGTACAAAGCTTGCTCGGCATTTTCTTTGAGCAAAGCTGGATTCACATGCGCATCTACTTCATCGGCCTTCTTCAAAATATTGCCAATGCGTTTGTTGGCTGCCGCCAATGCAGGACTTTCTGGCAATGCGGCAAACGCACGCACAGCCGCCAGCAATTTAGGAACTTGGCCCAAACGTGCAGGATGCAAAGCCAACACCGCATCAACTTCTTGCGCACTGAAGCCTTGCTCGCGCAATGACCCCGCCAAGCGGTCAAACAAGAAGCTGGTCAAAGCTTCTGAAGGATCAGCAATTTTGTCGCCAAACACTGGCACGGCCAGCGCCAGCAATTGACGCCAGTCAAGGGCCAAATCTTTGTCCATGAGCATGCGAATGATGCCCAATGCATGTCGGCGCAACGCAAATGGGTCTTTGTCGCCACTGGGCAAATTGCCAATGCCAAACATGCCCACCAAAGTCTCTAACTTGTCGGCCAATGCCACCACCAAGCCCACGTTGTTGCGCGGTAATTCATCGCCCGCAAAACGCGGGCGGTAATGGTCTTCAATGGCGTCGGCAATGTCATGGCTCAAACCATCGTGGCGCGCATAGTAGCCGCCCATGATGCCCTGAAGTTCTGGAAACTCGCCCACCATGTCGGTGAGTAAATCGGTTTTGGCCAACTGTGCTGCGGTATCTGCTGCTTGCGCAAGTTCATTGCCGCCCAAGGCTTGGCCCAAAGCTTTGGCAATGCCGCGCACGCGCGCCATGCGCTCGCCTTGCGTGCCCAATTTGTTGTGATACACAACTTTGTTGAGACCTTCAACGCGCGACGCCAACGTTTTTTTGCGGTCTTGGTCAAAGAAGAATTTGGCATCGGCCAAACGCGGGCGCACCACACGTTCGTTGCCACCAATCACAGCGCTAGCATCTGCAGGTGAAATGTTGCTAACGACCAAAAACTGATGCGTGAGCTTGCCTTCTGCAGTGAGCAATGGGAAATACTTTTGATTGGCCTTCATGGTCAAAATCAAACATTCCTGTGGCACTTCCAAGAACTGTTTTTCAAATTCACAAATGAGCACGTTGGGGCGCTCGACCAAAGCAGTCACTTCATCCAGCAAGGCATCGTCATCAATGGCCTTGGCACCACCACCTACTTTGGCTGCAGCGGCATTGAGCTGCTTCACAATTTCTGCGCGGCGCTCTGCAAAGCTGGCAATGACGGCACCATCGCGCGCCAGCGTGGCGGCGTAGCTGTCGGCATCTTGAATGATCAAGGGCGACACATTGGCTTCAAAGCGATGGCCATGCGTGGTTTGTCCGGCTTTCAAGCCCAAGGTTTTCACAGGCACAACTTGCGTGCCATGCAGTGCTACCAAGCCATGTGCAGGCCGCACAAAGTTGACACTGGTCCAGCCTGGCAATTCGCAGTCTGTTTCCAATTGGTAGGTCATGACTTTGGGAATGGGCAACTTGGCCAAGGCCTCGTCCAAAGCCTTTTGCAAGCCTTGCAACAGGGTGGCGCCGGTGGCCACGCTGTCATAAAACAAAGCTTCTGCTTTGCCATCGGGCGCGCGCTTGAGCGTCGCCACAAGCGCTGCAGGGCTTGATACATCTGCACCGAGTGCTTGTAATTTTTTAAGCAAAGCGGGTGTGGCATTGCCACTGGCATCTAAGCCCACCGTGACCGGCATGAGTTTTTGCTGAACCGCTTTGTCGGCGGCTTGAGCAGCTACTTGCGTGACATGCGCTGCCAATCGACGCGGCGATGCGTAGGGCGTGACCACTGCACCGGCACCTGTTAGGCCTGCGTCGCGCAATTGCTCAAACAGCACATTGGCAAATGATTCGCCTAATTTTTTGAGCACCTTGGGCGGTAGCTCTTCGACAAACAATTCGACAAGAAGGTTTTGATGTGTCATTTTGATTCTTGCCTTCAGGCAGCTTTCTTGCTGAGGGCATTGAGCTGTTCAACCCACTCGCGAGGCGCCATGGGGAAGCCCAAACGCTCGCGACTTTCCCAATAACTTTGCGCTACAGCGCGCGCCAAATTGCGAATGCGGCCAATGTAGGCGGCGCGTTCTGTAACGCTGATAGCGCCACGTGCATCGAGCAAGTTGAAGGTGTGCGCGGCTTTGAGCACTTGCTCGTAGGCGGGCAATGCGAGATGCTCACCAATGAGATGCTGTGCTTGTTTTTCGTAAGCAGAAAATGCCGTGAACAAGAACTCGGCATCGGAGTGTTCAAAGTTGTAAGTCGATTGCTCAACTTCATTTTGATGGTAAACATCGCCGTAGCTGAGGGTGTCGGTCCACTTCAAGTTGTAGACGTTGTCGACACCTTGCAAGTACATGGCCAAGCGCTCAAGGCCGTAGGTAATTTCGCCGGTAATGGGTTTGCAATCAATGCCGCCCACTTGTTGGAAGTAAGTGAACTGTGTCACTTCCATGCCATTGAGCCAGACTTCCCAGCCCAAGCCCCAAGCGCCCAAAGTTGGATTTTCCCAATCGTCTTCAACAAAACGAATGTCGTTCTTTTTCAGGTCAAAGCCCAAGGCTTCGAGCGAGCCCAAATACAAATCCAAAATGTTGGATGGAGCAGGCTTGAGCACCACTTGGTATTGGTAGTAATGTTGAAGTCGATTGGGGTTCTCGCCATAACGGCCGTCTTTAGGACGGCGGCTAGGTTGCACATAGGCCGCCTTCCATGGCTCGGGGCCAATGGCGCGCAAAAAAGTGGCGGTGTGCGAAGTGCCTGCACCCACTTCCATGTCATAGGGCTGCAGCAGCGCGCAGCCTTGAGCATCCCAATAGGACTGCAGTTTCAAAATGATTTGTTGGAAGGTCAACATGGGCTAAAAATAAGAACGCCCCCGAACATCGGCGACAACCTTTGATTTTAAAGCGCTCGAGGGCCAGAGCGCCAAGAAACCACACCGAAAATTAGAACAATTGCGATGCAAAGCCACCAAAGTGGCGCCAAGCCCCAATGGGATGTCCAGTATGCGTAGGGCGTGAGGCCTGAACGACCTTCAAACTCAAGCACCAAAGCGCCACGCGTCAAGTTTGGCAGAGACGCCGTCACCTCGCCTTTGGCATCGACCAAACCGGTTAAGCCTGTGTTGGTAGCGCGAAGAATGGGGCGCTGAAACTCCAAAGCACGCATGCGCGAAATGGCCACATGTTGGGGGATGGAGGTGGTGTCGCCAAACCACGCCAAATTGCTCATGTTGACGAAGACAGTGGGTGCTTCTTCTGGTTTGACAAAGTAGCGTGCCATTTCTTCACCAAAAAGATCTTCGTAGCAAATTTGAGGCAACAAACGCTGCCCTTGCCATTTCAAAACACCTGCAGGCGGGCGGTCTTGCGCAAAGTCTCCCAGGGGCATGTTCATCATGCGCACAAACCACTGAAAAAAGGGCGGCACAAATTCGCCGAAGGGCACCAAATGCAACTTGTCATAACGGTATGCAACTTCGTCAGGGCCTAAGGCCAATGCGGAGTTGGTGTAGCCCACACCCGCTGCACCCATGGGCAAACCGATCAAGGCAGTTTGAGGCCCAACGGGTAAGGGAGCTGACAACTGATCGGGCTTTTGATCGGCCAATTGATTCTGGGCCAGAGGCGGCGCATATTTGTTTTTGATGGCTTGCCAATAGGGCGGCGAGAGTTGTTGCGGCAGCACAGGAATGGCAGTTTCTGGGGTGATCACCAGCGGCTCGGTATTGGCCAGCAATTGCTCACCGTACCAAGTCAATGCCTGCTTCACGCCTTGGCCCGGAATGAATTTTTCGTCTTGTGGAATATTGCCTTGAAGCAATCGCACTTTAAGTTTGCCGGCAGCTTGGGTGAATTCAGCGCCTGAATTTTGAAGGCCAATGGGAATGACCACCGACACCACGATCAATATCAGGCCAAGCATGAGCCAAGCCTTGGTTCTGCCCGCCATGAGACTCGACAAAACCACAGGCACGCCCATGGCCACTCCTGCTGCAATGGCGCCTATGCCATACACACCAAGCCAAGGGGCATAGCCAGCCAAAGAGCTTTGCAGGTGCGCGTAACCACTGGCGCCCCAAGGGAAACCGGTTAGGAGTTGACCACGGCACAACTCCGCCATGGTCCATAAGGCACCAAACAACAAAATACCTAAGAAGCCTTGCTTGAACTCCGCCAGGGTCATGCCGTCCGTCTGTGTGGCGTAACGCCCTTCTATCAATCGGGCCGACAAAATAGTACGCCTGAACAAGGCCACCCAAACGCCGCCCGCTGCAGCAAAATAAAGGGACAAGCCCGCAGCCAGCAGCAACACGGCCAAGGCAGAAAGCCAAGAAGGCAAGCCGCCATATTTGTGCATGGACACATACAGCCAACCCCAAGTGGCGGCCATGGCACTGGTCGCAAACACGGCGCTAATGAGCGCGCCCTGTCGCCATACAGATTGACCTTGGCGCTTGGTTTTAGATTGGACTTGATTGGATGCGATGAAACTTGTTGGCTGCACATCTTGCGATGCCACTTGCAATAAAATCGCTGCCAAAATACCGAGACTCAAACACTGCAAGAAGCCCGAAGACTGGCCCGAGACACCCAACACATCACCCAGCGCAAAGGCGGGCCAGGCCATCGAAAAACCATGCAACACACCGGCTACAACTGACAAAGCCAGGCGCCACATGCTCATTATTTTTTCGATGGCGGTGTGGGTGAGACTTTGAACCATCGCACCGCGCCACCGCGTGTGTGCAACACCACAAAATCCAAGCCCGACAAGCTGAATTTTTCGCCGCGTTTGGGTACGTGTCCCATCTCGTGCGCAATCAGTCCGCCAATGGTGTCGAATTGGTAGGTTTCTTCGTCTGCCACATCGGGGTTGAGTTTGACGTCAAAGGCTTCTGAGACGCGTTCGAGTGAGGTGTCACCACTCACACGGTAGGTTTGATCGGCCAAACCAAAGATGTCGCCAGCCTCTTCCTCAATGTCAAACTCGTCTTCAATTTCGCCCACAATTTCTTCAAGCACATCTTCAATGGTGATCAGGCCAGCGGTGCGGCCAAACTCATCAATGACGATGGCCAAGTGTTGGCGGTTATCGCGAAACTGGCGCAGTAAATCGTTCAGGCCTTTGCTCTCCGGCACAAAGACGGCGGGTCTGAGCAGGGCGCGAATATTGAGCTCGGGCGCGCGTTGCAACTTGAGCAAATCTTTGGCCATCAAGATGCCAATGATGTTTTCGCGGTCGTCTTCGTAAACAGGAAAGCGCGAGTGCGCTGTGTCAATGACTTGGTGCAGCAACTCGTCAAAGGGCGCGTCGATGGACAGCAAATCCATGCGCGGTGCGGCCACCATGGCATCGCCTGCCGACATGTCCGCCATCCGGATCACGCCCTCGAGCATGAACCGGCTTTGCGAATTGATGATCTCGTTGTCTTCTGCTTCGGCCAGCGTTTCTATGAGCTCGTCTTTGGAGTCGGGTCCGGGGTGCAGAAACTCTGCCAGTTTTTGCAGGAATGAACGTTTGTCTTCACGCCGTTCTTCACGTTTGTCTACTCTTTTGACTTCGCGTTTGTCGTCTCGTTCGTTCAAACGCGCGGGGTGGGGGTCGGACACAGTTGTGTTGGCATTTAGCCGTTGTTGCAGAACCTATAGGATAGCGGATTAAACGCCTGATTTGTGACGCGATTCGCGAACACCCTTTCTGACTTTTTGTAAAGTGCTGAGCATTTGTGAAAACTGTTTGGCACGCACTTTGATTTGAAAATCCACATCGGCCATGCCTTCTTCAATGAATTCATTCATTTGACTGTTCATGTCGGCGGCCGGCAAGCTCAAGTAGGCGTCACTTTCGCTGCCATCTCGGACCACCCTGGCGCCAGATTTCCTGGCGATTTTGAGCATGGCGGTGTTTTCACTCAAGGCATGGATGAACATCAGCCCAACACCCTCATTTCGAGCGCGCATCACGGCACGATCAAATAAACGCGCGCCAAGCCCCTTGCCACGCATTCGCAAGTCAACTGAAACACCAAATTCCGCGCAGGTGGCCCATTCAGGATCGACCGAGAAGGCCAAATGGGCCATGGCTACGATTTCTAAGCGCCGGTTGAAGACGCCATAAATGTCATCGCGTGCAAAATTCAGTTTGTTGACGTAGTTTTCAATCTGCTCATCTGTAGCGGTATAGCCAAAGCGCAAATATCGGTCTTGGGGCCCCAAACTTTTTAGATGCTCACTGATGCGGGGTCTGTGCTTGGTGCTCAAAATGCGCACAGGCACCCACTTCATCCAGCGGCGCCAGAGTGATTGTGTGAGAACAGCAAGTTGAGTCATAGGGTTTACCCTCATTCTTGCACACCTTCTCTCATTTGTCCTTGCTTTATTGCAAATGCGGGAGTTTTTAGTTTGTCGCTTTGGAGACGATAAATAGACTTTTAAAGCAGGTCTCAGGGGTAATGCCCCATGACAACGGCTCTTCAAATTGACGACAATGCAGTCATTCCTAGGAGCAGTACATGGACAAAATTTGGCTGAAGAGTTACCCCGCCAACGTGAAGCACGAGATTGATCCCAACGAATACAGTTCGTTGTCTGATTTACTCAACCAAGCCTTTCAAAAGCATGGCGATACGCCCTTTTCAGTTTGCATGGAAAGGTGGATGAGCTACAGAGAGTTGGACCAGCTGTCTCAAGCTTTGGGTGCTTGGTTTCAAGCGCAAGGCCTACCCGCTGGCAGCCGCATTGCCTTGATGTTGCCCAACCTGCCTCAATTTTCAGTCACCATGGCCGCTGTTTTGCGGGCGGGTTATACCTGCGTGAATGTGAACCCCTTGTACACCGCACGCGAGTTAGAACATCAGCTGAAAGACTCTGGCGCATCCGCCATTGTCATTTTGGAAAACTTTGCAGCCACGCTAAGCGAAGTCATTGAACACACGCAAATTCAGCATACGGTGCTTGCTTCGATTGGCGATTTGTTAGGTCCTTTTTACGGTCGCTGGATGACATTTGCGGTTCGCCATTTGGCCAAAATGGTGCCCGAATTTGAACTGCCACTGAGCGACAAGCACAAGGTCACCTCGTTCAAGCAGGCCATTGCCGAAGGTCGCCAATTGACCTTCAAGTCGGTTTCGCAATCGCTCGATGACATTGCATTTTTACAATACACCGGCGGCACCACGGGCTTGTCCAAGGGCGCCGTGCTGACACACCGCAACATTGTGGCGGCTATTTTGCAAGCAGAAACATGGTTTGCGCCGGCACTTGAGCGCATGCCCGACTTACGCAAAGTCAATAGCATTGCGGCCTTGCCGCTGTATCACATCTTTGCATTGACACTTTGCCTGTTGGCCATTCGCCAAGGCTCTCACCTTACCTTGGTGCCCAACCCGCGTGACTTTGGCAAGTTCATTGAAACCCTCAAAACGCGCCCCTTCCACTTGATGCCTGGTGTGAACACTTTGTTCAATGCGTTGCTGCAGCACCCCATGTTCAAAACGATTGATTTTTCTAACTTGTGCCTCACACAAGCGGGCGGTATGGCGGCGTCTGAAGGCACGGCACGTGCATGGCAAGCCGCCACTGGCAGCGCCATGATTGAGGGCTGGGGCATGAGTGAAACCTGTGCCATTGGCACCAACAACCCGGTCACCCAAACCTCCTTCAGTGGCAGCATTGGTTTGCCACTGCCCAGCATTGACATGGCCATCAAGGATGAACAGGGCAATAGCTTGGCGCAAGGCGAATCTGGTGAAATTTGCATTCGTGGCCCCAACGTGATGGTGGGCTATTACAAACAAGAAGAAGAAACGCGCAAAGCATTCACGCCAGACGGATTCATGCGAACCGGTGACGTGGGCATCATGGACGAGCGCGGTTTTTTCCGAATCGTCGATCGCATCAAAGACATGATCATCGTGAGTGGCTTCAATGTGTTCCCATCGGAACTTGAGAATGTCATTTCGCTTTGCCCCGGCGTGGTTGAGTGCGCAGCCATCGGCATTCCAGATGCCATGCAAGGCGAGACCATCAAGGTGTTTGTGGTGCGAAACGACAGCATGCTGACCGAGGATGCCGTAGCCAAATACTGCCATGACAACCTCACAGGTTACAAGCGTCCCAAGTACATTGAGTTCCGCGATGAGTTGCCTAAATCCAATGTTGGCAAAATCTTGCGACGTGAACTTCGCACCACGACGCATTGAGCGCATCTGCTTTTAGCCTCGCTCAGCGCGATCTTTGTCAATGACACAGCGGCTACAGTTTCCTGGACTTCAGGTTTTTGAGCGAGGCTGGTTGTCGGCCAACAACATTCTGTTCACAGACTCTGAGTCAGCCACTTTGGTTGACAGTGGTTATGTGACGCACCAAGCGCAGACTTTGTTGCTGGTTCAAAATGCTTTGAATGGCAGACAGCTTGATCGGTTGGTTAACACCCACTTACACAGCGACCACTGTGGTGGCAACAATCATCTTCAAACGCATTACACCAAGCTTGAGACGCTGATTCCACCAGGCGAAGCAAAGGCTGTTGCAATTTGGGATGCAGAGGCATTGAGCTACGAAGCCACAGGCCAACTCTGTCCTCGGTTTAAGTTTGAGGGTGTCTTGCAGGCGGGTCAAACTTTGCGCTTGGCTTCTTTAAATTGGGAAGTGCATGCTGCGCCTGGCCATGATCCGCATTCTGTTATTTTGTTTGAACCCACCCACAAAGTTTTGATCTCAGCTGATGCTTTGTGGGCCAACGGATTTGGTGTTGTTTTTCCAGAGTTGGAAGGTGTGGATGCATTTCACGAAGTGGCTCAGACTTTGGATGTCATCGAGTCACTTCAACCATTGTGGGTCATTCCTGGACACGGTGCTGTTTTCGAAAATGTCGATGCTGCCCTGGAAATTGCACGTAAGAAATTGAACGGCTTTGTTCAAAGCCCTTTAAAGCATGGTCGCTATGGCGCCAAAGTGCTTTTGAAATACAAGCTGTTGGAACTGACTCAGGTTGAAAACAAGGCCTTTAAGGCTTGGGCCACTGGCGTGCCCTATTTGAAACAGTTGCACCAGACCTTTGGTGAACAGATGCTGATGCAAGATTGGCTTGAAGACATGCTCTTAGATCTTGAAAAAAGCAAAGCGCTTGCTTTTCAAGACAACATGATTGTGAATTTGTAGTCGGCTTTTGAATTCGACAGACGAAAAAAAACGCCCCATATTTCTATGGGGCGTTTCTCGCTATAAGAGCCTGACAATGTCCTACTTTCACACGGGAACCCGCACTATCATCGGCGCTAAGTCGTTTCACTGTCCTGTTCGGGATGGGAAGGAGTGGTACCAACTTGCTATGGTCATCAGGCAAAACTTTTGTGCTCTCTTGACCACCACGGTCAAGAAAACAAATTCACAGAGTTCGAATTAGATCGGCTTTTCAGCCTTATTTTGAATGCGTCAAACTTGGCATAACTTCCTTGATCATGAAGCTGCTTGCCTGAATAAATTCAAACAAACAACCGATCAAAGTTATAGGGTCAAGCCGCACGAGCAATTAGTATCAGTTAGCTTAACGCATTACTGCGCTTCCACACCTGACCTATCAACGTCCTGGTCTTGAACGACTCTTTAGGGGGCTCAAGGCCCCGGCAGATCTCATCTTGAAACGAGTTTCCCGCTTAGATGCTTTCAGCGGTTATCTCTTCCACACTTAGCTACTCGGCAATGCCACTGGCGTGACAACCGATACACCAGAGGTGTGTCCACTCCGGTCCTCTCGTACTAGGAGCAGGCTTCCTCAAATCTGCAGCGCCCACGGAAGATAGGGACCAAACTGTCTCACGACGTTTTAAACCCAGCTCACGTACCTCTTTAAATGGCGAACAGCCATACCCTTGGGACCGGCTACAGCCCCAGGATGAGATGAGCCGACATCGAGGTGCCAAACACCGCCGTCGATATGAACTCTTGGGCGGTATCAGCCTGTTATCCCCAGAGTACCTTTTATCCGTTGAGCGATGGCCCTTCCATACAGAACCACCGGATCACTATGTCCTGCTTTCGCATCTGCTCGACTTGTCAGTCTCGCAGTTAAGCACGCTTATGCCATTGCACTATTATCACGATGTCCGACCGTAACTAGCGTACCTTCGAACTCCTCCGTTACACTTTGGGAGGAGACCGCCCCAGTCAAACTGCCTACCATGCACTGTCCCCGATCCAGATAATGGACCTAGGTTAGAACCTCAAACACACCAGGGTGGTATTTCAACGTTGGCTCCACAAGATCTAGCGACCCTGCTTCAAAGCCTCCCACCTATCCTACACAGATCTGTTCAAAGTCCAATACAAAGCTACAGTAAAGGTTCATGGGGTCTTTCCGTCTTTCCGCGGGGAGATTGCATCATCACAAACATTTCAACTTCGCTGAGTCTCTGGAGGAGACAGTGTGGCCATCGTTACGCCATTCGTGCAGGTCGGAACTTACCCGACAAGGAATTTCGCTACCTTAGGACCGTTATAGTTACGGCCGCCG
>Ga0208856_1000396_pt1 | contig 17214 bp, 5 predicted proteins | sample LakMenEpi13Jul12_FD_150690 | JGI IMG/M metagenome (GOLD analysis project Ga0208856, IMG submission 150690) | Freshwater microbial communities from Lake Mendota, WI - 13JUL2012 deep hole epilimnion (SPAdes) | ecosystem: Environmental > Aquatic > Freshwater > Lentic | place: Lake Mendota, Madison...
TAATGGCAGAAGCAGTCTTCAAGTTGGCAGCAGTGGTTGTGGTCAACACAGCAGCGCTGTAGTTGGTTGCAGCATTCAAGGTAACAGCACCGGTATTCAAAGTGCCACCAGGGGCAACGGTGCCCGTGTTAACATTAAGAGCACCGATAGTACCACCAGCACCGGTGATGGTGCCGCTGGTTGCGGTAGTAGCATTAGCAATCTTACCGGTAACATTCAAGGTACCGTTGATTACGCTGATGCTATCACCAGTTGTGCCAGTAAGTGAATCTGCAGACAAGGTCAAAGTACCGGTACCTAGCAAACCAAGAGTCCCAGTAGCACCACTAATGGCGATAGGGTTTGCAATGGTACTTGCAACCGCAGAGTTAAGGATCAACTGGGTGCCATCAGCAATGGTGACAACGCCAGTATTTGCAGCAGCACCGATGTTGAAGGCTCCGCCTGAAACAATGGTATTAGCAAGGGCAACCGTGCTGGTTACATTACCAGTGATGGTAGCGCCAGTGATCAGCGAAGTGGTACCTTGGAAACTTACACCGCCAGTGTTCAAGAACACAGGTGCGCCAGAAAGAACCGTGGTATCAGTAGAGCTATCACCAAAGTTAACTGAATAACCCTTTAAAGCAGTAGTTAACTTGCTGATAGTGGTATTAGTACCAGTAAAAGCAACAACGCCTGTGGTATCGGTCACAACTACGCTACCGTTGAAGTTACCAGTAACAGTTACACCAGCAGAGTTGGTCACGGTAACCGTGTTCAACGCCGTGGTTTGGCCAACGCTGCCTAAGACGATCTGATCTGTAGATTCCAAGGTCAGGTTTTGGGCACCATTAACATTAGCCAAGCCGATATCAGCACCATTACCAGTGCCACCAGTTTTCAAAGAAACTGCACCAGTCAGGTTGATTGAAGCTGCATCCAAGAAAATACCCAAAGTTGTAGGAGCGGCAGCAGTACCTGCAGTGATATTAGCACCCAGGTTCAAGATACCAGCACCAAAATCACCAACAGAATCGCCTGCAGTGATGTTTGCACCACTTGCAATGGTGATTGCATCAGTTGCTGCAGTCGTGATGAATACCACGTTGCCGGTTAAGCCTGCGGTAACAGCTTTATTCACTGCTACGGAACCGCCATTAACCCCGATGAAGATATCACCAGCAACTGTACCCGTCGTGGTAACGGTACCATTGATGATGATTGATGACCCACCTGTTGCAGTGGAAGTGCTATCTGCACCGATGAAGATGTCGCCATTAGGGCCATTTGTTTGGTTAACAGCAGCAGTGGAAACATTACCATTGATGGTAAGGGTACCCGTGCCTTCGTTATCAAGTTCGATATCGCCAAGTCCGGTGGTGCTGATGTTACCAGAAAGGAGAACATTGCCAGCGGTGCCTGTTCCGATGAGGATATCGCCAAATTCACCTGAACCGGAATCATTTGTTCCGGAAGTGGTAACTGCACCGCTCAAGGTGATTGAACCCGAGGTAGATTGAACAGTTACGGAATCCAAACCAGTGATATTGCCAACCACACTGATTGCACCAGAAGTTGAGGTAATAAATACGTCAGCAGCACTAGTAGCCGCAGTTGCAGTTGCCCCTGTTCCCAAGGCAACAGTGATTGCATCAGAGAAAGTGATTGTGCCCGAAACACCAGCATCAACATTAATACCGGTGTCAGTAATTAAAAGAACATTTGCGGTCACAGCCTTAGCGAAGGTGACGGATGTAGTGAAAGGAGTACTTTGGCCAATATTAATATTATTGGCAACTACAGTACCGGAAGCTAAGAAGCTGCCTGTACCATTTGCATTCAAATCGCCAAAAGCTATTGAGCCGGAGCCAACATTACCGGTGATGGTAACTGCACCAGTAGCTGCAGTAAGGGCAAGATCATTTCCTGCAACGGAAGCATCTACATTACCGGTGATGGTAATGGAGCCTACATTGGAGGTAGTAATAGCTGCAGCAGTGGTTGCGTTGGAAATCAAATTACCGGTAACGAGCGCGTTAGCGCCAGCGCCAACAGTAACAAGAGCTGCAATCTGTGTAGCCTTGGTTGCAAGGGTAGCTTCAGAAGTGAAATTACCAAGTAAACCAGTAGTTACAGTGTTTAGAAACTTAACATCGCCAGTGGTAGACTTAGCATTAACGCTAGCTGCAGCGACAGCAGCAGAAAAAGTAAGATCGCCTGTGGTAGCAACTGCAGTTACAGAACCAGTGGTAGAAATTGCACCAACAGTGGTAACAGCAGCGCCAGTTAAACTAAGCGCACCAGAACCACTTATTACACCACCAGAAATAGTGGTAACATTACCCAAACCTTGGTTAGCAGTAAAGTTATTAGCACCAAGAGCCAAGGTACCAGTGATGGACAAGTTGCCGCCAGCAAGGGTGCTGGTAGTTGCAACATTGCCTGAAAGAGTTACAGCGCCGGTATAGCCGATTGCGCCGGAAGTCGTGGTAACATCGCCAGCGGTGCTGATGGTGGTAGCAGAAATGCCAACCGCACCAGTAGCAGCGGTGATATCGCCAGCAGCAGCGATGGTGATTGCATCGATATTAGTATTAACCAATGCGCCAGTCCCCTTGAGGGTTACTGTACCAGTGGTAAAGTTAAGGGCATCTATGCCAGTAGCATCAGCGCCCATGTCAACTGAAAGTCCAAAATTTGCACTATAGGCCGTACTATTAATACCAGCGATGGTGAAATCTTGATTACCAACTGCGTCGCCTGTTAGTGTCAAAGCTGTAACAGTATTAACATTACCAGTAATGAAAGTAACAGTGTAAACATTGGTTGTTCCAACTTGCACGCTAGTTGTCTGCCCGGAAGTTGCGGCCACAGCAACTGGAGTAGTTCCATCTGCAGCAGTTGCAGAAACAGTAAGGGTACCATCAGCATTTGCAACAACACTAGTAAGATTTTCACCAGCAGTAGTGATTAATCCAAGAACGGTTCCAGCACCGGTTGCAGTAACAGCAGGAGTAACCCTTTCTTCGAGGCCGATGAGTTCGAGCCTTCGTGTTTGCATCTTGCTTTTAGCAACCTTGGCAGCCTTCTTGGCGCCAAAAAGACTCTTTAAGAAATTCGACATAGTATAAAAACCCTCTTTGTTAAAAAAACCTTCCAAACACATCTCTTCATCAACTCGGAAAAAGGCTTGCTTTCTTGCAAACACTCTGGGGACTTCACAAAAGTATCCAGCGCGGCCAACCCTATCCCTGCCGCTCACCATCCAACCAGAAACACTCTGGCCGAGATTAAGATAAAGAAATTAAACACGGCATACCTTTAAGGGCAGAAGAATCGTCATGCAAGGATAAATTTACGGAATATTCCGATTCTTCTTATTTTGCAGATAAGTCTTGATGCCCTTAAACCAACTAAACAACCCACCTTTACATTAAGTATTTCCGTAGTCTCCAACTTAGTCAATGTCCTATTAAACAAGCGTATTTTAACAAAAAATTACTTTTTTATTATGGTTCAAATAAGCATGATTGCACTACACAATAAGTGGTACTTTGGGGGGGATAAATATTTTTAAGAAAATTATAATAATTTAGGTTGTTTAGGTGTTGTAAGATGCAAATTGAGTTGCAGCTGACAAAAATTGGTGCTGTGGAGAGGATATCTTTAAAAGCCCATGGACTGCGTTCCGTGGCTAATTCTTCTGCTTCTGCCAACCGTCGCTTACGCTTCCGGCTCTGATTTCCGTGTTTTTCCGTGTCATTCCGTGGCTAATTCTTCTGCTTCTGCCTTTTTCCGTGGCTAATTCTAATGCTTCGCCAACCGTCGCTTACGCTTCCGGCTCTGTTTTCCGTGTCATTCCGTGGCTAATTCTTCTGCTTCGCCAACCGTCGCTTACGCTTCCGGCTCTGTTTTCCGTGTTTTTCCGTGTCATTCCGTGGCAAAAATGTCTTTTCTTCTTCTTATTTTCCGTGGCTCTGCTTCTTCTGCGCACATATCAATAAAAAAACCAGCCCGGAGGGTTGGGCCAGGCTGGCTTAAGATTTTCAACAAAGATTTCAGCCACAAAGCTATTAAGCAAGGGCTGAGTTTAGCGGAGCTGCTATTTCCCGGAGCCGTTAAACTCCGGGAAGCGCATTTCAAACACCTTAGGCAACAACAATAGTCGCTGGCAAGGTTGGCGTACCAAACAAGCCACCGGTGAAGCCAGTGTTCATGACGAACAAGCTGTCGGTCTGGGTCAGGGCGGTTGCGCCAACGCTGAATACCGAGATGCGAGGAGCACCGGTTGGGCCAGCTAAGGCTACTGCGAAGTCCTGTCCGTTGGCATCTTCTGCAACACCTGCGCGGATAGCTCCGGTGAAGCCTGCGAAAGGCACACCAGCGATACCTGCAGTTGCGGAATCAACAATCACACCGTAGCCACCGTTGGTAGTACCAACAATCAAGTCAGCAATGCTGCCAGAATTGAGGAGACCAACAGCCAAGCTAAGGCCACCTACTGAGGTGGTGTTGTTGAATGCAAAGAAGTTGTCAACAACCGTTGGGTTGTTGCCAGTTCCGTTAGCATTAAACGACTTGATGTTGTAACCACCACCACTTGCAGGAGCAGTGATGATTTCATCACCTGCAACAGCATCCCTCTGGCCAGCGGCCACTACAACACCACCGGTGAAGGCGGGGGAGTAGGCGAAGAAGTCGTTGAGGGTAGAAGTAGTTACTACGCCAGTTGCGCTACCAGCATAAACTTGAACGCGTGAGCCGCCAGTTGCGCCTGCGCCAACGATGACATCAGCAAAGGCATCGCCATTGGTATTGCCTGCTGCAACATACACACCACCGGTGAAGGAAGGTGCGCTGAAGGCAAAGAAGCTCTTCTGAAGGGAAACCGCTCCGGTTGCATTGTTTACATTGTAAACATTAACCTGAGGGCCACCACCAGGGCCTGCGCCAGTGATAACATCTGTAGATCCATCGCCGTTAACATCGCCGAGGGCGACGCGTACACCACCCGTGAAGGTAGATGCATAAGCGAAGAAGGAAACAAAGGTGCCATTCTGGAAGGTGATGGTAACAAGTGGGCCGCCGCCAGCATCAGCGCCAACTGCGGTGAACTTGTTCAACGCGGGCTGACCAGCAACCATAGGTTGAGCAGGAGCCGTTGGGGTTGGTGTGGAAGGGGTTATGCTTGAAACCTTCAAGGTAACATCATTGGCGTTAGTGCCACCAATGTAGCTAACGATGAAGGTAACGGTGTTACCAGCAGTATCCTTAGCGGAAATGCTTGAACCTTCAGGCTGGTTAGCAAAAGTTCCAGTTACCAAACCCGAAACAGCCGTGTTATCGATGATGGTAAAGGTGTTATTAACAGCAAGGCCTGCAGCCACGCTAGACAAGGAAAGAGTTGCACCACCAAGGTTAATGGCAGAAGCAGTCTTCAAGTTGGCAGCAGTGGTTGCGGTCAACACAGCAGCGCTGTAGTTGGTAGCAGCATTCAAGGTAACAGCACCGGTATTCAAAGTGCCACCAGGGGCAACGGTGCCCGTGTTAACAGTAAGAACACCGATAGTACCACCAGCACCGGAGATAGTGCCATTGGTTGCGGAGGTAACATTTGCAGAACCCAACTTGCCAGTAACATTCAAGGTACCATTGATCACATTGATGTCACCTGTAACACCAGACGAGCTGGAATCACCGGACAATGTCAAAGTGCCAACGCCAAGCAGGCTAAGTGCATTTGCACCTGTGCCAGCAGAAACCACTTTACCAGCAAAGTTGCTAGCAGCAGTGGTAGAGTTGAGGATCAACTGGGTTGCATTAGCTACAGTTGTAGTGGCAGGTAAAGCCCCGATATTGAAAGCTCCACCTGAAACGATGGTGCCACCAAGGTCCACCGTGCTGGTTGCAGAACCAGTGATGGTAGCGCCAGTGGTCAGCGAAGTGATATCTGAAGCAACTGACCCGAAGGTTACATTACCGGTGTTCAAGAACACAGGTGCGCCAGAAAGAACCGAAGTGCCAGCAAAGGTTACATCGTAAGCCTTAGCAGCAGTGGTCAAGCTGTTGGTAATAACGGTGGTGCCACCAAAAGCGATAGTGCCTGTGGTGTCAGTAAGCACAACATTGGCAGCGGTGAATGCGCCAGCAGTTACACCACCTGAGTTGGTCACGGTAACCGTGTTCAACGCAATGGCTTGGCCAACGCTGCCTAAGAGGATCTGATCTGTAGATTCCAAGGTCAGGTTTTGGGCACCGCTAACTTTATTTAAGAAGATACCAGCGCCACCGCCAGTCCCAATGGAATTCAAAGAAACATCACCCGTCAGGTTGACTGAAACATCATTAATAAAAATACCTAAAGTTGCTGCAACACCAGTGGTACCTGAGGTGATATTAGCACCAAGGTTCAAGATGCCAGAACCAAAATCACCAACAGAATCGCCAGCGGTGATGTTTGCACCACTTACAACAGTAATTGCATCGGTTGCTAAATTGGTGAGGAAAACTACATCACCAGTGGGGCCAGCAGTAAGAGCTTGGTTGACTGTGGCAGTACCGCCAGAAATCCCAATAAGAATATCGCCAGCACCTGCACCAGTGGTAGTCACCGTGCCATTAATGGTGACATTTCCAGCGCCTGTAGCTACGCCCCCAAAATCTGCACCGAGTAGAATATCACCACCGCCAGAGGTGGAAACATTGCCACCAATGGTAACATTACCAGAGGTTGCAGTGTCAATTTCGATGTTAGCATTAGCACCGGAAGTAGATATTGAACCAGAGGTTACAATATTTCCAGTTGTGCTTTGAATAATGATATTGCCATTATCTTGGGTGGTACTGGTACCAGAAGTGGTGACATTACCAATCAGGGTGATTGAACCACTGCCACTAGAGATAATAGCCACTTTATCCAAACCAGTGATAGCGCCACCCACATTGATAACGCCATTTACGGATTTAATTTCGATGTCCGTATTATTGGAGGTAGCGCCCAAAGCAGTGATCGTATCAGAGAAGGTAACTGTGCCAGAACCATCTGCATTAACTTCAAGTCCACCAGGGGAATCACTTACGGTAACAGCCTTGGCAAATGTGATGGACGTTGCAAATTTATTAGATTGATCCAATTTAATCGAGCCAGCAGCGACTGTGCCAGCAGCTAGGAAGGTGCCAGTACCAGAAGCGGTTAAAGTACCAAAAAAGGCGTTAGCGGAGCCAACATTGCCAGTTAAGGTAACAACACCAGAACCTGCGGTAAGGGTAAGATCATTACCAGAAACGGAAGCATCAACTTTACTACTGAAGCTAATGTTGCCATTACCTTGCGAAGTAACAGCCAAAGCCGAAGCTGATTTGGTAACCAATACATCGCCATTGAAAGCGATATTGGAGTTATTAGCTGCACTTACATTGCCGCCAAGGGAAATGGTTTTGGTAGGAGTAATTGCATTGATGGTAATACCATTGGCGTTAGCAGATGTAGCACCAACGGTGCTTTCAAATGCAATACTATCGTTGGTAGAAGTTACGCTAATTACTGATGAAGAACTTGCACCATCAACAGTGCCTGCGAAAGAAATTGCGCCAGTAGTGTTAACTGCGCCGCCCAAGGTTACAGCACCTGCAAGGGTTTGAGCAATAGATGCAGCGTTTACTGCTGCGCCAAAGCTAATTGTGCCTGTACTTGCGATAGCCAAAGCGCCAACTGGGGTGGTTCCACCAACGATACCACCAAAGGTAACTGGGGCTGCTCCGGAAGCGGTGGTAGTAATACCAAATAATCCGTTAACAGTGCTGGTGAAATTAACACCACCAGTAGTAGTTGAACCATTTCCAATTGCAACATTGCCAGTAAGGGTAACTGCACCAGTGTATGTAGTTAAACCGGTGGTGGTAATTACATTGCCAGCGGTGCTGATAACACCGGAGATTCCAACATTACCTGTGGTAGTGTTGATGATGCCAGCAGCGCCAATGGTAACTGCAGTAGCAGCCAAGGATGCACCACTAATACCAGGGGTAGCGCCTAATGTAGTAATTGCTGCATTAACATTTAGGGTTTCTAAGGTTGTACCAATACTTAAGCTATTGGTAGCTGATAGGTTATTTGTTGACAGGTTAATAGCCCCACCAACTGTAACAGATTCAATTCCTGTACTTCCGACTACTGAAATACCTAAAATTCCATTAACAAAAGTAGTATCAGTTACAGTAATAACATCATTTAATGTACCAGAACTACTTGATACAGCAACGCCTGTAGGTAAACCAGTAGCAATGTTGGCATTCCCAACAGTGTTGATAACAAGATCGTTTGAGCTATTGTAAAGTGCGTTCAAATTTGTAATTGTATCGCCAGCGGCCAAAGAAATGGTAAGGATCCCATTTACATTGGTAATAGTTGCCGCAGGAGTGATTCTTTCTTCGAGGCCGATGAGTTCGAGCCTTCTACTCTGCATCCGGGGTTTGATTTTAGGATTGGATTTTTTGGAACCAAAAAGACTGCGTAAGAAATTACTCATTTATAAATACCTTTCAAGAGAGAATAAACCTAAAGATAGAAGGCAAACAAACACCCTAAACTACCTAAAGTAAAGATAATGTTATAAAAATTTGGGTTAACAGTCAAAAAAATTCGCTCCTTTCACCCCAAAACTCCCAATCTTCACAAACGACAAAATCTGATTAAGCTCCTAAATTTAACAAAAGTGAATGATTATGCTTTAGGAAAAGAGCACAGTCAGCTATGTATTCATTGGAAAATAAGCATTTTCAAAAGGGTATAACGATCTATCCCACAGCGTTCTATTGCTAAAACGAGTTATTATACCGCCAAAAGAACTTATTACCTTGAACAAACCTGCCCTTCATATCAAAATGAGTAATTCTACTTGAAAGGAAATTGCCATGCTTTTGCTTTTACTTTCCACGCTCTTAGCGCTGACACCCGCTTTTAACGAAGTTCAATCCAAACCAAACATTATATTTATCATTGCAGATGATCTAGGTTATGGCGACCTAGGATGCTACGGCCAAAAAATTATCCGCACTCCCAACCTCGATCGCTTAGCTGCAGAGGGCATGCGCCTTACCCGTCATTATTCGGGCAATGCGGTTTGCGCCCCATCCCGGTGCGTATTGATGACAGGTAAACATCCAGGCCATGCCTTCATCCGCGATAACAAACAGTTCAAACCCATGGAAGAAGGCCAATACCCAATCCCCCTTGAAACAACAACGCTCGCAAGATTATTTCTACAACAAGGTTATGCCACAGGCGGGTTTGGCAAATGGGGCCTAGGCGGGCCAGGCACCACAGGCGAACCCCTTAAACAAGGATTCACCCGATGGTTTGGCTACAACTGCCAAGCAGTTGCACATAACTTCTACCCCACCTACCTCTGGGATAACGATCGCAAAGTATCCATCAACAACCCCGCATTCAGTGCCCAAGGGAAACTCAAACCCGATGAAGACCCCAACGATCCAAAATCTTACGCCCGATTCAAAGGCAACGATTACTCCGCAGATCTCATCAACGATCAAGCACTTGCCTTCATCAAACAAAATAAAGACAAACCCTTTTTCTGCTATGTGCCCACCACCGTCCCACATGTGGCGTTGCAAGTTCCTGATGAGGCACTAAAAGAATACGAAGGGAAATTTGAAGACCCACCTTACGTGGGCGGCAAAGGCTACACTCCACATTTCAAACCCAAAGCGGCCTACGCAGCAATGATCACCCGCATGGATCGCGACATTGGCAAAATGATGACCTTGGTTAAGGAGTTAGGCCTCGAGGAAAAAACCATTTTTGTGTTCACCTCAGATAATGGCCCACTAAGTGGCACCCATCAAGGGCTTGCAGGCACCGATGCCCGATTCTTTAATTCTTCTGCAGGACTTCGCGATGGAAAAGGCACACTTTATGAAGGTGGGTTTCGAGTACCTGGCATAGTGAGATGGAAAGGAAAAATCTCCCCCGCCCAAACTAGCGACCGAGTCACAGGCTTCGAAGACTGGATGCCCACCCTGATGGAACTTTCAAATTCTTCCAACCTTATTCCCAAGGATGCAGATGGTATTAGCTTCGCGCCCACTCTTTTGGGAGTTAAACAACCGGATCGGCCCTTCCTTTATCGGGAATTCCCCGGGTATGGCGGGCAGATTGCTGTTATCATGAACCGATGGAAGGGAATCAAGCAAAAGATGAACCAAGGGAAAAACCAACTCGAACTTTATGATCTTTCTACAGATCCCAAGGAAACCACCGATGTTGCAGCAAAAAACCCTGAAATTGTTGCTAAAATTCAAGAAATCATGAAAGGCCAGCATATACCCAGCAAGGAATTTCCTCTTCCTTCAGTCGATTTTGACCCCAAAAAGAATCCCATGAATAAAAAGAAATCATAAGACTTTTCAAGGAGCACTAACATGAACAAGATATTCAAGCCTCTTTTGACCCTAGCACTGATCGCATACAACTTCCTTCCAGGTGAAGTTTGCTTCGCCCAACCCAAGGAAATCACTCCTCAAGAAATTGTCTCTTATGATGGCCATACCGATGCAGTCAAATGTGTTGCATTCAGCCCCGATGGAAAATTAATCGCTTCGGGTGCTGCGGATAACCTGTTGCGGGTTTGGGAACCTCGAACAGGCAAAAATGTATTTGTAGGCGTAAGCCATAAGGCCCCAATCTGGGGAGTTGCATTCAGCCCCGATGGAAAAATAATAGCCACCGCAAGCGATGATAAGACAGTTCAAATCTGGGATGCTAGCAATGGCAAACCCCTGAAGGTATTAAAGGGACACCAACGTTCTGTGGGCGATGTCAACTTTAGCCCCGATGGTAAATTACTAGTCAGCGCTTCCAACGATTACACCATCAAGGTTTGGAACACCACAACCTGGGATGAAGTTCGCGAGATGCCTGAACATCGTAACTGGGTTTCCACTGCGATGTTCAGCCCTAATGGAAAAAACATCCTCACTGCAAGTTATGATTTCTGGATTCGTATCATTGATGTGAAAGATGGAACAGTTTTAAATACTTGGAAGGCACATACCGATTGGGTAACTTCTGCAGCCTACAGCCCCGATGGAAAGAAAATCGCAAGCTCCGGGGGCGATCGATTGGTGAAGTTATGGGATGCCAGCACGGGCAAGGAACTTTTCACCCTCGAAGGCCATTCTGATATTGTGCGATATGTAGCTTATTCACCCGATGGCAAAAGCATTGCATCTGGTGCGGGTGGTGATAATACGGTCCGCATTTGGAACCCCGAGACAGGCAAAGAAATCGTTTATCTAAAAGGGCATTCGCAAGAAATCATTCAAGTGGTATACAGCCCCGATAGCAAACTTGTTGCAAGTGCTGGTTCTGATAACATTGTAAAAATCTGGAACATTGAGCCCCTGTTCAAAAAGCCCTAATATTTTGGGAGAGATATCATCGTGGAAGATTTGTTTGGTGCCTTAGATAAAGAAATTGATGCTGCAAAGATTCTGGGCTACCTCAATCTTTCCGATGGCCGGGCCGACCCCCGCTGGCAGAAACAGCTAAGCGATGCTTACGCATTCCTTGCAGAGAATGGCGACAAACAACCTTGGATCAGCCTGTTGGATTGGCTCGAACAAAGGCTTGACGCGTTGAAGGCAAGTGGTTCTGCTGCATTTAAAAATGACAAACAAGCCCGGAAAATACTTGAACTGATCCCCTTGTTTCTCGAAAACTACAGGGCTTATCACTCTGATATCCTAGGCCATCTGCCCGATGCGGATTTGTTCCTGCCCTTCTTTCTTGCAAAGGTTTTTGAAACCCTGCTGAAGTTGGCCCTTGAAAAAGGTTTCCCCAGACAACCCGAATCATTCCTCAAGAATGCCATTCTTCAGTTCAACGATTTCGTTGGCTACAGACCGGTTGCACTTTTAGAAACTCGGCCCTCGGGCGAACCCTACCCCCACGAAAAATTCCGCTGCGTTCCCCTTTACCTCCGCAATGCGGGCACATCCTACAGCCCTTACAGCACTTTGATCCAACAGGCGCTTGATATCCTGGGCGATGTCGATCCCTCTTTACTTTCCGAGGCGAATTTCGATTTCGACAACCTCGATGAACTTTCCATGGATGTTCGTGGCTATGATCATTCCCACCCCGCAAACCTTCGCCCGAATTATTTCTTCGGCGAATGGGACCCTCAATACATCGATGAGCAAGGCAGATTCCGCAGATTCGTCGTGCGTAAAGCACTGCTTGATGTTCTTAAAGACCGCGTCGATAACGCTGCAGACAAATTCGAAGAAAATTCTTTCGAAGCAGCAGCAGTTCTTGCAGGCACCATCCTGATGGCAGCAAGCGTAAGCGGCAGAGTGGCAGGCACCCATGAAGCTTCCGCATCGTTGGCGAAATTGATTCCAGGAATCGCACGGGTACGCGATACTTTTTATGAATACCTTTTGAAGAAAGCCTCGCCCGAACATCAGAAAACACTTTTAGAAGAGAAGGGCCAATTAAGGCAAGCGTTTGGCGGAGCCAGGCAGCACTTGAATAATCTTTTAGGCAGGAAACGAGCCTCGCATGTTCAACATCGGTTTCTTGGATTGCTGCTTGCCAACATGGGATATCTAGATGCATCGAGGGCGCAAGCCCGGAAGATTGAGCCCGCCTCAGGCAGGATGCTCGCAGAAATACTCGGACTCATCAGGCTCGGGCACCTCGAGGTCGAGCGATCACTTTGGGCACAAGCCGCCCAACGACCCAATCAAGCTTTTGCCATCCTGCAACGCGCAATCGAATGTGGTGCAAGCGCAGACCCTTGGAATGTGCTAGGTTTTCAAGGGCTATTCCCGCTTTCCCCAGCACGAGAAGATAGCACCCGCGACCCAAGAATAGAAGAACTCCTGGCTGTGATGGAACATATTTTCCTGCTTACCACCAGGCTGATGTGCGAAGCCGCTGCCAATGGCGACGAAGCTTTAGTACAAACGCTCGAAAAAGAAATGGAATCAAAAGCGAAGTGGTGGGATCGGTTCGCAACTTATCAAGTGAGCGGGGTAAGGGCGGTGCGCGGTGGCGATGCTCTGGGCTCTGCAAGAATGGTTTCCCGGGCCTTGCTGAAATGGCATCACCGGGGCGAAACCCCCGCAGACCTGGCATTCTGGCGCGAACAACTTTCCGCACTACGAACCCCACGGGCCTTCGCCATGGTGGTCGATCTTCTTTTAAGACAAGGCGACCAGATAGCTGCGCTCGGTTTACTCATGAGCTGGCTTAGCCAAGCCGATAAGGTTCCACTCGAAGAAGGCAATCAATCCTTCCATGCACTGGCATTCCGCTGGCTGCTCGCAACCGCAGTACACCGCGAAAAGATTCCCGCAAAGCAGTTAGAACAGCGCCATTTTGCAGTACGCAAATTCTTCGCCCAACTTGAAGCCAACGCAGAAGATTACTGGCAAGTGCCCGTGCTGGAAAAACAATCCAAGCCCGAAGATGAAGAAAAAGAAGAAGATGTTTTTGATGCTGCCTACGACGATGTGAGCTATCTGGATACCACAGGCAATGATGATGAAGGTGCGGTTTCTGATGGGCCTAGATACGCCCCCTTCGAACTCGAAGAAGAAGCTTCTAATCTAGAAGACCGGCTTCATTTTCTTAATGCCTCATCAAAACTATGGCAGGTTGCAGCCTATTATCTTGGGTCACGGACCGAACTCAACCCCGAAGATAAAATCGCCCTTGGTCAATGGGTTGATTCCGCAACGCAGCGATTACAAAAACTAGGCCAATTGGTAGATGCCCTGCATCAGTCAAAAATCCCCGACCCAGGCGCAGAGCCCGATGCCATCATCGAGTACGACAGGCAACGCAACTTAAAAGAAAGCCTGATGATGGAGGCGATTACGGCCTGCGTGGAAACAGCAAGTGCGGTAAATTCGATGCGCGGGGCTTTAGGCGTTGCAACAGAAAAAGAAGCGAAACTATGGGAAAACTCTTATCAAGATCTCGAAAGATCTCTTCTTAGAGGCAACCCCACTGCAGCTAAAGAAGCGCTCAAGCTGTTTCGTAAAGGCTTTGCCAAGGAGCCTTTGGTTTATACCACTCTTTCAAACGGGGGCGACCCGCACCTTATTGTTCGTGTAAGGTTGGCGCAAAGCTCACTCGATTTTACCCTCGTCAATCTACCTAGAGTTGGGTTGATCAGTGAGAGCTTAAAACTTCTGGTTCTCGCCAAGGATATGGAGAAAAAAAGGCACACCAAGGGAAGAGGTGTTTCTGAATATAACAGGCATTTCACGGTAGGTTTTCGCTCGGTGATCGAAACCATCATCGAAACTGCAGTAGATGAAACCGATGCCAAGGTGCTCGAGCTTTTAGAAAAAGCATGCGTGCCGTTTGAAAAGCTATGGGTGGAGCACAGTTGGACAGGGCAGCTATCTTCCTCAGAAGGTTTTTTACATCAGAAAGCATTTGATGAAGTACGAGAGTTCATCATCAATTATGGCAAAGATATTTTTCATGCTCGATTCATGACCCTTGCCAACCTAAGAGGGGTTATTCACCTTGGCGCTGCCAACTTCTTGACGGAGCTTGTGCAAAATCCCGATCCGCTTCATCCCGTTAAACTCGCAGATGATCTGGGCGATAAAATCACCCTCAACGATGCTTCAAGAATCCTCGGGGGTATTATTCTTACCCTTGTCGAAAACTATCAGGAATTCAAGGATTATAACACTTCCTGCACCTTGTCCGATTATGGCAACATGCTTCATGTGCTACTTTCCTTCCTTCGGGTCAAAGCTATTTTCGAGCGCAAAGTCTGGTTGCTGCGCCCCCGCATGATGGTACATGAACTCCTCGCACGAATGAAAAGAACCAAGGCGGCAAAGCGTTGGCAAGAATCGCTGCACGATATCACCAAGATCGAAGCAGCCGCAATATTAGACCTTCTAAACACCACCGAAAAGGAAACAGGGGTGCGCATTATTTCAGTTCGAGATCGGATTGAAAACGGGTTTACCGCCAGCCTTGCAGTAGATAGGTTGTGTGCGTTAGTGGAACCCGCAATGGGCGAGGCACGAAAAAAGAGCGTACCTCGAGCGTTCCGCACCTTCCTCGAAGAATTGGAAACCCAGGCAGCAAAACCCTCGGGCGTGGGTCGCGATATTCCAGAATGGCTCGTAAGGCTTGAAGCCGAAGTCCAACGGGTTCAAATGTCTCAAACCGCTATCGTTCAACTTGCCGAAGGCTTGTATAAAATTAATAAGTTCCCACTGGATATGGAGCATGTCACTGCTCAAATAGACGAGATAAACCTCGAAGCCTTTAAAGGTACAGAATAATTATCCTGTAATACTATTTCGGTAAGGCTTGATAAAAGCATAGTAAACCGCAACGCCCACCGCTAGGAATGTAATGCCTGAATAAACCTCTGCATGGTGAGGGTAGATTACGATTCCAAGTTCATTGGTATGGTTTGCAAAGAACATGTTTCCCAAAACACAGGCAGGGATCACCGCATAAAGCAAGGGGGTGAAGGGGTATCCCCAGCATTTATATGGGCGCGGGAAATCGGGCATGATGCGCCTGAAAACAAAGATCGAAAGCACACCCATGGTTTCAAATATCACCGCACCAAACATCGAAAAATTAGTTAACAAATCAAAAAGCGACAACCCCATTCCCATCGAGGTTCCAACCCCGCCAAGTATCACAAGCACCGAAGACCAAACACCTAAAACCATGATTGCAACATAAGGCGTTTGATAAACCGGATGAACTTCCTGCAACATGATTGGTGCCATTTTCTCTTTCCCCATCGCATACAACAATCGTGGCCCCGCAAGGATGTTTCCATTCAACGAACCAAACACCGAGATCATGATTGCAGCAGAGGCGAATAATACGCCCGCTTGGCCAAACCCAGCTTTCATCGCTTCGGTTGCAACTGTAGAACCGCCAGGCAAATGCCGGATCATTTCCATGGGCAACACCAAGTGATACGCAATGTTCACACCAACATAAAGCAAGGTGACCAAGCCCACGCCACCAAGAAGTGCAAGCGGAATATTCCGTTGTGGATCTTTGATTTCTTCTGCAACGGGTGCGATGTTTCCCCAACCATGATAAGCCCACAAGATCGCAAGGAAAGCACTGAAGAGATGACTAAAACCAAAACCATTCTCCCCCGCCCACCAAGGCTCCAGATTCTTGAAATCAGCCTTGGCCTCTGCAGCGCCCAGAGTGAAAAAGTAAATGGGCACAAGGGCAATAAGCGCCAAGGAAACAACTTTGATAATAGTCAAAACAACCTGAAGAGACCCGCTAAGCCTGGCACCGCGAATGTTCACGCAGGAAAGACTTATAAGCACACTAATAGTAATTGCCAACTTGCCCCAGAAAGGAATTGAAACATTGATTAGATCGCAAAAAGAGTCTGTAAAGATGCTTGCCAAGGCAGCCAAAGAGGCGGATCTAATCATGACAAAATCAACCCACCCCCAAAGAAACCCCCACATCGGGCCATAGGCTTCTTTAAGGAAAGTGTAATTACCGCCTGCCCGAGGAAAGAGTGTTACAACTTCTGCATAAGCGAGCGCACCAAGAAAAGTAAAAATGCCCCCGCCAACCCAAAGCAAAAGAATGACACCAAAATAAGGTGTGTCTTGAGTGATTGCGTAAGCTTTTTTAAATACCCCTGATCCAATTATCGTACCAACCACCACCGCACTTGCCATCACCGGGCCCAACACCCTAGGCAAGGATCTGAGGTTAGCTGTTGATTTTTGGTTAGCCATCAAAATATCTCCACAAATTTTTAAGTTAAGCAGAGATTCTAACCCAGATCGAAGCCAATCTCCAAACTAACAAAAAAAAAGGAACAGCCTTAAAGACTGTTCCTTTTACTGTTTAAAAACTGGTAAGGTCAATAATCAAGGGTCTAAATCATTATCCAAAGGAGTAGCAGAGGGGAATACGCCCTTTTCAGGAATGATCTGGGGAACACTTACAGGATCTTTGACCATGGGTTTAGCGTCCGGTGTTTTTGCTCCATCCATGGGGGTATAATCAGGATTGTCTTCTTCAGGGCCCTGATAAGTCTGATAGTAACTTGGAAAAGAACTGGAAGAGTCGTAAGTCACTTCGCTAGGGTAGACCGAATAATAAGGCGTGGAATAATACCCGCCGCCGCCCAAGCCGGAACCCAGCAAGCCCAACCCCAAGCCTAG
>Ga0208856_1000399_pt1 | contig 17156 bp, 10 predicted proteins | sample LakMenEpi13Jul12_FD_150690 | JGI IMG/M metagenome (GOLD analysis project Ga0208856, IMG submission 150690) | Freshwater microbial communities from Lake Mendota, WI - 13JUL2012 deep hole epilimnion (SPAdes) | ecosystem: Environmental > Aquatic > Freshwater > Lentic | place: Lake Mendota, Madison...
CCGCCGCAAAGGCGAGCCGAATCAAGCGCAGCGGCCAGGGCACACAGCGACTCGGCCACACGGCGGCGAGCGGCCGCCGCGCCCAGCGGCATCGCGACATCCACTCGCGCGGATAGCGTAAGGCGGCCGTCCCGGTCGCCGACGTCGCTCCGTTCGGCAAGCGAGACGCTTGCCCCACATTACTTGCTCTCGGTGCTCCGAAACTGCCAAGGAGCCACGGGGTTGGGCTGCGCCCAGAGGCCGATCTGCTGGGCACGGGCCTGTGACTGGAGTTGGGCGAGCGATTGGTCGTTGGAGTAGGCGGCGTAGTGCCAGGCATTGCCCGTGGCCACCATTTCGCGGTTCACGTCGCTGCCGTTGACGAGCACATGGCCGATCCAGCGGCCATAGCGATCCTTGCCGTTGTCGTCGACCTCCACGGTCTTGCCAAACACCATGCTCGCCAGGGCTTCACGCGAGACCTTGCCGAAGTCTTGGCCGAGTTCGGGCGCGTCGATCTCTGCGAGCCGCACCTTTTGCTGCTGGTTGTTTTCGTCGAGACAGGTGAGGGTGTCGCCATCCTGCACGCCCACCACTCGCCACATGTGCGAGTTGGCCGCTCGTGTCGGAGACGGCGCGGGCTGCTGCGGCATCGAGACCATCGCCGCCGGAGCGGACGACTGCGAGGCGGCGGCCGCGGCACCGGCCATCACAGGCGGAGCCATCACGGCAGCGGCCTCACCGGCAGCACTCGGAGCCGGCGGCGGCATCGCGGGCGGGCTCGAAGGCACCCACTGCGACGGCGCCGGCTGCGCCTGCCACGGCGCAAGTGGCGGCGGCATGGCCATCGCGGGCGCGGCGGCAGGCGGCAGTGGCGTGGCCGGAGGCGCGAGCGGCTGGCCCGAGAGTTGCGCGGCGTTCGCCGGATACTGATAAGGAGGCGGCTGGTAGCGAGCCACCGTCGCGGGCGGGAGCGTGTAGGTCGGTGGCGGTGCCCCTTGGGCCTGGTAGTTCCAGCCGTTGCCGGCGGCCGGCTGCGGCGAGGCCTGCCGCCGATTCACCGGCGAGAGCATCGGCACCGGGGGACCGATCGGATACGTGAACGTGTAGGTCGGCGCGTAATAGAGCGTGACCGGCCGGCCGTCAGGACCGATCGACTGGTAGGGAACCGGCTGCGGCTGCCAGCCCTGCGGGATCGCGCCCCCTTGGATCACGTAGCCGGGCCACGGCGTCGCCTGCGCAAGGGGCACCGCCGTCGCCTGCGTGGGCCCGGCCTTGCCGTCCGTCGAACCCGCGGCGACCTTCGCGCCGCCCGTCGCCCACGGGCTCACCGTCGAGGCGTCGGCCGCGAATCCCGTGCGATCACCGCACGCGACGACCGCGCAGCAGAGCACGATCACGCACCTCAAGCGCGGCGCATCGAAACCCTGAAAGCGTCCTTGCCGCACCCTCGTCGCCCTCCTGGGGAGACCTCGCGGACCAGCCAGCCGGGGTTGTATCGGGCGCCCGGCCTTCGATCGATCGGAATTCGGGTGGATTTCGGGCAAGCCACGATTTCCCGGTCGGTACGCCTTGCCGCGTCTGGGTGATCTGGGTGAACTGTGAAGGCATGTGGAGTTCTCACGGCGTGCGACACCCCGGTTTGGCATTCTGGCTGACGGCGCTCGCGCTCGTCTCGGGCATGGGCCGCCTGGGGGCCGAGACTCCGGCCGATCTCGCCAGGCGGGCCGGCCTGCACGTGTATGAAAGCCGGCACCTCACGCTCGTCACCGATCGACCCCCGCGGGTCGACGGCGGCATAGAGACCTTGCCGAGTGTGTTCGATCAGGCGTTCGTCACATGGTGCAGGCACTTCGGTCTCGACCCCGAGCAGCATCCCTCGTGGCGGGCGGTCGGCTGCCTGATGGTCGACCGAGAGCTGTTCCGTGCAGCCGGACTCCTGCCTGCCGATGGTGGCGTGCCGGAATTCGAGAACGGATTTTGCGCAGCCGACCGCTTCTGGCTCATGGACCAGTCGAACCCCGACTACCGGCGCCACCTCTTGCTCCACGAAGGCGTACACGCCTTCACGCTCACGCTCCGTGCCGCCGACGCGCCGCCGTGGTACACCGAAGGCATCGCCGAATATCTCGCCACGCACCGGCTCGAGCCCGACGGCAATTCAGCGAGCCGCTTCGTGAGTGCGCCCATGCCTCGGCGGCGCGCCGACGTCGAGCAACTCGGCCGGATCGAACAGCTTCGGCGGCTTCACGACGCCGGCCAGGCCCCGAGTCTCACCGACGTGTTCGAGACCGCGCCCGATGCCCATCGGGCGCTCGGCGCCTACGCGGCGAGTTGGGCGGCCGTCGCCTTCCTCGCCCACCATCCGTCCTACCGCGAGGCCTTCGTCGCCGCGGAACGCCAGCCGCTCGATCGTGACTTCACAGCCCGGCTGCGTGCGACTGCCGGCTGGAACGACCAGGCCGCCAGCCGCGACTTCGCCGCCTTCCTCGCCGACATCGACTACGGCTACGACTTCGAACGCATGACGATCGACTGGTCGCCCGGCCGGACGCTCGCCGCGCAGACCACCGTGACGGTGGCCGCAGATCGAGGCTGGCAAAACAGCGGCTGGTCACTGGCAAAGGGTGAGCACTGCTCGTTCACCGCGACAGGCCGTGTCACGGTAGGACAGGCTTCGGCCGGTCGCCTCGAATCCTCGCCCGACGGCATCACGCTGCGGTGGTATCGCGGCCGGCCCGTCGGCCGACTGATGGTGGCCCAGTGGGTCGAGCCCGCTGACGGCGGCCAGCCGACGTTTCGCACTCTGGCCGAGGGATCGCGCGGTGAATTCACGGCCGCGACCGCCGGCCCGCTCTATCTCAAGCTCAACGAAAGCCCCGGCGAACTCGCCGACAACGGTGGCGAATTCAGCGTCGTTCTCACACCCCAATAGCCTGCGCGATGTGGGGCAAGCGTCTCGCTTGCCATGCTGGCGACCAAGACGGCCGGCTGGAGGCCGGCCGCCGCAGGTGAGGCAACCTTGGCTTGCCTCGCCTGCGGAAAGCGGCGGGGGCCAGGGATGGCCCCGCCGCGCTTAAGCATGCACGGCGAATTCACCGGCGGCGAGGCTCGGCAGGTTCGTGGATCCCATCAGCCAGAGATCCACCGATCGGGCCGCCTCGCGGCCCTCGTGGATCGCCCACACCACGAGCGACTGGCCGCGGCGCAGGTCGCCCGCCGCAAACACGCCCTCCGCGCTCGTCATGTAGTCTCCGCCGGTCTTCACGTTGCCGCGTGGATCGAGCTCGAGGCCGAGGTCGGCGATCGGCCCCTGCTTCTCCGGGCCCACGAAGCCCATCGCCAAGAGCGCGAGCTGACAGGGCCACTCCTGCTCCGTGCCAGCGAGCTCCTTGAATTTCTGCTGCCCCGTGGCCGGGTCCTGATACCACTCGATCCGCACCGTCTTGAGGCCGCGGAGCTGGCCCCTGTCGTCTCCGAGAAACTCCTTCGTGAGGATGCCGAACTCGCGGCGGCAGCCCTCTTCGTGCGACGAGCTCGTCCGCAGCATCTGCGTCCAGAGGGGCCACGGGCTCGTCGCCGGCCGCTCCGCCCGCCGTGGATACTTGCCGAGATCCGGCGGCTGCGGAAGCAGTTCGAATTGCGTCAGGCTCTTCGCCCCTTGGCGGTTGCTCGTGCCGTCGCAGTCGGAGCCCGTGTCGCCGCCACCGATCACGATCACGTCTTTGCCAGCGGCCGCGATCTGGCCCTGCACATCGTCGCCGGCGTTGCGCTTGTTTTGCTGCGGCAAAAACTCCATCGCGTAGTGCACGCCCGCGAGCTCACGCCCCGGGATCGGCAGATCGCGGCCGAGCGTAGCACCGCCCGTGAGCACGATCGCGTCGTACTCGTCGCGAAGTGACTGCGTGCTGATGTCCGTGCCCACATTCATGCTGCAGCGAAACTCCACGCCCTCCGCCTCCAGCTGCTCGACCCGTCGCCAGACCCGCCATTTCTCGAGCTTGAAATCGGGGATGCCGTACATGAGCAGCCCGCCCGGCCGGTCGGCCCGCTCGAACACGGTGACGAGATGGCCCGCCCGGTTGAGCTGCTGCGCCGCGGCGAGGCCCGCCGGCCCGCTGCCCACGACGGCCACCCGCTTGCCCGTCCGCACCGCAGGAGCCTCGGGCACCACCCAGCCCTCGTCGAAGGCCCGGTCGGCGATCGTCATCTCGATCTGCTTGATCGCGACGGGATCCTCGTTGATGCCGAGCACGCACGCCGACTCGCACGGCGCGGGGCAGACGCGGCCGGTGAACTCGGGGAAGTTGTTGGTGGCGTGGAGCCGCTGGCTCGCCTCGTGCCACTGCTCGCGATACACGAGGTCGTTGAAGTCTGGAATGATATTCCCCAGCGGACAGCCGGTGTGGCAGAAGGGCACGCCGCAATCCATGCAGCGGGCACCCTGGGTCTTCACCTCCTCGGGCGGGAGGATCGTGAGAAACTCGTTGTAGTGCTTGAGGCGGTCGGTCACCGGGGCGTAGCCCGACACCTGACGCTTGTATTTCATGAATCCGCGCGGCTCACCCATTGATCTTGGCCTCCACCTTCTTGGCGTCGTTCTGATCCTGTTCGGCGAGCTTGCGGAGCTCCGCGAGCGCTCGCTTGTAATCCGTCGGCATCACCTTCACGAACTTCTTCTGCTCGGTCGGCCAGGCGGCCAAGATCTCCTTGCCGCAGGCACTGCCGGTGTATTCGACGTGCTTCTCGATCCGGCTCTTCACGTAATCGAGATCGCCCTGGTCGAGCTCTTCCAGCGCCACCATCTCCATGTTGACCTTCGGGCGGAACGTGCCCGTGGCGTCCCACACGTACGCGATGCCGCCGCTCATGCCGGCCGCGAAGTTGCGGCCCGTCTCGCCGAGCACGATGGCCCGGCCGCCGGTCATGTATTCGCAGCCGTGGTCGCCCGTGCCCTCCGCGACGGCTTCCGCGCCGCTGTTTCGCACGCAGAATCGCTCGCCGCAGATGCCGCGGATGAAAATCTCGCCGCTCGTGGCCCCGTAGGCCACGACGTTGCCGGCGATCACGTTGTCTTCGGCCTTGAAGAGGGCGTCGGCCACCGGCCGCACGATCACGCGGCCGCCGGAGAGGCCCTTGCCGCAGTAGTCGTTGACGTCGCCGATCACGGTCACCTCCACGCCCGGCACACCGAAGGCCATCAGGCTCTGGCCCGCCGTGCCGGTAAAGCGGATCTTGATCGTGCCGTCGGGCAGGCCGCCGGCGCCGTGCCGCCGCGTGACCTCGCTGGAGAGGACGGTGCCGACGGTGCGGTTGATGTTGCGAATCGGTAGCTCGAGCGTCACCGGCTTCTTCTCATCAAGGGCCGGCTTGCAGAGGCCGAGGAGCGTGGTCATGTCGAGCGACCGCTCGATCCCATGATCTTGCGACTCCTCGTGGTGCGTCTTCACGTGCTTCGGCACCTCGGGCTTGTGGAGGATCGTCGAGAAGTCGAGCCCCTTCGCCTTCCAGTGGGCGATCGCGGCCCGGGTGTCGAGCCGGTCCACCCGGCCCACCATCTCGTCGATCGTGCGGAAGCCGAGCTTCGCCATCAGCTCGCGGAGCTCCTCGGCGAGCATGAAGAAGAAGTTGACGACGTGCTCCGGCTGGCCCGTGAACCTCTTGCGGAGCTCCGGATCCTGCGTGGCGACGCCCACAGGGCAGGTGTTCAGGTGGCACTTCCGCATCATGATGCAGCCGATCACCACGAGCGACGCCGTGGCGATGCCGTATTCCTCGGCGCCCAGAAGCGTGGCGATGGCCACGTCTTTCGCCGTGCGGATCATGCCGTCGGTCTGCACGACGATCCGGCCGCGGAGGTCGTTCATCACGAGCACCTGGTGGGCCTCGGCCAGGCCGAGCTCCCAGGGCAGGCCGCAATGCATGATCGAGGTCTGCGGGCTCGCGCCCGTGCCGCCGTCGTGGCCCGAGATGAGCACCACGTCGGCCTTGCCCTTCGACACACCCGCCGCCACCGTGCCCACGCCCACTTCGGCCACGAGCTTCACGCTGACGCGGGCATGGTGGTTGGCGTTTTTGAGGTCGTGGATCAGCTGGGCCAGATCCTCGATCGAGTAGATGTCGTGATGGGGAGGGGGCGAGATCAGCCCCACGCCCGGGGTGCTGTGGCGAATCCGCGCGATCTCACGATCGACCTTGTGGCCGGGGAGCTGGCCACCTTCGCCGGGCTTCGCGCCCTGGGCCATCTTGATCTGCAGCTCCTTGGCGTGGACGAGATAGGTGCTCGTCACCCCGAAGCGGCCACTGGCCACCTGCTTGATCTTCGAGTTTTTGCTGTCGCCGTTGGCCTCGAGCTGGTAGCGGACGGGGTCTTCGCCCCCTTCGCCGGTGTTGCTCCAGCCGCCGAGCCGATTCATGGCCACGGCGAGCGTTTCATGGGCCTCCTTGGAGATCGAGCCGTATGACATGGCGCCGGTCGCAAACCGCTTCACGATCTCTTTGGCAGGCTCCACTTCCTCCAGCGGGATCGATGTCTCGGCGAACTTGAAGTCGAGCAGGCCGCGGAGCGTGAGCAGCTTCGTCTGCTGCTCGTCGATCAGCTTCTGATACTTCCTGAACTCCTCGCGACTGTTGATCTGCGTGGACCGCTGCAGGCTGGCGACCACCTCGGGAGCCATCACGTGGGCCTCTCCCTTGCGGCGCCAGGCATAGCGGCCGCCCACGTCGAGTTCGAGCGTGCTTGGCACGGCCGTGCGGGGCCAGGCGTGCTCGTGACGCGCCAGCATCTCGTCGGCGAGGCCCGCGAGGCCGATGCCGCCGATGCGGCTGGGAGTCCGCGTGAAAAACTCGTCGACCAGCGGCTGCTCGAGCCCCACAGCCTCGAAGATCTGGGCGCCGCGGTAGCTCTGCTGTGTGGAGATGCCCATCTTGCTCATCACCTTGAGCAGCCCCTTCGTGGCGGCCTTGACGAAGTTTTTGTGGAGCTTCTCCCGAGGGTAGTCGCCCGCGATGATCTTCTCCGCCTGCATCTGGTCGATGGTGGCGAAGGCGACGTAGGGATTCACGGCGCCGGCACCGTAGCCCGTGAGCAGCGCGAAGTGCTGCACCTCGCGGGCCTCGCCCGTCTCGACGACGAGCCCACAGCGGGTGCGGGTGCCCTCGCGGACGAGATGGTGGTGCACGCCGGCCGTGGCCAGGAGCGCGGGCACCGCCGCCTGGTCACGGCTCATGCCGCGGTCGGAGAGCACGACGATCGTGGCTCCGGCCTGCACGGCCGCCGACGCCTCGGCACGGATCGCATCAAGCCGCTTCCGCATGCCGGCCGCGCCTTCAGCCGCCGGAAAGAGCATGGAGATCTTCTTTGCGACAAGGCCGGGCTGGGCGAGAGCCTTGATCCGCGCGCACTCGGCGTTCGTGATCACAGGTGTTTCGAGCCGCAGGAGCCGGGCCTGCTCTGGCTGCGACGCGAGCAGGTTTCCCTCGCAGCCGATCGTGGTGATCATCGAGGTGATGATCTCCTCGCGGATCGCGTCGAGCGGAGGATTCGTCACCTGGGCGAAGAGCTGCTTGAAGTAGTTGGCCAGGAGCTGCGGCCGGTCGGAGAGCACGGCCAGTGGCGTGTCGTTGCCCATCGAGCCGATCGGCTCAGCGCCGTCGGTGGCCATCGGCGCGAGGATCACCTTCAGATCTTCGAGCGTGTAGCCGAAGGCCCGCTGGAGCTCGAGCAGGCTCGCGTGCTCACCCGCCACGCCGGCGGCCCGCCAGGGGTCGATGGCATGAGGGCCGCCGTTGCCGTTCGTCGCATGGCCGTTGCCGTTCGTGCCCGGCAGGAGCGCCGCCGCGGGCTCCACGGCCCGCGATGCCGTCACCTCGGCCACATGCGCCGGATCCTTCAGGGAGTCGAGCCGCACCTGATTGGCATTGAGCCATTCCCGCCAGGGCTTGGCCGTGGCCAGCTTCCGCTTGATCTCGTCGTCTTCGACGATCCGGCCTTCCTTCGTGTCGACGAGGAACATGCGGCCCGGCCGCAGCCGGCCTTTGCGCACCACCTCGCCCGGTGGCAGCTGGAGCACGCCCGCCTCGCTCGCCATCACGACGAGGCCGTCCTTCATCTGCCACCAGCGGCCCGGCCGCAGGCCGTTGCGGTCGAGCGTGGCGCCGATCCGCAGGCCGTCGGTGAAGGCGATCGCGGCAGGGCCGTCCCACGGCTCCATCAGGCAGGCCTGGTATTCGTAGTAGGCCTTGAGGTCGTCGGCCATGCTCTCATGGCCGCTCCACGGCTCGGGAATACACATGCTCACCGCCTCCTCGATCGGCCGGCCGGCGAGCACGAGCATCTCGAGCACGTTGTCGAACGTGGCCGAGTCGCTGCCCCCTTCGCGGATCACGGGCTTGATCTTCTCGAGGTCTGGCCCGAACACCGGATGCGTGAGCATGCTCTCGCGGGCGTGCATCCAGTTGATGTTGCCGCGGACGGTGTTGATCTCGCCGTTGTGGGCGATGTAGCGGAAGGGGTGGGCGAGGTCCCAGGTCGGAAACGTATTCGTGCTATACCGCTGATGCACGAGCGCGAGCGCCGACGTCATCTTTTCGTCGGAGAGATCGGAGTAATACTTGCTCACCTGATCGGCGAGCAGCAGCCCCTTGTAGACGATCGTCTTCGAGGAGAGCGAGCAGACGTAGATGAAGCCCTGCTCGGTAAGGCCGAACTTGCCGATCTCGATCCCGAACCGCTTGCGGGCGACGAACAGCTTCCACTCGAAGTGGTCGCGCGACACCTTCTTGCCGCGGCCCACGAATGCCTGCCGCACCACGGGCTCCACCTCGCGGGCGGTGCCGCCGATCGAACGGTTGTCGGTGGGCACGGTGCGCCAGCCGAGGAACTCGAGCCCCTCGTCGCGGCAGACCTGCTCGAAAAACTGCTCCGCCGCCTCGCGATCGCCCTCCGACGGTGGCAGAAATACGTTGCCGACGGCCCAGTCGCCGGGCGCGGGCAGCTTGATGCCGGCCTGCGGGGTGACGGCCGCGAAGAATTCGTGCGGCATCTGAACGAGGATGCCGGCGCCGTCGCCCGTGAGCGGGTCGCAGCCGCAGGCGCCGCGGTGGGTGAGGTTTTCGAGCACCTCGAGCCCCTGCCGCACGATCCGGTGGCTCTTGCGGCCATGCATGTTGACGACGAAGCCCACGCCGCAGGCGTCGTGCTCGTTGGCGGGATCGTAGAGACCCTGCTTGGCGGGCAGACCGGGGCGGGGCGAGGAGGTGGGACGCGTCATTGCGATGCTCGTGCGTGGAAAAACGAAATCGAACTCTGAACAGGAAACCTTGGGGGCGGAATGATCAGGCGTGGGCAACGACTAGATCGGAAGGCAGTTCGGCAGGCGGATCAGCGGGCCGATCGATGTCGTGGGCATGGCCGCGGAGCAGTTCGATGAACCGCTGCGCCGTCGGCGGAAGCTGCTTGCCACGGGCGTGGATGATGCCCAGCGGCCGCACGAGCTCCTCGCCTGCGAGCCGCACCGTCGAGAGCGTGCCGGCGGCGAGCTCGCGGCCGACGGTCGGCTCAGGAAGCAAGGCCACGCCCGCGTCGATCTCGACAGCCCGTTTGATCGTCTCGATGTTGTCGAACTCCATCACGACGACGGGCTCGGCGCCGTGGGCGGCCAGCGCCCGGTCGAGCTCGTGGCGGATGACGAGATCGGGATCGAAGCTCACCATCCGCTGGCCGTGCAGCTCCTGGAGCGCGAGCTGCACGCGGCCCGCGAGCGGATTGCCGGGCGCGCAGACGAGCACGATCGGCTCCTCCCGCCACGGCTCGGCCTCGATGGCCCGGGTGCTCCGCGGATAGCTGACGATGCCGATGTCGGCCTGCCCCTGCTCGACCGATTCGAGCACGCGATCGGGATGGAGATATTCCAGCCGCACGTTGGCCTTGGGATGGCGGCTCATGAACTCCTGCACATAACGGCTCATGTGGTGGAGGCCCACGGAATAGATCGCGGCCACTCGCACACGGCCCGCCACCTCCTCGTGGAGCGTCCGCACCTCGTCCTCGAGCGCGTCGTAGGCCGCGATCACCTTGCGGCAGCCGTCGAAGAACACCTGCCCTTCCCGGGTGGGCACGAGCGGCCGCTTCGACCGCTCGATGAGCTGCACGCCGAGCCGGCTCTCGAGCTGGCCGACGACCTGACTGGCCCCGGACTGCGAGATACCGTTGTCTTCGGCCGCGCGGGAAAAGCTCCGCCGGGCGACGATGTCGCAGAAGATTTTCAGGGACTTGAGGTTCATGGGAGTCCGCAAAACCGCGGCCCAGGTACCGAATGACAGCCATCCCTGATTAGCAAAACAGATGATGCCGCCATGCATCATCCAGAAAACAAATACAGCGTAGCCGTCCCCAATCGGCCGTCAAGCCGCCCAGTTCACGCCTCTGGGCCATTCGCATCACCTCCGCACGGATGTACACTCACGCCGCGAGGTGCCGCCGGCTCTCGATCGCGAGAAAGACCTTCCGAACCATGACGTCCGATCGCCCGATGGCCGTCACCTCCACAGGCACGCTCAAAATCGGCGACCAGTGGAACGCGATCTCGATCATCGCCCACTCGCAGACGCACCCGCTCAAGGCGATCTGTGAGCTTGCGGAAAACGCTATCGACGCCGGGGCCGCGAGCGTGCGGATCATCCGCCGCCGCTCCCAGGGCAAGCTGTTTCTGGAAGTGGCCGACGACGGGCGGGGCGTGGCGCCCGACGCCTCCGGCGCGGCCGACTTCGAGCGGATCGCCACGCATCTGTGCGACTCGATGAAGCGGCATCTCGGCACGGCTCAACGGCACGGGGTGCACGGGGAGTTCGGCATCGGACTGTTGAGCTTCTGGAGCCTGGGCGAAGAGCTCCGCATGACGTCGGGCGGTGGCGGCGGGCCGCTGCGCGAGCTGCACCTCGTGCGCGGCGAACGGCACTACACGATTCAGCCGGCCAAGGGGCGGCTGGCTGTCCGGGGCACGCGGGTGCTCGTGGGGCCGCTCCTGGAGACGACGCGGAATCTCGTCACCGGCGAGAAGATCGCCCGATACCTCTCGGCCGAGCTTCGCGATCGTATTCGGCGCACCGGCGTCCTGATCGACGTGGTCGATGCGGTGGCCCGACGGGAAATGCGGGTCGTGCCCCGCGAGTTCGACGGCGAGCGGCTGGAAATCCCACGTCGCTATCCGACGCCGCTCGGGGAGGTCGGCGTGGAACTCTATCTGCGAGCCGACGACGACGCCGGCCCCGGCGGCATCGCGGTCTGCAAAGATGGCACGCGGGTGCTCGCCGACATCACCGAATTGCTTGCATTTCAGCAGGCTCCCTGGGCCGACCGTCGCCTGGAGGGACTCATCGATTTCGAGGCCCTGGCCCTCGCTCCGGGCACCCGCTCCGGCATCGTGCCCGATGCGGCGCTCGATGCACTCGTGGCCGTCGCGCCGGCGATCGCGGCCGACATCGGGGCGTCGGTCGCCTCCCGCGAGCAGGCGGAGGCGGAGCGGGCCAGCCGGCAGCTTCTCAAGCAGGTGCACAAGGCGTTTGCTTCCGCGCTCGCGGCCCTGCCGGCCGAGGAGTATCTGTTCTTCGACATCCCGAAGTCGGAGCCCGCGATTCAAGACCGGGCCGGCACGGGCACCGGAGCCAGCCCCGAGCCACGGTCGCGCGAGCCCGCGGCGGGCGGCCGCACGGCAGGCGAAACGGCGCCGCTCTTTGCCGGTGAGCCCGGGCCACTCGCAGCCGTAAAGATCAGCCCGCGGCGACCCCGCCGCCCGCCGGGCGGCTCGTGCCTGCTCACGGCCACACCCTGCGATGCCGACGGCACGCCGATCCCCGGTGGCGTGGCGATCGCGTGGCAGATCGTGTCTGGCTCGGCCGCGATCGCAACCGACGGAGCGTCGTGCCGCGTGGCGTCGGCGGACGCGGGCATGGTGATCGTGGAGGCGACGGCCCGGCAGACGGGCGTCGAGGTGCGAGACTGTGCGGACGTGAAGTTTGTCATCGATACAGACGCCGAAGGGGCGGGCGGCCGCGGCCTGCCGGGCTACCGCCTTGAGGCCGAGCACGGCCAGCTCTGGCGGAGCCGCTACGACGCGGCCGCCAACGAGATCGTGATCAACTCCGCCCACCGCGACTTCCTGGCCAGCCGCGGCTCGGCGGCCAAGCACCGCCGCTATGTCGGCAAGCTCTACGCGAAGGAGGTCGTGCTCACGAACTTCCCGCACGAATCGCCCGCCGAAGTGATGGAGCGGCTCATCGAGGTCACGCTCCGCACCGAAGACGCGCTCTGACGCCGGCAGCCGCGGCTGCCTACCCATTCCCCCCAGGTTTCCTGAGCGGAAAAACCTGCACGATCGCCACCAACGGACCGATCCTGTTGGTGGGTCATCATGCGCGCCCTCCGCGGACATCGTGCGTTTTCACGGGCCTTCCGGCAGTGTGCCGCGGGGCTTGTGGCGGCCTGCGCGCTCGCACACGCCGCCGTCAGTGACGAGCCGCTCGTGCTCCACGACGGCCGGGGCGACGCCGTCTCCCAGGCGCAGTATCTCGAGGAGGCGTTGACCCACGAAGACCCCGCGCAGGAGGCCCAGCTCCAGGCGATGGTCGATGCCGCAGTGGCGGCCCGGCTCGCTGGTATCCCGCGGCCGCGGTACATCCCGATGACTGATCTCGCGCCCCCTAAGGGCCTGATTCTCCTCAAAAACGATTCGCGCCGCGGCGAGTTTCCGTTCGCGATGGCACTCGGCGGCTACATGCAGCTGCGCTGGTTCGAGTTCGCCCGCGATGCCACGCAGTGGACCAACGCGGCCGGCACCACGTTCCCGATCAACAACATCAACACGTTCAACATCAACCGCTTTCTGCTCTCCTTCCACGGCCATGTCGTGGACGAGCGGCTGGTCTACAACTTCGCCCTCTTCGGCACGACGAACGTGGGCATCCGCTCCGGCGTCGTGCCCATCGGCCTGCTCGGCTGGAAGTTCGACGATGCGGCGACCGTGGGCGGCGGTATGACGCAGGTGCCCGGCAGCCGCGAGTGGATCGAGTCGTCGCCGTGGACGACGGGCATCGACCGCAGCATGGCCAACACGTTTTTCCGGCCTGGCTTCAGCCCGGGTGTGGCCGCGATCGGCTCGCTCGCCGAGAAGACGGTGCACTACCAGGCGGGCGTCTGGAATGCGATCGACGGCGGCACGACGGGCGTGCTGCGCCGCGGCACGTCGATGGCATGGGCGGGCAACACGTGGTGGGAGCCGTGGGGGCCGTTCGGCCTCGGGGCCTCCGACATGGAGCACCACGACGCCCCGGTGATCCGCCTGGGCACGAGCGGCGTCTACGCCCCCACCTATGCCAACCCCCTCCCCGGCAACAATCCCGAAGACACGATCGTGCGGCTCTCCGACGGCACGCCGCTGGCGGCGTCCGGGGCGCTCGGGCCGAATTCGCAGGTCGATCAATTCCTCTACCAACTCGCTACGGTCGATGCGGCCTGGAAGTATCGAGGCATCGGCCTGTACTGCGAGTATTACTGGCGGCAGCTCGACAACTTCAAGGGTACGGGCACGTTCAACCGCACGAACAGCTTCGACCAGGGCGGCATGGCGTATCTCTCGTGGTGCTTCGTGCCGCGGACCTACGAAGTCTACGGCCGCTCGAGCGTCGTCACGGGGCCCTACGGCACCGGCCAGGAGTATGGCGGCGGCCTCAACTGGTATCTGAAACAGACCCGCCAGGCCAGGCTCACGTTCGAGGCCCTCCACATCAACCGCAACCCCGCCCAAAACTTCCTCTATCCCTACCGTGCCGGCTACACGGGCACCGCCATCCAGACGCAGTTTGTGGTTGTGTTTTAGGCGTTTTCCGCCCCCGACGGCGCGGTACACTATCCTGTTTTCGCCCCCGCAGGAACGCACCCGACGTGGCCGGCAGCAAACTCTCCGCCTCCAAGACGCAGCAGAAGGCGATTCAGAAGGCCGACACGCTCATCGAGGCGCTCGGCTGGATCCGTAAGTTCCGCGACACGACCACCGTGATCAAGCTCGGTGGCAGCGTCGTCGAGCATCCCGACTCGCTGCGGCACCTGCTGCTCGACATCGTGTTCATGTCGACGCTCGGGATGCGAGTGGTCGTGGTGCACGGCGGCGGCAAGGCGATCAGCCGGGCGATGGATGCGGCCGGCATCGAGCCGCGGTTCGTGCAGGGCCGCCGCTTCACCGACCAGGCCACACTCGACATCGTCGAGCGGGTGCTCGCCACGGAACTCAACCACGAACTCGTGGCCAAGATCGAGGAGTACGGCGGGCGGGCGATGTCGCTCAACTTTCTCTCGACGAACGTACTCTTCGGCGAGAAGCTCGCGCTCGACGGCCCCGACGGCGTGACGGTCGATCTCGGCTTCGTCGGCGAGGTCACGCGGGTCGATCGGCTGACGATCGAAAACCTCATGTACGCCGGCCAGGTGCCGGTGATCCCGTCGATGGCGATCACGGCTGACGGCCAGAAGCTCAACGTCAACGCCGACACCGCCGCCACGGCCGTCGCCGCGGCGATTGGGGCTGAGAAGCTCGTCGTGCTGTCCGACATCCCGGGCGTACTCCTCGACGTCAACGATCCCGAAAGCCTCGTGCACTCGCTTTCCGCGTCGGACGCACGTCGGCTGATCGCCAACGGCACGATCGCCGGCGGCATGATCCCGAAGATCGAAGGCTGCCTCGACACGCTCGAGCAGGGTGTGAAGAAGATCCACATCATCGACGGCCGGCTGCGGCACTCGCTGCTCCTCGAGATCTACACCACGAGCGGCGTCGGCACGGAACTCATCCGCGACGATTGCGTGGCAGCGCCCGCCCTCGAGACGGCCGCCGCCTCCCGATAGCCTCCCCTCAGGAGTTTTCAGCATGGCCACGATCGACGCATCCCATTCGATTGGCGCGAAGACACGTTCGGTGATCGATACGTTCGATCGCTACGTGGTGCCGAACTACAAACGGTTCGAGGTGTGTCTCGTCCGCGGCGAAGGCTCGCGGGTGTGGGACGCCGAAGGCGCCGAATACCTCGACTTCTTTCCCGGCTGGGGCTGCAATCTGCTCGGCCACTGCCCGGAGCCCGTGGTGCGGGCCGTGCAGGAGCAGGTGGCGAAGCTGATCCACGTGCCCAACACCTGGTACACCGAGCCGCAGGGGGAGTGGGCGAAGCTCCTCTCGGAGCGGTCCTTCGGCGGGCAGGCCTTCTTCTGCAATTCGGGCACCGAGGCCAACGAGGCTGCGATCAAGCTCGTGCGGCTCCGCAGCGACGGCAAGCGATACAAGATCATCACCTTCAAGGGCGGCTTCCACGGCCGCACGATGGGCAGCGTGTCGGCCACCGCCCAGCCCAAATATCACGAAGGCCTCGGGCCGATGGTGGCCGGCTTTCAATACGCCCCGCACGGTGACCTCGACGCCGTCGAAAAGCTCGTCGACGAGCACACGGGCGGGATCCTCGTCGAGCCGATCCTCGGCGAAGGGGGCGTGGTGCCCGCGCCGGCCGGCTTCCTCGAAGGCCTGCGGCGGATCGCCGACGAGCGCGACCTGCTGCTGGTGTTCGACGAGGTGCAGTGCGGCTGCGGCCGCACCGGCAAATGGTTCGGCTACCAGCACTTCGGCGTCGTGCCCGACGTGATGACGCTCGCCAAGAGCCTCTGCGCCGGAGTCGCCGGCGGCGCCATGCTCACCACCGTCGAGCTCGCCAAGCACCTCCGGCCTGGCATGCACGCCGCCACGTTCGGCGGCAACCCCGTCTCGGCCGCCGCCGGCGTGGCCGCACTCCGGATGATCGACGACGAGGGCCTGCTTGGCCACGTCGATCGGGCAGCGGGCTGGTTTCGCGAGCGGCTCTCGGCCCTCAAGCACCGTTGCGACGCCGTCGTCGACGTGCGTGTGATCGGCATGATGATCGGCGTCGAGCTCTCGATCGACGGCGCCGCGGTCGTGCAGGCCTGCCTCGACCGCAATCTCCTCGTCAACTGCACGCAGGGACGCGTGATCCGGCTCCTGCCGGCCATGAACATCTCCGAGGCCGACGTCGCCGAGGGCTGCGATAAGCTCTCCGACGCCATCCTCGAGGTCGCTTCCCGCGCCTGACAAAGGCGACTGTCCCCGGTCACTCCATGCGTCATATCCTCGTCCCCGAAGACCTCACCGCCCACGAGATCGAGGCGATCTTCGCGATCTCCCACGACCTCGAGTCGAAATACGACGCCGGCCTGCGCGACGCGCTCCTGCCGGGCCGCGTGCTCGCGCTCGTGTTCGAAAAGCCGAGTCTACGGACCCGCGTCTCGTTCGAGGCGGCGATGGCCCACCTCGGCGGGTCGAGCGTGTTCCTCGGCGAAGACGCCGGCTTCTCGTCGTCGCGCGAGAGCATCGCCGACTTTGGCCGGGTCTTGAGCCAGTACGCCGACGCGATCGTCTGCCGCTCCAAGGCCCACGACACGATCCTGGCCCTCGCCGCCGCGGCGACGGTGCCGGTGATCAACGGGCTCTCCGACTACACCCACCCCTGCCAGGCACTCGCCGACGTCTACACGCTCAAAGAACAGGTCGGCCGCGTGGCGGGCCTCACGTTCACGTTCGTGGGCGACGGCAACAACGTGGCCCGCTCGCTCGCCGTGGTATGCGGCCTCCTCGGGATGCGGTTCGTGCTCGCGGCCCCCCGGCAGTATCACTTCGACGACTCCTTCCGCGGGCATCTCAAGGCGTTGCTCCCGAACGCCGAGATCGTGGAGACGACCGACCCCGTGGCGGCGGTCAAGGGCGCGGCCGTCGTCTACACCGACGTGTGGGCGAGCATGGGTCAGGAGAAGGAGCGGGCCGTGCGGCTCGAAGCCTTCAAGCCCTACCAGGTCAACGCCGCCCTCATGCACCACTGCCCTCAGGCCTTCTTCATGCACTGCCTCCCCGCCCGCCGCGGCGAGGAAGTCACCGACGACGTCATCGACGGCCCGCAGAGCCTCGTCGTCGACGAAGCCGCCAACCGGATGCACGTCCAAAAGGGCCTCCTCGCCTGGCTGCTCGCGAAGTAAGACGCACCGGCTCGGGATTGCCCACGCTCCATCGCCGGACGTTCGCTGCGGGCCTCCAGCCCTCCGCTCTCTCGACTCCGACTTCGCTGCGCCATCC
>Ga0208856_1000400_pt1 | contig 17125 bp, 21 predicted proteins | sample LakMenEpi13Jul12_FD_150690 | JGI IMG/M metagenome (GOLD analysis project Ga0208856, IMG submission 150690) | Freshwater microbial communities from Lake Mendota, WI - 13JUL2012 deep hole epilimnion (SPAdes) | ecosystem: Environmental > Aquatic > Freshwater > Lentic | place: Lake Mendota, Madison...
CGGATGGACGGATTAGGACGGGACGGATGCGTTTCCAAAACCCCCCGCGGAAAAACTCAAAAACGAATTTTTGTTCCGCAAAAACAGAAAACTTTTATAAAACTGAGTTTTTTCTTGGGGACTTTTGAAAACGCATCCGTCCCGTCCCAATCCGTCCATCCGTCCAGCCCACTTTTACTTATAATATATTAATAGAAAACGATATAAAAGTATCTTATTAATATATATTAATGGAAACCGCTTATAGCAACGACGACCAAGAGTTCTTTTTTAGAATATCCAATGAGATATTAGACCGCTTTCACTTGTTAGATAATATTCACAAAGACGCTCTTACAGACGTTATATTGTTTTATAGTGATTGTATTGTTAATCAGTTGGACTTGTTTAAAAGCACCCATTACCAATTATTTCAAAAACCACCTATTATTAAAACTTATAGTGATTATCAAGATTGAGGTTTCTTATAATTGATTAATAGCGAACTTAAGGTATTTACCACAAAAGAACGATTGCTAATGTATTTGCTGAAAACGGGTTCTGTCTCCAATTGCCTTTAATGCCTAACGCACGTGAAAGATAAGAATATTTCCTTTTGTCGCACTTGTGTTTCGTATAGTCCTCCCGTGTTGCGTCCCCAAAATGAACCCACTTGCCTGACCTCCTGTCAAGGATTTGGTATTTCTTTTTTGGCTTATCACTTTTATAAACTATTCCATCTTTGCCGTATAATTCAAATGCTTTTTTTTGAACCTCTTTTGGATTAGAAACTTTATATAAAGGGTCAGTCGCTTTAACTTTTAATGCGGGTATTAAATGTAATTCATTAACCTTTTTAATCTCGCCTTTTAACATCTTTGATTGTTTCGCATCTAAAGGGTCACCTGCCTTTTCTTTTAGATGTTCCTCCAAGTGATTAACAACATCGCTGTAATTATCCACAACCTTATTTAAAACTTTTGGTTGGCAACCACAACCGCCTTTCGTTAGGAACGGTGCTTTGCTTGGAATACAATTCGGCACTTTGCGACCCTGTTTTTCTTTCATTCCAAACTGCTCGTATCCTTTCCAACACGCACCTCCGTATATCTTTTTTAAAAGAGCCTTTCCTTTTGGTTGCTCTTGCTCTTGCTCCTCTTGCTCCTCGTCCTCTTTTAATAAACTGGGATTTTTATACTTTATCCAGTTTGGGGTAAATACCTGATGCGTATTCTCAAAATAGGGTTTTACCTCTGCCTCTTTCTTGTTTTTCTTTGCTTTGCTTGACAATATATTATCCACTGGAACTTTCATTATATATTATTGAGAATAAAATAATCTTGTAAATTGTTGTCAATTATATATTTATTATAAGCCAATCCAGCATCAATTTCGTTTTCGTATTCACCTAAAATAATAAGTTTGGTATTAAGTCTTATTCTACTCCTCCATTTACCATTATCTTTCCTGTAAGAAACACCTTTATAAGAAGATGATGTATTGGCTCTTTTATTAACATTCCTAACATTTTCAAATGAAAACGCCCATCTTAAGTTAGATAAATTATTATTTAATTTGTTTCGGTCAATGTGGTCTATCTCGGGTTTATTTTCAGGATTTTCTATAAACGCAATTCCAACTAAACGATGAACCCGAAGATATTTTCTAACTCCTTTTTTAGAAAGGGAAACTCTATAATAACCCCAATTACTTATATTTGGTTTGACTAATTTGTTTTTTTTATTATTTTTAACATTACCAAAATTGCTTACAGAATAGTTAGGGTAATCTTGAATTTCTTTCCATTCCTCCATTGTCTTATAATATATTAATAGAAACCCTTTAAATTATTTCAATTTTTATTATATTTGTATAGTATAATGAAAGCGGGAAAAAGAACAGCAAAAGAAATTAAACAATTTTTAGACGCCTCTTATCAAGATAAACCACCTGAAAAAATTGATGATTGGGTTTTAGATAAACAATTAACAACAAAAACAGCAAAAGTATATTATAATCCTCAAACAGGAGAAGCAGTAGTCGCTCACAGAGGAACAGAGGGCATTAAAGATTGGGCTAATAATGTTGCTTACGTTGTTGGTGCTTACGATTATACGCCTCGTTTTAAAAAAGGCAAGTCAGTTCAAGATAAAGCAGAAAAGAAATATAAAAAAGAAAACATTTCAACAATAGCACATTCTCAAGGCTCAATTATCGCAAGAAAGGTAGGTGCTGATACAAAAGAGGTAATTAATGTTAATCCTGCTTATACTTTTGAAAAACCGAAAAAGAATGAATATAATGTTCGTAGTTCAGGTGATTTAGTAAGTAGTTTATATAGTCCTGTTGCTAAAACAAGAAAACTATTATATCCTACGTATTCAAAAAAACACGATATAACAATTCCATCTCAAGGCACTGGTATTGTTGGCGAACATTCTTATAATGTTTTAGATAGACTTGGAAATAAAGAAATAGGAGTAGGAGCAGGAATTAATATCTCATCTAATAATATAATGTATAAGCAAAGCACCGTTTCTAAAGGCGGACGTAGGTATAACAGACTTGGCTATAATGCTGATGATATTGATTGGTTTTCAGGAGGTATTTACCCTGTCGCTCACGCAAATGTCGGCACAAACCCGATAGGAGTAATTGGAGGTGTTCGTGATAGTGATAGTGAAAGCGACAGCGACACAGAAATAATGGGAGGTAAAAACCCCTTTAAAACCAAAGGTAGCGTCGCTAAAAAAGTAAGCAAAGCATTCAAATCCGTGAATAAAGGTTTTGCTACTGGCTTAGAAAAGGCGAACCCTTTTGCGAGTAAAGCATTTTCAAACGTAGGAAAAGAATTTGGAGATGTTGCTAATAATTATTTATTACCTGCTGTTGTATCAGCGGGAAAACCATTATACGACGCAACAGCGATGAGTGCTTCCACGATGCTTACGGGCAATCCAGTGTTAGGTAAAGCAGTAGCAGATACGCTTTGGAATGAAATGGTTGCGAAACAAGGATACGACCCAAGAGAAAGGCAAAAGTCAAAGGAATTAGGGCAATTAAGTGAAACGCTTGGCAAGTCAATGGCGAAACCTTTGTCAGCGTCTTTAAAGGGTTCAGGTAAAGACCTTGTGGATTTTGAGACTATAAAGTGGGGAACTTTTACAAGAATGTTTGAAAAGTTCAAGAAAGAAAACCCAAAAGCAAGAGTAAAGGATTTGGACGCATTCGCTCATCGCATTCTTAAAAACAAAAAAAAGTTTTCTTCAAAGGCAATTAAAAAGGCACAATTCTACGTGAATGTAATTTCAAAGATAGGCGGAAGGAGAATAGTAGGACAAAAACGTCCTTATCATCAAATTCATCAAATAAACATTGATGGAGAAAGTGTAGGCAGTGAAAGTGAAGATGAAGTATTAGAAGTAAGTGATAGTGATGGAATACACACTGATGATGATGAAGATGTTGCTAATATAACTGCTATATATAATGATTACGATACTGCTTGGAACAATTTTAATAATTATTTACGACAATTTGATAATCCTAACACAAATGTAGCAGAAATGGAAGAATTAATACAACAGTGGAGAGAGGATTTTAGTATTTTAGTAGATAATTTAGGAAATCTTCACAATAATCAGGCTAATATAATGAGAAATAACTTAATAACTTTACGCAATCTATTAGATAGTCAATACGAAAGATTTAAAGTGATAAGAGGCGTAACAGGTGGAGCAAGAATAAAAAAAGAATATAGCGATTATCCTAAACTAAAACGAAACTACGACAAATTAGCAAGTAGATGCTCGGTTTTAATAGACCGTTTAGATAATGGAGAAAACATTGGAGAAGAAAGACAAGAGTGGTTACACGATACAGAACTCTTTTTAAATAGTATAGAAGATGGAAAACACACTGAATTTGTGAATGGAATTTACGAAATGAGACATTCATTAAATAGTCAATGGACTAATCACTTACTAAAAAAATTAGGTAAAGGTCGCAAAGGTGGAGCATCAACAAGACAAATAGGATTAGCAGGAATAATGCGAACGTTTGGAGAACCTACTACAGCAACTTATAACGTATTAAGTAGTATAGTTCATTCCGCAGATAGAATTGATAAGTATAATTCTTTTTATAGAGATTTGACAGCCTCTCACGATGATGAGGTAGAGAAAATATTAACAGCAATGTTGCCAATGTATTATAATCAATTATACTTTCACGTTATAAAAAACCCAAAGTATTTTAATCCAGCCGACCCAGCAACACAAGAACTTGCTGACGCAATAGAAAGAGAGGCAAAAAGACAATTAGGTGATGATTATAATATAAGACATTATCCAAAGGAGAATAAGTGGGGTATTAAAAATCCTGCTGTTAGAAACGCAATTAGTAGAGAGGAAAACAGGAATGTGTCTGCTCCCGCTCCCCCTGTTCCTGTCCCTGCTCCCGCTCTTTCTGCCTCTGTTCCTGCCCCTGCTCCCGCTCTTTCTGCCTCTGCTCCTGCTTTTAAACCTTCTCTTTCTGCCTCTGCTCCTGCTTTTAAACCCGCTATTCAGGCTCAACCATCTCCCCTTGATTTTGTTACTGTAAGTAAAAAAGGTAAAAAAGGTAAAAAAGGTAAATAGGGTGGCTTATAATATATTAATAGAAAACTATATAAACCCATTTATACTTATATATATAACTACAAATGGACGAACTTTTTTTGTTAATGTGTAAAAACCAGTCAAAGTGGGCTGAAGAAGTAAAAAAGCAGAATGACGAAAAGAAAGAGATAAAGCGTATTATCAATAGAAAGTATAAAAGCAGAGGGAATAGAGCAACAGACGATATTAAAAATGATTTACAAAACTTAGGTGAGGGGGAACTTATAGAGAACCCCGCAAATGGCAAATGGGAATTTCATTTGAAGGAAGAGCGTTATATATTAAAATAGTTATATATAAGAGTATAGACAAGGTAATTACCGCTGAAAAAAACGTATCCATCTTATAATAGTATATAAGCGAAATCTTTTAAGTGATTTTTTTCATTATTTTAATCTTTATTTAGTATATAATGCCTAACAGATGGGTAGAATGGGTTAGAAAGTGGGCGAAAGACCACGATACAACTTACGGGTGTGCTTTGTCAAAGCCCGAATGTAAAGATGAATACCGAGCGAAATACGGAAATCGTAAAAAGTTGCCAAAGAGCAAAGAAAAGGAATTAATGGGAATGGAGGATTTTGACGCTCCTGCTCCTGCTCCAAAGAAAAAAACTAAAAAGCCAAAGCCAAAGCCAAAGAAAAAGTTTGTAGTAGCAGATGAAATTAAGGAAAGATTTAAGATGACAGGCGAGGATATACAATCTCGTCAGGTTCAACAAGTTGAGAAATCAAAAAGTTCCAAAGTTAAAGCATTAATGGAACTATTAAAGAAAGACGAGGATAGGAAACGAATGGTTGAAATGTCAAGAATGATGGGAGAGGATAGAGACGCACCAAAACCAGTTAAGAAAGTTAAAAAGGTAAAGAAAGATAAGGTAAAAACCAAAAAGATATTTGTTCTTAAACCTGAACCAATAATTCTTGAAGAAGAGGAAGAGGTAATTACCCCTGCTCCTGCTCCTGCTCCTAAGAAAAGAGGTCGTCCTAAATTATACGCAACAAAAGAGGAGGCTTATAAGGCTAAACTCGCTCAAAACAGAGGCTATATAGAGAATAAACTCAATATAGAATTAATAAAAGAACGTAGGGAACAAAGGGGAATGGAAGCAGAGGATAGAAACGTTGCTGAGAAAAAGGCAATAAGACAGATGGTTTCAGTTGAAGTTCCTAAAGCCCCTGCTAAAGCAGAAAGCCCTAAAAAAAAAGGTAATTCATTACCATCTCCTTTACAAGACTTTTCTCTTGGAGATGAGGTTTTGTATAATGTGAATAGTAAAAAGATACAACTTGGTGAGGATTTTCCTGAATTATATATAATTGATAATGTAACTGCTAAGGGTGTTAGTTTTTTCCCCAGTATAATAAATAAGCGTATTGGATTTAATCAAAATAAAAGTGGAACTTTTGAAATAGAGTTTAGCAAAGAGTATAATTCAGGAAAAAGGTATTTTCAAACATTCAAACAATTAAGTGAAGCATTAGACAGAGGTGATTTTCGCAAAATACCACCAAACTTTAATTATAGAGCAACTGGCAAATTTGATAAAGAACAAAAAGATAGACACGACGCTGAATTTGAAAGAAAAGTTGCTAAAAGGTGGGAAAATTCGCAAAGATAGATAATATAATAAAAAGTCAAAAAAAATAATCTTTTTATTATATATAATGTCGGTCGCAAACGCCATTCAAGAAGGAGACTTTGATTTAAACCTTGTTTCCCTACGCAAACCGCTCTTGTTTAGAGACAATACTATTCAAACAACCGCCTATACGGGTTCAGGAGGAGTTCCTACTTTAGCAGAAGTTTTAACCGCAGGTGATAATGGTGGAGGTTTAGAGATTAATGATATATCGTTTTTATTAGTGGAAAGTGATAATGTAGCACCTAACGCTACTGTAATTGTTAGAGATAGTGTTTCAGGAAAAATATTTAGTATTCTCCCTGAAAGTAACGCAGGTAGTTACAACCCTTTAACTGAAAATGGTAATCAAGCATTAGTCGGTCAAGGTAGTGCTGTGAATACATCAACTCTAACCCTTGTTCCGTGGTCTAATACTACTTGCGGTATTAAAATTTCAGGAGCAGGGACAGCATCGGCTACAATTGGAGCGGGAGGTGCTTTGGCTGATGCCTCTAATCGTTGTGTTTATAAAGCAACAGGAACAGAGGAATACGGAGAACACCGATTTGTAAATAGTGTAGCAAGATACGATGCTTTTGGAGGTGTTAATGCTGTTATACCTTGTAGCACAACAACGTCGGCATTAGTAGCCCCTAACTTTGAGTTTCAAACAGTTCAATTATTAGGTAATGCTGGGACTGTAAGTGCTGTTATTACACTTGCTTCTAATATTAATGCCACAACTAATTATACCGTAATGCCAAGTATTTACTACGGCTTTACAGGTTCAGGTGGAACTTACAATGCTGTAGAAACTTCGGCGGCGGTCGGTCAAATTGTTATAAGTGGTATAACATCAACTCAATTCACTTATAATATTACTAAGGCAACAGTAAATAATGTGAATATTTATCTACAATTCTTAATTTGTTACAATCTTTCAGGAACGAATTATCCAAAGACTTATTCTTAAGTGGATTGTCTTTTAATTGATTAATAGAGACTGGACGGATGGACGGATTAGGACAGGACGGATGTAGTTTCAAAACCCCCCGCGAGAAAAACCAAAAACGGAATTTCGTTCCGCAAACGCAGAAAACTTTAATAAGAATGTGTTTTTCCTTGGCGACTTTTGAAAACGCATCCGCCAAGTGTCAATCCGTCCTATCCGTCCAACCTTTTAAACGCCCTTTAAGTTAATAATAAAACAACAATTATATAAAGTTGTTTTCTTATAATATATTAACAGAGAACTTAAGCAATACGAGTGAATTGAACTAAACTTAAAGGAGAGGAAACACAAGCGTAAGTAGAACCCGCACTTGTATTCATTGTTGTAGGGAGTGTCATTAAAGCAGTTCCATCACTATCTACTACACAACTTAAAGGAACTGAGACCCTATCAGGTTCAGGAGTTAGAACTTGCCAACGCCAAACGACAACAGCATCTTTCGCAATTCCTACATTTCCGTCCAAAGTTTCAAGAGCAACAGATGCGTCGTAAGTTAGAACTCCTGAGACTAACCATCTACCTCTTGGTAAAACAAACTGGGCGACAGGTTGGAGCAAAGCACCTGAGGCAACAGCAACAGTATTGATTGCTGGGGCAATGATAGAGCCAATAGCACCGTAAGGATAATCAGCAGGGTGTAGTAAAGCAGAATTAGCACAAGCAAAATAAGCCATTATATATTATACTAAAGAAAATTATCTAATCCAATCAACTACTAAAATATCTGCTGGTTTTCCTAATTCCTCTTCTTTTTGTTCTACTTTTTTAATAAAGTCGTCTAACTCGTAGCCGACTAACATTGCTAAAATACGAGCAATTACCCAACGACCACAGGTATTTACACTATCATTAATTTCTTGAAACTTCTTTTTATTATAGTATATCTTTTGGTCTGCTCGTTTAGTGTGTAATAACTTTGTTAATAAGTTTCCTCCTTGTCCTAAAAGATGTTTAATAGTAGTTGGAATAAACTTAAAGTCGTATTCGGGTTTCGTGCCGTAAGAGTTAAACCATTCCAATATATCCCCGTATTTCAATATAGCAACCCAGTGACCTTGATTGTATTGACTTTCTACTAAGATAATTCTAAAATCCTGCTCCTTAGGTAATAACTGATTAATATTGGAATAGTTTGCTAAATCACTATATTTAATGACCTTTCCCTCACCAAAGTATCGTGTGAAATCACTATCGCTTAATAATCGTGCTAATTCTCTGCTATAATATTCAAGTATTTGCTTTTTTGTTGGCATCTATTATAATACTTTTAGAAAAGATTTTAGTAATTAAAACATTAAGGAAATTCGTTAGATTTCTGTTAGATTTTTGTTTTAGTAAAGTATAATGACTAATATATTTTATCCAACTGACTATAAGTTTGGGACAGAACAGGAAAACGTTTTATTGCCCCTTTTACAGAATTATTTTAGCAGAGATATTAAGAAAAGTGCTGATAGATACGCAAAGCACGACTTTTACGATAATGAATATAATTACGAGGTAAAGAGTAGAACAAACACTTATAGTAAATACCCTACAACAATGATTACAGAGGATAAGATTTGCGGGGAAAAAAAGTTGATATTATTGTTTAACTTTACAGATGGTCTTTACTTTATAGAATATAATGAGGAAAGGTTTGCTACTTACGACAGGCAGATGTTTAGCAGAGCGAATATAGAATGGAATAAGAAATCACACGTATATATACCTATTGATGAATTACAGCCTGTTGTCTTATAATGGTTCTCTTATAATATATTATAAGAGAAGGTGAAAAACAGAAAAACCCTGACCCTAATTCTAAACTTTTTACAAAAACAGAGTTTCAAAAAAGGAAAAGTAACAAAAAAAAAATGTTGTTTTTATAAAAAGTTCCAAAATGACCTCAGGGTTTTTCTGTTTTTCACCATTGCTATTAATATATTATAAGACAACCTACTCATCATCACTTAACTCGTCATCACTTAACTGTAGGTCAAGGTATTCTTTACAATCACCACAATAACATTCTGTATCGTCTATTAATGCTCCAACCGACGCATTACTACCCAAGTCAAACTCATTATTACATCTTTGACAGGTAAAAGTATTCTCATCATCACTTAACTCGTCCTCGTCAGTAATAAAATATATCTTATTATCTTTATAGTAGCAATAATAATACTCATTGACGCATCTGTAGGTTTTACACTTAATCACATTTCCGTAAAGTTCTAATATCTCATTAAACAATCTGTCGTTTAATTCTATAGTTCTAAAATCAATAATATTATTAGCCTCATTAATATATTCCTCAAAGACACAACGTGTAATTGTTTGCCACTCCTCAAGAAACCCTGATAGTTTCCCAAAAAGCCAACCAATCTTGTAATCGTTTGATTGATAATTGTAACTCATTGTCTTGTATAAGAGAACTTAAAGGGAATAAACCCAATTCAATTTTTTTTTTAATACTTAATTAATTCGGTTTTTTTTCTGTTATTCACGCACCTCTTAAAACCAATTAAAAAGCCCCGAATTAAAACCCAAAAAAAAAATTGATTTGGAAATAAACTTAAAGGCATTCTCTTATAATTGATTATAAGACAATGGAAACTACCCAACAGCAAGAAAAGAAACCCAAGGAGCAACTCCACGAATTAATGGTGGAGATGTTTGGAATGATTGAGGAGATGGATATTAATGAGGGTAAATACCTTGAGTTCGCAGAGATGTTTAAACAAATGAACCTTAATCTTAATCGTATTACCGAGATTAAAAACATTATTGTTGAGAACGTTTATTACCAGCGATACGTTAAACGCAATACTACTATCAAGAGGAAACGATTAACGGAGGCACAGAAAGCCCAACACGAGGATTATATACTTTGCGGTTGCGGTTGCTATATTCACAAGGACGAACACCTTAATCACATTAATACCACTCTTAAACACCGACAAGGCATTCGTAATAAAAAGTATTCTGTCAAATACGAGAACCCTGATGACCCACGTATAGACTTTGAGATTAATAGAGAGATAGTGGTTCAAGGTTTCTGTATTAAACATTATTCTAATACCAGTGGCAGGAGAGTTGATGAGGACACCACATCTGTATAAAAAAAACTATCTACTACTTGTTGAATTAATTAGTGTATAATTATTCGCTTTGTTGCCAATCGTATTCTTTAATAAACATTACGATGTAGTATATCTTGTCTCGTAGTTTTTGTAATTCCACTATATCAAAACTCTCTATATCTAAATTATTTAGTTTATTCAACTCAAACACTACCATCTCGTATTCATCAAATAATTTCAAAGTTCTTATATAGTTCTTAACTTGATGTATAAGATGTTTTTTTTTAAGAGAAACTATTTTTGCCGTAGGGTGAGTAGGGCGGAATGATAGAATGTGGTTAATTAATGTTTCAGGAATTACGGACATTGTTGGTTATTATACTGATTATCTTACGGAATAAAACCAAATCAATTTTTTTTTGGGGAGGTAATTACCTGCCGAAATTAATGTTTCTGTAAGAGTAGCAGTCGCTTAATTGTTTGTTTTGATTTCTCATTTCCGTTTGGTGCGAACTCCATTAACTCCTCCAAAGTAAAGGTATTATCCTCGTCCTCGTCATCGTCTCTATCTATTCCACACATTACCAAAGCAAGAGAGGAACTCGTATTAATACCTGCCTTATATAAGGGATAATACGCACCTGCCTCCAAGTTAATATCAAAGAACCAAAGGGAACTGAACTCCCAATCTCTATCGTCAGGGTTGGAGATACTTACTCGGTAATATTCAATAAAGTCGTCCTCATTCTCCAAGAGTGCCTCAAACTTATCTTGGGTTTTCTTAGAGACATCGTCTTTAATGTAGTCGTCGTAGAAACTCCTGCCGATAAGTCCAGTAGCGTAGTAAAACTTTTGCTCGTTGTTGGTATTCATTGTATTTGATTATATATACAGGAATTATAATGGTTCAAAATAATTTCAATTTTTTTTTGGGGAGGTAATTACCTGCCGAAATTAATTCCGTTTCGCACGAAAGAAAGTTTTAGTTTTGCGTTTTAATTATAATAAAAAAAAAAATTGAAATTATTTTGAACCATTATAATTCCTGTATAATTGTTAATAAGAAAAGCAACAAGCAACAATGACTAATCCTACTTGCGTTATTTGCGATAAGACCTGCGAGAATGAATGGGGTAATAACCCAGTCCCTCTTGCCGAAACTGGTAGATGCTGTGATGAGTGTAATAAAGATGTTATTAACGCTCGTATTCTTGATATAAGAATTGAGAACTTGCGTAAGGAGTTAGAGGTCTTTGTAAAACTTTTGAATACTGCTACTGAACGCATCTTGCCGAAAGTAATAATTGGAATGAATGGTGCTTGTTTAAGTCCTGCTGAGGTTGGAGAGCGAGAGGCAAGATTAATTAAGAATTGGGGTGAGGACGAGAATACAGCATTGGCATTGCGTAACTTTCTTTGGAAAGGAGACCACAAAGTTAATGGCAAGTTTAATAATTGGTCTTGTGGTGAGTTTGGTAGTCGTTGGACGGATTGTAAGATTAATGGACGTAATTGTCGTATTGCGTTTTATTCAAGGAAATACGGCAATTACTTTACTGCGAATAATGTAGATAATAAGTATAATTACGCTCTCATTCTTGACCCTACATTGTAAGGTGGCTATTAATATATTATAAGAGAACTTATTAAACAAAACAAAACAAAACAAATATATTTTCTTTTCTTACGCAACCCAAATTAATTTGACAAGAATAAAATTTCCAAAATTTCCAAAATTTCCAAAATTTCCAAAATTCCAAAATTCCAAAATTCCAAAATTCCAAAATTCCAAAATTCCAAAATTTCAAAATTTCCAAAATAAAATTGAAATTATTTTAAATCAATTCGGCAGAGCAACAAACAAACAAAATAAAATTGAAATTAATTTGAACCTACAGAATTCTCGTAATCCGCAACAATGAATAACGCACAATTGTTAATGAACTACTTTAACCAGCGAATATACGAGTTATATTTAGAGGATGTTGATGAACTCCTAAAAGACTTTGATACACTTTATAATTCTCAATTGGAAAGTCCTGATACTGATGCTGTTGCGGATTGGACTTTTGACTTATTCAATGACACCTTTGACTTTAATAAGTTCAGGGCTGATGCTTTTAGAGAGACAGGAATTAGAGATGATATAATCTCCAGCATTAATTTCCAAGATAATTGTAGAGAGGTATTTACCAACAAATACAGAATATTGTTTAATGATTACGTGGAACGTAGATAGATAATTGTTTTAATAATAATAATAATAATAATAATAATAATAATAATAATAATAATTACTTTTTTTACGCAGAAACGAATTAAAACAAAACGAATTAAAACCCAAAAAAAAAATTGAAACTTTTAATAACTTAAAGAGTTCTCTTATATACTATTATAAGACAATGTCAGCAACACCAATTATTAGATTAATTACTAACGTTGAGACAAACGAGACTTGGGGTCGTGTAATTCCAGCAGTCACCCCTCGTCGTGTTGTGCGTCTTAGAGAGAATGATGCGTTTGGCAAGTTAAAGCAATTGGTAAGAACCTACGCTAATCAACAATTAGAGGCTTTCTTTGATGAAAAGGAGATAATGAACGACTTTGATAAGTTTTATAAGTTAGATAATCCTGATGCTATTAATGAATGGATTAATGACCTGTTTCGGGAAACCTTTGTGGAACAAGAGTTTAACAATTGGTCTGCGTGTAGTTGCCACAATTTCCATCAACAATCACCTGATATTCAATTCACTATTGGCAACTTTATTAAGTTTTGGACTGATGCTGAAAAGTGGTATAACGAAATAGGAGTTGATGACCTTGAAATGAAAAACGAGGAACACGCTTGGAATACAATTGCCTATTGGGTGTTTAGTGATAAACTTTACGATGAATACGAGGAACTATTCTTTAAACAATACAAGGAACAATATAGCGATTACGTAGATACTATAACTCGTAAAAGTCGTCTCACTTGTGGCGTTTGTTACGAGAACAATATCTTATATACGGGTTGTCGCACTTGTAATGGTAATTACCTGTGTAAGAATTGCTACTTTAATTTGGAGAATGAGGGAGAGTGTCCTTTCTGTCGTCAGGAGATAATGATGTATAATGATGGGGGTGCTTTTGAGAAAGGTGCTGTAATCTTTAATGAGGGCGGAGAGACTTGGTTAAGAAAGGTAAGAGTGTTGAATTCTATTATTCCACAGGCAGTCAATAATCCAGTGATAGAGCATTGTAATAATTGTAATAAGGATTTGCGGTTTAGAGATAAAAGTAGAGTAATTCAAAAACACCTTGATGATAATGAATGGCAGGATTTAATTGTTTGTTTAGATTGTTATAAGCAAGGTTGCCATTAATTAGGTTCTCTGTTAATATATTATAAGAGGTGGTGAAAAACCGAAAAACCCCGACCCTGTTTTGGAACTTTTTTTATAACCAACTTTTTTTTTTTTACTTTTCCCTTTTTTAAAACTCACTCCAAAAAAACTTTGGAATTAGGGTCAGGGTTTTTCGGTTTTTCACCATCGCTATTAAGTTATTAATTAGATTTCGTATAAAAACGAATATAATAATATCTAAGTATTGTATATAATGGAGAATAGCAAACTATATCAGTTTTTAAAAGGTAAAGATAATATTACCGAAAGTTCATTAAAACTATATTTGAATAATCTACGCCGTTTGAATGGTGGGGAGTTTCCCAAATCTTTTTCTTTTTTGAAAGATACAGAAAAGATTTTAGGAGATTTAGAAAAGTATAAACCTAACACTCGCCGTTCTTATTTGATTTCAATAATTACAACTTTGAAACACGACCCCAAGCAAAAGAAACTATATTTGAAATATTACGAACACTTGGATAAGTATAATAAAGAGGGGGCAAAGAATAATGAAAAGAGTGAAACGCAAAAAGAGAATTGGATTAATCAAGATAATGTTAAAGAGATTTATACAAAGATGACTGATGAGGTTAAACCTTTATTACAGCAGAAAAAGATGTCTCCAAGTGAATACGAGAAATTATTAAGATGGTTTGTGCTGTCACTTTATACTTTACAGAAACCAAGACGTAATGCCGATTATCAAAAGTGTGTAGTAGTTAGAAAGTATAAAGACGACTTGGATAAGTCCTTTAATTATTTAAACTTGACAGATGGTAAGTGGTATTTCAATAATTACAAAACAAAAGGCACTTATAAAACGCAAGTAATAGATGTAATACCTGAGATGATGAGTGTAATTAATTCTTATCTAAAGTTTCACCCACTAATAAAGAGCCTTAAAAAGAATAGTGGGTCTATTCCTTTGATAGTGGATTATCAAGGAGAGGTATTTACCTCCAACAACGCAATAACAAGAATGTTGAATAAAGTGTTTGGCAAAAAGATAGGGGTGTCAATGTTGCGAAATATATATCTTACTGATAAGTATAGCGACCAAATGAAAGAAATGAAACAAGACGCTCACGATTTAGGCACATCAACTAATACAATTCAATCACATTACGTCAAAACTGACAATGATAATATTACAGTTGGGGAGAAATAAAAAATGGGAACAAACTACTTAAAGACATTATAATATATATAATTATAATGCCTAATTATTCAAAAGGGAAAATATATAAAATATATAATGATGATTTGATTTATATTGGAAGCACAACTCAAACTTTAGAACAGAGATTAAAAGACCATTTAAGGTTTTATAAAAAGTATAAACTGGTTGGAGGTTGTAGATATACGTCTTACGATGTTTTAGATAAAGATAAATATATAATTGAACTTCTTGAAGAATGTATTTGTAATACAAAACAAGAACTTTTACTCAAAGAACGAGAATGGATTGAGAAAACAACTTGCGTCAATAAAACAATTCCTATTCGCACTGAAAATGAAAATACTAAAAAAGAAAAATATAATAATGATGCCGAGTATAGACAAAAAATATTAAAAAGAAATAGTGATTGGCTTAAGAACAATAAGGATAGTAGGAGAGAATATACTAAATTAAAAATGAGACGATTAAGACAAAAATGGAAAGATGAAACACCTGAAACTGATTAATGGTTTATTTAGAGATTTTTTTTCTAAATAAATATAAATGATAGTATTGCCTCAAAAAAATCATTCTGTAAGGAATAAGAATGACAAGTATCTAACACCTTATTCATTAACGCAATTATTATTAGATACTGAATTGATAGATAAGAATGCCTCTATATTAGAACCTTGTTCGTCTGTTGAGGGAGCAATTGTGAAAGTGTTGAAAGATAATGGCTACACGAATGTAACAGAGAATATATATAATGAAACACCTGAAACGGATATATATAACTTACAAGGTAATTACGACTATATAATAACTAATACTCCTTACGGGAAAAGTATAATACCATTGGTAAGAAAGATGAAAGCATTGGCTACAAAACAAGTCATCGCATTATATCCAATAAACACTTTACATTCCACGTCAAGATTAAAGAGTGGTATATTCAGTGATGAAAGTTATAAACTGAAATCTGTATTAATGTTTGTAAGACCGCCTTTCTTAAAAGATACATTACAAGCAGATGGCAAGTTTTATACAGGGTTGAATTCTTACGGCTGGTTCATTTGGGAGAAAGGATATACAGGTGAGGTTATATTGAAACTGCTGGATAATTCAAAGTTCTGTAATAGAAAGATAAAAGGTTAGATTATCTGTTAATAACTTATTAGAAACTGGACGGATGGACGGATAGGGACAGGACGGATGTAGTTTCAAAACCCCCCGCGAGAAAATCCAAAAACGGAAAAGTTCTCTGTTTTTGCGGAGAATTATTATAAGTAATGGTTTTCTCTTGGGAACTCTTGGAAACGCATCCGTCCATCGTCCAATCCGTCCATCCGTCCAGTCGCTATTAAGTTATTAAAAGAGATAATATATAATAAGATTTGGATTTAGAAATCTTTTCTAATAATATATATAATGCTAAACATTGGTAAATGGTTTGGATACGCTTACGAGAACAAGACGGCAACTTACACTTACAAGAGTGAAACGACATTGATGTCCCCTGACGAATATATAATGATTGAAATACGAAATCCAAGTGATAAAAAGCCTGATGCTTACAAATCTATCAACTCGTCATCGGTTAGATTTCAAAAAACGACAAATCTAACTGCGAATTAGATGTGAATTAGATGTATTATTGTAAAAATTTATAAATTTTTACTCTTTAATATCGTTAATAAATCAAAATAACATTAGATTTCCGCTTTTCCACGTTAGATTTCGGTATTTACCCATTCTCTTTTGTTCTATTAATAGAGAACCCATTAGATTTATTGTTTTATTTAGCGAATATAATAATAAAATATAATCTTGTATTATTATATAATGTCTTTTACACAGAGAGATACTCCTGACAAAGTATATTACGATATAACTGTTTCAAATATTCAAAACACCGATACACCACCTCCTATCTTATACTTTAACGAAACTCGTAATAGTCCCTTTATATTAGACCCTGAAAGTTATTATTTAAGTATAATTCGCTTTACATTAGACACTAATACATTACCTATTATTCAACCTGTCATTCAGCCCGACCAATCTAATGTTAATCTCACTGAATATTCTGTCACACTTGAATGGACTAACCCTGTAGCCCCTTTCCAAACTTTCACTCAACAAACTTTTATTATCTTTGTTCCTCAAAACAAACAAGCAATTGTTCCCTCTCCTCCGTCTCAAACTGTTTCTAAACTCCAAAACAATGCCACAG
>Ga0208856_1000403_pt1 | contig 17039 bp, 20 predicted proteins | sample LakMenEpi13Jul12_FD_150690 | JGI IMG/M metagenome (GOLD analysis project Ga0208856, IMG submission 150690) | Freshwater microbial communities from Lake Mendota, WI - 13JUL2012 deep hole epilimnion (SPAdes) | ecosystem: Environmental > Aquatic > Freshwater > Lentic | place: Lake Mendota, Madison...
TGATACGATATTGGTAACTTTCATTTTGTTTTGTTTTTGAATTAGTGGTTAAAGTTTGACTGCCGTAGGGACTCGAACCCTATGCACGATGTGCACTCCAAGCGGCAGTAATGTGCCTTGAACAGGTGAACTTTTTTGGCGGCCTGTGGCGTGAGCCTGTTGACCGCATATGCTGTTAGTTCATCCACACCTGCTATCCTTTGGCGGCGCTGTTTACGCACCGCATATTCTGTCTTTCGCTTGATGTTGTTTTCGGCTTTGTTTTGACTTGATTCACTCAGGTGTTCAGGTGGCGTTCATTGGACTCCTCCGCACTGCTTGTCGCTCCGCGCCACGGCGCTTTGCTTCATTAGGTTTGGACTCGTGTTTCTTACGGCCGCCGTACTTGGCTTTGCTTGTCTTGTCTACCTGCCCTCGCTACTTTCAATCGACCTGTGTTGGCTTACTTGCGCTACGCTTTCTGCTTACATCGCTCTACTATCCTGACCTGACCTGCTACTCCGCTCCTTAACGCCCGAGAGAAAGTGGCCGTGGCTCACTGACTCAATCGTACAAGGTTCACAAGGTGGGTTTCAGAAATTGGAGAGGCGTTTTCGCCAACATCCGTTCGTCTATCGTCACTTGGGACTTTCCTGCCTACCGCGCTCTGCTCTTGTCTCCGACTCTGAGTTCGCGTTTCGGTTGATATTTCAAAAAACTTCGTCGAGTGGTGGTGGCCCGTTGGCCTTTCGACTCCACAAATATACTGCGGCTTTACAAATATGCAAACTTTAGCCAAGAGAAATTTCGAGGAGCCCACGCCCCTTATAGGAATATATAGGGCTAACTGCTTGATAATCAGCACCAAAAAAAAAGTTGCTTCGAGATGAAATTTAGAATCGTTCTAAATAATACTACCTGATAATCAACGAGTTAGTAAACCGCTGAGAATCAATTAGTTACTAACAGGCTAAAACTCAGCAAGTTACAACATACTGAAACACAACGAGTTAACGTAACTACCTGATAATCAGCGTCATTTAAGAAATCGTATGTACGTAATTCAGCACCTAACTGACTGAACACCAACGGCCTAACCCGACCCAATATGTACCAAATACGGGCAAAAGCATACTTTTTCCGCTGTTTAAACTATTAGTATAATTCCTGCCGTAATCGTTAACTGAGGCCCTGTCTACTATAGTATACTAAATAAACATACACGAAACATACAGCGAAACGTACTAAGAAAGATGAAGGGAACGAGTGGTGAAAAGTGGGGAAAAGTAGAGAGGGGATTGATGCAGGTCTACGACCGACCACACCCACGAAAAAAAGCATACGTTCAGTACACGAAAAGTTTACCTTTTTCTACAGCAAACGACCTGAATACGTTCAGTAAACGAACGCCTAGCCGACATAGAATAGATACTCTACTTGAGCGCCTACCTATAGACAAAACGCTAAAAAGTTTGAACGTAACGCGCTGATTACGAGGGGGTTGGGTTCGGGATTCGGTTTCGGAGTTGGTTCGTCAGCGTCGCTCTTGTATAATTCTCCCCACGGTACCTAGAACTCGTACGAATTAAAAAAGTATCCATCACCCACCTACTACTATATGTGTTTCTAAAACGTGAAAACAACAGTAGAATACTGTATACGAGCAGTTAAATGAGTATTCTTGTGGATAGGAACTGCTTGGACACACGCCTCCTGTATTCAAGTGCTTTGCGTAGTGGCTGTCGCCCTATTTTTGCAGAGGCGGACTGTCGCTTTTGGGCTGTCCGCCTATGCATCGGTCCGTAGTTACGTCTATGTTACGTTGCGTATACTATTGTTCGTCTGCGTGCCCTTGCACTACAGGGGCAAAGTTACACAAAAAAAATGACATAATCAATAGTGTGTAATACATAGTACCGACATAATCACCTATCGTATACAATCATTATCTTTGTTCTATGGAATTTCTCAAGGACATCTTGCAGGTAGAGTTTTCACCTACCGAGTACATCAAGGAGGCTGCTCCGAAGAAGCAGATTTACCTACACCACACCGCAGGTAACTCAAGTGGGGTATCTACATTCAAGCAGTGGGATACCGACTCAAGAGGTCGTATCGCAACGTGTGTTTGTATCAGCGGAAAGGGAGCTAAGGAAGGAGATGGACGCATCGTGCAGGGATTCCCATCTAAGTACTGGGCCTACCACTTAGGTGCTAAGGCTGAAATCTTCAAGGGGTACGGTGTCCCACACAAGGTGCTCGATAAGATTTCTATCGGTATTGAGATTTGTGCTTGGGGACAGCTAGAGGAGCGTGGCGGTAAGTACTACAACTACGTCAATCGTGAGGTGGCCAAGGAGGATGTATGTACCCTTGATTCCCCGTACAAGAAGCATATCCACTTCCACAGATACACCGATGAGCAGATTCGCAGTGTTGAGAATCTCTTGAAGTACTGGAATGAGATTTATGATATCCCGCTGGACTATCGTGAGGAGGATATGTGGGATGTATCTATGAATGCACTGAATGGTGTCGCAGGAGTATATACGCACAACTCAGTACGTAAGGATAAGATTGATATCTTCCCACAGCCCGAGATGATTCAAATGCTTAAGGGACTGTAAGATGATAGCAGTTAAACGACCAGTTGACCCCGTAGGCCAGAAGGCTGAGGTTCGCCCTGACAACAGAGCGAAGTTGGTTAAGTTTGATTGGAGTAAAATTTCTAAAAAGAAGAAGAAGTGAAACCTAGGAAGTATACATCTAAGGAGCCGAACGGTGAGATGATTATCACCCAGCTTATGAGCATCAAGGACTGTATTGAGGACATCCTAGAGAACATCGACGCTAAGTCTAATCTAGACCCGTGGATGGCATCTAAGATTTCCGTAATGGAGCACAGCATTGAAGCTGTTGAAGATTACATCAAACACAACGGTAAAGGTGAAAGCAAGGAAGAGTAAGAGCGCAGAGTTCTACGCCAATAGCCCAGAGGCTAGAGATAAGAAGAAGGCGTACGATACTAAGTACCACTCAACTGAAGAGCGGAAGAAGTACCGTGCGTTCCTGAATAAGAAGAATAGAGACGCCGGGACATACGGGAACGGAGACGGGAAGGATTACGACCACGACGAGGCACGTATGATTATGGCCAGACGCAACAGAAGCAAGAAATGAAGAACGAAGCATTCAACGATTGGCTGTTCCACTATAACCCATACGAGGATACGTGGAATGCATTCACTCGTGATTACTCGAATGATTACTTCAACGGGGTGGAAATCCCACAGGGGAAGTACCTCCAGAGCAAAGACATCAAGATTATCCTACATTACATCAACTGGAATGGCTAAGTCACTGAAGAAGAGAGGCAACAACACCAAGGGTGTCAAGCGTGTGAGTGCCGACAGAGCAACTGTTGGTGTTCGTAATTTTGAGATTATCAACCGTTTAGGAAGTGGAAGCTAAGAAGAAGGACCCAGCAAAGTGGAAGCGCATCGTTGCTAGCGTGAAGGCAGGCTCTAAGGGAGGAGACCCCGGCGAGTGGTCAGCCCGTAAGGCACAGCTGGCCGTACTTAGATACAAGAAGTCAGGCGGAGGATACTCAGGACCCAAGAAGGAGACGAGCCTATCTAAGTGGACCAAGCAAGACTGGACGACCTCCGACGGCAAGCCAAGTGAAGGTAAGAAGAGATACCTGCCCAAGGCTGCGTGGAGTGCGATGAGTGCCGCAGATAAGGCCGCAACCAACCGTGCAAAAGCTAAGGGTAACAAGTCCGGTAAACAGTTCGTACCACAACCCAAGAAAATCGCCGAGTGGGCGGCTAAATTCCGTAATTGATGAAAGCTAAGCGTACAGACCTGAAGAGACCCAATGAGGTTATGGTTAAAGCACCGAAGGGCTACCACTGGATGAGTAAGGGTGGACGCTACTTCCTGATGGAGCACACGGGCGAGTTCGTCCCGCACGCCGACGCTGCGATGGAGATGCCATTCAAGGTCATTCGTCAGCATTGATAGCCTCACGGCCCTCCAGCTTCCTGTAAATCTTCTGAACGAGCAGTCTCCCCTTCTGGGTGAGCGCATACCTAGCGGCGTATCCCTCACTGCTCGATATCCCGAACATCTGACGTACGTCACTCTTAAGGCTGTGCTTATTGACGTACACATCTATAATACCAGCATCCAGCAGTGGCTTAGTGTAGAGAAGTCGCATCTTGTTGTCTGATATGGCCGCAAAGTGTGTTCTGGCATACATCAGAGTGAAGAACTCTAGGTCATAGATGAATAGCAGGAACTGAAACTGACTTGGAGTGAGTTCAAACTTCTGACATACATCAGACTGTACGTGACGGAGGTACTTGAGATAGTTACGTGCTATATCTCTGGCCGGTAGAATCGCATACTCCCGCATACGTCTGGAGTTGGCTCCACGTCTCATATTGTATTTGTTTTGTAAATTCGTAGCAAATTTCATACATTTTTCATTACAATGAGCATCCCAAAAGAAATTAGAGACGAGCTTTACGAGGAGTTTACTGGCCTTGTAGCGCAGATGAACGGCCTTATCATTAAGCACGGCCTCGAAGACTATGGATTTGTTGTTGCAGCCATTGGGGTAGTATCTCCATCTGATGAGGACGACGAGCCGGAGATGGACCTTGCGTTCTCAGTTAACGTGAACGACGAGGAAGAGCTTGACGAAATCGTGGGCTTCATCATCGAAGGATACCAGCACCAGCAGCGCAACGATACCAGCAGCGTAGATTACTGGCTGCGCCGTATGGGAGGGGGAAGTTCAGACTCAAACTAAACAATATGATTAGAAAGATTATTGTAGGGACGAATCCTAAGGACGCCCTAGCATACGTCGTAGGCAATAACGCCGGAAGCGACGGAACCATCGTAGCCATCGAGCTTGACGAGCGCACATTCGCAAAGTACGGGCGCAAGGATTACACCATCTACATCCAGAACGGTGACGGCACGATGCCTTGGAAGGAAATCATCGGTATGCCAGTGGTAATCGAAAACGACTGTAAGTTCTAATGAAGGTTCTACACGAGTTTATCGTACGTATGCCCAAGAAGTTCAAGGACACCATTAAGTTCGGTGATACTGAGATTTTCTTGGACTCTAGATTCGACGAGTTTGCCAACCGAATCTCTGAGGCTGAGATTGTCGCAACCCCGATAAAGTTCCCAACCGGAGCCAAGGAGGGCGATACGCTGTACTTCCACCACCACGTGGTGCTCGACAAACGTGCAGAAATCGACAAGGAGCTGTACAGAGTGAAGTTCGACCCAGACGGAGGTTATGGCTCACAGGCTTACGCCTACAAGGGTGATGACGGAGAAGTGAAGGTTCTCACTGGATGGGTGTTTCTCATACCGGAGGAGGCCGAAGAACCAACATCTGACTCTGGACTGATTATCTCTACAAAGAAGGAAGTCAAGATGGAGGGAGTCATTCGCTTCGATACCCCCGAACTGCTTGAGATGGGAGTTAAGGCTGGCGACAGAGTAGGCTTCAGCAAAGAATCTGACTATACGATGGATGTGAACGGTGAAAAACTCTGGAGAATGACACCTAACGACCTGCTGTATGTCAAGGAAGAAGTCTGAATTCACCACCATTGATGCGGCCATCAGACTTATGGAGTCGATGGAGGTCGCCATCAACAATATGATTGAGGAGATTAAGAAGCCAGTCGACCCTGAAATCAACGGGTCGGCACGCAAGGCTGAGCTCCAGTCAATCAAACAGACGGCAGTTGATGCTCGTGAGCTTCTGCAAGAAAGGCAACGGTTGGAGGAGATGATTAAGATGCTATCCGAGAACGGAAGTATGGGTGAGCAGGTTGACTTCGCAGGTGGCTTCGCTGAGAAATTCAGGAAGTAATGGCTGGGCTAAAGAAGATAGACGGGTATAAAGACTTCTTAGTGAACATCTGTCCGGATGATTCGCAGGGAGATGTTATTGAGATATCCGATATCTTCATCCAACTACCCAAACAACCAGCCAAGACGGATATTCTGTTCCACGACAAGAAACGTGAGGAGCAGATGTGGAAGAGATTGCCAGTACCTCAGGACTTAGTGCGTGTACGCTCTATGGATGAGTGGATGGAGCAGCCCAAGGAGTTCCGTATAAAACATAATGCTTACATCGAGCAGGAGTTTCACCGTCGTAGGAACGGTGTGTGGTTCTACAATAACGGTGTTCCAACATATATTACCGGGCATCATTATATGCTACTCCAGTGGAGCCAGATGGACATCGGTTACGCCAGCTTCCTAGACTTCCAGCGGACAATCTTCCTGCATCTAGAGGCGTGCAAGCAGGACCCTAGGTGCGTGGGACAGATATACACCAAGTGTCGACGCTCAGGTTACACCAACATCTGTGGCTCAGCACTGGCTGACGAGGGTACGCAGGTATCCAATAAGGTGCTAGGCATTATGTCCAAGACAGGTAAGGACGCACAAGAGAACATCTTTATGAAGAAACTACTCCCGATGTTCCGTTCCTACCCATTCTTCTTCAAGCCGATTCAGGATGGTACGACCAACCCACGTGTGGAGCTCGCATTCCGTGAGCCAGCAAAACGAATCACAAAGACCAACAAAGTCAGTGGGCAGACCGAAGCTCTTGATACGGTAATCAATTGGAAGAACTCAGTGGCCAACGCATACGACGGTGAGAAACTACACTATCTATACCTCGATGAGGCCGGAAAGTGGGAGAATCCGCTCGATATCAATGAAGTTTGGCGTGTACACAGGACCTGTCTGCTGGTAGGTAAGAAGATTGTAGGTAAGGCTATGGTCGGCTCAACTGTTAATCCTCTAGATAAGGGCGGAGCCAACTACAAGAAGCTGTACTACGACTCGGACCCCACCAAGCGTAACGAGAACGGGCGCACCAAGAGTGGACTCTACAAGCTGTTCATTCCAGCCTATGAGGCGCTTGAAGGATTCTTCGACGTGTACGGTATGCCCGTGGTTGAGGACCCAGCGGAGCCAACGCTTACGATGGATGGAGACATCATCAGCATCGGAGCTAAGACGTATCTATCGAACGAACGTAAGGCACTGATGCACGACCCGTATGAACTCAATGAGGTTATCCGTCAGTTCCCGTGGAGCGAGGAGGAGGCATTCCGTGACTCCACCAAGTCATCTCACTTCAACGTGGGAAAGATATACGAGCAGTTGCAGCACAACAGAGAGTTATACCCAAGCCCTGTAATCAAAGGCAACTTCGTGTGGAAGGACGGCAAGCCAGACACCGAGGTTCTATGGAACCCAGATGCCAACGGTCGCTGGACGGTTACGTGGCTACCACCAGACGATATTCGAAACAAACGAAAGACGGAGTTTGGCAAGGTGTTCCCGGCGAACGACCACCTAGGTACTGGCGGAGTTGACTCCTATGACCTCGACAATACGATGGACGGACGTGGCTCTAAGGGGGCCTGCCACATCTACAATAAGTTCAATATGAGCTATCCGTCGAATATGTTCGTGGCTGAGTATGCCAATAGACCTCCGCTAGCCAGAATCTTCTATGAGGATGTACTGATGGCCGCAGTGTTCTATGGATATCCACTGCTCATAGAGAACAACAAGTATGGGATAGTACGATACTTCGAATCGAGAGGATACGACGGATACATTATGGATAGACCCGAGCACCTAAGGGCCCCCGGTTCTAGTTCCAACGTCAAGACCAAGGGTATCCCATCTAACTCACAGGACGTGATACAGGCCCACGCACAGGCTATTGAGGCGTACGTACACGAGCACGTGGGTCTTAACGCAGAGAGTGGTGAATACGGACGTATGTATCTAGATAAGACCCTCGAAGACTGGATTGGTTACCGAATCGACGACCGAACTAAGTTTGACTTGACCATCAGTTCAGGTCTTGCACTGCTCGCAGCACAGCGTGTAAAACAGGAGCGTAAGTCGGCAGATATGTCATCAAAAGTATTCCTCAGGCGATTCAAGGACATAACTCGCTAACCTGCAACACATTATTCGGTATATTTGCACATAAACTGGGGATAAACAATAGGTATGGAAAGCAATAACAAGCAAGGGAACTTCCCTGACCCACTAGCTTCTCCCGATGCTAAGGCTGCCAAGTCCTACGGACTGAAGTACGCTAAGGCCATCGAGTCGCAGTGGGGACATACAGACGACCACGGAAGTATCTTCCGTAAGCGTCTCGACGAGTTCGAGCGATACAGAGACTACGCCAACGGAACTCAAGACACAAAGATTTACAAGCAGATTCTAAACTCGCTTGACCCGAACAACGGAGACGGTTCGTTGCTCAACATCGACTGGTCTCCGGTCCCCATCATCCCCAAGTTCGTTAAGATTGTAGTAAATAAGATTCTCTCTAAGAATCCATACCCCAACGTAGAGGCAATCGACCCACTTAGCATCACCGAGAAGGAGCGCAAGAAGGCTGAGCTCAAGTTCAACGTGAACAACAGAGATATGCTACAGCAGGCTCAGCAGGCTGGACTTGACATCGGTACTAACCTAGAGAAAATCCCCGACACCCCGGAAGAAGCTGAGATTTTCCTAGAGTCAAACATCAAGACCAACGCTGAGATTGCCGCGCAGATTGCAGCCAACCTCACACTTGAGTGGAACGAATACAACCACACCGTACACCGCAGATGCGTGAACGATTTGGTTCAGGTAGGTATGGGCGTAACCAAAAACGAGTACGACCCCAACTACGGACTCGTAGCCAAGTACGTTGACCCGGCATACTTCATCCACTCGTACACCGAGGACCCACTGATGAACGACCTGACCTACGCTGGTCACGTTAAGCGCATCACCATTTCGGAGCTTAAGCGTCTGGCTGGTGATGAGTTCACTGAGCAGGAGTACGACCAGATGGCTCGCAACGTACAGAATAAGTACGCCAACGACCCAAACAAGCTGTCTCACTCTTACTACGACAGAAACCTACAGCGAACAATCTTCGGATACGACGAGTACATCGTTGAGGTTATGGACTTCGAGTTCCTATCAGTTGATGACATCTTCTACGAGTCTAAGGAGTCTCGCTTCGGTAACGTAGGATTCTACTACAAGGGTATGGTGTATCAGCCACCCAAGGAGAGCGTGTTCGACCGCAAGCCAGTACGTATGTCATTCGTTACACTTTACGGAGGTAGCTACATTGTAGGTACGAACAAGATGTACGGCTATGGGATGAAGAACAACCAGCCACGCAACATCCACGATATCACCAGAACTCGCCTGTCGTACAGTGCAGTTGCGGTGAATATGCGCCGTATGATTCCTAAGTCTATGGTAAGCGGCATCGTAGGATTCGCTGACCAACTGCAAATTACTCACCTGAAGATTCAGCAGTCAATCGCTAAGGCTAAGCCTGACGGACTCATCATCGACATCGAGGGATTGGAGAACGTACAGCTCGGTTCTGGTGGAGAGCTTCAACCTTTGGAGATTCAAGATATCTACGAGCAGACTGGTATTTTCTACTATCGCTCTAAGAACCCAGAGGGAGGATTTCAGAACCCACCCATCCGTGAGATTGGTAACGCCATCCGCAACATCGAGGCGTATGTGAATACATACAACCATTACCTGCGTATGATTCGTGACGCTACGGGTATCAACGAAGTAGTTGACGCATCCACTCCTAAGGGTGACGCATTGGTTGGTGTGCGCCAGCAGGCCATTGAGGCATCAAATAACGCCACCTACGACATTACTCACGCATCTATGATGCTCTACAAGAAAGTCGTGGAATACGTCGTTAAATGCCTCCAAATCGTGCCTCCTCAGTCTGTTATCTACAGAGTGTACGAGAACGCAATCGGTAAGGCTAATATGGATGTCCTCGCATCATTTAAGGACCTACCTATGTACAACTTCGGTGTGCGTGTAGTACCTGAGATGTCTGACACCGACAAGGCTTACTTAGAGGCTAACATTCAGCAGTCCATTGCACAAGGGGAGATTGACTTAGAGGATGCTATGGCCATCCGCAGACTTAAGGACGTAGACCAAGCTGAGCAATTATTGATTGTTCGCCGGAAGAAGCGTATTAAGCAGAAGCAAGAGATTGCAGCCCAGAACAGCCAGATGCAGGCTCAAGTAAACCAGCAGACTGCTCAAGCTAGTGCTCAAGCCGAGGCTCAGACAGAGCAGGTTAAGTCACAGCTTGAAATGCAGAAGCTACAGATGGAAGCCGAAATCAAGATGCAGCTACTCGAGAGAGAATATCAGTTGAAGATTGAATTGGCTAAAGTTGAGTCTGAGGGACGTATGCAGGTTAATCAGGAGGATAGACAATTCCGTATGAGCGTGGAGGATAAGCGTGAAATGGCTAAGGACGAGCGTGTTAAGAAGCAGGCAGTCGAGCAGTCAAAGCTAATCTCTCAGCGTAAGGGAGAACGTGGAGAGCTCACTGACGAAGAGACCAACCTTCTCTCTCAAATTCTTGGCAATCAATAAGTTGGTATATTTGCACTATGGCCGCCCAGATTAACTTAGATACAGCACAAAGAGTAGACATCACCTGTAGAAAGGGTGACTCTTTCCGTCTTGAACTCACGTTTAAGGACGACACTGGGGCTGTAATCAACCTCACCGGATACACGTGGAAGCTAGATGTTCGTGAGACGGATACTTCCGCCTCTGCCATCCTTGAGGATGATGCGTTCACTTACAGTGGCACCACTCTTGGTGTGCTGACTATTACCGCACCTCCGGTCACTATGTCCGCCGTTAGCGGTGGTCTTTATGTGTACGACCTTCAGAGTACAAACTCTGGCGCCGTTAAGACGTGGTTGTACGGAATCTTCAAAGTAAATGAGGACGTTACGCTATGAGTGATATAACCATCAATAGCGGAGAACAAATCAATGTAAGCGTACAACAGCCGACGCTTCAGAATACTATTGTCATCCCAAGACCAACCACTAGCCTTTCAATCCGTGGTGTTACTGGTGGAGGCGGAGACGCTCACTTTGTTTACGAGCAGAATATGCCGTCAGCTACTTGGGTCATTAACCATAACCTAGGCAAGAAACCAGCCGCAGTAGTTGTTGATTCCACAGAAAATGTTGTAGTAGGAGACATCCAATATAACTCTTTAAACACCCTAACCATAACCTTCGTCGACCCATTTAGCGGGAAGGCGTACCTAAACTAAGAATGATATGGCACTAAGTCATTTAGTTTCTCTTCAGCTCAACGGATTCCCCGTATTAGGTCTTCGTCCCGAGCACCTATCTACTGTGCAGATTACTGCATTAGCTGGTGGCAATCTTTACACTGGTAGAATCGTATACGACTCTACGGTTAACAAAGTAAAATACTATGATGGAACCGCTTGGCACGACATCACTGGTGACATCCGCAGCGTAACCGCTGGTCTTGGTCTCACCGGAGGCGGTAGTGACGGCGAGGTAACCATCAGTGTCGCTTCAACCATTGCTGGTAACGGTCTTACTTGGGACGGAACCACAACTGGAATCCTTAACGTAGGAGTAAGCGATGGCCTTGAACTCACTGGCGACAATGTAAGATTTAAGAATGCCACTGGTCTTTCTGAGGGAAGACTGATGATGTGGAATGACCTTAACACTCAACTTGAGAACGCTAAGATTCTACAGGAGGCCGTATCTCTTCAGGGTGGTGGAACGTCATACACCGTAACCATCGACGCAGAAAATACGGTAATCAGTGGTAACCTCACTGTAAATGGTCAGTTGACTTCTATCACTTCTAACGAGGTAAACATCGGAGACAGCATCATCCTGTTGAACTCTGACATTAGTGTCAGCACTCCACCAACTGAGAACGGTGGATTCTCTGTAAAGCGTGGTAATGCAGCAGCCGTATCGTTCTTATGGGACGAGACAAACGACCGCTTCACCACCGTAGACCAGCCATTGCACGTCGGTAGCCTACCTTCACTAAGCCCTAGTGTAACAACTACCGACCACTTCATTATGCAGAGCAATGCAGATGGTCAAGCTGGAGTTCTTCGCTTGGCTACGTTTACTGCGGTTGCTAACTATCTCGGTCTTCCCATACACTTCTCACTTGACGCTCTTCAGGGAAATGTATCAAAAACAGGCAACGCATACACGGTAACCCACAACTTTGGGACTAAGGCTGTTATGGCTGAGGTTATTTCATACGCAACTCAAGAGACTGTTATTGTTGATATTACCAGACCCACAGGTAATGCTATTGTAGTTACATTTGGTTCCGCAGTGACGGACAACACACACTACGTTGTACTGCAGGCGTCAAAACGCTCTGGTGATACAATAGCAGGCTCAGTGGAAGGCGATGCTCCTATCACATCCAACGATTAATATATAGGTGAATAGCAGTAAGGGTGGGGGTCATTGGCCCCCTCTTTTATTTTGTACTTTTGCTTATACTGTATTAGGTTGGTAAACTATGAAGTTTTTATCTCAGATTAACGTCAACACGGAATACACCCTGCCGTTTGTTGATGGAGCAAATGGTCAGGTGTTGACGACTGATGGCAATGGTGCCGTCTACTGGGGTAGTGTTAGTGCTGGCTCAACAAACTTAAACGCACTAACTGACGTTGTAATCAGCTCACCATCCACTGGTCAGTTGCTTCGCTACGGCATTCCCGTAGGGTCAGAGGACCCTAACCCGGTGTGGTATAACTGGAGCCCCAACTATCTTACGACTGGTTCATCTATTGACGCATTAGGTGACGTTACGATTACCACCGCAACGGCAGGACAGATTCTTCAGTACAACGGAACCGCTTGGGTAAACACCACGCTGTCTACCGTTGAGTACGTGTCTAAGGTTCAGCACTTAGTTAAGGCTGGAGTTGCGATTACAAAAGGTCAGGCGGTCTATGTGACTGGAGCTGATGGAACTAATATGATTGTTGGCCTTGCGTCTAACGCATCGGAGGCTACATCATCTAAGGTTATGGGTCTCGCTGCATCTACTGCGGCTATCAACGACCAAATCTTTGTTGTAACGGAGGGATTGCTCGCTGGCCTAAACACGTCCACGGCAACCGCTGGTGACCCCGTATGGCTCGGTGCTAACGGCAACCTAATCTTTGGATTGCTAAACAAGCCAACGTCACCATTGCACTTGGTATACCTCGGTGTGGTAACTAGAGTTCAGCAGAACAACGGAGAGATTTTCGTTAAGGTTCAGAATGGTATTGAGATAGATGAGATTCACGATGTTCAGATTTCATCTCCCGCCACTGGACAGCTTCTTCGTAGGGACACGGATGGTTACTGGAAGAACTGGACCCCGAACTTCCTGACTGCTGAGGCTGATACGCTGGACTCTATTACGGTGAGGGGGGCAACCACCACGAATGCTATTACAGTTGGAGGTCTTACTGTAGACACTAATACGCTTGTTGTGGATGCAATAAACAATAGAGTCGGCATTGGTACGGCGGCGCCGGGGGCATTGCTTCAAGTAGGTCAAGGCAGCACAACTACTGATGAATTGGTAAGACTTAGCGTTTCTTATACAGGCACAACTCCTAGGGGTGGTATAGTTTGGCACGACACTGCGAATGTAACTGGTAAAATCCATACAGAATACAACGGAAGCACTATGACTAGTATGGTATTCGGAAGTCTTTACAATTCCGGATACAATTCTAATGCATTAATGTTTATCAGGGGGGATGGAAGAGTCGGTATTGGGACGACTAGTCCATTGGCAAAACTTGACGTAAACGGAGCAGCCAACGCCACATCATTTTCGTCAACAGCGTTGTTGATTACAAACGCAGACACAAGCAGTAGCCTACAACCAGACCAAGGAGACCCAGCCAATAAGATTTACTCTTTTAGATGGGGGGGGAATGAGCAGGGTTATATTGATACTGATGCTAAGATTACGTTCGCTGGATTCAAGACTCCGGCTGGAACATCATCTCAGTTCTTAAAGGCTAACGGAACAGTTGACTCAAACACATATGTTACTTCAACTGCTCTTAATGGATACGCCACTGAGACTTGGGTTAATGCAAACTTCTACAACGAGGGAGAGATTGATGACTTCTTTAGCGGTGCTGAAGCTATTGGTGGTTACAATAAATCTAACTGGGATGCTGCGTACAACGACAAGATTAATAGCGCATCTTTTAATACCACTACTGGTGTACTCACGTTAACACAGCAAGACCTAGGAACTGTAACGGTAGACCTTGATGGTCGCTATCTTGAGTCTTTACCTACAGCAACTTCAACGGTTTTGGGAGGAATCAAAGTAGGAACTAATCTGAGCATCAGCAACGGGGTGCTAAGTGCAACCGACACCGATACTGTAACCTCAGTGGGCATAGACGGTGATTTATCAACCGGAAATATTGAACTCAGGGGAGGCGGTGCAACAACGATTACTAAGTCGGGAGGAACTATAACTATTTCTTCCACCGACACTGATACCAACACTACTTATTCAGCAGGTACTGGCCTTACTCTTACAGGAACAACATTTAGTGTTACATCTGGTACTTACGCTGCGGCTTCACACAACCACGATGATAGGTATTACACCGAAACAGAATCTGATTCTAGGTTTGTAAACGCATCTGGAGATACGATGAGCGGTAGTTTGTCGTTTGATGCGGCTGCTGTAATTAAAAAAAGAATTACGTCTGATGGTTTTAATCCTGTAAAAACAGCTTCTGGTGTTTTGGCAGCAAAATCAGACAATGGTTCAGGATACACATACTACATTATTGAGACTAATGTACCTCAGGATGAGTATCAAATGGGTGGTTTTACCATCGAGATATTTGGTAATTATTACGATAAGAATAGCAAAACAAAGGTTGACCTAGGCGGGTACTGGAATCCAGAATCAAACGGTGGATTTGAAGGATTTGAAGCTCACGGAACTAACCCTCAGTATAAGCCAACAATTCAGGTTTCAAGAAACAGTATTGGTAATACCGCATTTATTATTTCTGGTGTTTCTTGGCAATATCCCATAATTGTTGCAAGAGACCTATGGTTAGGATATAATTCAACTGATGGCGGCTCATATGGCGAAGGTTGGTCTATTACTGGGACAAATGATGTTTCTTCTTACTCGAACAGAGATACTGTAGTTTGGAGAAACGCATACTCTGATTCTAACCCAGCTGGATACATTACTGGGTATACCGAAACGGATACACTAAACTCAGTAACTGGCCGGGGGGCAACAACCGCTAACGCAATTTCCGTTGGTGGAGTAACTGTTACAGCTGCCAATGTTGACGTAAGAACTACTCAAGGAAGATTTCAAGTTTACAATACTGCAGGAACTGGGAATCTCGGATATAGGATTAGAACTAATGAAAATGGGGGTTGGAGATGGCAATTTGTTGACGGTGGAAATAATGAATATTTTGGCGTAGAATATTCAAGTGGTAATGTTTTAACGGGTGGCTCTGTTACTGCTAATAGATTTATTGGGAGTAATTCATTAGTGTTAAACAACTACACTACCGTAAACCCATCCTCGAATGTATTCCTGTATAGTCAACCTAACGACAGAGATGCTTGGATATTCTTAGACAGCGCAGATACTGGAAGTAACTGGGGTATTTATCATCGTCAAATAGACTCAGCAGTGGGAGATATTCCCGCTAATAGTATTGGCTTTGTTGGTGGTGGCTCATCTGTTCTTCAGGCATACATAAGCCTAGCAAATGGAAACGCATACTTTAGAGGTACAGTAACCGCTTCAGGAGGTAACTCTACAAACTGGAACGCTGCATACTCTTGGGGTAACCACGCCTTGGCTCCATACTGGAACGTATCAGACCCAGACCCTAAGCAAGTAGAATCACAGGAGGTAACCTTTGCTGGTAGTGTAATAATCCAAGGCACACTTACCGAATCCTCTTCTATCCGCTTCAAGGAGAACATCACTCCGCTAGACCCGGCATTAGACAAAGTAAACCAATTAGAGGCTGTCTCCTACAATAAGATTGGGGTATATGACCGAGAGATTGGTTTGATTGCAGAAGATGTAGCAGAACTGTTCCCAGAGGTTGTAACGTACAACGAGGCGGGATTGGCTCAGGGTGTAAATTACTCTAGACTTACGGTCGTGCTAATAAAGGCTCTTCAAGAATTAAGAAACGAAGTAAACGAGCTTAAGAATGGAAAGTAAGGTTTACATATACACTCTTGAGCATCCAGAGACTGGCGTTATTAGATATATTGGGAAGACAATAAATCCATCGCACAGACTGAAAACACATCTCTGGACAAAAAACAAAAGTTTAAGGACCAAAAAGAGCAATTGGATACAGTCATTGAAAGTCAATGGACTTAAGCCAATTATGCGAATATTAGATGAGGTATCTGAGTCAAGCTGGTCGTATGCTGAAAAATATTGGATAGAGCAATTTAGACAATGGGGATTTGAGTTGTACAACGGCAATGAAGGTGGACTTGGTTCTCCTGGAAGAAGGCACACAGTGGAAGAAAGAGCTAAGATGACACAAGCTAGATATGACGAGTTAGCTATACTTGCGTACTCTCTGAACGGACAGCTTCTATCTGAACACGCAACGGCAAAAGAAGCATCAATTGTGTACGGCATAAAAGCATCTGCCGTAAGTAATTGTGCTAGTCATCGTGGTGTTAGTTCTGTAAATGGAATTATGTACAGAAAGAAAAGCGAAGGAGCACCATCTCAAGAAGACTTGGATTACGCTATCGTTCTTCGCTCTGAAAAAAAGAAACCACTAGTGATAAACTACAACAATGGTTCTGGAGTAGTATTCAAGACTGTTGAAGAAGCACACAAGATTACTGGATTATCTCACGACTTCATACGTGAAAGAGCAAGAGGAGATGTGCCTAGTAGGATTGTAAACAAAGAAATCTTAAGCATTGCATTCTTATGATACGCAAAAGACAGTACCAACGCCTGAGCGTAATTTTGCTGAAGGCTGTGCAAGAGTTAACGGAACGAGTAAACAAGTTAGAAAACAAGTAATATGGCAAATCTTTTAAG